>ERZ894220.232-NODE-232-length-60397-cov-15.6516_pt1 | contig 60397 bp, 60 predicted proteins | sample MGYA00380292_ERZ894220 | MGnify/ENA primary metagenome ERZ894220 (study PRJEB32331, sample SAMN06328446) | human gut metagenome | biome: human gut microbiome; feature: stool | host: Homo sapiens | collected 2014-12-05 ... | reverse complement strand
ATCTCTTTACACTCCCCGGCATAGCCGGGGGTTGCCTTTGCGCTAAAGCTAACAAATCAAAAGCGCCCGGAATCACAAGATTCCGGGCGCTTTTTTAATCTGTCCATGCACTGCCCGGCGCGGGCAGCTGTTTTTCTTCCAGCACATAACGGCGGATGGCACGGGTAACGCCGCAGGCATTGTTGGATGCGGCACGGTAGCGTCCGTGCGGAGCCATATCCGCTTCGGCATTGGCCACCAGAAAACTGTAATAAGCGGCATTCAATAGCTCTACATCGTTGTAAAAATCGCCGAAGGCCATCGTTTCTTCCCGAGCAATATTCCATTTTTTCTGCATGGCTTTCAGCGCAGAGCCCTTGTCCACGCCCGGGTTCATAATATCCAGGAACACAGGGCCGGACCACACCACCCGCAGGCGGTTTTCGAACTGCTCCCGCAAAGCCGGATAAGCATGCTGCCCTGCCCCCGCCATGTCGCACACGGCGATTTTAAAGATGGCATCGTCAATGGCCGCCGGGTCGGTATACGTCTCATAATCCCGGTAGCTCAGCGCCAGCCGGGCGGTCAGTTCGGCCGAGTCGCTGAAGTCCCGGATATAGGTGTGTTTTGTGCCGCACAAAATAGCCCGCACACGCGGCCCCAATTTCAGGGCCGCCGCGTCCACTGCAGCCACGTCTTTCGGGTCCAGATCGCTGCGGAAGGTGTTCTGCCCCTCTTCCACCCAAAAGGCGCCGTTATCACAAATCAGCGTCATCTCATCCAGTCGGTCGCCAAACACATAGCGCAGGGCTTGACGGCTGCGGCCGCTGGCCGCCACAAAACGGATGCCGCGCTCCCGCAAGTCCTCCAGAACCTGTCCAAAATCCGGCGGAAGCTGCTTTTGGTCGTTGAGCAGCGTGCCGTCCAGATCGGTTGCGATCAGTCGAATCATTTCCATCCCTCCGGCAATCAGAATAGCATAAACGGGCTCATAGCACAAGCTGCCGCACACAAACAAATTAAGAGAGAATTCAGATCTTTTTTTAGATTTTTTTAATAAGCGGACGGTATACTTGATGCCATACACAAAGGAGGGAATCTCATGAGATCCAAACGCAAACGGAACCGTCCGGGCTGCTTCATCCTGTTGGCGGCAGTCTGTCTGGGGCTTTTTTTAACCCTGTATCAGACAGCAGACCCGCCCCAGGAAGGAACCCAGTGGCAGGCGCTGGACCAGGTTTCTCTGACCAGCGAGAGTGCGGCAGTACTGGACCGGACCAGCGGCGAAGTGGTGTATCTGCGCGGAGACCGACGGCGCGCCCCCGCTTCACTGACCAAGCTGATGACAGCTCTGGTTACGGTGGAATCCGTTTCCGATCTGAATGCCACTGCATCCGTAAGTGCTGAGAGCTACGGGCAGCTGATTGCGGCCAATGCAGCTATGGCGGGATTTCTGCCGGATGAAGAAGTCTCCGTTCGAGATCTGCTGTATGGTTTGCTGCTTCCATCCGGTGCGGATGCAGCCGAGGCACTGGCGTGTTTTGTGAGCGGAAGTGAATCAGAGTTTGTGGATCAAATGAACGACCGCGCCCGGGAGCTGGGTCTGAACGGCACCCATTTTGCCAACTCTTGGGGCATCGACGAGCTGCTTCTGTATTCCACTGCGGCGGATATGGCCCGCCTTTTGGACACAGTACTGGACAATGAAACGCTTCGCGCCATTCTCACCACACCGCATTATACTTCCGCCAGCACTTTGGCGCATCCGGAAGGACTTTCCTTCTCCAGCACACTTTTGGAAAGCGGGCTGGATCTGTCACTTGCTTCCGGCTGGCTTCTTGGCGGAAAAACCGGCTACACCGACAACGCCGGTCTTTGTCTCGCCAGTTTTGCCGAAATCGACGGCCGTGAATACATCGTGGTGACGCTGGGCGCGCCCGGCAACCACTCTACTTCTCCTTACCACATACAGGACACCATTGCCCTGTACAACGCAATCGGGGGACAGATGGCCAATTAAGGCCTCTGTCCCCCGATGATTTTTCAGGAATTGGCTGCGAGTGCACTCTCCAGCGTCTGATATGTATAAGTGTCCAGTTCTGTTTCTTCACCGCTTGCCGGATAGTACGTCTCCGTTTCAGAAAGTTCCCGCATGCGGTCCTCACCGTTCTTTTTCTCGTCCTGGGAAGGCAGGCGGCACTGGAATGTCTGCTCTTCCCCATCACTGCTCACAGCCACATACGCCGGATACACTTCGGTCACTTCCAGCTGATCCTCTGTGAAATGAAGGTACAAATAGGGCAGCACATCCTCATCGAAAAGGAACGTCTGCACTGCGTTCTCCTTGGCAGAAAATGAAAGGCGGTAGGTATCCTGGTCCACCTGCTCTGCTGCGGCAATGGCACGCATGCCGCCCACGCCGGAGTTCGCCGTGCCCGCATAATAAAAGTAGCCGCCGTTTTCACGGATAAAATAAATCAGATTGCGTCCGCTCATCCAGCACTTTTCGTTCCATTCGTCCGCATGCAGGCGCGTCCAAAGCGCATCCAAAAGATCCTTTTCCTGTTCCTGCACCGGCGGAGCCGAAAGAGATACATCCACGGAAGGGACTTCCGGCTCCGGCGCAGAAGAAGCGTCCGATGCAGACACCGAAGAAGAGGGAGAGGACTCCACGCCGCTGTCAGGCGCGCAGGACGTCAGGCCCAGAAGCAAAAGCATCGCCAGCAAAAACACATTCCAACGTTTCATCATTTCATCTCCCCTGGGTTTAAAAAAGGGCTGTCCGAAACCGGGCAGCCCTTTTTCATTTAAATGGAATACAATCAGACCTGAGAAGCCGCAACCGCGCAAGCCACGGTCATGCCGACCATGGGGTTGTTGCCGGCGCCGATCAGGCCCATCATCTCCACGTGCGCAGGCACGGAAGAAGAACCGGCGAACTGAGCGTCGGAGTGCATACGGCCCATGGTGTCGGTCAGGCCATAGGAAGCCGGGCCAGCAGCCATGTTGTCCGGGTGCAGGGTACGGCCCGTGCCGCCGCCGGAAGCCACGGAGAAGTATTTCACACCGTTCTCCACAGCCCATTTCTTATAGGTGCCGGCTACCGGATGCTGGAAGCGAGTGGGGTTGGTGGAGTTGCCGGTGATGGAAACGTCCACGTGCTCGTGACGCATGATGGCCACGCCCTCGTTCACGTCGTCCGCGCCGTAGCAGCGAACCGCAGCGCGCTCGCCGTCGGAGAAGGCACGCTCCTCCACGATGTTCAGCTCGCCGGTCTTGTAGTCGTACTGGGTCTTCACATAGGTGAAGCCGTTGATACGGCTGATGATATAGGCCGCGTCTTTGCCCAGGCCGTTCAGAATAACGTGCAGCGGGGTCTTGCGGGCCTTGTTGGCGGTGCGGGCAATACCGATCGCACCCTCAGCAGCCGCGAAGGACTCGTGGCCAGCCAGGAAGGCAAAGCACTTGGTCTCGTCGCGCAGCAGCATGGCGCCCAGATTGCCGTGGCCCAGGCCTACTTTGCGCTGCTCGGCCACAGAGCCGGGCACAGTGAAGGCCTCCAGGCCCTCGCCGATGGCAGCGGCGCACTCGGCCGCATCTTTCAGGCCGCGTTTCACGGCGATGGCGGTGCCCAGGGTATATGCCCAGACAGCGTTCTCAAAGCAGATGGGCTGCACACCTTTGACGATGGCCTCCACGTCGATGCCTTTGTCGAGGAGCATCTGACGGCAGTCATCCAGGGTACCCAGACCGTTTTCTTTCAGGCATGCCTCAATTTTCGGCATGCGGCGTTCCTGTCCTTCAAATTTTGCCATTGTTGTCTCCTCCTCTCTTACTCTTCGCGCGGGTCGATGTATTTAGCGGCATTCGCAAAACGGCCGTAGGTGCCGATGTTTTTCTCATAGGCTTCCTTCGGATCTTTGCCGTGGCGGATGTCTTCCATCATCTTGCCCAGACGCACGAACTGATAGCCGATGGCCTCGTTGTTCTCATCCAGCGCAACCTTGGTGATATAGCCCTCGGTCAGCTCCAGATAACGAACGCCCTTGGCTTTCGTGGAGAAGATGGTACCGGTCATGGTGCGCAGGCCCTTGCCCAGGTCGTCCAGGCTGGAGCCGATGGGCAGACCGTCCTCGGAGAAAGCGGTCTGGCTGCGGCCGTAAACGATCTGTTTGAACAGCTCGCGCATGGCCACGTTGATCGCGTCACACACCAGGTCGGTGTTCAAAGCTTCCAAAATGGTCTTGCCCGGCAGGATCTCGCCTGCCATGGCGGCGGAATGGGTCATGCCGGAGCAGCCCAGAGTCTCCACCAGAGCCTCTTCGATCACGCCGTTTTTCACGTTCAGGGACAGCTTGCAGCACCCCTGCTGCGGTGCACACCAGCCCACGCCATGGGTGAAGCCGGAGATGTCCTTGATTTCGTAGGCTTTGACCCACTGGCCCTCTTCCGGAATGGGCGCAGGACCATGGTGCGGGCCCTTGGTGACCGGGCACATATGCTCTACTTCATTCGTATAAGTCATACTTGCTATGCTCCTTACTTTGTTAGTTTTTTAGCACATTCTGCTAAGCTATATTATAGAGAATCGACGGGTGGAATGCAAGATATGCACGTCCATTTTTTCTTTTTTTCGCCCCGGGCAAACAGAATTTCAAAAAAACCGGACTGCCTGTATTGCCTGCCAAAAGAAGTTCATGTTATACTGATGTGTAAAATTGGTTATACTAATTTTCGATTCTATACAGAGGAGCGGATACGTGATGGCACAGGTCAACGTAAACGATATCGATTTAAAGGAATTCAATCAGGTTCTCTCCAGCTGCAAAGGCGATGTGTTCATGGTCACCAAAGAGGGCGACCGGCTGAATTTGAAAAGCAAGCTGTGCCAGCTGATCGGATTCACCAATCTGATCGAAGGCGGGCACATTGCCAACGCCACGCTGGAGTGCACGGACCCGGAAGATCATGTGCGTCTTCTGCGATTCGGTCTGTTTCACCCCCATGAGGACTGAGCATCTCCCTCCGCGCTGTGCGCGGGGGGATTTTTTCGGCCTTTTTCGACCTGGTTCGATTGACACTTCTCCCCCCATTGTAGTATGATAAACAAAATATGCGCAAAAGAATTGTAGAGGTGGATCCATTGGCATTTCTGGAAAAACTGTTCGGTTCATTCTCCAAAAAAGAGCTGAAAAAAATACAGCCCATTGCCGACAAAGTTTTGGCATTGGAAGATACTTATTCCGCCATGAGCGACTCCGAATTGCAGGCCATGACGCCCAAATTGAAAGAGCGTCTTGCCAAAGGCGAAACGCTGGACGACATTCTGCCCGACGCCTTTGCCGTGTGCCGCGAGGCAGCCTGGCGCGTTCTGGGCATGAAGCACTTCCCGGTGCAGATCGTCGGCGGCATTGTGCTGCATCGCGCCTGCATTGCCGAGATGAAGACCGGTGAGGGCAAAACTCTGGTGGCCACGCTGCCGGTGTATTTGAACGCGCTGAACGGTAAGGGCGTTCACGTGGTCACGGTCAACGACTATCTGGCCAAGCGCGACTCGGAATGGATGGGCAAGCTCTATCGTTTCCTGGGTCTGAAAGTGGGTCTGATCGTCCACGGACTGAACAACGACCAGCGCCGTGCCGCCTATGCTGCGGACGTGACGTACGGTACCAACAACGAGTTCGGTTTCGACTATCTGCGTGACAACATGGTGAGCTACAAAGAGCAGATGGTACAGCGCGGCCACGCCTATGCCATCGTCGACGAGGTGGACTCCATCCTGATCGACGAGGCCCGCACGCCGCTGATCATCTCCGGCCAGGGCGACAAGAGCACCGATCTGTACAAACTGGCGGACAACTTCGCCCGCGGTCTGAAAAAGAGCGTGGTGGCGGAACTGGATGACAAAGAGGCACTGGACGATCAGGTTGAGGGCGACTACGTTGTCGACGAGAAAAAGAAGACCGCCACGCTGACCAAAAGCGGCATCGCCAAGGCCATTCAGTATTTCAATCAGGAAAACCTGTTTGGTGACTCCGACGGCAATGTGACCGAGGAGTGCCTGACGCTGCAGCATCACATCAACCAGGCCATCAAGGCCAGGGGCGTGATGAAGCGCGACGTGGATTACGTGGTGCGCGACGGCGAAGTCATCATCGTCGATGAGTTCACCGGCCGTCTGATGCTTGGCCGCCGCTACAACGAAGGCTTGCACCAGGCCATTGAGGCCAAGGAAGGCGTGACCGTAGAGCACGAGAGCAAAACGCTGGCCACGATCACCTTCCAGAACTTCTTCCGTATGTACGACAAGCTGGCCGGCATGACCGGTACCGCCCAGACCGAGGCAAGCGAGTTCGAAGAGATCTACGGTCTGGCAGTGGTGGAGATTCCCACCAACAAGCCCGTGGCTCGTGAGGACATGAACGACGTGGTCTACAAGACCGAAAAAGCCAAGTTCAACGCGGTCATCGAGCAGATCATCGCCTGCCATGAAAAAGGCCAGCCAGTGCTGGTGGGCACCATTTCCATTGAAAAGAGCGAACTGTTGAGCAGCATGCTCAAACGCCGGGGCGTCAAGCACGAAGTGCTGAACGCCAAGTATCACGAGAAAGAGGCGGAGATTGTCGCCCAGGCCGGTAAGTTCGGCGCGGTGACCATTGCCACCAACATGGCCGGCCGAGGTACCGATATCATGCTGGGCGGCAACGCCGAGCACATGGCCAAGGCCGACCTGCGCAAAGAGGGTTTTGCCGAAGAGCTGATTGTGGAGAGCAACGGCCATGCGGACACCAAAGACGAAGAAATTCTGAAGGTGCGTACCCGTTACAATGAACTGGAGGCGAAGTACAAAGCTGTGATCGCCGAAGAGGCCGAAAAGGTGCGTCAGGCGGGCGGCCTGTTCATCATCGGCACCGAGCGGCATGAAAGCCGTCGCATCGACAACCAGCTGCGCGGCCGTGCCGGCCGTCAGGGCGACCCGGGCGCTTCCCGTTTCTTCATCAGCCTGGAAGACGATTTGATGCGTCTGTTTGGCGGCGAGCGGGTGCAGAATCTGATGAACACAATGGGTGTGGAAGAAGATATGCCCATTGAGAACAAGATGATCTCCAACAGCATCGAGAGCGCTCAGAAAAAGCTGGAGGCGCGCAACTTCTCCATCCGCAAAAACGTGCTGCAGTACGACGACGTGATGAACTCTCAGCGCGAGATCATCTACGGTCAGCGTCAGAAAGTGCTGGAAGGCGAAGATGTGTCGGCCAGCGTGCATGATATGATTGTGAAATCCATCGAAGCAAACGCCCGGCTGTTCCTGTCCGGAGAAGTTGCGGACGATTGGGATTTCGACAGTCTGCGCAATCACTATCGCGGCTGGCTGACCAAGGACGACGATTTCCATTATACTTCCGCTGAACTGAGCGAGTTGAAAGTGGAAGATGTGGTCAAGGTTCTGACCGACCGGGCAGAGCAGATCTGCAAGAATAAAGAACGGCTCTATGGTTCCGAGTTGATGCGGGAATTTGAGCGAAAGGTTTTGCTGCACGTAGTGGACGTTCATTGGATGGACCACATCGATGCCATGGAGGAACTGCGCCGGGGCATCGGCTTGCGCGGCTACGCCCAGCGTGACCCTGTGGTGGAATACCGTATCGAAGGCTTCAATATGTTTGATGCCATGGTGGAATCCATTCAGGAAGACACCGCTCGCATGCTGCTGACCATGGTGCTGAAGCGCGAGCAGCCGATTCAGCGTGAACAGGTTGCCAAACCCACTTCGGAGAGCGGCGGGTCCGATGGAAGCATTCAAAAGCAGCCGGTGCGCAAAGTTGTTAAAATCGGCCGCAACGATCCCTGCCCCTGCGGAAGCGGTCTGAAATGGAAGAAGTGCACTTGCAAACAATATCATCCGGATCAGAATAGCTCTGCAGCGAAATAATCAATTCACAGCAGAAAGCGGCACGTCCTTAAGGGCGTGCCGCTTTTTTGAGTCCAAGTGAAAAAGACCATGGCGCCGTATAAAACGGCGCCATGGTCTTTTTAATGTGATATTTCATCTTCAATTTCTTTTCCATCGGGCGTATGTGAACCAAACGACGGCACAAACAGAAACTTGCGGATGGCAAACAACCCTGCAATGGTCACCACTGTCAGGAAATTTTCCAGCGGCGTGGTGTGCTCCACAATCATCTGCCGCGCAATGGCAAACAATAATACTTCAATAGCCGATCCCGGCGTATGCTTGGAGAGCATTTTAATGAACTCCACGCCGATGACCAAATTGAATGCGTGCCCTAAAAACGTATTGAAAGAATTATACGCATCCGGTTCCTGGGCCAAGCCCACCAATTCGCCTACCACGCGCAGGCCCGTTACGAAAATCGCAGCCAACACCAGTACGGAGATGGCAATTTCCACCACGCTTGCCAGAAAGGCAATTTTCTGGCGCAAAAAATCTTTTGTCTTCATGCTTCTTCCTTTTCCCGCCGGTCAGCCACGCTGTTTCAGGCGCTCCAGCGCCAGATTGACGGCCCCTTCCAATGCGGAAATCTGGGGCAGACGGACGGTTGCTGCCGGATATTTCTCCTTCACCAGGCGGCGGAACGCCTCCAGATGAACAGGGCTGCCCACAATGTTGCTGCCCCACACGCCCACGGCCAAATCTGCGTCGTTCTGCATGTCCAGCATCTGAATCAAATCCGACGCCAGCGAGAATGTTTCACCGGCTGCGCGCTCCAGAATTCGAACAGCGTACGCGTCGCCCGCGGCAGCCGCTTTGTCCACCAAATCACCCAACGCAGGCTGGTTTTCGAAATCGGCCGCAAACGCCGCAGCCAGATCCGCCAGCTGCTCCCGGGTATTCAGATTCAGGCGTTCCCGCACCAGACGAATCAATTCCGTCTCCGGTGCAGCCCCGTCAAAATACCGAGAAAAATGGGCCAGCGCACAGCGGGTTACCCAAGACCCGGATCCTTCGTCGCCCATAATGCCCATGGACCATCCGCCGACACGGCCTTCTCTGCCCTGATGATTGCGTCCAAATGCAATGGAGCCCGTGCCGGAGATGACCAGAACGCCATAGTCGCCGTTCACCGTGTAAAGCGCAAGTTCAGCATCGTTCATCAGTTCCATGGGGCAGGAAAAGCCTTCCAGAGAACCGTACATCCGGTTCAGAAGCGCGGCATCTGCCTCGTTGTCCAGGCCCGCGGCGCCGCAGGCCAGATAGCGGCAGTCCTCGGATTTTCCGCCAAAGGATTCCAGGCAGCAGCGAATGTGATGGGAAATGCGCTCTTGGGCCTTATCCTCGCTGACACTGTAATGACTGGCGGTACTGCCCTTGTATTCGCCCAACAGGCGTCCATCCAGCCCGGCGGCACGCACCCGAAAATTGGTGCCGCCGCTGTCAATGCCGATCACATATTCCATGGCTGCGCTCCTCCTTTATTTCTTTTTGTATTTGATGCCCAGCACTTCATCCAGCTTGTCAAACAGATCTTCCACAATGCCCATTTTGTCAGGCAGCAGCGCGCCTGTGATCTGGCAGGGCAGGCACCAGCTGTAAACCCGGGCATACCAGGGTGCATCCACACCGATGGGACAGTCCTGCGGAGCATTCAAATCCTCGCCGCCGCCCACGGCGTAAACCATGGGGCAAATGTTGCGATGGAATTTTACCAGCGCGGCCATGCGCTCGTAATCCGGGTCGCTTTTCTCCGGCATCAGATAGAAACCGCCCATTTCCGCGTCAATGGCCAGGGACGGGCCGTGCAGATATTCCTCAAACTCGTAGCTGAGCATGGGAATCAGGACCGTTTCCTGCAATTTCAGGCCGGATTCACGGGCAGCCTGGGCGCCTGTGTGCTTGCCTACCACAAAGCATTTTTTCAGCTTCATCAGGCTTTCTTCATTGCGGTCGTACCAAGCGCGGGCCTGTGCAATTTCGCCCTCCAGCGCATCCAGTGCACCCTGGAATCCGTTCACATACTCCTCGTATTCAGCCTGCGTTTTCAGTTCACAGGCCCGGGCAGCCTCCAGTGCCATCAGGCACAGCGTCAGCACGGTAGAAGTATAGCCCTTGGTCTTGGGGCCCGCGGTCTCGATGCCGCAGTGAATCAGCATATGATCAAACAAATCGTTGATGCGGCATTTTTCCACACCGGTCAGAGCAATAAAGGCATGCTGCTGCATCTTCTGAATGGCCGCCACCGTATTGGTGGAGTTGCCGCCCTGGGAAATGAAGATCAACAAGGGCCGCTCTCCCCGCACTACAGGCAGACAGGAAGAGGCGCACGCCTGCACTTCCAGACCCAGCACCTGCTCCATAAAGGGCTGCGCTGCCAGCGCCGCATTCAGCGAAGAACCACTGGCGATCAGATAAATCCGGTCCGGCCGCAACTGTTCAAAACGCTGGACAAACGGCTCCATATACTCGGCGCGGTTGGCCAGAATATCCTTCAGCACCTTGGGTTGTTCCAGGCAGTAATCATACATTGTCATGCTCGCATACCTCCTTTATTTTCTATCAGCACGTGACAATTTCTCATTTTCATTATTTCTGATGTGTGGCACTTTGTCAACGAAAAAAATCCCTTTATCATAAAAAAATGGGCAAAGCTGTTCCGCTTTGCCCATTTTAAAATGTCCTTTAAGGCCGTTTTGCCAAAGGCATAGCCACTGTCAGCAGCGCCCAAGCCAACTGATACAACAGCACCGCGCCCAAGGAGATGCTGCTCAAGCCCGCATAAAGCGCCAGTAGAATGCCGAAGGCCGCGCTGAGGAAAATTGCCGCTGCCTGCACCACCCGTGCCAGACGTTCGCCGCTGGCTGCACTGGCAGCCGCGCGCATACCGCCCAGGAAACTGGCGCAAGTACCGGAGTGCACCATGATGCCCTCACTCTCCGCACGGTAAGCGGTCTCCGCCTGCAGCACATCGCACTCAGGCCGGCTCAAAACCTTAATGGTTCCTTTAGGAATCCGGTACGTACTGGCCACCAGCTTGGAAGTGACATTAAAATCATCCGACTGCACCAGCACGCTGATGCCGCTTTGCGCCAGGCGATCCAAAATTTTCCGCGCACCAGCATTGGGGCGGTAACTGACCAGGAACATACCGTACAATTTGCCGGCTACCGCCATGTAAATGGGCGCCATCCGCCCGTTTTTGGTGTATTTGTTCTCGTAGTCCATGCTGGGCAGCTCAATGTCATGCCGCTGCATCATGGCGCGGTTGCCAATGATGACCCGGTTGTGCTCAATCCAGCCGGTGAAGCCATATCCGGTTTCTTTGTTCAAACTCTCCACCGTGTACAGCAGCTTTTCATTGTTCTGAATGATCTGCAGGAAAATCTCCCGCAAAGTTACGCAATTTTTCACCAGCATGCTGGCACCGTACAGAATCAGAACGTCCAAGCGCTCCTTTTCAAAGGTCTTCATGCCATGCAGCTGCACGCTGCCCACCGGGAACAAATCGCGGTCGCTGAGCAGGACCGTGTTCACACGGCCCAGAGCATCTACGGCGCTGGGACCGGGCACGACAGCCTTGTGACGGGCCGCAAACCGCTGCATCAGCTGTGCAGGCACTGCGTACACCAGCGTACAGGCCAGAGGGGCCGCCAGGCACAAGGCTCCCGCAAAGCCGGACAGCGCCGGCAAAATCGCCTTTGCCTTCACGCCGCAAATCACCGCCGCAAGCAACGCCGCGCCCGCCATTACATAAGAAAGGCGCTGAGCCGCCGCGTCGTTGATCCGCGCTGAGAAACTCTGGCTCAAAAAGCCGCGCACCAGTGCGGTGGGCCGGCTGACCAGCAACTTGGGATCCGGTTCTCCCAGTCCGCTGCAAAGCCGCCGGGTCATCTGTTCCTTGGGCAGAATGAACGCAGCCGCATGTTCGGCGCCGGAAGTGGCCAAATCGAAATTCGCGCAAATCACTCGCACCTGCATCCATTTGCCCACTGCATTGGCAAACAGCAGCAGTGCAGCCACCGGCGCAAACAGCGTGAGCGCATCGGGATCATACGCATCGGTGGCGAACAAATAACCCACATTCTGCACCAAAGCGCCCGTTACCGCCAAGGAACAGAAACTGTCTGTGGTGGGGTCGTGCAGCAAGCCTACAAAGCCGGTGCCGATGGTCGTGATGGAAATCAAAGCGCTGGCCGCCAGCAGAACAAAGTTTGCCAACAGGAAATACAGCGGCTGCGCATGGGCATCCAGCATCTTAAAAGGCGGCAGGCCGTTTTCCGGCGCAGAAAAGCCCAGATACAGCAGCACCAGCGCAATGGCACCGGTGAGCGCGCATCGAATCATGCGCGTCTTTTTCATATCGGCCAGGTTGGATGCAACGGCCGGAGCATCGGACAAATTCTGATATTCCTCGATGTCCTCCCGCTCCAATTCCTCTTCTCCATAGTCGGGAGCAGAGGCCGCGAAGTCCTCGCCGGTGAGCGTCACATCAATTTTCGCCTTGCGCTTCGGCTTTGCCTGAGACAAATCCTCTTCCTTGGCGCCGGCAATGGCCTGCGCAAGCGCCGCAGCGCTAACCTTCGGAGTCTGCTGACTGGGCGCAATTTTATTTTTCGGAAGATCCAGTGTGATTGAATCCCATTTGGAATACGGAGAAAACTCCGTGGAAGCCCCTGTGGGCTGAGGTGCTTTGGCTGCAGCCTGCTTCAGTTCAGGAATTTCCTGTGCCTCGGCTGCGGAAATCAAATCCTCAGGCGGCACGGGAAGCTCTGCCGTCTGTTCTGCCTCCGGGCCGCGGAATTTTTTCAAAAGGCCACCCAGAAAACTGCGTTTTCGTCCGGTCACCTCATCCATCGCTGCACGGTCCGTCGCCACGGTGGTACCGAAAAAGCTGCGGAAGGCATCGTCCACTTCCACATCGCCGAAACGCTTTCCATCCATGCTGTGATCCACTGTGCCCGGCTCCTGCTGAAGCGTTTCCCGGTCCTGTTTCTCCTGAAGTGCCTGTTCCTGTTCCATCTCCGCCAGACGGCGGCGAACTTCTTCCTGAATGGCAAACTGTGCCGAGTTGTGAATGGTATTCTGCGCTTCGCGCACCGCCTGTTCCATGATGCGCTGGCGCTCTGCCTCCTGCTTTTGCGCCTCGGTTTCAGTGAAAAATTTGATGGACGGCAGCTCCAGAGTGATGGGTTCTTTCTTTTCCTCATCCTCCATGTCATCCAGAGGCACGTCGATCTGAGGCGCCGGCCGCTCAGGCTTTTTTTCCTCTTTCGGTTTCTCTTCCTGCTTGACCGGAGCCGTTTCAACCGGCTCCTCTTCCAGCTCCTCCGGTTCCTCCGGCTCGGGCTCCTCTTCAATGTTCAGCTGAGCGCGAACCGCAGCCTTCTCCTCTTTGCTGTATTCCTCGGTCGGGTCCGGCAGCAGGATGGGATCCATGTATCCGGGCTTTTTGGACTCAAAGCCCAACCCGCGCATGATCTCATCCAGTTCCGCATCCCGGCTCTTCCGGCTGCCCGCCGCCGGCTTGGCGGCCGCAGCCCCGGCACTGGCGCGCTTTTTCTGTACCTGCGCCAGGATATTGTCAATTTCAGAATCCCGGACGTAGTCCTTATTCTGTGCACTCAATGGGAACCCTCCGTTCCATTAAAGCCCCGCCTTGCTTACTCGCTGCGCTGGCGCATGATCTCGTACAATAAAATGCCTGTGGCCACAGACACATTAAAGCTGTCCACTCCGGTGGTCCCGCCCGCCATGGGAAGAGACACCACCCCGTCGCACAGGCTTTTCACCAGAGCAGATACTCCGGTGCCCTCGCTGCCGGCCACCAGGGCAATGGGCCCCCGCAGGTCCTGCCCAAAAGCGGAAGGGCCATCCATATCCGCACAATAGACAAACACGTTCTCTTTTTTCAGGGTACGCACTGCCTGGCCGATGTTGGCCACCCGCGCCACGGGCAGACGTGCCGCTGCGCCGGCGCTGGCCTTTAAAACCGTAGCTGTGACGGATACCCCGCCGCGCCGGGGAATGACCACCCCGTGCACTCCGCACAGCAGCGCAGTGCGGATCAGCGCCCCCAGATTATGCGGGTCCTCTACGCCGTCGCACAGCAAAAGAAAAGGCGCCTCACCTTTTTCCCGGGCGTCCGCCAGAATTTGGTCCAGCGTTACATATGTGATGTTGGCCGCCCAGGCCGCCACGCCCTGATGCCCCTGGGTGCCGCACATACCGTCCAGTTTGGCGGCCCGCACCCGCTTCACCACAGCGCCCGCCTGCTTGGCCAGCGCTGTATAATAAGCAATCTGTTTCGGCTGCATGGTGTCCTGCACATACAGTGTATCCACCGCGCCGCCGCTTTTTAAAAGCTCGGTCACCGCATTTTTGCCGTAGACCAGCGTTGTATCCTTTCCCTCCTGGGTTTTTGCCTGTTCCATAAACTCTCCCTGCAAAACCGCCGGCCAAATGGCATACGGCGGCATGATAGTATTCTGTTATATTATAGCATACAAACAGGGCTTTTTCTATCTTTTTTCTGTTTTTCTTCGCCTGACCCCATCCCGTCACAAAAGCCAGTACAGCGCCAGCGCCCCGCCCAGCGCTGCCAGCACTGCGCAAATCCCCCAAACGGCGGCCGGCACCCGCCGCCAGGTGATGAATTTTTCAGCACAGCGGCGTGCTGTCTCCTCTTGCGTACCCAGGCGTACAGCCGGACAGCCGGGCTTGAAAAACACCAGCACCTTTTCAATATTTTCATCCTGGGGGTTCTGCACTTCAACCACGTCATGACGCACGCCCTTCATCTCGCTCATCCTTTCCACCTGATTCTCCCTGTGCAAAGTGTGGGATGGTCTTTGACAAAATAAACAGTTTTTTCCTTTTTGATTGGTTCACAATTTCTTCAAAAATCAACTGACAAGCCTATTATACAACTTGTAAAAGGGAATTTTTTCCTCTTGAATGTTGAAAACTCGGTTGAAATTGTGGAGAAACTCTTAGTTTTCCCCAAAAAAGCATTGTTGAAACCGAGTTTTTAACAGGGTTTTCAACCGCATGTTAAAAACTTTTCCACAAAACAAAATGTTTAAATTTTCCTGTCAAGATTTCAAAACGGACATTTTTCCATCGAAATCCGAAGGATTTTCTCTTTTTTGCACAGCTCAAAATCCAAAGGTCTCGGCCTTTACACCTCCAAAAAATTGTCTTACCTTTTCACTGCGACTTCTTCTTGACAGCCGATAACAGGCGTTTTATTATTAGATGGAGATCAAAATGAACGCGCTTTGCGCGGGAGAGGAGAAGTTCCCATGGGATTTGAAAGTACCTTCAAAGCACTGTCCGACCCCACCCGGCGGCGTATTCTAGAACTGCTTCGCCCGGGCCCGTTGTCTGCGGGGGAACTGGCCAGCTCCTTCGGTATCACCAACGCCACCATTTCGCATCATCTTTCTGTTTTGAAAGAGGCCGGACTGGTGACTGATGAAAAACGGGGAAAATACATCTATTATGAGTTGAACACCAGTGTGGTAGAAGATATACTGGCCTGGGTGACAGGCCTGATGCGGGAGGACCACGATGAAAAACAGCCGTAAAACTGAAATTCTGATCTGGGTGCTGGCAGTGCTGCCCCTGGCCGCCTGTCTGGCCGCAGGGCCTTTTCTGCCGGAGCAAATTCCCATGCACTGGGGAATAAATGGTCAGGTGGACCGCTACGGCGGCTATGGTGAGCTGCTGATTCTGGCCGCGTCGGGCCTCGGTCTCGCCCTGCTGTTGAAATTTGTCCCCCGCCTGGACCCCAAACGAAACAACTACGAAAAATTCGCCGGCAGCTACCTGGTCATTCGGCTGTGTTTAGGCCTGTTTTACACCTTCATGGTTGGCCTTACGCTGGTGGTTGCACTGGTTCCCCAGACACAGAACACACTGGGCGTGGACCGGCTGACCATGGGTGCCATGGGCGTTCTGTTTTGTGTAATGGGCAATTTCATGCCCAAGTTCAAACACAATTATTTCTGCGGTGTTCGCGTGCCCTGGACACTGGCAAGCGAGGACAACTGGCGGCGCACCCACCGCTTTGCAGGCCCCATTTGGTTTGTGTGCGGGCTGGGAATGCTCCTCTGTTCTTTTTTCCTGCACGGACAGGCGCTGTTCTGCCTGATGATGGTACTGCTGATTCCTCTGCTGGCAGCACCTGTGCTGTACTCCTATCTGCTTTTCCGCCGCGAAAATCATCCGCCTCGTCAATAAGACGAATTCTGTGCGGTTTTTTGTACAAACGCGATTGATTTTGTGCGGTACGTGCGGTATACTAAATAAGCAGTTATTTGTTTCACAAAGGCGCACTGCGCCTACTTCATTTTGAGAGGAGCACAATTATGCTGGTAAGCGCAACCGAAATGCTGAAAAAAGCCCGGGACGGCCACTATGCAGTGGGTCAGTTCAACATCAACAACCTGGAGTGGACCAAAGCCGTTCTTCTGACGGCCGAAGAGTTGAAAAGCCCTGTGATTCTGGGTGTGTCTGAGGGCGCAGGCAAATATATGACCGGGTTCAAAACCGTAGCGGCCATGGTGAAAGCCATGGTGGAAACTTTGAACATCACGGTTCCCGTGGCGCTGCATCTGGACCACGGCACCTACGAAGGCGCCAAAGCCTGCGTGGAGGCCGGTTTCTCCTCCATCATGTTCGACGGCAGCCATTATCCCATCGAAGAAAACATTGCCAAAACCACCGAGTTGGTGGCGCTGGCTCATGCCAACGGCCTGTCCATTGAGGCGGAAGTTGGTTCCATCGGCGGCGAGGAAGACGGCGTGATCGGCGCCGGCGAAGTGGCTGATCCTGAAGAGTGTGCTAAGATCACCAGCCTGGGCATCGACTTCTTGGCGGCTGGCATCGGCAACATCCACGGTGTATATCCGGCCAACTGGAAGGGTCTGGACTTTGAAGCGCTGGACAAAATCCACAACGCTACCAACCACATTCCTCTGGTTCTGCACGGCGGCACGGGCATTCCTGCCGACATGATCAAAAAGGCCATCAGCCTGGGCGTTTCCAAGATCAACGTGAACACCGAGTGCCAGCTGAGCTTTGCGGCTGCTACCCGTAAATACATCGAAGAGGGCAAGGACAAGCAGGGCAAGGGCTTCGACCCGCGCAAACTGCTGGCTCCCGGCACCGAGGCCATCAAAGCCACTGTCAAGGAAAAAATGGAGCTGTTCGGCTCTGTGGGCAAAGCGTAATTTTCACAAGCCGGTTCTCAAAGCCCGCTGCCATAGCAGCGGGCTTTGCTTTTTGTCCGGCGGAAAAGTGAGGACAGCCAATGGACGTATTTGATATCATCGGGCCGGTGATGATCGGCCCTTCTTCCAGCCACACGGCCGGGGCGGCCCGCATCGGCCGCATTGCCCGGGCGCTGCTAGGAGAGCGCCCGGTGCAGGCGCAGATCGGTCTGCACGGCAGCTTTGCGAAAACCTACAAAGGCCATGGAACCGACCGTGCGCTGGCCGGTGGTATTCTTGGCATGGAACCGGATGACGAGCGCATCCGCGACAGTCTGGACATCGCCCGCGAGCAGGGGCTGGATATTTCCTTCTCCCCTGTGCATTTGGACGGAGCCCACCCCAATACCGCCCGAGTGGCTCTGACCGGCGAAAGCGGACGAAAAGTCACTCTGCTGGGTGCGTCTGTGGGCGGCGGAAGCATTCACATTACGCAGGTAAACGGCATGGCGGTGGACGTGAGCGGCGAACACGCCACGCTGATTGTGCTGCACAAAGACGCGCCGGGCACCATTGCCGCGGTGACGGAAGAATTGAGCACACGCGGTGTAAACATCTGCAATTTCCGGCTGGCCCGGGCACACAAAGGCGGCAACGCCGTGATGACCATTGAAGTGGACGGCACTGTGGATGCAGATTTGAACCAATGCGTGGAGCAGCTGCCCAACGTGCTTTCCAGCACGATGCTGCTGCCGGTTTGAGGAGGGACTCCATGGAATTGGATTTTACCAATCTGGCGGCGTTGATCGCCGCTGCCAAAGAGCAGAATTGCCCCATTTCGGAACTGGTTCTGGCCTGGCAGGCCGAGCAGGCAGAGCAAGAGCCGGATGCAATGTATGAGCGGATGCGGCAGCAGTACGACGTGATGGCCCAGGCCGTGCAGTCCGGCAGCCAGCCGGGCGTGCGTTCCACCAGCGGTCTGACCGGCGGCGACGGATACCGCATGCAGCAGGCATCGCACGCCGGTGGGCTGACGGGCTCGATATTTACCGGAGCACTGGCCCGGGCACTGGCTGTCAGCGAATGGAACGCAGCCATGGGCCGCATTGTGGCCTCACCCACAGCCGGCAGCTGCGGCATTCTGCCCGCAGCGGTGCTGACCATGCAGCAAGAGCACAACTGCTCTGAGCGCGACTGTGTCATGAGCTTGTTTACCGCGGCGGCAGTAGGCCTGGTGATTGCCCACAACGCCACGCTCTCCGGAGCGCAGGGCGGCTGTCAGGCCGAATGCGGTTCTGCTTCCGCCATGGCTGCCGCTGCGTTGGTGGAACTGGGCGGCGGCACGCCGGATATGATCGGGCATGCGGTGGCCATGGCTCTGAAAAACACCTTGGGATTGGTGTGCGACCCGGTGGCGGGTCTTGTGGAAATCCCCTGCATCAAACGCAACGCTGCAGGAGTGGCCAATGCCCTGTGTGCCGCAGAGATGGCGCTGGCAGGCATCGAGAGCGCGATTCCTGCCGACGAGGTGATTCTTGCGATGAAGCGGGTGGGCGACGCCATGCCCGCCGCCCTGCGGGAGACCGCCGAGGGCGGTTTGGCTGCAACCCCTACCGGCCGCAGACTGTTTGAACAGGTATTTGGCACGCAAGATAAATGCGCCGGTTGCAGAAATAGACAGAACGGATGAAAAAACGCGGTATGCAAAAGCATACCGCGTTTTTTACTACCTTTTTTTACCCCGTGCGCGCGCCAGTTCATCCAAAATGATTTGACGTGCTTCCTTTGCCCGGGTCTTTTCCAGGGGGGGCACACCCTCCAGAGGATAAGCCATCCCCAGCGCATCGTACTTTGCCTTGCCCATAGTGTGATAAGGCAGCACATCCAGCCCCTTCAGGCTGCGCAGAGGGGCCAGAAGACGCCCAAGCGCCCGCAGCTCTGCCTCGGAGTCTGTCAAACCGGGCACCACCACATGGCGTACAACCATGGGCACGCCCGCTTCGGACAACGCCTGTGCAAACGCCAAAACCGGCGCCTGGCCGTGACCGGTCAGTTTCTCGTGACCGGCGGGGTCCGCATGCTTGATGTCCAGCAGGACCAAATCCGTGCAGCGGAACAATTCTTGAAACTCCGCGCGCCGGCTGTCCCGATACACAATGCCCGAAGTATCCAGGCAGGTGTGTATCCCCTTTTCCTTGGCCGCCCGGAACAATGCCGTCAGGAACGGCAGCTGCAGCAGCGGCTCGCCCCCGGTGGCGGTGATGCCGCCGCCCCGGTAAAAGCTTTTGTTCCGGTCATAGGCGGCCAGAATTTCTTCCACGGTCATTTCGCTGCCGCCGTCCACCGCCCAGGTGTCCGGGTTGTGGCAATACAGGCAGCGCATGGGGCAGCCCTGAAAGAACACCACCAGCCGGACGCCCGGTCCGTCCACCGTGCCGAAGCTCTCGATGGAGTGGACGCGACCTTTCTCACATGGCGTCATGGAAGGTGCGGGAGATCACTTCGTCCTGCTGCTCGCGGGTCAGCTTATTGAAGTTGACCGCATAGCCGGACACGCGCACCGTCAGCTGCGGATACTTTTCCGGATGGGCCTGCGCATCCAGCAGCGTCTCTTTGGTAAATACGTTGACGTTCAAATGATGGCCGCCTTTTTCGGCATAGCCGTCCAGCAGGCTGACCAGATTGTCAATCTGAGAATCCGTTACTTTCATGAGTAAATCGCTCCTTCTTTGAAAAAATTACGCTTCTTCGTCTACGGTCAGGTTGGGCTCGCAGCAGGCGCAGTCCGGCTCCAGTTCAAAGGTAATGCCGTCGAACAGAACCGCGTCGTCTTTGCCCAAAGCGCCCGGCACAATGGAGAAGGTGTTGGAAATGCCGTCCTGCGCATCCTTAAAGGGCAGCTTGGACACCGAGCTCAGCGACGCCACCGCACCGTGGCTGTCGCGCCGGTGCATGGGGTTGGCGCCGGGGGCAAAGGCCTCGCCCGCTTTGCGGCCGTCCGGCGTGGAACCGGTGTTTTTGCCGTACACCACGTTGGAGGTGATGGTCAGGATGGACGTGGTGGGAATGCCGCCGCGATAGGTGTGGTTGCCTTTGACGTAGCTCATAAACTGATGCACCACGTCATAAGCGATATCGTCTACCCGGTCATCGTCGTTGCCGTATTTGGGGAAGTCACCCTCCACCGCATAGTCCACGGCCACGCCGTTCTCGTCGCGGATGACGCGCACTTTGGCGTACTTGATGGCAGACAGGGAGTCCGCCACCACAGACAGGCCCGCGATGCCCGTGGCAAACCAGCGGGTGACCTCTTTGTCGTGCAGAGCCATCTGCAGCCGCTCGTAGCAGTACTTATCGTGCATATAATGGATGATGTTCAGCGCGTTGACGTACACGCTGGCAAGCCACTTCATCATGTCGCGGAAGCGGTCCATCACTTCGTCATAATCCAGATACTCGCTGGTGATGGGACGGTACTTGGGACCCACCTGCTTTTTGGACACCTCGTCCACGCCGCCGTTGATGGCGTACAAAAGGCACTTGGCCAGGTTGGCGCGGGCACCGAAGAACTGCATCTCCTTGCCCACCCGCATGCTGGACACGCAGCAGGCGATGGCGTAGTCGTCGCCGTGGGTAACACGCATCAAATCGTCGTTCTCATACTGGATGGAAGAGGACTCGATGGAAGTTTTGGCGCAGAAGCGCTTGAAGTTCTGAGGCAGACGGGTGCTCCACAGCACCGTCAGGTTGGGTTCCGGGGCGGTGCCCAGGTTCTGCAGCGTGTGCAGATAGCGGTAGGACATTTTGGTGACCATGCTGCGGCCGTCGATGCCCATACCGCCGATGGATTCGGTGACCCAGGTGGGGTCGCCCGAGAACAGGGCGTTGTATTCCGGCGTGCGGGCAAATTTCACCAAACGCAGCTTCATGATGAAGTGGTCCACAAACTCCTGAATCTGCTCCTCAGTGAACGTGCCATTGGCCAGATCGCGCTGCGCATAGATGTCCAGGAAGGTGGAGGTGCGGCCCAGGCTCATGGCTGCGCCGTTCTGCTCCTTGATGGCTGCCAGATAACCGAAATACAGCCACTGGATGGCTTCCTGCACGTTGGCCGCCGGGCGGGAGATGTCAAAGCCGTAAATGCGGCCCAGCTCCTTCAGCTCTTTCAGCGCCTTGATCTGCTCGCTGAGCTCCTCGCGCTCGCGGGTAACGTCGGAATACATGATGGTGCGGGTGGTGTCCTTCTGATGCTGCTTGTCTTCAATCAGACGGTCCACACCATACAAAGCAACACGGCGGTAGTCACCGATGATACGGCCGCGGCCGTAAGCGTCGGGCAAACCGGTGATGATGTGGCTGGAACGGCAGGCACGCATCTCCGGAGTATAAGCATCAAACACACCGTCGTTGTGCGTTTTGCGGTGTTTTGTGAAGAATTCCACGATCTGGGGGTCCACCTGATAACCGTTTTCTTCACAAGCCTTCATGGCCATGCGGATGCCGCCGTAGGGCTGCAAAGAACGCTTGAAAGGCTTATCGGTCTGGAAGCCCACAATCTTCTCTTTGGACTTGTCCAGATAGCCGGGTCCGTGGGAAGTGATTGTGGAGATGATCTTGGTGTCCATATCCAGCACGCCGCCCTTTTCCCGCTCCTGCCGGGACAGGTCCATTACCTGCTCCCACAGGTCCAGGGTGTCCTGGGTGGGACCGGCCAGAAAAGACTCGTCCCCTTCATAAGGGGTGTAGTTTTTCTGGATGAAGTCGCGCACGTTGATCTCCTTCTGCCAGATGCCGGGGATAAAAGTATTCCATTCCTGTTTCATGTACGTTCTCCTTTGCTCTTATGGCTCTTTTTTCGAGCCTCCTTTGGAACACATCTATACTATACCATTTTAGTATAGTATAGTCAAGCATCCCCTCTCTTTTCCAAATAAGAGAGGGGAATCTGTTTTTTTATTTGCTTTCGATTGCGTCCACTGCGTCGATGACCGCCGAGCGGAAACCCTTGCGCTCCAGCGTGGCCACACCCACAATGGTGGTGCCGCCGGGCGAGCAGACCGCGTCTTTCATAGCGCCCGGATGTTCGCCGGTCTCCAGCATCAGTTTGCCCGTGCCCACGATCATCTGGGCGGCCAGCTCATAGGCCAGCTTGCGGGGCAGACCGTGCTTGACGCCCGCGTCGCCCAGCGCTTCCAGGAACATGCTGGCAAAGGCCGGGCCGCAGCCGCTGACCGTGCCCGCCACGCTGAGCTGGTTTGTTTCCACCAGACGCACCAGGCTGATGCCGGACAGAAGCTGGTCCACCAGTTCGAACTCCGCCGGCGTCAGGGAATGTTTTCGCTCGCACACAAACACACCCTCGCCCACACATACCGGCGTGTTGGGGATGGTGCTCATGTGATGGGTACCGGGAGCCAGGAACTCCTCGTACCAGTCAAAGGGGCAGCCCGCTGCCACCGAGATAAGAATTTTCCCAGCCAGCAGGTCCCGGATCGGCTCCAGTACCTCCCGAACCAGATAGGGTTTGACCGCCACAAACACCACGTCTGAGGCAAACGCCACCTCAGAGGCTGTTTTGTAAGGGCGCATTCCCTCGCTCTGGGTATTGGCGCACAACTTGTCCCAGTTTTTGGCGCAGGCACAGATCTGGTCCGGACGCACCGTGCCCTGGCGAATCAAGCCTTTTGCAATGGCCCCGGCCATGCTGCCGAAGCCGATGAAACCAACCGTGATTTCCGACAACTGTTTCATCCTGTTTCTCCTTTCTGTTTACCGATGAAGCGGAGCCAAGCGGCCCCGCGGAGTGCTCCGCGTCCTAGTATACCATAATCTGCGCTTGTGTGCTAAAAAAAATCAAAAAGCGGCTTCGAAAAGCCGCTTTTTGATTCAACTCAGTTCAAACATGCCGTTGTACAGCTGATAGTACATGCCTTTCTGGGCCAAAAGCTCCTCATGGGTGCCCCGCTCAATGATGCGGCCCTGTTCCAGCACCAGAATGGCGTCGGCATTGCGCACCGTGCTCAGCCGGTGTGCGATAACAAACACTGTGCGCCCCTCCATCAGACGGTCCATTCCTTTTTCAATCAGCGCCTCGGTACGGGTGTCGATGGAAGAAGTGGCCTCGTCCAGAATCAGCACCGGCGGGTCAGCCACGGCGGCCCGGGCAATGGCCAGCAGCTGCCTCTGCCCCTGGGAAAGGTTAGCCCCGTCCCCGGTGACCAGGGTGTCATATCCTTTGGGCAGACGGCGGATAAAAGAATCCGCATTGGCAATGCGGGCTGCCTGCACAAGTTCTTCCCGGGTGGCGTCCAGTTTTCCAAACCGGATATTGTCGGCGATGGTACCGGTGAACAAATGGGTATCCTGCAAAACAATGCCCAGACTGCGGCGAAGATCGTCTTTGCGGATATCCCGCACATCAATGCCATCGTAAACGATGCAGCCCTTCTGCACATCGTAAAACCGGTTGATCAGGTTGGTGATGGTGGTTTTGCCCGCGCCCGTAGAACCCACAAAGGCGATTTTCTGACCGGGCTTTGCGTACAGACTGACGTCGTGAAGAATGATGTGTCCGGGTTCGTATCCAAAATCCACATGCTCAAACCGCACATCGCCCCGCAAGGGTATCAGACGGTCCGCCTGCTGCCAGGCCCAGTGGCCGGTCTTTTCCCGGCAGGGTTCCAAAACCCCTTCCCGACAACGCACATTCACCAGCACGGTGTTGCCTTCGTCTCTCTCCGATGGTTCACGCATGACGTTGAACACCCGCTCAGCACCCGCCAGCGCCGCCAAAAGGAAGTTGCTCTGCTGGGTGAACTGATTGATGGGCATGGCCGCCTGACGCACAAACACCAGGTAGCTGGCCAGACTGCCCACATCGGTCATGCCTTTCATGGTCATAATGCCACCCACCACGGCCACAATGGCGTAATTCACATAGGAAATGCTGACCACCGCCGGGACCATGGTGGCTGCGTAGCCCTGGGCGCCGGTCCCCGCCCGGCGCAGGTTTTCGTTGCGCCGGTCAAACTCTTTCAGGTTGGCCTGTTCGTGATTGAATACCTTGACCACCTTCTGGCCGTTCACCATCTCCTGCACGTATCCGTCCAGTTCTCCCAGAAACTTCTGCTGCCGGGTGAAGTACGCCTTGCTGCGTCTTCCGCTGAAGCGGATGTACCAGAACATCGCTGCGTAGCATACCACGACAATCAGCGACAGGCGGGCGTTCAGCACAAACAGAAGCGTCAGCGTTCCCACCACTTGAATAAAGCTCTGGATCACCGTGGTAAAGCTGTTGTTCAGCGCATCGGAAATGGTGTCCACATCGTTGGTGAAATAGCTCATTACATCGCCCTGCTTCTGGCTGTCGAAAAAGCGCAGGGGCAGCGTCTGCAAATGGGCAAACAAATCCCGGCGAATGTCAAATAAAACCTTCTGCGCCGCTTTGACCATGGTTTGCGTATAGCCGAAGGAGCACACCACGCCCACCGCATAAATGGCTGCGGTGATCAAAACGCCCCGCACAAGGGCCGATACATCTCCCGAAGCCAGACTGTTGACCACTGGGCGAATCATGTAAGTACCCAGCAGATTGGCGCTGGCGCTGACCGTCACCAGCACAGCCACCACCGCCAGGAGGAATCGATGACGCCCCATGTAGGACAAAAGCGACGTCACCGTGAACTGCAGGTTCTGAGGCCGCTTACCGCTGAACTGCCGCGCCATGCTCCTTCGCTCCTTTCATCTGGGATGTATAGATTTCCTGATAAATCGGGTCTTCCGCCAGCAGCTGGGCATGGGTGCCGACTGCATGTACCCGGCCGTCATCCAGAAGAATGATCTGGTCTGTATCCATCACCGAAGTGATTCGCTGGGCAATGACGATTTTGGTCACGTCCTTCAACTCTGCCAGTGCACCGCGGATGCGTGCTTCCGTGGCCGTGTCCACCGCACTGGTGGAGTCGTCAAAAATCAGCACCTTGGGCTTTTTCAGCAAGGTGCGGGCAATGCACAGCCGCTGTTTCTGACCGCCGGACACGTTCACACCGCCCTGGCCCAGGTCCGCATCCAGCCCGCCGGGCATCTTTTCCAAAAATTCATCCGCGCAAGCCACGCGGCAGGCCGCCCATAGAGTAGCGTCCTCCGCATCCGGGTCTCCCCACTGCAGATTCTCCCGCACTGTGCCGGAAAACAGCACATTCTTTTGCAATACAATGCCCACTGCGTCACGCAAAGCGTGCACGTCGTAATCACGCACATCGCGGCCTCCCACGGTCACACGTCCCTCAGTCACATCGTACAATCTTGGAATCAGCTGCACCAACGTGGTCTTTGCAGAGCCGGTTCCGCCAATCACGCCCACGGTCTGACCGGGACGAACGGCAAAGCTGACACCGGAAAGCGCATACTCCTGCGCGCTTGTATTGTATTTGAACGACACATTTTCAAACGTTATGCCGCCATCCGAGACCTCCGTTTCCCCATTGGCCGGCGACTGAAGGCCGGGCTGCTCGTCCAGCACTTCGCTGATGCGCCGGGCGCTGGCCAGCGACCGGGTCAAAAGCAAAAACACATTGGAAATCATCATCAGCGAGTTCATGACCTGCAGCACATAGCTGAGGAACCCCGTCAATTCGCCCACCTGAAGGGTACCCGCCATAATCATGCGGCCGCCGAACCACAAAATCAGAACGGTGGTGGAGTACATCACCAGCTGAAAAGCAGGCATGTTCAGCACCGCGTAGTGAAACGCCTTCTGACTGGTCGCCATCAACTCCGTGTTGACGGTGCTGAATTTTTCCTTTTCATATTCCCCGCGCACAAAGGCTTTCACCGCGCGGATGGCCACCAGCCCCTCCTGTACCACATCGTTCAGCCGGTCCATTGCCTTTTGCAAGCGACCGTACATGGGCGCCACCTTGCGCACCACACAAAACAGAATGATGGCCAGAAGCGGCGTGCAGAACCAGAACACAAGCGCCAGCCTGGGACTCATCCACACGGAGAACCCAATGCCCAGCACCAGCATGACCGGGCTTCGAACCAAAGGCCGCAGCCCGCCGTTGATGGCATTTTGCAGCACGGTGATGTCCGTGGTCATGCGGGTGACCAAGGAAGAGGACTCGAACCGGTCCAAATTGGAGAAAGAATAGGCCTGCACCTTTTCGTACTGTGCCCGGCGCACCCGGGCCCCCAGCCCGTAGGCGGCCCGGGCGGCAAATTTGGCATACAGAAGCCCGGTGATCAGCGCCAGCAATGCGCACACCGCCATCTCAAGGCCTCGGGTTGCGATGATAGACATATCCCCATTCTGCACACCCACATCAATGATGTCCGCCATCAGCACAGGAATGACCAGTTCAAAGCTGCTCTCCACCAGCACCAGCAGAGCCCCGAGGAACAAATCCTTCCGATAGGGCCCCAGATGGGACGCGATGCGTTTCAGATCACTCACAACGGTTCCTCCTCTGCCTGCTCTTTAAAATTCTGGTACGCGCGGGAGAGAAACTCTGCAAACTGTTCCCGCTCACTGTCGGAAAACCCGCGCAGCATCACCTGCTCGGCCTGCGCACATTTTTCTTTCCAGCGGATGTGGGCCTCTCGCCCTTTCTCCGTCAATTCCAGTACATCGGCCCGGCGGTTGCCCTCGTTTACGCGGCGGGTCACAAATCCGTTTTTGCAAAGGCTGTCCAGCATGCGACTGACCGCCGCAGGGTCGATTTCAAAATAATCCGCGATGGCCCGCTGACAGCTTGGCCCGTTCTTGACCAGATATCCCAGCAGCTTGGGTTGGCCCGTTCCCAGCCCGAGTTCGCCCAAATATCCCCGCAGATAGTTGCGCTGAGCGTGAAATGCCCGATATACCAACATATGAAACATCTTTTCCATAAAGCGCGCCCTTCCATGACTAATCAATATTTGATAAGTCAATTATTGTTCCGTGCAGTCCATTTGTCAAGGGGAATCGATTTTACATTTCCTTTACATGGAGTTTACCCTTTCATGATAGCCGCGAAAAATCTTTTATGATACGCTTACATTAATGTGTGAAAATGCGAAGTAAATTCAAGAAACGTTCAAATTTTGAACAAAAACAGGTAAAAGGGGAACTCTCATGAAATTGACGGACATTCTGAGCCTGTTGGGCGGGCTCGCACTGTTTTTGTACGGCATGCAAATGATGAGCGGCGGCCTGGAAGCCGCAGCCGGCAACCGCATGAAACAGATTCTGGAAAAACTGACCGCCAACCGTTTTCTGGGTGTTGCTGTAGGCGCGGCCATCACGGCAGTCATTCAGTCTTCCAGCGCCACCACGGTCATGGTGGTGGGCTTTGTAAACTCCGGTATGATGACGCTGCAGCAGGCTGTCTGGATCATCATGGGCGCCAACATCGGCACCACCATCACCGGCCAGCTGATTGCGCTGGACGTAGGGGCCATGGCGCCTCTGTTCGCCTTCTGCGGCGTGGTGATGATTGTCTTTTTGAAAAAGCCCCACTTCCACAACTACGGCCAGATCATTGCCGGTCTGGGCGTGCTGTTCATCGGCATGGAGATGATGAGCAGCGCCATGATGCCCTTGCGCGATTCGCAGGCATTCATCTCCCTGATGACCCGCTTCTCCAACCCGGTTCTGGGCATTCTGGCGGGCACGGTGTTCACCGCCATCATCCAGTCCTCCTCCGCTTCCGTTGGCATTTTGCAGGCGCTGGCTTCCAGCGGTCTGATTCCTCTTTCCAGCGCAGTATACGTTCTGTTCGGCCAGAACATCGGTACCTGCATCACGGCGGTGCTGGCCTCCATCGGCACCAGCCGCAACGCCAAACGCACCACCATCATCCATCTTCTGTTCAACGTCATCGGCACCACCCTGTTTACGGTGGTTTGCCTTCTGTTCCCGCTGACGGACCTGATTGAATCGCTGACGCCTTCGAATCCCGCGGCGCAGATCGCCAACATGCACACGCTGTTCAACGTGGTCACCACGCTTTTTCTGCTGCCCTTCGGCACCCTGCTGGCCAAGCTGGCCCGCAAAATTCTGCCGGAACTGCCGGCGGAATCCGCGCAGGAGCGCCGTTTGGTCTACTTGAAACCGCTGACCGGCGGCAAAGAATACAAGATCGGTTCTTCTGCCATTGTGATCAACGGCCTGTGGGGCGAACTGACCCGCATGATGGGCATGGTGCGGGAAAATGTGGATGGCAGCTTCGACACCCTGCTCACGGGCCAAACCTCGTCCCTGGAACAGCTTGAGGACCGGGAGGAATACATTGATTATCTGAACAAAGAACTGGCCAGCTATATTTCCCGGGCCATCGCTTTTGAATCCAACCAGAAAGACTCTGCCGAGATCAGCGCCTGTTTCAAAATCGCATCGGATCTGGAGCGCATTGGCGACCACGCCATGAATCTTTGCGGTTATACCCAGCGCATGGCGGAGAAAAAGATTCGTTTCTCCTCTGCCGAGCTGGACGAAATCCGTCAGATGCGCCAGACCAGTCTGGACGCGCTGGACCTGCTGAGCCGCACACAGTTCTCCGCGCCGGACCGCCTTGTAAAGATCGGTGCCATTGAACAGAAAATCGACGACATGACCGTGCAGTTCCGTCAAAATCAGCTGGAGCGCATGCGTCAGGGCAGTGAGAACGAATCCAGCGTTCTGTACTCTGAACTGCTGACCGATTTTGAGCGCATCGGCGATCACATTCTGAACATTGGCCAGGCTGTGCCGGAAACGGTCGCGCTGACCAGTGAACCCCTTGTCACTGCATAAAGAGGAAAGGCAGCACCAAGCGTGCTGCCTTTTTTACATACCTTTTACATGGCGTTTTGTATAAAATCTTTTCATATATTGGCGAAATATCGTTTGTATGTTATAATAAATCCAATTCCTGCCCCTGCGCGGGCAGACACTCTAACAACCTACAACGGAGGAAACGCATATGAAAAAAATCATCAACCGCCCGGAAAAATTTGTAGATGAGACTCTGGAGGGCATTGTGGCCGCCTATCCGGATCAGGTGCAGCTCAGTCCTGAGAACGCCCGTGTGCTGTTGGGCAAACGCCCGGCACCGGGGCGGAAAGTGGGCATTGTGACCGCCGGCGGAAGCGGACATCTGCCTGTGTTCCTGGGCTATGTGGGCACCGGTATGCTGGACGGCTGTGCCGTGGGCAATGTGTTTGCCTCGCCCTCTGCCAGCGCCATGGCTACCATGATCCGCAGTGTGGACAAGGGCGCGGGCGTTCTGTGCCTGTACGGCAACTACGGCGGTGATGTGATGAACCTGAACCTGGCCTGTGAGGAAGTGGATTTTGACGACATCCGCACCAAAATTGTTTTGGTGAAAGACGACGTTGCCTCCAGCCCCAGGGAAACCGCGGAAAAACGCCGGGGTGTGGCCGGCATGGTGCTGGCGTTCAAAGCGGCCGGCGCAGCGGCCGACAAAGGCCTGGATCTGGATGCAGTAGCTGCCGCGGCCCAAAAGGCGCTGGACAATACCCGCACCATGGGTGTGGCGCTCAGCTCCTGCACCGTGCCCGAGGTAGGGCATCCCACCTTCAGCGTAGGCGAGGACGAAATCGAGATCGGCATGGGCATCCACGGCGAACCGGGCATTGAGGTGCGCCCCATGATGACCGCCGATGAAATTGCCGAGCTTTTGCTGGGAAAAATTCTGGAAGACATGCCTGTAGAAAAAGGCGAAGAGGTGTGCGTGATGGTCAACGGCTTGGGCGCTACCCCGCTGGAAGAACAGTTTATCGTTTACCGCCGCCTGCATCAGCTGCTGAGCGAGCGTGGCATTTCCGTTTACATGCCCCACATCGGGGAATTCGCCACCTCTATGGAGATGGCTGGCCTGTCTGTGACGGTGATGCGTCTGGATGCGGAGTTGAAAGAGCTTTTGGCCGCCCCGGCCAGCACGCCGTTCTACACCAACTACAACAAGGGAGGGGCGTACAATGGCTGAGTTTGTGCTGGACGCCGCCTTGCTGTGCCGGGCACTGGACGCAGTGAGTGCTGAAATGACGGCGAACCGGGATTATCTGGTGGAGCTGGACTCCCGCGCCGGGGACGGCGACTTGGGTGTTTCCATGGACAACGGATATCGGGCCGTGTCCGATTTTCTGAAAAGTGCTCAGGAAAAAGATTTGGGCCGTCTGCTGATGCAGTGCAGCCGGGTGTTCAACGAGGCATCCCCCTCTTCTCTGGGAACCATCACCTCTTTCGGATTCATGGGAATGGCGCGCAAATTGAAAGGTCTGGAGACCGCCGATCTGGCGCAGCTGGCAGAGGCCATGGCCAACGGCGCCGCGCTGATTATGGACAAAGCCGGCTCCAAACCCGGCGAGAAGACCATTCTGGATTCCCTTTGTCCGGGCATTGAGGCGCTGAAAGCCGCCGCGGACCAGGACGCGGCCGCGGCCTTCGCCGCCGCTGCCAAGGCTGCGGCCGACGGAGCCGAGAGCACCCGGGACATGCGCTCGGTCCACGGGCGGGCCGCCTATTACAGCGACGGCGGCATCGGCCATGTGGACGGCGGCGCCGTGGTGGGCAAGCTGATTTTTGAGGCGCTGGCCTCGGTCTGCCCCGCCTAAACATTCTACAATAAAAAGCGCGGAGACCAGTGGTCTCCGCGCTTTCTTTTTAAGTTTCCCGCTCCGGACACGGAACACGCGCCCGGCCCAGATTCTGCATGCGTCCGATCACAAAGGAGGACAGCGTCACGGTGATCAGCGAAAACAAAATGTTTTTCACCGGGATGTACGACAAAGACAAGAGCAGCACCGTGAAGTCGGTGGCAAAGTAGGCCCGCTCGATGGGGCACCGAAGCACCCGGGACAGCACCATGGCCAGGGCGTCGTCCCCGCCGGAGGCACCGCCCTCACGCACCACAAGGCCTACGCCCACACCCACAAAGACGCCGCCTACCAGGGCCGAGACCAGCGGATGAGCCGACAGATCGGGTGCCAGATAACCTACCGACTCCCAAAAGCGGTAACACACCGCAAAGGCCAAACTGGAAAACAACGCGTTTTTTAAGAATGCCTTTCCCAAAAAGCGGTAACCCAGAGCGTAGCAGAGAATGTCCATCACCGGGCCGGTAATGCTGGGGGAAAGTCCCGTCCAGTTCTGCAGCAAAAGCATCATGCCCAGAACGCCGCCCTCCGTAATTTTACTGCGGTCGTGCACATGGAACAGCCCAAAGGATAAAATGGCTACTCCCAGCAGCATCCATCCGTAATGGGCCAGCGCAGCACGCCGCTTTTCCGAAAAATTCATGTTGTTCTTCCTCTCTGTTTCGCTTGACGCTTTTCAGCATAAAGGATATAGTAACTATATTGTCAAGAGGCTGGGAGGAATTTTCTTGGACGTGCGTTTCACGGTGGGCGAAATGGCCCAAATTGCCGGTGTTTCCAAACAGACGCTGATTTATTACGACCGCATGGATGTGTTCAAACCCCGACTGACAGGAGCCGAAAACGGGTATCGATACTACACCGCAGACCAGCTGGAACAGCTGGACACCATTTTGATGCTGCGGGACATGGGCTTTCCGCTGAAGGAAATCCGCCGTCATATGGAGCAGCGCAGCACCGCCGCCGCGCTGGATGCTCTGACCGCCCAAAAAAAGCTGGTGCACAACGAGATCCGCCGTTTGCAAACGGTGGAGCGAAATCTGACCCGCAAGCTGGAAGAATGGCAGCGGGTTGCCTGCGCCCGGCCGGGCGTCCCCTTTTTTCAGGGAAAAAAGGCCCAGCTGCTGGCGGTGGAACCGGTGCATGCTCCCCAGGGCCTTTTGGAAGTGGATTTGGCTCTGAAACGGCTTCTGCGCCGTGCCAATCAGCAGGGGTACTGCTATTTTTATCAGCTGGGCGACTGCGTCTCCCGGGAAAGTCTGGCGCAAAAAAACTTTCTGCAATTTGAAAAGGCCTTTGTTCCCCTGCTGGAGCGTGTTCCCGGCGAGCCCTGCGTTCAAAAACCAGCGGGCCGGTATGCATGCATCTATCATCAGGGGCCCTACACTGCCACCCGGAACAGCTACGAGAAACTGCTGGTCTTTCTGCGCCAGCAGGGTGTAACACCCGCCGGACCTGCCTACGAATTTTTTGTGCTGGACAGCATGACCACCGCCCGGCCGGAAGAATATCTGACGGAAATTCAAATTCCCGTGGAATAAAACAATCCTCCGCACCGGAAAGGTGCGGAGGATTGTTTTTTATCGTTTCTTTTTTCGCTGTACCGGCAGCACACGGGCCCCTTTGGGCACCGGATGCAGCACCCAGCTTTTGGGATAGTGCTGCTGCAGCGCGGTCTGGGCCCGCCGGGCGGAATCTTCGTCCCGGAACACGCCGAACACCGCCGCGCCAGAACCGGTCATCAGTGCGGCCAGCGCGCCCTCCCGGCGCAGGATCTCCTCAATGGGTTTGTTGGCAGGGCTCTGCGATGAAAATTCCAGCGCATTCGACATCTGAGCACACAGCGCGTCCAAATCCCCCGCTTCCAGCGCCGCCTGGGCCAGATCGTTGTCCGGGTGCACATCGGTACCCAGCTCATCGTAGCGGGCGTAGGCCTGAGGTGTGGAAATGCCGCCTTTTGGCATGCACACGGTAAACCAGCATCTGGGGCACGACTTCATGGGCGTGAGCACGTCCCCGATGCCCTGCACCCGGGCGGTTCCGCCCAGGATGGAAAAGGGCACATCCGCCCCCACCTGCAGCCCGATGTCGCACAGTTCGCGCAGGGTCAGCTTGGCGCCGTACAACTCGTTCAGGCCCACCAGCACGGCAGCTGCATCCGCACTGCCGCCGGCCATGCCTGCACGCACAGGCACCGCTTTGCGCACGGTGATGTCCACCCCGGCCAGAAGGCCTGTGGCATGAAAAAAGGCCAGCGCAGCTTTGATGGCGGTGTTGTGCTCGTTGGCGGGCACACTGGACCCGGGCAGACGCAGGCGCAGATGCTCGCTTTTGCGCAGCGTCACCCGCTCGTACAGGTTCACCGTCTGCATCATCATATCCAGCGTATGATAACCGTTGGGCGCAATGCCCGTAACATCCAAAGTCAAATTCAGTTTTGCGGGGGCAAGTACAGTCAACGAATCCATGAAATCCCTCCGTCACATTTGAAACAGGCGGAACCGCTTTACCTCAATGGCCTTCACCGGGCACATCTCGTGGCAGCAGAAACAACGGATACAGCCCTTGGGATCAATGTGCGCTTTCCCCTTTTCCACACGGATGGTGTGACCGGGACAAATTTCGGCGCACTTGCCGCAGCCGATACACCTGGCTGTGTCAATCTTCGGACGCGGCGCGATCCATTTTTCCACACCGGGAACCGCCCAGCGGATGGCCCGGGGCGCACGATTGGAAAAGTTGATGTTGGTATAGCTCTCCGGCAGCCGGAAATCCGCAATGGGCGCTGCGGCAGCCCGATCGCCTTCCAGCCAGGTCTCGTCCGCTTTTTCCGGGCACAGGCCCCGGTCATGGACAGCCTTCAAATAGGGCACCGCCATAGGTGCAAGGCCCATCATACCGCAGACGGTCAAGTCGATGGCATAGGGGTCCTCCCCGCCCAGAATCAGCCCCAGGGGCCGGGGCGTACCGCCGGCGGGGCCGTCGCCCTCCATGGCCAGCACGCCATCCACCACGGTCAGGGACGGCCGCACCGTTTCGCACAAATCCACCAGCATATTGCCGAAAGGTTCTTTTTCCGGAAAGCGCATGTGAAACTCGGCCTTCTGCAGGCCCGGCACCGTGCCGAACAAATTCTTTACCGCACAGGACATGCCGGTCATCACGTGGGTTTTGAATTTGGGCACGTTGACAATAAAATCCGCCTCGAGCACCGGTTCCAGCAATTCAAACCGGCGCACCAGCTTTCCCTCTGTCTCCCGCGGGCCGGATTTGCAGTCCGTATAGACCTCTGCACCCAGTTCCCGGCACACGTCGGCCAGGCCGCTGACCTGGTAGACCCCTCGCATCAAAGCTGAATTGTAAAGTCCCCCCGGAGAATCGGCCACCACAATCCGCTTCACGCCCCGCCGCTGCAACGCCCGGATGCAGGCGGCCACCACGGCCGGATGCGTGGTCACCGCATGGTCGGGCACATGCTTTGCCAGCAGGTTTGGCTTGATCAGGGCCTTTGTATGAGGTCCCAGTTCCCGCGCCCGGGGACTGGCGGCGAACAAGGCTTCCACAGCCTCGTCCACTTCTTCGCCGTAACCGGACACCGAATAAATCCAAACTGTATGCTCCAACTTAAACTCCCAATTCCTTCAAAAATTCTTCGATGCGGGACACAGCTTTTTTCAGATGGTCCAGCGAATAGGAGTAGCTGATACGCACAAATCCCTCACCGGAATCTCCGAAGGCCGGACCGGGCACCACCGCCACCTTTTTGCTGAAGAGCAGCTGTTTGCAGAACTCTTCGCTGGACAGGCCCGATTTTTGAATGGACGGGAACACGTAGAACGCGCCCTGCGGCTCGAAGCAGGTCAGGCCCAGATTGTTCAGAGCATTGACCAGCCAGCGCCGGCGCAAATCGTACTCCTTGCGCATGGTCTCGATGTCCGCGTCGCAGCTTTTCAGCGCCGTCACCGCCGCGTACTGGCTGGTGGTGGGGGCGCACATGATGCAGGACTGGTGAATTTTGGTCATCACCTTGATGACGGGCTTCGGTCCGCAGGCGTAACCCAGACGCCAGCCGGTCATGGCATGGGCTTTGGAAAAGCCGTTTACCAGAATGGTCCGTTCGGCCATGCCGGGCAGGCTGGCGATGCTGACGTGGCGGGTGGGCCCGTAGGTCAGCTCGGCGTAAATCTCATCAGACAGAACCATCACGTTGGTGTCCCGCAGCACCTGGGCAATGGGCTCCAGTTCCTCTTTCCGCATCACCGCACCCGTGGGGTTGCACGGGAAAGGCAGGATCAGCAGCTTGGTGCGGGGTGTGATGGCGGCCCGCAGCTCCTCAGCCGTCAGCTTGAATCCGTTTTCCGCCTTCAGTGCCAGCGGCACGGGCACACCGCCGGTGAGGGTGGTGATGGGATAATAGCACACAAAGCAGGGTTCGGGGATGATGACTTCGTCCCCCGGCTCCACCAGGGCGCGGATGCACATGTCGATGGCTTCAGAGCCGCCCACGGTGACCAGTGTCTGGTCCTCGGTGTAGTGCAGATCAAACCGGCGGTCCAGATAGCTGCAGATCTCCTGGCGAAGCTCCTTCAGGCCGGAGTTGGATGTATACCAGGTACGGCCTTTTTCCAGGCTCTGGATGCCCGCCTGGCGAATGGCCCAGGGCGTTTTGAAATCCGGTTCGCCCACGCCCAGAGAAATACAGTCTTTCATCTCCGCCGCGATGTCAAAAAATTTCCGGATGCCGGAGGGACGCATCTGCGCTGCGGCACGGGAAATCAGCTTTTCATAATCCATTATTGGCACTCCCGTTCGTCAATGGGGTCTTTGCCGTACAGCACCCCGTCTTTTTTGTAGGTGCGCAGCACAAAGTGGGTGGCCGTTGACAAAACGCCCTCCAGCGGGCTCAGCCGCTGGGCCACAAACAGCGCGATCTCCTGAAAACTTTTTCCGCGCATGGTCAGCGACAGATCGTAGCCGCCGCTCATCAAAAGCACACTGTCTACCTCGGAAAAATCCGCCAGGCGGGCAGCGATCTCGTCAAAGCCGAAATCCCGGCGGGGGGTGACGCGCAAATCAATCAGCGCCTGCACGTCGGCCACGCCGGCGCGCTCCCAGTCCACCAGAGTCCGGTAACCGTTAATGATGTGTTTTTCCTCGCACTCGTCCAGGTAAGCGGCCACTTCCTGCGTGGTCTTGCCCGTCATGGCGGCCAGCTCTTCCAGGCTGGTACGGGCGTTGGATTCCAACACTTTCAGGATCTGTTCCATATACAACTCTTCCTTCCCTCGTGCAATCTATATTTTCATTATTATAAACAAAAGCAGCCGGAAAGTAAATCGTATTTGAGCCGGGAAAAATTTTTTGCGCACTACCAATCTGCCCGTTTTTCTGCTATACTGAAATTTATATTTCAAGTGCGATCAAAGGAGAGAGTGTGTTTATGGAAGCTGTGATCACTGTGGTGGGCAAAGACGCCGTGGGCATCCTTGCCAGAGTATGCACCGCCTGCGCCGAGGCCAACGTAAACGTGGAAGAAGTCAGCCAGCGCATTCTGCGGGGTACTTTTGCCATGATCATGCTGGTGGATATGAGCCAGTCGACGATGGATTTCAATGCCTTTTCTCAGAAGATGACCCAGACCGGTCAGGCCATGGGTGTGGACGTGCGCTGCACCCGGCAGGAACTGTACGAGGCCATGCACCGCATCTGATGGAGAAGGAGTGAACACCATTGCTGAACACCAATGACATTCTCGAGACCATTCAGATGATCTCGGACGAAAATCTGGACGTGCGCACCGTGACTATGGGCATTTCCCTTTTGGACTGCGCCGATCCGGACGGCGAAAAAGCCTGTGAGAAAATTTACCGCAAAATCACCACCTGCGCCCGGGACCTTGTAAAAACCGCGGACGAGATTTCGGCCACCTACGGCATGCCCATTGTGAACAAGCGCATCTCCGTGACGCCCATTGCCATGCTGCTGGCCTCGGCGCCGGACGCCGACCCCGTCCTGTACGCCAAAACTCTGGACAGAGCGGCCAAAGCCGTGGGCGTCAACTTCATCGGCGGCTATTCGGCGCTGGTGCACAAGGGCTTTTCCGCCGGAGACAAACGGCTGATTGAGAGCATTCCCGAGGCTCTGGCTCAGACGGAGTTCGTCTGCTCCAGCGTGAACATCGGTTCCACCAAAACCGGCATCAACATGGACGCCGTAAAGATGATGGGCCCTGTGATTCGCCGGGCCGCAGAGCTGACCAAGGACAACATGTGCATGGGCGCCGCCAAGCTGGTGGTGTTCTGCAACGCCCCCGAGGACAACCCCTTCATGGCAGGTGCATTCCACGGTGTGGGCGAACCGGACTGCGTCATTCACGTGGGCGTTTCCGGCCCGGGCGCTGTGCGCGCGGCGCTGGCCAAACTTCCCAAAGACGCCTCGCTGGACAAAGTTGCGGAGCTGATTAAGCGCACCGCTTTCAAAATCACCCGCATGGGACAGCTGGTGGGCAATCTGGCTTCTCAAAAGCTGGGCGTTCCCTTCGGCATTGTGGACCTTTCTTTGGCTCCCACACCGGCCCCGGGCGACAGCGTTGCCAACATTCTGGAAGAGATCGGCCTGGAGAGCTGTGGCGGCTGCGGCACCACCGCCACTCTGGCCATGCTGAACGACGCGGTGAAAAAAGGCGGCGTAATGGCTTCCAACCATGTGGGCGGCCTGTCGGGTGCGTTCATTCCTGTGTCTGAGGACGATGGCATGATCAAGGCTGTGGAGCGCGGCAGTCTGACCATTGAAAAGCTGGAGGCCATGACCGCCGTGTGCAGCGTGGGCATCGACATGGTGGTGGTGCCCGGCGAAACGTCGGCCGCGGTGCTTTCCGCTTTGATTGCGGATGAGGCGGCCATTGGCATGGTGAACACCAAGACTACGGCCGTGCGCGTAATTCCCGCCATTGGCAAGAAGAGCGGAGACGTGCTGGACTTCGGCGGGCTGCTTGGATACGCCCCCATTCTGGACATTTCCACCTTCCGGCCGGATGTCTTTGTGAACCGCGGCGGACGCATTCCCGCCCCGCTGCAGGCTTTGAAAAACTGATTTTCACAACCAATCTTTACAGCGCACCCGCGTTTTTCGAAACAGAAAAATTTTTCTGTTTCCTTGTCGCAGGTGCGCTGCTTTTTTGTTTTTTCGGTCGATTTGCCTGATCTTTGCCTTGAAAATCCACGGAATTCAGTGTACAATGCACCCATACTGGACAACCGTTATTTTTTTGCGTTTTTTGTCCTTTGTTTGTTGAAGGCAGTGCAAAAAACGGTGCGTGGCGATAGGCCGCCGATTTGCGGCAAAGGAGGTTGATCAAACACTGCAGATACCCCGACCGGGGCAAGAAAGACATGGAAACTGATGAAGGGGGAATCTTATGAAAAACATTCTTCGCACAGCCGCGCTGACGCTGACGGCTGCCGTTTTGTTGTGCACGCTGGCGGCATGCGGTACCTCGGAAGAGGATAACCGTCAAATCATCCGCATCGGACACAACCAGTCCACCAATCATCCCACGCACATCGCATTGGTGGCCTTTGAAGAGTTCATCGAGAGCAAGCTCGGTGACAAGTACAATGTGGAAGTATATCCCAGCGAACTTTTGGGCTCTCAGAACGAGATGGTTCAGCTGACCCAGACCGGCGCCATCAATTTCTGCGTGGCCAGCAACTCGCTTTTGGAAACCTTCAGCGACAACTACACGCTGTTCAATCTGCCGTATCTGTTCTCCAGCAGTGAGGCTTATCATGCAGCCATGGACGACGAGTCCATCACCGGGCCGATTTTCGAGTCCACCAAGCAGGCCGGTTTTGAAGCTGTGACCTGGCTGGACGCGGGCACCCGCAACTTCTACACGGTCAATACGCCCATCGAAACGCCGGCCGATCTGAAAGGATTGAAGATCCGTGTACAGCAGTCGCCCACCAACGTGGAGATGATGCGTCTTCTGGGCGGTTCTGCCACACCCATGGGCTTCGGCGATGTGTACACCGCTTTGCAGTCCAAAATCATTGACGGTGCAGAGAACAACGAGCTGGCTTTGACCGACAACGGCCATGGCGACGTATGCAAATATTACTCCTATGACATGCACCAGATGATCCCGGATATTCTCATCGGGAACATCGCATTTCTGGACGGACTGAGTGAAGAGGAGCGCGCCATTTTTGAAGAGGGCTTTGATCTGGTCAACCAGGTGCAGCGCGAAGAGTGGGTCAGCGCAGTGGAAGCGGCCAAAGACCGCGCTCAGAACGAGCAGGGCGTGCAGTTCCTGTATCCGGACACCAAGCCATTCCAGGAGGCCTGCGCTTCCATGCACGATTCCATGCTGGCCGAGCACCCGGATCTTGCGCCCATTTACGATGCCATTCAGGCATACAACGAACAGTACCCGTCCGGGGAATCTTGAGGAGGTGACGCGGAAATGAAAGCATTGAGAAATGCGCTGACCAAACTTTTGAACGCGCTGGCCGGCATCAGCTTCATTGCCATGGTGGCGCTGACCTGCTGGCAGGTTTTCACCCGTTACGTATTGCAGAACCCGTCGTCCTGGTCCGAAGAACTGGTGTCTTATCTGTTCGCCTGGGCCAGTCTGCTGGGAGCCTCGCTGGTCACCAGCGAGCGCGGCCACATGAACATTCCCATTGTCGTGGAGCGCATGCCCGCCGGTGCGCGCAAAGCGTTTGAGGTGTTCGGTGAGCTGATCGCCTTCGCCTTTTCGCTCATCATTCTGGTGTACGGCGGCGTGAAGATCACGCAGCTGGCCATGGGACAGACCACCTCTTCCCTGGGCGTGGCCGTAGGTGTGTTCTATGTGGTGCTTCCGCTTTGCGGCGTGCTCAACATGATCTATACGGTGATGAACATCATCGACATCTGCAAATCCACCCCCGACACCGCAAAAGAGGAGGCTTGAGCATATGGCAATTCAATCTTTAATGATCATTGTGGCTGTGCTGGCCGTCCTTCTGGTGGCCGGTGTCCCCATCTCCTATTCCATCGGTATTTCTTCCCTGATCGCCATTCTGCAGACGGTGCCTCTGGACGTGTCCGTGGTCACCGGTGCACAGCGCATCTTCGTGGGCATGAGCAAATTCAGCCTGACCGCCATTCCCTTCTTTATTCTGGCGGGCAACCTGATGAACCAGGGCGGCATTGCCAAGCGCCTGGTGGACTTTGTAATGGCCATTCTGGGCAAACTGCCCGGTGCGCTGCTGGTCACCAACGTAGGTGCCAACGCACTGTTCGGCGCTATCTCCGGCTCCGCTTCCGCCGCGGCTGCGGCCGTGGGCAGCATGGTGGAGCAGGGCGAGGAAGAACAGGGTTATGACAAGGCTTTGTGCGCAGCCACCAACGGTGCTTCGGCGCCCTCGGGCCTGCTGATTCCCCCGTCCAACGCGCTGATCACCTATTCTCTGGCGGCGGGCGGAACCTCGGTTGCTGCCCTGTTCCTGGCGGGATATGTGCCCGGCATCATCTGGGCGCTGTGCTGCATGGTGGTTGCCATCATCATCGCCAAGAAAAAAGGCTACAAGGGAACTCCCGGCAAATTTGACTGGAGGAACCTGGGCGTTGCCACTCTGCGCGCGCTGCCTTCCCTGTCCCTGATCGTGGTGGTCATCGGCGGCATTGTGGGCGGCATCTTCACCGCCACCGAGGGCTCGGCCATCGCCGTGGTGTACGCCCTGATTCTGGGCATCTGCTACCGCAACATCACTTTGAAGTCCTTCTGGAACATCGTTGTCTCCAGCGCCAAAATGAGCGGCATGGTGGTTTTCCTGATCGGCGTGTCCAACATTCTGGGCTGGGTAATGGCGTTCACCCAGATTCCGCAGGCCATCTCCGACGCACTGCTGGGCCTGACGGACAACCCCATTATCATCCTGCTGATCATGAACGTGATTCTGCTGATTGCGGGCACCTTCATGGACGTTACTCCTGCCATTTTGATCTTCACCCCGCTGTTTTTGCCGGTGGTGCAGACCTTCGGCATGGACCCGGTGCAGTTCGGCCTGATTCTGGTGTACAACCTGTGCATCGGCAACATCACGCCGCCTGTGGGCAACACGCTGTTTGTGGCCATCAAGGTGGGACGCACGTCCCTTTCCAAGGTAATACCTTACATGCTGTGGTATTATGTGGCCATTCTGATTGGTCTGTTGATGGTAACGTATATTCCTGTGGTCAGCCTGGGCCTTCCTCAGCTGGCCGGACTCCTTTGATTTTCAGCGCCCCGTCTTTCATGGACGGGGCGTTTTTTGTGTGCTCTGAATAAATGGAGCGGGTGCGGGCATACTATGGGCATCGAAACCTTCATGAGAAAGGAAGTAGCTGTCATGAATGTATTCTATAAAATTTGCATTGCGCTGATCATCATCGGCGGCATCAACTGGGGATTGATTGGTCTGTTCAACTTCAACGCGGTTGCGTGGCTGCTGGGCGGTGCCACCTCCCTGTTCAGCCGCACGGTTTTCACTCTGGTGGGCGTTGCGGCTCTGTGCGCCATTCCCAGTCTGTTTGACATGGGCACGGCAAAAGATGCCTGACAATGCACACTCCCTTCCCCCTTTTTCGGGCGGCGCGTCACCGGATTGACTGAACCCGGTGACGCGCCGCCCTTTCTTTTCCAGATGCCTTAACTTTACAAAACGTTCCGTTTTGTTATATAATAGGATGAAATATGTACAAATGCAGGGGGAAAGTATGTCCGTTTTTGAAACCAACAGCAAAGCGGAGACCGTGGCTTTGGGCCGGCGTCTTGCCGAGACATTGCACCCCGGCGATTTGATTCTGTTCACCGGCGGGCTTGGCGCGGGAAAGACCGCATTCTGTGAGGGTATCGCCGCAGGGCTTGGATGCACGGACGATGTGCAGAGCCCTACCTTTGCCATCGTCAACTATTACCGGGGTCCCCGGCCGATGGCCCACTTTGATTTGTACCGCATCTCCACCCTGGCGGATCTGGAGACTGCCGGCTTTTTCGACTACCTGGACCAGGGCGCGATTGTGGCAGCGGAATGGAGCGAAAACGCCGCCGAACTGCTGGCGGGACAGCCTGCCATCCGCATTGACATTGCCCGCACAGGCGACTCAAGCCGCCGCATTACCATCGAGGGGGCGCAGCTATGATCGTTCTGGGACTGGACTCTACCGGAAAGACCGCCAGCGCAGCGCTTGTTCAGGACGGAGTTCTGATTTATGAAAATTATCTTGCCGCCGGGCTGACTCACAGCGAGCGCCTGCTGACTTTGTGTGATGACGCACTGCGCGCCGCAGGTTTGCAGGTAAAGGATGTGGATTTGTTTGCCGTGACCCACGGCCCCGGCAGTTTTACCGGTTTACGCATCGGCCTTGCGGCCGTAAAAGGGATGGCGATGCCTTTTCATACGCCTTGCGTCGGTGTTTCCACACTGGAGGCGCTGGCTTGGGGGCTTCGGGTGGACGGCAGCGCCCTTTGTGCACTGGATGCACGCCGGGGAGAGGTGTATTACGCCGCCTTCTCCGTAAAGGACGGAACCGTGACTCGCCTGTGTGAAGATTCCAGTGCTCCGGCTGCCCAGCTGGGCGAACTGGTGGCTTCTCTGCCGGGTCCGGTATGGTGTTTTGGCGACGGCGCCCATCTTGTGTACAACGCATGGCATGAAAGCCGGGCGGACCTGCGCCTTTGGCCCGAAGACGGGCGGTTGTGCCGGGCGGGCTGCGTGTGCCGGGCCGCACTGGCGTCCGGCGTGCCCATGGGCCCGGAGAAGCTTGTGCCGGAATATCACCGGCTTAGTCAGGCAGAACGCGAACGTGCCAACCGCACGTCCACGCAAAAATAGAGAGGAATGATTGCATCATGAAAAAAATTGCATTGGGTGCTGATCACGGCGGATTTGCCCTGAAAGAAGCCGTGAAAAAACATCTGGACGAGCTTGGCATCGCCTATGAGGATTTTGGTACATACAGCGAAGAATCCGTCGACTATCCCGACATGGCCGTTCCCCCCTGCGAGGCCGTGGTAAACGGCGAATGTGACAAGGCTCTGCTGTTCTGCGGAACCGGCGTGGGCATCAGCATTGCAGCCAACAAGGTAAAAGGCATCCGTGCCTGCTGCTGCAGCGACACCTTCAGCGCCAAGTACACCCGCCTGCACAACGACGCCAACGTGCTTTGCATGGGCGGCCGTGTGGTGGGCGCCGGCCTTGCGTGCGAGCTGGTGGACATTTTCCTGAACACGGAATTCGAAGGCGGCCGCCACGCAAAACGCATTGCCAAAATTGCCGAAATTGAAAACCGCTGAGCGATACAAATAAACAACAAAGGAGTCTGACAAACATGAGCAAGACCGTCATCATGGATCACCCCCTGGTACAGCACAAGGTAAGCCTTCTGCGCAACAAGAACACCGGCACCAAAGAGTTCAAGGAGCTGGTCAGCGAGCTGGCGATGCTGCTGTGCTACGAAGCCACCCGCGATCTGCCCACGGAAGAAGTGGAGATTGAAACTCCCATCGCCGTGGCAAAAACCCACATGTTGTCCGGCCGCAAGCTGGCGCTGGTTCCCATCCTGCGCGCAGGTCTGGGCATGGTGGACGGCATGCTGGCGCTGATTCCCGCTGCAAAGGTGGGTCACATCGGCATGTACCGCAACGAGGAAACCCTGGAGCCGGTGGAGTATTACTGCAAACTGCCCGCCGACATTGCCGAGCGTGAAGTGATTGTTCTGGACCCGATGCTGGCCACCGGCGGTTCTGCCTGTGACGCCATCACCCAGATCAAAAAACGCGGCGTGAAAAACATCAAGTTCATCGGTTTGATCGGCGCACCCGAAGGTTTGAAACGCCTGCAGGAGAGCCACCCCGATGTGGACATTTACATGGCCGCTCTGGACGATCACCTGAACGAGAACGGCTACATTGTGCCCGGTCTGGGCGATGCGGGCGACCGCATTTTCGGCACCAAATAATGTTTGTGCCGCGACTTTCAACAAAGAGTGGAGAATGAACCTATGGCAAAACGCGAACTGAGAAGAAAGGTGCTGGCAACCATCGCAACGGTGTTTGTCATGTGCTGCGGCCTTGCGCTGTGCATTTGGCTTTTGCTTACAAGCGAAGTGTTTTCTTCCACGATCCGCTGGCTGATGCTTGCATGCACCGTCGGCCTGGGCATTGCAACCCTCGGACTTCTGGTATGTAAAATCCAGGAGATTCGAACGCTGTCCAAGCTGGTAAAAAAGGAAGCGGAGCTTCCGCAGCAGCCCGAAGACACCTCCGAGCCGCAGCAGCCGGAACTTCAGCCGCTTCAAATTTTGGACGAGCCGCTGCCCCCCATTGAGCAGGCGGCTCCCCCGCAGCCCGAACCGGAACAGCCCGCTGTGCCGGTAATGGCCCCCGCACCTCAGCCGGCGCCGACCGTACATACGCCTCAGCCGGAAGAAGCACCGCCCCCTGTGGAACAGCATCATTGGCAACCCATCAACTTCAAAGCGGTGGACCAGCAGTACAAATCTGCCCAGGTTGCCCGTGTGAAAGCGATGGAGGAGGCGCGCAACGCTCAGGAGCAAGCTCGCCGCATGGCAGAGCAGGCCCGCTCTGCCCAGGCAGAGGCTCCCTCCGTTCAGCCGGTACAAACTCCGCAGCCTGTGCAGGCGGCAGCGCCCGCAGTACAGCCCTCTCGGGAAGAGTTGCTGCTGCAGCGTGCACAGCAACAGCAGCAAGCTCGCCGTGCCGAGCAGATCCGTCTGGCCGACGAGGCCCGCACCGGTCAGCTGCCCCGCATCACCAATGAGATGATCGCACAGGAAGAGGCTCGTCTGGCCGCTTTGGCCCGCCAGGCGGAAGCGCAGCGTCTGGCACAGTCCACGGCACCTGCTCCCGCCCCTCAGGAGGCGGTTCCCGTTGCAGCTCAGCCTGCACCGGTCGCCCCGCAGCCTGCTGCATCCTCTGCGCCCCAGACCGCTGCACCGCAGCCTGCCGCTGTACAGCAGGCGCCCGCTCAGCAATGGGGACAAGCTTGGAGCGCACCGCACACGGAACCGCGGTCTGCTGAACCGCAGCCTGTTGCCGAGCCGGAGCATCCTGTGCACACCCCCATTGCCTGGCCCACGTCGTCCAAACCGGCGCGCACCACGCAGCTGCCCAAGATCACCGATGACATGGTAGCTGCCGCTAAAAATCAGAATCGCTTCCAGACAGCTGCCCGCACCGGCCAACTGCCCAAGATTACCGACGACATGGTGGCCGCCGCCAAAAGTCAGAGCCGCTTCCAGACGGCTGCCCGCACCGGCCAGCTGCCCAAGATCACCGACGACATGGTAGCTGCCGCCAAAAGTCAGAACCGCTTCCAGACAGCTGCCCGCACTGGTCAGCTGCCCAAGATTACCGATGATATGGTAGCGGCCGCCAAAACGGGAAAGCCGGCCCGACCAGTGCAGACTCTGGGCAATTTTGCAGCACACTACCAAAAGGGATCTCAATCGGCTGATTCCTATTGGAAATCCCAAAACAAACAATAAGCGGTGAAATGCCGCAGAGGGCTTTGAGCATGCTCAAAGCCCTCTTTTTTATCACATCACAGACAAAGCCGGAGCAAATGGGAGCGTAGGGTTTCACATAGCAAGCGAAACCACATCCTATCGTCTATATTTTTAGCAAAAACAAAATAAATCTATAGATGATAAGGGCATGAGCGAGTATAATAAAATACATATCACGCAGTTAAGAAAAGAGGTTGTTATCCTGTGAAACGAGTTGGAGTATTCGCTCTTGGATTGTGCCTTATGTTCTGTCTGACCGCTTGCGGCGTTCAGATCACCGGCATAGCTCTGCCGGAGAGCTTGGAGTTAGAGGCCGGGACAAGCGAAACACTGGCGGTGGAGTACACTGCCGGAGAAGATGCCGCTGAGGACGCGGTGGCCGAAGCTGCCGAGAAGCTGGCGCTGGTCTGGACGAGCAGCGACGAGACCGTCGCCACAGTGGACGCAGAGGGTGCGGTCACCGCAGTAGCTCCCGGCGAAGCGGAAATCACTGTCGCGAGCGAGGACGGCAAGCTGACGGCGAGCTGCCGGGTCACGGTGGGCGTATCCGTCACAGGCGTTGACGCGCCCGAGACGCTGGAATTGCAGCTTGAAGAAACGGAGACCGCCGAATTGGGCGCGGCCGTTCTCCCGGGCAATGCGACGGACGCGACACTCACATACAAATCAAGCGACGAAGCAGTCGCCACAGTCGGCGCTGACGGTACGGTGACGGCTGTCGGTGCGGGTGAGTGCGAAATCACCATCAAGGCAGCGGGTTTCGGCGCGTCCAGCGCAGAGACCACGGTCAAGGTGGTTGTCAAAGAGGCAGCGGTCAAACAAACTGCAACGGGCAGTACTTCCAATAACAATTATTCCAATAAAGGCAGTTCAAAAAATGTCACGACCGCTACGGGCGGCAACACATCCAGCGGCGGAAACACGACTCCGCCTGCACCCACTCAGCCCACCCCGGCGCCGGCTCCTGACCCCACTCCTGCACCCCAGCCTGACCCGGTGCCGCAGCCTCCTCAGCCCGAGACTCCTCCGGAGGGCGGTGCTGCTGGATTACCCGGTAATACCGTCATTCCCGGCGGTGGTTCTGATGAGAACAATGGCGGGGATGCTGAAATCGTAGAGTAACATTGTTGCCTATTGGGGAATGAATCGTCAAGATTTGGGGACGGATACAATGTTAAAAGATTTTGCATCAAAAGAAACCCGCTGTTCGTAAGAGCAGCGGGTTTCATCGTTATGCGGGCAACAGGATGTTCCCTTTTTCAGTTGCCCATTTTGTTTTTCCGTTTTGGATCGGCATCGGATCCATTTCAGACATCCTCATCGGGAGCCTGCCCGTTGTGTGCCATCCATTTGCATTCTGTTATCTCCATTTGTGTAAACACCGCGCGGAAAGAGGAATTTTCCGGACTGCAGGCATATATGCCAAAGGGAATTTCTCCTTTTGCCTGAGAAAGATGACAGACGCGCATCTGATGAAAAAGAATGCCGTCTTCCGAATATTCAAGGCAGAAATCCTCTTTTCTCCGGCTCAAGCGATACCACATGGTTTTTACATCGGCTGGAATTTCCATGGTCGCCCAATCAGAATATCCCTGATTCGTTACTACACTGCCCAAGTGTTGAAACCTCTCATTTTCATATTCAACAGAGGCTTTTAACCAATTTTCACTGTCCAGATAAAGGACCACTCCGCATTGATCGAACCGATGGGCGCTTTCCGCAAAGTCCGTTTTTACTACAAAGGAAAAAAACGGTTCTGCAGTGGACATTTGAAGCACCGGCGCATTATCATTGCGGAAATGATAATACGTTCTTTGCCACAAATCCGTTTGCGGTTTTGTGGTAATCACAATTTTATCCCGCAAAATTTCATAGTCTTGGGGTGCTCGTGTCCACTTTAAATTGTTTACGTCTATTTTCAACGTTCACTCCCCCTTCCCAAAGCTATTTTACTCCTGCTTGTGAAGGATGCACAAGATGCAAAAATCAGCTGTTTGTCACTTGTTTTTCACGGCGGTGTAATTGTCTGTTCTCTCTAAGTACCAGCCACAGACTGACTGCCAGCGCCAAAAAATCACTGACCGGCTGCGCCCAGAAGACACCATTTGTACCCAGGGCAAGGGGAAACAGATAAATCAGCGGAATCAAAAACACGATTTGACGCAGAACGGTAATGACAATAGAGGGAATCGGCTTCCCTATCGACTGAAAAAAAGTGGTGGCCAGCATCACGAATCCCAGCACCGGAGTAATGCAGAAATTGGTGCGAAGGCCTGGAATACCAATCGCCAGCATCTCCTCGGTGGCGCCGAACGCCAGCAGAATCTGCCGGGGAAACAGCATGGTGACAAGCCAGATCAGACAGGTGATTGCCACTGAGATGATGGTTGCTTTGACCAGCGTTTCCATGACACGGCGATAACGTCCCGCACCGAAGTTATTGCCCACAATGGGCTGAATCCCCTGACTGATGCCGCTGGCAGGCATGATGACAAACGTCATAATGCTGGAAACCACCGCATACACACTGATGGCCGCGTCACCGCCGTATTTTCCCAGCTGCCCGTTGTAAATCAGTGCAATGAATCCCATAGCCATCTGTGCCACCCAAAAGGCAAATCCGCAGGACACAATGCGCGGCCACAGCTTTTTCTCCAAACGAAAAATCCCCCGGTGGAGACGCACATTGACCTTGCCCTGCACCACCAGTGAAAGACCGAACAAGGCGGAAAAGCATTGACCAATGACCGTGGCCCAGGCGGCGCCCACCACGCCCCAACCCAGGCATGCCACAAACAGTGCGTCCAGAATCAGGTTGGTCACCGCTCCCACTGTGGTGACCAGCATACCGCTTACAGGCCGGCCGGACACACGTACAAAATCGCAAAAAACCTGGGTCAAGCCCTGGAACAAACAGCCCAGTGCTACAATGCGGTAGTAGGCCAGCGCATAGGAATACGAGGTCTGTGTGACGCCGAACACCGTCAGCAGCGGGTCCGCAAAAATCAACAGAAGTGCTGTCAGGCTCAGTTCACTGACGATCACCAATACCAGTGCATTGCCGAAGCAGCGATCCATTTTCTCCTGCTCTCCCTGCCCCGCAAACAAGCTGAACAGCGATGCACCGCCTGCGCTGCACGTGAGCGCAAACGCCATCATCATGAAGGACAAAGGAAAACAGACCGACAATCCTGCCAAAGCAGATGTTCCGTTGAAATTTCCCACAAAAATGCGGTCCACAATGTTGTAAATAGCCGTGATCAGCAGCGACAAAGCTGCCGGAATGGAAAACCGCAGGATCAAACCGAACAGTTTTCCCTGCTGAAAGTCTGCGTTTGTTTTCATTGTTTTCTCCTTATCATTTATTTGTTAGATTCCTAACTATTAATGCAAAAAAATGCCTCTCAAGAGACATTTTCCAGCATTTGGTCGATCACACGAAAGAACACTTCCTGGTCCTGCTCGGGGATACCGCGCAGCAGATCCTCTTCCAGGGCGGTCAGATCTTCCAGAACCGACTCCCGATAGCACATTGCTTTTTCGCAGACAATGATGCGCTTCATGCGGGCATCCTGGGGCAGGCTTTCCCTGCGAATCAAACCGTTGTTCTCCATTTTCTTCAGCAGCTCGCTGGCTGAGGGCGGCCGCAAACCATACTCTTCTTCAATGTCTTTTTGAAACACATCTTCTGTCTGAGCCAAAAGAAAATGAAGCACTTTGCCCTGTGCACCGCTCAGCTCTCGTTTTGAGGAGAGCGCATCAATACGTCTGCGCAATTTGTTGGACAGCTTACTGACGGAGCGTGCCGCCGATCGGGACAAGGGCCGCATAGATCTCATCTCCTGAAATTAGTTTCCTAAGTAATTATAAAACACAGCCGAAAAAAGTCAACACAAAAAGCGGCCAGTTTCCGCGAAAGTCTGGCCGCTGCATTTAACTGTGATGTTTTCCATAGCCGAAACGATGACCGCCGCTCTCAACAGGCTGTGTACCCAACTGATTCAGCAGGTCACGCATTTCCCGCATGGTCATGTTCTGCACCTGTTCGGGAGTAATCGTTGGGTCCAATTCCTGCAACTGCAGAAAGGCACGATATTTTCCGCAGGACATGCCCAGTTCATGCGCCTGGTCCAGCACCTCACTGCCGGCAGTATAACAATGCGCGCCCGCGCCGGCCGTGCACTGCTCCAATCGTGCCATCATAGCGCTGCACCGCTGTTCATCCGCCCCGATCACACCGATGGAAAGCGCTGCGTTCTCCGTCAAATAAGGCTGCATCTCTTCACTGGAAAGGAGGTTCTCCACCGCTTGCTCGTAGTTCAGAAACCGAAGCTGCACTGCCTGAGCCAAGGCGTTGCCTTCCTCGTTGTAACCGTAAACGTCCACCACCCGGTCGAATCGATTTATCTCCATCTCCAGCGATGGATTTACATCCACGCTGATCGCTGTCATCGGGGACAGCCAGAACCACCCGCCTAAAAGCGTCAACAAAACCAGCGCGCACGCAGCTGCCGCCGCATGCGGAACCCGAAGGCGCCAGGGACTTCGGCGCTGTGTCAAAAAAGCACGAGTACGTGTTTTCAGATTCTCCGACGCATGGACGGAGTCGAAGGCTTCTTTCAGTTCACTCTTCATCTTCGTCCTCCCCCAGAGTCTGTTTGAGCATGCGGCGGGCACGGGTTAAAAGCGTGTAGACCGTGTTCACATTTCGCCCCAGAATCGCACCGATCTGCGGCGCAGTGTAACCCTCATAATAATGCAGGTATACCACCTGACGGTACTTAGGCTCCAGCGCCAGCACCGCCTCCAGCACATCCCGCCGCTCCACCGGGCAGTCATCCGGCTGCTCCAGCACCTGGTCCAGCGGCACTGTGCGGCTGCGAAAAAAACTGCGCAGCAAATCTTTGCAGGCGTTGATGGTCACACGGATGAACCAGGCTTTTTCATGCTCCTCGCTTTCGAATGGTTTGGTGTGCAGAGCGTACTTTAAAAACACTGTCTGAAAAATATCCTCGGTATCGGCACTGTTTTTCAGGTGCAGCACGCACAGACGCCGCACCGTATCCGCATATCGGTCTATGGCACTGTTTATCTCCTGTTCGCTCCGCATACCGATCCCTCTTCGCCATTACTGAGCTTTGATACAGCCCCAGCCTCTTCCCGCACGCGCGCAGGTGTTTCGAAAATCACAAACCCCATCCTCGTTTTCGTCCGCAAAACAGCGCCCGCACCCATTTTCATCGGCCTGGTTGCACATTTGCCGATACTCACAGACGCCGTCTGCGGCCCTAAAATTCCTGCCCGGACCAGCCGCAAAAGCCGTGGCTGTTCCCAGGCACAACACCAGCGCTGCAGCAGCAATTAAAACACGTTTTTTCATTTTTCTCTCCCCTTTCACCATGAATACGGCCAAAAAGAGGAAATCCATTCATACCCGCGTGAAAATTTTAAAATTCAATGCCGCGGCGGGCAGTTATCCCGCTTTCATAAGGATGGCGATGGCAGTGCATTTCGGTGGAGTAATCCGCGGCCTGCATCATCCAGTCAGCCGGTTCGCGGCCGGTCATCACAATCTCCCGCTGGACCGGCCGGTCCAGAACTGCACTGCGCAGAAGTTCCTCATCCACCATATGCAGCGCACAGGCGGCACAAGCTTCGTCCAAAACAAGCAGGTCACAGGGCTGTTCCAGCGCCCCGCGAAGATGTTCCGTCTGCATACGGGCGGTCTCCGCCTTTTCCTGCGGCGTCATCTGAAACACAAATTTCTGTCCCGCTTTGCCCCGAAACACCTTTGCTCCCAGCTGTTCCAGCAGCCGAATCTCTCCGCTGGGTGAGCCTTTCAAAAACTGAACCACTGTCACCTGCATTCCGTTGCCCAGTGCCCGCAGTGCAAGCCCCATGGCCGCCGTGGTTTTTCCCTTTCCGTTGCCCCAATACAGATGAACCTTTCCCTGCCGTTCCATACGACGCCTCCGCTCTGTTGTGAATTGTACCGCCATCATACCATAAAAGGCGGGGTCTCGAAAGACCCCGCCCTGCATTTTATACCCAAAGAGGATTGTCCCACAGCGTCAGCTTGGTGCCCAGTCCCTTCTTTTTCGCTTCCTTGTACAGCATATTCGCAATGAGAATATCCACCGAGCCCACGCCCAGCGTGCCGCAGAAAATAAACTCTTCGTCGTTTTCCCGGCCCAGGTGTTCCACCACCATCTGAGGCATTTCCACCACATCTTCTTTGTTCAGGCGGCCCTCATGGTACAATTTTCCCTCCAATGTGCCATTGTAGTGAGCCAGCTGTGTCCAGTTGTCCACAAAAATTTTGTCTGCACTTGTGAGAACATCCTCCTCATAAGAGGCAGCCTCCATCTGAATCACCGTAGCGTTGGACTTGATCCAGGCCTTTTTCAAAAACGGCTTGGCAGCGGTGGTCTCGGTGACCACCACATCCGCGTCTTTCAAGGCCGTCTGCGCATCCGTGCAGGGAACTACGTTGTATTTTCCTTTGAATTCCTCGGCCAAAGCCTGCGCTTTCTTTTCGTCCAAGTCCACCATGTAGATCGTTTCCAGACCGGGCAGTACTTCCATCATTGCCATAATCATGGTGCGGCCGATCACACCCGCGCCGAACAGCGCCGCCACCTTGGAATTCTTGCGTGCATTGTATTTCGCCATCACGCCCGCAGCCGCACTGGTGCGCATGGCCGTGGTGATGGTACCGTCCAGAATTGCCTTGGGAAATACCGTGTGCGGATCACTGAGCACCACAATGTCCACCCCGTAGGGAAGCCCTTTGGAGGGGTTGGCCTTGGCCTCAGACGCCCATTTGAAGCCTACCACATCCTCGTCTCCGCCAATATACGAAGGCATAGACATGCAATAGGAGTCCCAGTCGTCTGCGTCCATTTCCGGCATGCGCAGCTGCACTTTGGGCGGATTGCTGACTTTCCCCTCCCCCAGCAGACGGAAGGTTTTTTCGGTCGCTTCCAAAATCTTCTTCATATCCAACAGGCCCGCCTCGATAACGTCTTCCTGCTTTAAAAACAAAATCTCCGGTACCATTTTCTCACACCTCTGTCGTTTCTGTTGCGCCCGGCACGGATTCACCAAGCAGTTTTCATTATAGCACGCACATTCATAAAATCAAGTAAAATATGAATATTTATTCAATTTTAGGTATAAAAAACGCCTTCCACCAAGGAAGGCGCCTTTTTCAATTCTGCTTTTGAACGATTTTGTATTCATCATCCAGCTGAAAAAACGGGCAGTCCCGTGTGCGGCCGAACAGGCAGTCGCCCATTTCGTCCTCGTCCAGAGGTACGCAGCACACCCGTTCGCCGTAGTCTTCATCCCAAACATAGTTCAGGCAAAATTCGCAGTTCGTCATGAATTCGACTCCCTCACATAGGTCTCGTCGGTCAGGAAAGCATCCAGCCGCGCGGCCTCTTCTTCAAAATCGCAGCCGATCACCGAACGACCCGACGGCAGATTGATGCCCCAGCAGTAATCCTGATCGGGTACGGTGATTTGTTCTGCATCGTCTTCCAGCAACGCGGGCATTTTAAACGCCAGCTGCCACAATTCGCCGTTGGTCAGATTGGTCTCAATCATGGGCAGAAGCTTGTCGGCAATCAGATTGATCTTGGCCGGACTGAGCGTGGCGATCTGATCGGCCGCCGCCTGAATAACTTCCTGCTGGCGCTCTACCCGTTTCCAGTCGCTGTCCAAATGACGGATGCGGGCGTACACCAGCGCCGTGGGGCCGTCCAGCCGCGCCACGCCCGCTTCCCATTTATCCTCACCGGCGATACCGTTCATGTATTCGGCCTCTTCCTCGCTCAGATCCACAACCACGCCGCCAATGTCGGTAATGCCTTCTTCAAAGATGGTAAAGTTTACGCGCACATACTTGCTTACGTCCACCTTGTAATAGTCCTGCAGCGTCTTGAGCAAAAGTTCCGCGCCGCCGTAGGCATAGGTATGTGTCAGCCAGTCGTCTCCATGATTGGGAATGGAGACACCCACGCCCCGTTCAAAGGAAGCAAGTTTCCAAGTGTTTTCCTTGCTGTTGATGGACAAAAGCATCATGCTGTCCGCCCGGCCGGTGTCCGATTTATTCTCTTCCCGTTCGTCGGAACCGATGAGCAGAATATTGGTAATATCCTCATGCACATTGACTTCGCCCTCAGGCGGAGCAATGTTGCCGCCGTTCTCCATCACATCGATGTAATCCAGATCCAGATGCTCGAAGGAAAGCTCTTCTTCGTCTTCCGGAATGGAATCTGCAATGCTGTAGCTGGCCGATGTCGGCCGGGTGAGCAGATTCATTTTGCTATTAATGTAAATTGCGCCGACCACCACTGCCAGAATCAGCAGGCCCAGTGCGGAACCCAAGATGGTCAAAACAATTTTTGCACGTTTGGAAAGCTTTTTCTTCATAACTGAAATCCTCCGGATACAAGGGACCTTTCTCGTAGATGACAGCGTTCATCATACCACAAAATTGTTAAACTTGCATGAAAATTTGCAAAGTTTTTATCAGTCGAGATGCTTGAAATAGTGATGTGCCCAACACTCGGTCACAATTTTCCGCGCTGCGAAAAGAGCGGTCATCGCCGGATCCAACCGGGGCGCCACTTCTACCACATCCATACCGATCACATTGAGCTGTTCGAACACGCCCCGCAGCAAATCCAGCAGCTGGCGTGCGGTCAGGCCGCCGAACTGAGGCGTACCTGTGCCCGGAGCATACGCCGGGTCCAGGCAGTCAATGTCCAGTGTGAGATACACTTTGGGAAAGCGCTTCATACAGGCCACAATGCGCTCCAGTGCGGCGGCAGTGCCCAGGTGCTCCACATCTGCAGCAGACACCACGTTCAGTTTGTGGCTTTGGAAAAACGCCAGCTCATCCGACTCAATGGAGCGAATGCCCACAAAACACAGATGATCGCTGTCCCCCACATGGGGCAATTCCACAGCGCGCCGCTCGGTAGAACCGTGAGATAACGGGTCGCCGTGCATCTCATCGCACAAATCAAAATGGGCGTCAAAGTGCAGAATGCCGAACTCTTCCTTCAACGCCTGATCCACGCCCCGGTGCACCGGAATGGTGGTGGAGTGATCGCCGCCGATCATCACAAAAAACTTGCCCGCCTCAACAGCCCGGGCCGCCAGATTCTGGGCCTGGGCAAACATTTCTTCCCGGCTGCCAGTGCAGTCGCCCAGATCTTTCACTTTCAATGCGGAAAAATCCCGGAAATCTTCCGTAGTGGGCGAAATGGTGTAGGTGATTTTCCGCAGTTGTTCCGGTGCTTCGGCCGCACCGGAACGGAAGCTGACCCCACCGTCATAAGGGATGCCGAACACCGCCACGTCCGCCTGTTCCAGGGGCAGTTCCGGATGGTTGAGCCCGGCCCAAATGCCCGGGTCATCGGCCAGAGGTTTGTAATCCATTGCTCTCTTCCTTTCGTTTTTCCTGTTTCAGCGCCGCGCCGAAAGCGCTGCGCACCTGTTCCATTTGCTGCGGGGAATGCCATAAATCCCAAGCGGTTCCCGCCAGGGCCAGAATGCCTGTGCGGGCGGCGCTTTGCCCTGCGGCGAACACGGTGGCGTCCGCAAAAGCGCGGGTGTGCAGTTCCAGCTGCTCGCACCCGGGCAGACCGATCATCCCGTGCAGCGTGGGAACCCGCCAGCTCACATCTCCTGCGTCTGTGGAGATCCGGTCGCTTGTGCGGCTCTCCACCTGCTGACCCAACTGCAACAGATTTTCTTCCAGCAGGTTCAGCAAGGGGCCATTGGGCAGCAGCGTCTGGTTGGCGGTGAGAAACTGGCTGGTTTTCAGCCCGGCGCCCATACTGTCGGCCACCCCCTGTGCACAGCGTATCACACGCTGAACAGCAAGATTCGTCTTCCACTGCGCGTCACACCGGATATAATATTGAAGGCAGGCGTAATCCGGAATGATGCTGGGCAGTACGCCGCCCTCCTTCACGATGCCATGAATGTTCGCGTCCAGGTACTGTGCCAACTGGGCGATGGCGGCGTAGCTCATGACCGCGGCATCCAGCGCGTTGACACACCGGGGACCCGCTTCACTGGCATGGCATTTTTGGCCGAAGAATTCCAGCTGCAAAGGGTACACCCCCGCGCTGCCGATGCGTACACACGTATACTTGTACGGGTGCAGCATCAAAGCTGCATCCAGCTCATCAAACACGCCATCCTGAGCAAAGCCCACCTTGGTACAGGTGCACTCCTCGTCAGGCGTGCCGTATACCACTACCGTTCCCGATCCGTCCAGCACCGATGCAAAGGCAGCGGCCGCGCCTGCGCTCATAATGCCGATCAAATTGTGGCCGCATCCGTGCCCAATGTCCGGCAGCGCATCGTATTCACACAAAAAGCCGATCACCGGTCTTCCGGCCCCGTACACCGCCCGAAAAGCAGTTTCCACACCGTGAAATTCCCGTTCCACGGAAAAGCCGCGGGTTTCCAGCCAGTCTTCCAGCATGCGGGCGGACCGCTTCTCCTGCATTCCCTGCTCCGGGCATTCATACATGGCTTTTGAAATTTCACACAGCTGTGAAAAAAAGCCTTCCGTTTCACAGCGTATCCGGTCCTTTGCATTCATGCCAGATGTCTCTCCTTCTTTTTTATACAGTATAGCAATCAACCGGCTGCTTGTATAGATTTTCCCGCAAAAACCAAAAATTCCGGCTGTACAAAGAATGCGGGGTATAGTATAATATAGGATGAATTACGCCTGACTATCAGGCGTGGAAACCGGATGATAAAGGAGTGGAGCGGTTTTGATCAAGTTCTACAATCCCCTTGGCAAAGTATGCATGACCAACGAATACTTTGCGGGCCTTGTCGGCGCGGCGGCACAGAGTTGCTATGGCGTTTGCGGCATGGCTACGGGCGGCAAATCCGACAGTTTCAAAACTTTGTTCCTCGGCAGCGACTTTCCCGACAAGGGTGTGCGCGTGACCGAAGAGGACGGCAAACTTGTGATTGAACTGCACATTAAAGTAACCTACGGGCTGAACATTGCTGCCATCGTGCGCAGCATCACCCACAAGGTAAAATACGCCGTGGAAAGCGCAACTTCTCTGGAAGTGCGCCGCATCGACGTGTGCGTGGACGACATCGTCTGACCCTCGCCCGGGCGGGGTATCTGCGGCAAAGGCCGACAATTTTTTGAGGTGAAAAAGCATGATTACTGGCGCAATTCTCAGAGACAGCATCCTCTCCGGCGCGAACAACCTGGCCAACCAGCGCGCGCGTGTGGATGAGCTGAACGTTTTCCCCGTTCCCGACGGTGATACGGGCACCAACATGAGCATGACCATCGGCAGCGCCCGGGCAGAACTGGAAGCGCTGGGCGATGACTGCACTGTGGAAACCGCGTCCAAGGTGGTGGCCGGCGCTATGCTGCGCGGTGCGCGCGGCAACTCCGGCGTCATTTCCAGCCTTCTGTTCCGCGGTTTTTCCAAAGCACTGAAGGACAAAAGAACGGCTGACGCCGCCGATCTGGTGGCCGCGCTGCAAAAAGGTGTGGAAGGCGCCTACAAAGCCGTGATGAAACCCACCGAGGGCACCATGCTGACTGTGGCCCGCGTGGCAGGTGAGGAAGCGGCCAAGGCCGACGCATCTTCTATGACGCCCGCGCAGATGTGGGAGCTGATCTGCGACGCTGCCCAGGCTGCACTGGACAACACCCCCAACCAGCTGCCGGTTCTGAAAAAAGCCGGTGTGGTGGACGCAGGCGGCCAGGGTCTGATGTGCATTTTCCTGGGCATGCTGAGCGTGCTGCGGGACGGCAAAATCATCGAGCTCAGCGAAGCTCCCGCCAAAAAGGCCAAACTTTCCACCGATGGAGCGGACAAAGGCGTTTACACCGACGATCTGATGGCGGTGGAAGACATCGTGAACGGGTACTGTACCCAGTTCCTGGTGAACAAAAACGAGAATGCTTCCAGCGATAAGCTGCGTGCCTTCCTGGAGTCCAACGGCGACAGCGTGGTAGTCATTGAAGATGACGAGGTCATCAACTGCCATGTGCATACGCAGGACCCTGGCAAGATCATCAGCCACGCTCTGCAGTATGGTTATCTGACCAGCTTTAAAATTGAAAACATGCACGAACAGTTCCTGGCGCGCCAGAAACAGGGCGCCGGTCTGCGCAAACAGGCCGAGGCAGAAGCCAGCACCGTTGCCAACGAATTCACCTATGCCGCTGTGGATCAGAGCCGTGACTTCGGTTTTGTTGCTGTGGCCGCCGGCGAAGGGCTGAAAAATATTTTTGCGGACCTGGGCGTAGACGCTGTGGTGTCCGGCGGGCAGACCATGAACCCCGCCACCGAGGACATTGTGGCTGCCGTGCAGAGCGTGCCCGCCAAGACGGTGTTTGTGCTGCCCAACAATAAAAATATCATCATGGCCGCAGAACAGGCCAAGAAAATTGCCGACCGCACCATCGTGGTGCTGCCCACCCGCACTATTCCTCAGGGCATTACCGCCATGCTGAATTTTGACCCGTCCCTGTCTGCGGACGAGAACAACGTGAACATGATGCAGGCGGCCGATCACGTTGCCACCGGTCTTGTGACCTTCGCCGCACGTGATTCGGACTTTGACGGCAAGAAAATCAAGAAAGGCGAGATTCTGGCTTTGGAGAACGGCAAGCTGGCAGCTACCGGCACCGACATCACCAAGACCACCTATCGTCTGGCCCGCAGCATGTGCAAAAAAGACACCAGCTTCATCACCGTTATTTCCGGCTGCGATGTCAGCGAGGAAGACGCTGAGCGCACTGCGCAGATGGTACAGGCCAAGTGCCCTGCCGGCATTGAGGTCACTCATTTGGTTGGCGGCCAGCCGGTGTACTACTACATTATCAGCGTAGAGTAATTCCGCAATCGTCAAATTTTAAAAGCGCCGCCAAAAGGCGGCGCTTTTTTGTAAACGAAAGGAGGGGCGGTATGGACATTCGTTATCTGAAAGGCGTGGGAGAAAAGCGTGCCGCCCAGCTGGCAAAACTGGGTATTTCCACGGTAGAAGATCTTCTGGGGTTCTATCCCAGAGACTATGTGGATTACTCCCATCCCTACCCTGTGGCCAGCGCCCCTTTTGACGTGAAATGCGTGGTGCGCGCCACTGTGTACGGCAAAGGCGCACTGACCCGTATTCGGGGCGGCAAGCAAATGGTCAAAATCCTTGCCGGAGACGATACCGCGGGTTTATCTCTTGTGTATTTCAACAATCCGTATATATCTCAAAAACTGGAAGTGGGGACAGAGTACTGCTTTTTCGGCAAAGTGGGCGGCGGATTCGCCCAACGGGAAATGGTGAACCCGGTAATGCTGACCACCGAAGCCGCCAGCGCCACCCCTCTGGTGCCGGTCTATCCTCAAACCGAAGGAATCAACAGCAGCTACCTGGCCCGGTGTGTGCGGACCGCCTTCGCCGCGGCGCCGGACATCGTGGAGCCCCTGCCCGGCTGGATGCTGGAAAAGTACCGGCTGTGTCCCAAGGCGGACGCAGTGCGGATGATTCACTTTCCCCGCAGCACCGCCGAAATTACCAGCGCCCGCCGGCGCCTGATTTTTGAAGAGCTGCTTGCGCTTCAGCTGGGACTGCTTTTGCTGCGCAGCCGGGATGCCACCTTGACCGGCGCACCTATGGGGCCGGTGGATCTGGGCCCTTTCTGGGCAGCGCTTCCCTTTTCACCCACTGGCGCTCAAAGGCGGGCCTCCCAGGAAATTCTGGCAGATTTGAGCAAACCCACTCCCATGAACCGACTTTTGCAGGGAGATGTGGGCAGCGGCAAAACACTGGTAGCCGCCGCAGGCATCTACGCTGCCTGGAAGAACGGTTATCAGAGTGCGTTAATGGCGCCTACGGAAATTCTGGCCGCTCAACACGCGGAAACGCTGCAAAAAATGCTGGAACCTTTGGGAATGCGCGTGGCTCTGCTGACAGGCAGCGTGAAAGGCGCGGCAAAAAAAGCAGTGCGCAAAGCCATTGCCGAAGGCGAGGCCGATTTGGTGGTGGGCACCCATGCGGTACTGGGGCCGGACGTAGAGTTCCGGCGGCTTGGTTTCGCCGTGACGGACGAACAGCACCGGTTCGGCGTGCGCCAGCGCTCCGCGCTGGCAGGCAAGGCCGACCATCCTCACCTGCTGGTCATGAGCGCCACTCCCATTCCCCGAACGCTGGGGCTTTTGATGTTCGGCGATTTGGACATTTCCATTCTGGATGAACTGCCGCCCGGACGCACGCCGGTCAAGACCTATGCCATCACCGGCAAAAAGCGGGCGGATATGTACGGATTTTTGCGGGCACAGCTGGCCGCGGGGCGTCAGGCATATATTGTGTGTCCGGTGATCGACGAAAGCGAGACCGACATGCAGTCGGTGACCACGTATTACGAAGAGACCGCCCGTCCTCTGTTGGCGGGCTATCGGGTGGGTCTGATGCACGGACGGCTGAAAGCCGCCGAAAAAAACGATGTGATGCAGCGCTTCAAAGATGGCCAGCTGGATGTTCTGGTTTCCACCACCGTCATTGAGGTCGGTGTGGACGTACCCAACGCCAACATGATTGTCATCGAAAATGCCGAACGCTACGGACTTTCCGCCCTGCATCAGTTGCGGGGCCGGGTCGGCCGCGGCAAAGGCGAAGCGTACTGCATTCTGATCAGCGACCACACCGGCGAGGCGGTAAAAAAGCGGTTGTCCTTTCTGTGTCACACCACCGATGGGTTTGCCATTGCCAAATTTGATCTGGAGACCCGAGGTCCCGGCGATTTCTTCGGCAGCCGTCAGCACGGTCTGCCCAGCCTGCACATTGCAGATCTGATGGCCGATTCAAAGGCCCTGTATGCCGCGCAGCAGGAAGCTGTGGACTTAGTCGCTGCGGCCCCCGGCCTTCGCAAGCCGGAGAACGCTGGCCTGCGGTCGCTGGCGGAAGGTCTGTTCCGGGAACAGACCGCTTTGAACTGAAAGACCAGCTATAAAAAGTCAAGAGAAAAAAGAGAAGAATGAGAAAGAGAAAA
>ERZ894220.224-NODE-224-length-62484-cov-13.7339_pt1 | contig 62484 bp, 62 predicted proteins | sample MGYA00380292_ERZ894220 | MGnify/ENA primary metagenome ERZ894220 (study PRJEB32331, sample SAMN06328446) | human gut metagenome | biome: human gut microbiome; feature: stool | host: Homo sapiens | collected 2014-12-05 ... | reverse complement strand
GCATCTGCCTTACAAGCAGAGGGTCAGCGGTTCGAGCCCGTTAACTTCCACCATTGTGGCCCGGTAGTTCAGTTGGTTAGAACGCTAGCCTGTCACGCTAGAGGTCGTGAGTTCGAGCCTCATCCGGGTCGCCAATTTTGCCTCTGTAGCTCAGTCGGTAGAGCAGGGGACTGAAAATCCCCGTGTCGATGGTTCGATTCCGTCCGGAGGCACCATTTGCGGCTTTAGCTCATCTGGTAGAGCGCCACCTTGCCAAGGTGGAGGTAGCGAGTTCGAGCCTCGTAAGCCGCTCCATATGGCGCTGTAGTAACACTGCAGCGCCAAAATATTATGGTGCCGTAGCCAAGTGGTAAGGCAACGGTCTGCAAAACCGTTATGCACCAGTTCAAATCTGGTCGGCACCTCCAAAAAGGACATTGGTCTTCTACAGGCTAATGTCCTTTCGTTTTGACAGGGAAAAGGAGAAACACGATGTATCATTTGATCAAGACAGAACGCACAGCGCGCCGTGGAAGTTTTGAAACGGTTCATGGCACCGTGCAAACACCTGCGTTTATGAACGTTGCGACTGCCGGCGCTATTAAAGGCGGTTTGTCAGCTTTTGATCTAAAAGCAAATGATTGTCAGGTGATGCTTTGCAATACCTACCATCTGCATTTGCGCCCTGGTGATGCCAATGTCGCTAAGTTGGGGGGACTTCATAAATTCACTCGTTGGGATGGCCCTATCCTGACGGACAGCGGCGGATTTCAGGTGTTCAGCCTTGCTAAATTGCGCAAAATCACCGAGGAGGGCGTGACATTTGCTTCGCATCTGGATGGCCATCGGATTTTCATGGGACCAGAACAAAGTATGCAGATCCAGGCAAATTTAGGGTCTACCATTGCAATGGCGTTTGACGAATGCATGGAGAATCCTGCTGAATACCATTATGCCAAAAATTCTTGTGATCGGACAGTTCGGTGGTTAAAGCGCTGTAAAGATGAGATGGAACGTTTGAAGCGGGAAGAACTTGCAGTAAATCCGCATCAAATGCTGTTTGGCATCAATCAAGGGTGCTGCTACGACGATTTGCGTGTTGAACACATGAAGCAAATCGCGGATCTTGATTTGGACGGATATGCGATCGGCGGCCTGGCAGTAGGAGAGCCGAAAGAGGAAATGTATCGTGTGATTTCCGTTGTGGAGGAACACATGCCCAAGGATAAAATACGTTATCTGATGGGCGTGGGGACACCAGGGAATATTTTGGAAGCTGTCCGGCGTGGCGTTGACTTGTTCGATTGTGTGATGCCGAGCCGAAATGCGCGTCATGGTCATTTGAATACCTGGCAGGGAATCATTAACATTAAAAACGCCAAATACGAACTGGACGAACGCCCGGTTGATCCCGAGTGCAGCTGTGAGTGCTGCCGCAACTTTTCGCGTGCTTATTTGCGTCATCTTTTTAAAGCAGATGAAATGCTTGGTATGCGGCTTGCGGTGATGCACAATCTACACTTTTATAACCACCTGATGATTCGCATTCGTGAATCTTTGGACAATGGTACGTTTGAAGATTTTTATCGGCAATATATTGACGTGCTGGATCAACGGATATAATCCGTGAATTTTTTGAAAAACGCTTGCAAGAATACTGATTTTTCGGTATACTTTTCTATAATGTCATGTAAGATTGAGGAGGACAAACAATGGATGAATCGATGGGACTGATTGGCACTTTTATCCCTCTTGTATTGATGGTCGTTTTGATGTATTTTCTCTTGATCCGGCCGCAGAACAAGAAAGAGAAGAAAGCGGCAGAGATGCGCAATTCGATCGAAGTGGGCGATACGGTTACAACAATTGGTGGAATCGTTGGTCACGTTCAGAGCATTAAAGAGGATACGTTTGTGCTGGAAACCGGTTCCGATCGCGTAAAGCTTCGCTTTAAACGCTGGGCCATTCAGGAAGTCGAGAAATTGAATCTGGAGGGTAACTCCAATTCTTCTTCTGATGCTTCCAAGAAAGAAACTGCCAAAAAATAAAGCTTCATAAAATCATCCCCTTCAAGCATATACTGGAACAGTTGAGCTTGGAGGGGATTTTTTTATGCCAAAGAGAAAACGAAATCATGTGGCGAATGAAAGCGGAGCGCCGAAATGGATACTATTGTTTTTGTTCAGTGCTTTTTTGGCAGTGGGGATTACTGTTGGCTTACTGGCGATCCTTGCAAACGCAATGTGCAAAACAGATCTTCAACCATCTCTTTTTATCCCGTTGACCACAGCACTTTTTGGTGCAGCAATTTTGCTGGCAAGTATTTTTCTCTCAGTGTTTAGCAAAGGAAAAGCGTGGCTGGGAATTGCGTTGGCCTTCTTTTTGTTCTTGGCGTTGAGTGCATGGTCTTTTTTCGCATATCAGAACGCTTTTACACAACTGTGGGTGACCAAAGCAGTTGCCTTTTTAACTTCAGGAGCATTAGGCGGATATTTGGGAACATTGATCCGAGAGAGGCCGAGAAAAATCAGACGTTGATAAAAGATAGGGAGAGATTGGTTTGGGATTGGCTATAAGAAGAAGGATTCGCACACATCGACGGTTAAGTTCTACTGCCAGATGGGGAAATTCCCCGTTTTATATTGCGTTAGCCGGTATAGTCCTGACGGGGGTATTGTTAGGAAGCATTTGGGAAGCATATGCACGCTATGCGCACAATGAATATGCGGGTTATTTCGTGCTGCAGTATTTGAATCGTTACGAATACACTTCTTTTGCTTCGCTGTTAGGAGCTGTGTTATGGCCATCTATGCTGATGATGCTTTTTTTATTTTATAATGGGTTCAGTTGTATTGGATTCCCATTGATCTTGATGGTCCCATTGCTGAAGGGCTTTTCCATCGGCAGTATTTCGGGTTATCTGTATTCAACTCAGGGACTTCACGGTATGGCAGTAGTTTTAATATTATTTTTCCTTCCAGAAATGGTTCAGGTATGGGCGGTTCTTATTTTATCGCAGGCATCTGCTACAGCCTCATTCGGCCTTTTACTCACTCATTTTGCCGGACAGCCTGTCAATGAATCGTTTCGGCTGGGACAGATGGCTCAGAGATTAGCCAAGTCTATTATACTTGTAGTTCTGGCATGTGCGTTGGAAAGTGCATTGTCGATTGTTTTTGCACCTATTTTACTTGGATAAATCAAAAAGGGACTGTGTAATCAGTCCCTTTTTGATTTATCTGTTTTCGGGGAATTCGAAGCTTCAAAGTCCAGTTTTGCAAAAGGCGAAGCTTCCGCAGCTTGCTTTAACTGTGTACTTCCAAGATGCGTATAAATTTCAGTAGTTGAAACATGGGCATGTCCTAAGATTTCCTTTAGTGCCAGCATATCCACATGTCCTTCCTGATACATCATTGTGGCAGCTGTGTGTCGCAGTTTATGCGGAGAATAGCCTTTTCCAGAAAGTCCTGCGGCGTTTAAACAAGCTTCCACAATTTGCTGTACTCTACGAGCAGACAGCCTTTTTCCGGTACGCTTAGATACGAAGAGTGCCTGACGATCTTGCAAATTGGACAGCTTGGCACGCTCCTCGCAAAGCCGGTGCAGGGAAGACGTGCAGGCGTCATTCAGATACACTAAGCGCTCTTTATCGCCTTTACCGACAATTCGAATCGTTCCATCATCTTGGATGTCGTTAAGGTTAATATTTACAAGTTCACTCAAACGCATTCCGCAATTTAAAAACAATGTAATGATACAGTAATCACGTTCATAAAAATCAGATTGTATATTTTTTAACAAAGTGATGCCTTCAGATAAAGAAAGATATTTAGGAAGTCGTTTTTTTAGTGCGGGTGTATCCACATCGTCTGTGGGATTGTTTTTTAAAACTTTCTTTTTATTGCAGAGATATTTAAAAAAGCCTTTTAAACTGGAAAGTTTGCGCGCACGTGTCGCAGCGCCATTTTCACGTTCACGCGTTACATAATGAAGAAATTCATAAATTTCCGAAGTTGTAACTTTTTCTATGAACGTCAGATCAATCTCTTGAATTGGAATATCTTCCAAAGCAGTGTCAGGCGGAACAAGACCTCGATGCAGTTTTAAAAAACGAAAAAAGGTTCTGAGGTCAATATAATAGCCATTGACAGTGCGTGGCGATAGTCCACGAATGGTTTCGCTGTTATAAAGAAATTCTACGACTAAAGGCGGGCAATCTTTATAATCACCATGTTTGGAAGGTTTGCGGGAATCAATATAGGTACTCACTTTTTCGCTCCCCTATATTTCGCTAAATTTTTATTTAGCGAAATAATTGATTTTTTTAACCATTGCTTTTTATCACCTTTACAACAATGAAATTGCTTGCTTAACATACGTGACTCCCAATAATTCCATATTAGAGAATTCTTCATAATCGAGCTGGCGCATGCTATGCTTTGGGATTACCGCACGCGTAAATCCAAGACGCTGTGCTTCGCGCAAACGCAATTCCAAATTCACAACATTTCGAATTTCGCCGCCAAGCCCAACTTCGCCGATCGCAATCATGTCATCTGGCACGGGCTTGTCCAGAAGGCTCGATACGACTGCCATACAGACAGAAAGATCACAGGCTGTTTCGTCCAGATCCAAGCCACCTACAATATTAATGTAAACGTCTAGGTTTCCCATAAAGAAACCAGCACGTTTTTCAAGAACCGCTAAAAGCAAATTCATTCGGTTGGAATCAAATCCTGAGGCCGCGCGACGCGGCGTTCCAAATCCGCTTTTTGTCGCCAAGGCTTGAACTTCTGACAAAATGGGCCGTGAGCCTTCCATCGTGCATGCTACACAATTGCCGCTCACCCCCACAGGTCGGCCTTCGAGCAGCAACATAGAGGGGTTTTCAATCACCTTTAATCCTGTGCTGGTCATGTCAAACATTCCGATTTCATTTGTGGAGCCGTAACGATTTTTCACAGCACGCAAAACACGATAAGGCAGCATCTTATCGCCTTCGAAATAAAGCACGGTGTCCACAATGTGTTCCATCACCTTCGGGCCGGCAATAGCGCCATCTTTGTTGACGTGTCCGACTATGAATGTCGGAATTTCATGTGTCTTTGCCACAGTCAAAAGTCGTGATGTGCATTCTTTCACTTGCGATACACTGCCTGCAGAAGAAGAAATATCTGAACAATTCATGGTTTGAATGGAATCGATGATTACAAGACCCGGTTTGGTAGCTTGAATCAGATCACAAATAGCATCAATATCTGTCTCTGCGGCCAGAGAAATATCTTCCTGAGGGACTTTTAAGCGCAGTGCACGCAATTTTACCTGCCTTGTTGATTCTTCGCCGGTAATATAAAGAACATCTACCTTTTTGGCAACTGCTCCACAGAGCTGAAGAAGCAATGTGGATTTCCCTGCCCCGGGTTCACCACCAAGCAGTACTACACTGCCGATGACGATTCCACCTCCCAGAACACGATCCAGCTCGCTGATTCCAGTAACGATGCGGCTTCGCTCTTCGGTGGTACTTATATCTTTCAGCTTGCTGGCAACAATCGTACTTCCACTGCCAGCGATCGTATATGAAGCCTTGGAAGACGAAATTCCTTTGCTTTTTTGTTCACGCACGATGTCCTCCACCATGGTGTTCCACTCTCCGCAAGACGGGCACCGTCCCATCCATCGACTGGAAACTTCTCCGCAGCTGGTACAGACATAAACCGTTTTTAATTTATCTTTGGCCATAAATAGCTCCTTGCGTTCGTTTTTTATAGTATATCATAAAAAGCTATGGGGTAAAAGCAAGAGAGCAGTATCCTAGGATACTGCTCCCCTGTTTTATCGATCGACAGACTGCAAGAAGGTTTGCAGTCGTGTATTTTCCGGCTGATTGAATAATTTATCTGGCGTGTTTTCTTCGATGATTCGTCCGTCATCCATAAAAATGACACGAGTGGCAGAACTTTTAGCAAAACGCATGTCGTGAGTGACGATCAACATCGTTATCTTTTGTTCTACCAATTTTTGAATGGTAGAGATGACTTCGTTGGTTGTCTCCGGATCAAGCGCACTGGTAGGCTCGTCAAAGAGCATAATCTGCGGGTGCATTGCTAAAGCGCGGGCAATGGCAATGCGCTGTTTTTGACCACCAGAAAGCTGCGCTGGATACTGGTTTGCCTTGGAAGTCAGGCCTACGATCTCCAACAGTTCCATGGCTTCTTGTTTTACTTGAATGGGATCGCGCTTCAAAATTTTTACAGGCGCTACCATGATATTGTCCAAACAACTCAAATGCGGGAACAAATTAAAGTGCTGAAAAACCATTCCGGTTTTGGTGCAGATACGCCGTATCTCTTTTTCAGACGGATAACGAGCTACACCGTCAATAGTATCTACCAGGACATCGTTATCAATAACAATTTTTCCAGATGTCACGGTTTCAAGATTATTGACACAGCGCAATAGCGTACTCTTTCCGCTGCCCGAAGAGCCAATGATGGCAACAGCCTCTCCTTTTTCTACTTTCAGAGAGACATCTTTCAGCGCTTCAAATTTTCCGAATTTTTTATAGACGTGTTCGATTGAGAGAATTGCCATGGATTACGCCTCCTTCTTCTCATGCCGCGAGAAGCGTTTTTCGCACCACTGGGACAAAAGCGTCAGTGCAAAGGTCAGAATTAAATAAATAATGGCTGCAAGGAAAAAAGCAGTCGGATTGACGTCACGATTGTTTGCATCCTTGGCTGCCTTCAGCAACTCCGCTACGCCAATGGCCGTTACCAGGGCAGTATCTTTAACCAATGTGATTACTTCATTGCTCACCGGCGGAATGACGCGGGCAATGGTCTGCGGAATAATAACAATGCGCATGGTTTGCCACCGCGAAAACCCTAAGGTTTTCGCGGCCTCATGCTGTCCGGGGTCAATGGATTGAATACCTGCCCGATAAATTTCTGCAAAATACGCAGCATAGTTTAAAACAAAGGTTACAATGGCAGCTGTTACATTTTCAAGTCGGAAAAAGTCTGCCCAGGCAGGATTGATCTGCTGCATCATAATCGGTAGGCCGTAATATACAAAAAACAGCTGCAGCATTAATGGAGTTCCTCGGAAAAGCCAAATATATACTTTACAGATCGCTCGAATAAGAGAAAAGCGCGAAATGGACCCCAGTGCAAACGGAAGCCCTAAAGGGAGAGACAAAACCAAAGTGAAAAAGAAAATATACAACGTTTGAACAGTACCCTTCAACAGTGACGGAAGAATGGACTGTATATACTGAAAATCCATAACTGTTTCTCCTCGAAATCAATTCATTTGCCCAGCGAAAACGGGCGGTAAACACACCGCCCGTTTATGATGTGTTATTCTGGCTTGACCACGATGTCAGCGCCAAACCATTCGTTACTGATCTGCGCTGCCGTTCCATCTTCAATCAAAGCGTTCAAAGCGTCATTAACAGCTTGAGTCAGCTCCGTATCGCTCTTGCGGAAGCCGATGGCGTAAAGATCATCCCCAAAATTCACATCAGACACACTAAACGCCTGATCCATCTTCGCGTTCTTATAACCACCGTATACTTCGTCGATGATCATGCAGTCCAAACGTCCGGCCTGCATATCCAAGATCACTTCGTCATAAGTAGGATATTCCGTCAGATTTCCCTGAATGGAATTATAAATATCGTCAGCCTTTACTGCCTCCAAAGCTGCGCTGCCCGCTTGAATACCAATTTGATAGTCGGCAAGATCCTCCTTGCTGTTGACGGTCACGCCCTCTTTTGTCATGATGACAATTTTATTGTTCAGATATGCCTGCGAAAGGCTCATCTGTTCCTGCCGTTCCGGAGTAATCGACATACCGTTCCACACACAGTCGATGGTGCCGGAACTGAGTGCGAGTTCTTTGGAGTCCCAGTCAATGGGTTTAAACGTGGCTGTTACGCCCAGTTGTTCACAAACCGCATTGGCAAGGTCGATATCAAAACCGACTAAATTCCCGGCTTCGTCCCGAAATCCCATCGGGGCAAATGTATCATCCAAACCGATAATCAGTTCTCCTTTTTCCTGCACATCTGCTAACGTAGTGCTGTAAGTTCCGGATGCCGAAGCCGAATCGGTAGATGCTGAAGCGCTTCCGCCGGAACAAGCGGTCAGAAATGCTCCCAAGAGCATTGTGCCCATAAAAATCGCAATGAATTTTTTCATGATTGAATCCCTCTTTCACCAAGTGTTCAAATGACAAGGTTATTATACTACAATACGTTACTATAGTAAAGCGCTAAATTAAAAAATATAAAAAAACAGAGCGACTAAAGCGCTCTGTTGCAATGATTTCAGATTAAACAATCAACATGGCATCGCCGAAACTAAAGAAACGATATTTTTCCTGCACGGCCACACGATAGGCATTCATTGTATTCTCGTAACCACAAAATGCAGAGACAAGCATAATCAATGTACTTTCTGGAAGATGAAAATTAGTAATCAGTCCATCGATTGCACGGAACTGATAACCCGGGTAAATAAAAATATCCGTATCACCGCTGCAGGAACAAATTTCTCCATGAGCCTGGGCAGCGGCTTCCAACGTGCGACAACTTGTAGTTCCAACAGCAATTACACGATGACCACTTGCCTTGGTTTGTCGAATTTTTTCGGCTGTATCCACGCTGATGCTATACCATTCACTGTGCATTTTATGATCGAGAATATTGTCTTCTTTCACCGGCCGAAATGTTCCAAGTCCCACATGAAGTGTAACTTCCGCAAAGTGAATCCCCTTCGTCTCAAGAGCTGCCATTAACTCAGGAGTAAAATGAAGCCCTGCAGTAGGTGCAGCGGCACTGCCCAATTCTTTGGCGTAGACCGTTTGGTAAAGCGATCCATCTTCAAGCTGTTTTTGAATGTAAGGCGGCAACGGCATTTTTCCGAAAGCGTCCAGTTTTTCGTACAAAGTTTGTGTATCGTACGAAAAGCGAACAATTTTGTTTCCATCCTGTTGTGTTTCCAGGATTTCTGCTCTTAAAGTTCCGTCACCAAATTCAATAGTGTTTCCTTTGTGTAAGCGCTTCCCTGGCTTCGCAAGACATTCCCATACGTCCCGTTCGGCTTCTCGAAGAAGCAACAATTCGCACACAGCGCCGGTTTGAGCTTTATGCCCAATCAGTCTGGCTGGGAGTACTTTGGAGTTGTTGACTACAAGAAGGTCCCCCGGCTCTAAAATCTGAGGAAGGTCATGAAAAATGCGGTGAGAAATCGATCCGTTGTTTCTTCCAAGACACAATAATCGTGCTGCATCTCTCGGGATGCAAGGTTCCTGCGCAATCAATTCTTGCGGAAGATCATAATAGAAATCGCTTTTCAGCATTAGCCCCACCCTTTTTCGTTGACAAGGTATTGTCGGAATGTTATATTTAGGAAGAAAAACAGGAAATGTACAAGCTTGTGCAAAAATCTATTGAACAAGCAATCCAATATATTATATTGTATTTTTTGCCGGTTTTCAAGCCGGCTTTTTGTTTTAGGCAATTTCCGTTGCGGAACGGCGCACGGTTCTTTTGCATAGAATAAGACGCGGTGAGGAAAGGATGGATGATGGAATGAGAAAGTTTAAAGTAGGTGTTGTTGGAGCAACAGGAATGGTTGGCCAGCGCTTTGTCTCTTTGTTGGAACACCATCCCTGGTTTGAGTTGGCGGCGGTAGCAGCTTCGCCCCGTTCTGCCGGGAAAACGTATGCCCAAGCAGTCGGAGAAAAGTGGGCGATGCCATTGCCGATTCCCGAAAATGCAAAAGAGTTGATTGTGTTGGATGCATCTGACGTGCAGACTGTTGCTGCTCGGGTGGATTTCGTCTTTTGCGCGGTGGATATGAAAAAAGATGAAATTCGTGCATTGGAAGAGCAATATGCCAAAGCAGAGTGCCCTGTCGTATCCAATAACAGCGCACATCGTTTTACTCCAGATGTTCCAATGGTTGTGCCCGAAATCAACGCTGAACATATTGAGATCATTGACGCACAGCGCAAACGGCTTGGGACCAAACGCGGCTTTATTGCCGTAAAGTCCAACTGTTCTTTGCAAAGCTATGTTCCGGCGCTTCATCCTTTGATGAAGGATTTTGGCGTGAAACAGTGTTTGGTATGTACGTATCAAGCAATTTCCGGTGCAGGAAAAACCTTTTCGACCTGGCCGGAAATGGTTGATAACTGCATTCCTTTTATCAGTGGTGAGGAAGAAAAAAGCGAGCAGGAACCGTTGAAATTGTGGGGACACATTGAAGGTGGAGAAATTGTGCCGGCTGAAAAACCTTCAATCACAGCACAATGCCTGCGTGTAGCATGTTCTGACGGGCATATGGCAGCCGTTTTTGTGAGCTTTGACCGCAAGCCCACCATGGAACAAATTAAAGAAAAATGGGCTTCGTTTGAGGGAACTGCACAGATTCTGCAACTGCCCAGCGCGCCCAAACAGTTCTTGCATTATTTTGAAGAAGCGGATCGTCCTCAGACGAAATTGGACCGCAATTTGGAAAATGGAATGGCCATCTCCATTGGCCGTTTGCGTCCCGATACGCAATACGATTATAAGTTTGTCTGCCTCTCCCACAATACGCTGCGCGGTGCAGCTGGCGGCGGTGTCCTTTTAGCCGAATTATTGGCGGCAAAAGGATATTTCGATTGACGTTTTTCTTTTTTGGAAAGCGAGGGGATCCTTATGAAACCAGTACTTTTCAAAGGATCCGGTGTTGCATTGGTCACCCCAATGCGCCAGGATGGAAGTGTAAATTTTTCTCTTCTGGAAAAACTTGTGCAATACCAAATCATGCATCATACTGACGCGATTATTGTCTGCGGTACAACAGGCGAAGCGCCCACCTTGGATGATGAAGAACATTTGGCGGCTATTGCCTGTGCGGTACAAGCTGCTGAGAAGCGAGTGCCTGTGATTGCTGGAACAGGGTCCAATAACACACAGCATGCTATTGAACTTTCCCGGGAAGCCGGAAAAATAGGCGCAGATGGGTTTTTATTGGTAACACCTTATTACAATAAAACCAATCAACGCGGTCTTGTGGAACATTTTTTCACCATTGCCGACCAAGTGGAGCGCCCCTGTATTGTGTATAATGTACCCTCGCGGACGGGCGTGAATATTCAACCGGAAACGTATTTGGCATTGTCGAAACACCCCTTGATTGTTGGAGCCAAGGAGGCCAATGGCAATTTCAGTGCCATTGCACAAACCATTGCCTTGTGTGGTGAAGAACTACCGCTTTATTCCGGCAACGATGATCAGATTGTCCCCTTGCTTTCGTTGGGTGGAATAGGCGTTATTTCTGTTCTTGCAAATCTTGTACCGGATGCGGTTCATGAAATTTGTGCAGCTTATTTCAATGGAGATTGCGAAAGCAGTGCACAATTACAAAAGCAATATCTGGAACTTGCACAGGCATTGTTTTGTGACATCAATCCGATTCCGGTCAAAACGGCGCTTTCATTGATGGGAATTGATGTTGGACGTTGTCGTCTTCCCCTTCCCAGTCCCGCAAAAACAGATGTGACGCGAATACGGAATTCTCTTTTGCGAGCAGGCCTTCCTGTGATGCAACGGCGTTGAAATCATTCGGAACGAAAAACAGCTCTCTCTGAAACTTTACAGAGAGAGCTGTTCTGTTTTATAATCAAGAAAGGAGATTTCGACAATGCTTGACATTCTTTTGCTGGGATGCTGCGGAAAAATGGGAACTTCTATTGTGCAACTGTCTATGCAGGCAGAATCGAAAATTTGTATCCGCGCCGGGGTGGATTGTGCAGCGGATATCGAAACATGCAATTTTCCAGTATTCCCTAAATTGAGTCAAGAAATACCGTCTACAGACGTTGTAGTGGATTTTTCTGTACCAGAGACTTTGACAGACACCGTTGCGTGGTGCTGCGAAAGAAAAATTCCTTATGTAGTAGGAACAACAGGAATTACCCCTGCGCAGGAACGGGTCCTACAGCGTGCTGCCGCGCAGATTCCCATATTTGAAAGTGCCAATATGTCTTTGGGAATTTATGTGCTTAATGAACTGGCGCTTTATGTGCGCAAAGCTTTGGGGGATGATTTTGATATTGAAATCATCGAAAAGCATCATCGAAATAAAATGGACTCTCCTAGTGGAACGGCATTGTCTATTGCTAAGAATTTGAGGAACGCGGACAGTTCTCTGTTTTTTACGTATGGCCGTAAAGGCCGCCGAACGCGCGTGAAAGACGAGATCGGGATTCATTCAGTTCGCGGTGGTACAATGGCCGGAGAACATGAAATTTTATTCGCAGGTGCAGATGAAACTCTGACACTGTCGCATTGTGCGTCTTCCAGAATGGTTTTTGCGCGGGGAGCTTTGCGTGCGGCAGAGTGGATTGTTCAGCAGCCCACCGGAAAATATACAATGAAGGATTTGATGAAAACATGAGGCAAAAAAGAAGAGCTGGGCGAAACAAGCATTGGGGCAGTGCGGCCTTTTTGATTATTGGCGTGGTACTGTTGGTAGCATGTGTTTCTCTATATATTGGAGAAAATCTGAACTCTATCGAAACGCAAACAGTTGATGCAAGCTTATCTCAAGCGCCAGCTCCTCCCTCTTCTTCCAGTGAACCGCTGCAGCCCACGGTAACTACACTGCATGTATCGGCGACCGGAGATAATCTTATCCACGATGGCATTTATCTGCAGGCCCGACAACGAGCAGGTGGTGATGGATATGACTTTGGGTTGCTCTATGAAAATGTTGCCTATTTTTATAAGGATTTTGACATCAACTGGATCAATCAGGAAACGCTGGTAACGGATGAACTCCCACCTTCCTCTTATCCGTGTTTTTGCACTCCGGGTGCTCTTGCACAAGAAGCTTACGATATTGGATTTCGAGTGTTTTCCCTTTCCAATAATCACAGTTATGACCAAGGGGCGGAAGGAATTGCCGCAACGCGGCGCTTTTGGGCTTCAATGCCTGAAGATGTTGTAACGACCGGCCTTTTTGCGGGTGAAGAGGATTACAACAATATTCCCATTCAGGAAAAAAATGGCGTCAAAATTGCATATTTGGCATATACAGATTCCACCAATGGAATCCCTACTCCTCAAAATGCAGAAGCCAATGTTATCTATACATCCCAGGAAGATGTCATTCAAATGCAAGTGGAACAGGCTGAAGCTATGGCGGACATCGTTATTGTAGGGGTTCACTGGGGCACAGAAAACAGTCACGTTGTAACGGATGCGCAGAGAATACTTGCACAAAAAATTGCGGACTGGGGTGCAGATCTGATTATTGGAACTCATCCTCATGTAATACAGCCTATTGAAATGGTAACCAGCAGCGATGGAAGCCAGGTCCCGGTTGCCTACTCTCTTGGCAATTTTGTCTCAACACAGATACAGGCCGACAATCTGATTGGAATAATTTTGACGTTCGACATTACAAAAACAACAGAACCGGACGGAACGGTATCCAGCTGCGTTATTGAAAATGTAAAAGCCGTTCCGGAAGTGATGCATTATGATGCTAACTTTAAAAATGCGCGTGCTTATCTGTTCCGGGATTACACGGATGAGCTGGCTGCAAGCCATGGAAACGGATCGATAAGCCGTTCGTACATTCAGGCTGTGCTTGAAGAAAACATTTCATCAGAGTATTTGGTACTTGATTAAGAGAAGGACCGCATCGCATTAAAAGCGATGCGGTCCTTTTTTACAGGCTAACTTTATGATAAACCTTTTTTCCTTTTTTGATGACAACGCCTTCAGAAAGTTTATCTGCCGAAAGGCTGTACATCGGATCAGAAATTTTTTCACCGTCTACCGAAATACCGCCCTGTTGTACAAGACGACGCGCTTCCCCTTTGCTGGCAGTCAATTTAGCTGCAACCATGGCATCCAAAAGGCTAACGGTACCATCGGTGACTAATTCACTGCTCAAAACTGTAGAAGGCATATGCTCTGCGTCCACTTCCCCACCGAACAAGCTGCGGGCTGTATCCAATGCTTTTTGGGCATCTTCTTTGCTGTGGACCAAGCTGGTCAATTCAAAGGCCAAGCGTTCTTTGGCACGGTTGATGGAAGGGCCATCCGTCATATCAATGGCTTCGATCTCAGCTACGGGTACATCCGTCAGCAATTTGAGGCAATTCTGAACCTCGCAGTCATCAATATTTCGCCAGTACTGGAAAAATTCATAGGGAGAGGTTTTTTCGGGATCAAGCCAGACCGCTCCCTTTTCCGTCTTACCCATCTTTTTACCTTCGCGAGTAGTCAGAAGTGTAAAGGTCATACCATACACGTCACGAGCATCACAACGCCGGTTCAGTTCTACGCCGCCAATGATGTTTGACCACTGATCGTTGCCGCCGAATTCCATTTTGCAATTGTAATTGCGCGCAAGCTGCAGAAAATCGTAGCTCTGCATAAGCATATAGTTAAACTCAATAAAGGACAGGCCACGTTCCAGACGTGTTTTAAAGCATTCATAGGTAAGCATTTTGTTTACCGAAAAATGCACGCCAATCTCACGCAAGAAATCAATATAATTTAAATTCAAGAGCCAGTCGGCATTGTTTAAAAACAATGCTTTTCCATCAGAAACATCGATGAATTTGCTCATTTGCTTTTTAAAGCATTCCACATTGTGCTGAATCTGCTCTTTGGTCAACATTTTGCGCATGTCTGTTTTTCCGGTAGGATCCCCCACCATCGTTGTACCACCGCCCAGCAGAATAATAGGACGGTGCCCGGCTTGCTGCATGTGGCGCATAACAATCAACTGCATAAAGTGACCTACATGCAGACTGTCAGCTGTTGCATCAAAGCCGGTGTAAAAAGTAATTTTCTCACGTCCAAGCAGATCACGGACAGCGTCCTCATCTGTCACCTGCGCAATTAGGCCGCGCTCCTGAAATAAGTCAAACACATTGCTTTCCATTTCTTTTCCTCCTTGAATTGCGGCAAAGGACAAAAAAGCCCTCTGCCAATCGAAATTGGCAGAGGGCGAAAATTCGCGGTACCACCTCTGTTTACCGGCTTTTCACAAAACCGGCCTCTGCGTGTCCAATGAACACGACCACGCTTTAACGGGCGCACCCGTCAACACCTACACCCATAAAGGGTTCAGCACTGCCGCTCAGGGATGTATTCGCTGCACTGCCCGCTGCCCTTTTCACCAACCAGGACTTCTCTTGACCGTTTCGTACAGGTACTCGTTCCCTTCATCGCATTTCATAGTGATCAGTTTAACACGAAAGAATGGTTTTGTCAACGAATCGAATTGCTGTGAAGCTGCCGCATTTCACGCGCATTTGCAAGAGCGATTTCCGTAATATGATCACCGGAAATAATACGCGCCAGTTCTCGTACACGCTGTTCTTCATTGAGAGACTGGATCTCCGTGAACGTCCGATCATTTTCTACTTTTTTCTGGATGAGCAAATGCTCATCTGCCAACGCTGCAATTTGCGCAGTATGTGTAATACAGATGACTTGGCGGCCTTGCGATGTTTGTTTCAGCTTCTCTCCAATGCGGCCGGCGGCCAGACCGGAAACGCCGGTATCAATTTCGTCATAAATGACCGTACTAATTTCATCTTTATCGGCAAGTGCACTTTTTACTGCAAGAAGAATGCGCGACAACTCGCCACCGGATGCAATTTTCGCCAACGGTTTCGGTTCTTCGCCCGGGTTGGTTGAGATATAAAATTCAATTTGATCCTGTCCCATTGAAGCAAGAGGCCCCTTTTTATGGTATAGGGAAAAACGGATCCCCGGCATATTCAAAAATGCAAGTGCCTGTGAAATCTGTTCGTTAAAACGTTCAAATGCGCGCAATCGAGTCTGTGTCAGATCATCAGCAAGTGTTTTGGCGTTATTGTATAATGTCTCCTGCTGCTGATACAACACTTCCAATTGTTGAGTGCTGTTTTCAATAGAAGATAATTCCGTTCGGGCTTTTTCTCCATAAGCCAGAATTTCATCAATGGTTTGGCCATATTTTTGTTTTAATTGATAGATTGTATCCAGGCGGTCTTCCACCTCATCCAATTCCCGCGGATCAAAATCCATTTGTCCTAACAAATCGGCCAAATCACTGGCAGCATCTCGCGCCATATAATAAAGTTCATTTAGTTTTTCGCTGATGGATGACAGAGAAACATTGTAATTCTGAACCGCTTCCAATGCAGTGGCTGCGCTGCCCAGCATTTCAGCGGCGCCGCCGGATTCATCATCACCATCCAGCGCATGATGTGCAAGATTAAGCTGCTCCGTAATTTTTTGAGAATGCCGAATCAAATCACGTCGCTGCTGCAGCTCTTCCTCTTCGCCAGAAATCAGCTGAGCCATGTCAATTTCTTCGCATTGAAAACGAAGCAGCTCCAGACGATGTTCCTTTTCCGCCTCATCCATTTCCAGCGCATCAATTTGTTTTTTCACCTTGCAAAGCTGTCGATAAACCTTGTAATATTGCGCATGCTCCACCTGGTTTTGCGCGAAAGCATCTAAAACACTTAAATGTGTAGATGGATCCATAAGACTTTGGTTATCATGCTGTCCATGGATTGCAATCAATCCGGAACATAGAGAGCGTACTACGGCAGCGGTCGCCGGCATTCCATTCACACGGCACATGCTTTTTCCGTCTGCGCTGATTTCACGATACAGCAAAAGTTCGTCGTCGACTTCGTACCCAGCTTGTTCAATTTGATGTGCGACCTTTTTCGGAAGTTCGCGAAATGTGGCCCAAATTTTGGCTTTGGGGGTATGGCTTCTCACTAATTCGCGGGACGTGCGGTTTCCCAGAATTGCGTTGATCGAATCAATCAAAATGGATTTACCGGCACCTGTTTCTCCGGACAACACATTCAGGCCGCGGTCAAAACGAACCGCAGCCTTTTCGATAACAGCTACATTCTCGATTTTTAGTTCACACAGCATAAATGTTCTCCGTTGAGATTTCTGTTAATGAGGGATGTACTTGGAAAGCTCTTCGCAAAGTTGCGCGGCTGTTTTCTCCTCTCTCATTAACACAATGAATGTATCATCACCGGAAAGCGTTCCAACGACACCATTCCACACCATTGCATCAAAAACTTCACAAGCGGCATTTGCCATTCCGGTATAACATTTTACCATTACAATATGTCCGGCATAATCCACCCGAAGAACAGACTCCCGAAAAATTGTCTCAAATCGGCTGGGAGAATGTGCGGATCGTCCTGCACCAGTGGCTGCGACATACCGGTAGCCGCCGTTTCCAGTCGCAATTTTTACAAGTCCCAATTCTCTGATATCACGGGATACCGTTGCTTGCGTCACATCAAATCCGCATTGCTTCAGATGGCTTAACAACTGTTCCTGCTTGTCGATCGGATGCTGCTCGATTAATTCTAAAATTTTACTGTGGCGCGCATTTTTCATGCCGTTACCTTCCTTTCAGCTTTTTATCGATCGCCTCAAACTGATCGGCTTCATTAAAACAAATCAGTGAAATAGACCTTGGCGACAAAGATACGTTCACTCTATCATCGCGTGATATTTGTTCTTCGTGCATTCCATCACAGCTTAAAAAAGCGAATTCCTGTGTGGGAGAATTTACTTGAATTCGCAGCTTGCGTGCCGCAGAAAAAACCATAGGAGGGCTGTGCATGCTGTGAGCGCAAATGGGAGTCACAACGAGACCAGAAATCCTCGCATCCAATACGGGGCCGCCGGCAGAAAGTGAATAGGCAGTGGAACCAGTGGGCGTGGCAACCACAACGCCATCTCCCTGATAATGATTCACTAAAATATCATCACACCAGATTCGTACGTCCACCGTCTGAGCAATGCCGCTTTTAAATACTACCAAATCATTGAGAGCGTATTTTCGAAAGGTATTTCGACCTTGGACATCTACAGCCAAAATTCTACGCTCATCCAGAGTATAATCATTGTGCACTAAACGGTTCAGTTTATCAGGAAGTTCATCTTCCTCCACGGTGGCAAGGAACCCCATACGTCCCAGATTAATTCCGAATAAAGGTTTGCCCGAACCGAGACTCTGCCGAGCCATATGTAGGATCGTGCCGTCTCCGCCAATGGTAATGATTACATCACATACAGAAAGAGCCGTGTTAGTTGGCATGAAAGTGAGATTCGGTTCATTTAGAAAAAACGGCTGTGCAGCTTTTTCCAAAATAACCTGGACACCAAGCTGTCGAAAAATTCGAATGGCTGTGCACGCCACAGGAACAGACTGTTCCTTGCTCAAATTGGGAACCAAAAAAACAGTCATGGTACCACCCTTACAAAGACTGATGCGCCTGCTGGACGACTGCATCAATTATTTCAGCAGAAAGGCCTTGCACCGGAGTAGCTTTCTCCACATACATCAGAAATTCAATGTTCCCTTCGGGACCCTTGATCGGAGAAAAATCCAATCCCATAACCGAAAATCCGTTCTCTGTTGCATATTGGATGGCCGCTTCGATTACTTCGCGATGCGTCTGTGCCTCGCGAACCACACCTTTTTTTCCCACCTTTTCGCGTCCGGCCTCAAACTGCGGTTTCACGAGACAGATTCCCTGTGCATGCTCGGCAGTAATCTGTCTTGCCACTGGAAAGATATGTTTTAAGGAAATGAAAGACACATCTACGCTAAAAAATTCGATCTCATCTTCGAGTTGTTCCCGTGTAACATGGCGAATATTGGTGCGCTCCATATTGACAACACGCTCATCACAGCGAAGGGACCAAGCCAGTTGCCCATATCCCACATCCACTGCGTAAACTTTTATCGCTCCATTTTGAAGCATACAATCTGTAAATCCGCCAGTGGATGCGCCGATATCCATACAAATTTTCCCCTTCGGACTAATGGGAAAAACCTGCATTCCCTTTTCAAGTTTCAATCCGCCACGGCTGACGTAGCGAAGATCGTGGCCGCGCACTTCCACGTGCGCATTCTCATCTATCATATTGCCGGGCTTATCGCTTTTTTCTTCACCGACATACACAATGCCCGCCATAATTAAAGCTTTGGCTCGTTCACGGCTTTGTGCGAGCCCATGTTGGCAAAGATATTGATCCAATCGAATTTTCAAAACATACCTCTTTCAAGTTCCACTAATGATTGTGCGTCCAACCCGAACTGCTTACGAAGCTGATCTACGCTTGCGTGAGAAATTCCTCGACTGGGTAATCCGATATGCTTATAAATACCTTGATAACCCTCGCGCTCCAAGGCCAAACGCAAATGTTCACCGATTCCGCCGCTGGCTACCCCCTCTTCTGCAAACAAGAGATGGTCGTAATGAAGCAGCTCCTGGGTTAATCCGGCAGGTAGCGGATGAATGACGCAAAGCTTAAATACATCGATACACACACCATCCTTTTCAGATAGCGTGCGTGCCGCTTGTAATACCTGTGCAGCTTCTGCCCCATAGCAAATGAATGCGCCATGGGATGGTTTTTGTCCAAAATGATAAACATCATATTCTTTCCCGCTGCAGGCAAGCTCTGCCAAAGTTTCATCCTGTGCACCGCGAGGATACCGCAGTGCACGCGGACCCGTCTGTGACAACAGCGTTTTCAGCCAATAACGCGTTTCTGTATAATTGCAAGGAGATACTACTCTAAAATTGTCAATTTGACTGAGAAACGCCGCATCAAAAATTCCTTGATGTGTTGCTCCGTCACCAGGCACTAATCCGGCTCGATCAATGGCCACCAATACATTGGCGTTCTGCAGTGAAACGTCATGAATCAACTGATCATAAGCACGCTGCAAAAACGTAGAATACAGCGCCACCACGGGTTTCATTCCCGCCTGTGCGAGACCCGCCGAAAAAGTAACAGCGTGTTCTTCCGCCATACCTACATCGAAAAAGCGATTCTTATGCTGTTTATAAAAGAACTGGAGACCTGTTCCGTACTTCATGGCCGCAGTCACAGCACAAATCGTCGGATCTTGTTGACCCAGTTGTGCCAATTCTTCACCAAATATATTAGAAAAGCTACTGGAAGGCGCAACATCCGGATCTGTTACATGATCCAAATCAAAGGCCGAAACGCCGTGGAATTCCCCTGGATTCTGTTCAGCCGGCGCAAACCCTTTTCCTTTAACAGTTAAAACGTGCAAAAACACCGGAGCGCTTTGATCATATTGATAGGCAGCGAAAAGATCGCACAGCTCATTGATATCGTGTCCATTGATGGGACCTGCATACTGGAATCCCATCTCTTCAAACATCGTAGAATGATACAGAGAACGACGAAAGGCCGATTTCACCGCCTGAATTCCTTTTCGAACTGGAGGGCCAACTACAGGCACCGCATCCAACGCGGACTGCACGTCTCTCTTGGCTTTAAAATATTTGGGACTGGTGCGAAGTTGCGTCAAATATTGTGCTACAGAGCCAACATTTTTGGAAATGGACATTTTATTATCGTTCAAAATTACGATTAGATTGGAAAGAGTACGAATATTATTCATTCCTTCGTACACCATTCCACCGGTGAAAGCTCCATCACCAATTACCGCAATAACTTTTCCGCTGTCTCCACGAATTCGTTTTGCCTGAGCAAGACCAATCGCCGCGGAAAGTGCAGTACTTCCGTGTCCTGCAATAAATGCATCATGTTCACTTTCGAAAGGATTGGGGAACCCGCTGAGCCCGTCTTTCTGACGAAGTTTGGCAAATCCGTCTCTGCGTCCGGTCAGCAGTTTATGTGTGTAGCACTGGTGCCCTACATCCCATACAATTTGATCATGAGGCGTGGTAAACACCTTGTGAAGTGCCACGGTAAGCTCTACCGTTCCAAGATTGGAAGACAGATGGCCTCCCGTTTTGGATACATTTTCAATTAAAAAAGAACGGATTTCTTCACACAAGCTTTTTAGTTGTGCCTGTGTGAGTTTCTTGACGTCAGCAGGACTGCTGATTTTATCTAAGTAACCCGTCTTTCTCACCTCGCTTGTGATATTTTCAAGGAACCGGGATCAATACTGCAATTAAAATTCCCAAAAGCGCACCGGATAATACCTCGAAAGGGGTGTGCCCCACCTTTTCCTTCAGCATTTTTCCCTTGGCAGGAAGAATATTTTCGATGTTGCCGTCCATCCATCCCTGCATCATTCGGTTTAATACTTTTGCCTGTTCACCCGTTTCATAACGAACGCCCATGGCATCGTACATAACGATCGCGGCTAAAATGAACGCAAAAGCAAAAAAGGTCGAATTAATCCCCTCGGATTTTGCGGTTGCCATGAAAAGAGAACAAACAAGCGCAGAGTGTGCGCTTGGCATTCCACCAGCACCCCAAAGACGTTCCGCTTCAAATTTTCCGCTCAAGAAAAAATTGATGACTGTTTTACAAACTTGGGCAGCCAGCCAAGAGAGTAGTGCAACAGATAAAACATAATTGCCAAAAAAAATTCTTTCAAGTGCTTGCATGGTCCTGCACCTTCTTTCACTGTTTTCGTTTCAAAAGCGAAAGTGCCATTTGCTGTAAGAAATCCGAACGATCCCCAAAGGCAATCTTGATCTCATCACACGCCTGACGGGTAAGTTCTTCCGCCATTTCCATAGAACGCTGGACTCCGAAAAGTGTTGCAAAGGTTGTTTTTCCATTTTCGGCATCACTGCCAATCGGTTTGCCTAAGTCTTCTTGCGCAGCGGTTACATCCAGAACATCGTCCACAATTTGGAAAACCAAGCCAATGGAAAATGCATATCGAGACAATACATTCCATTCTGTCTCATTGGCCAAGGACGCGATAGCCCCCAGTTTTGCAGCTGCTGCAATCAGCATCCCTGTTTTGTTTTCATGAATTTCACGCAGTTGTTTCTCATTCGCCGCTGCATTCTCAAAACGCAAGTCCAGCTCTTGTCCCCAAATCATACCACGCGTACCTGCCGCACGACTAAGCGCCTTGACTGCTTCAACATTTTGTTGCGCAGAATTTGCAGGAGCACAAGCCAATACCTCAAAGGCACTGGTCAGTAATGCATCTCCGGCCAACAGTGCTGTTGCCTCGTTAAAGGCCTTGTGACAAGACGGCTTTCCCCTACGGAAATCGTCGTTGTCCATGCACGGAAGGTCGTCATGAATCAAAGAATAGCAGTGCAACATTTCCAAAGCAGCAGCATATTCACAAGCCAATTTCAAGTCGCCGTTCAACAATTCACAGACGGCCAGGCACAACACAGCGCGCACACGCTTTCCACCAGCCAAGAGGCTGTAAAAGGCAGCTTGTGCGACTTGCGACTGTTCGTTCCAAAATTCACAGCGCAAATTTTCCAAGCGCTGTTCGACTTTTTCCAAATAAATCTCGTATTGTTTTTGGTAGTCCATGTTTACGCCTCTTGTTTTTGCACTGAAATAGAAGCATCCAGTTTCTGGCTGATCTCATCAATTTTCATCTGTGCACTGGAAAGCGCCTCATTGCAAAAAGCAACAAGCTCCGCAGCTTGCGCATATAGTTCCAAGCTGCGTTCCAGTGTAGTGTCTTCTTGAGAAAGTTCCTGCAGAATACGGTCTAGCTCCGCACTTGCAGTTTCAAATGAAGGTTGTTGTTTCATGGTATATCCTCTTCGAAAAAAACTTGTTCCACTACACAATTCGCACTTCCCTTTTGAAAACGAACGTGCAGCTGCTCTCCCGGTGAAAGACTTTGCGCATCCTTAACCACACTTCCCTGCTTGTCCACCACTGCGTAACCACGCGCCAAGACTTCATACGGATTCAGAGAATGGCACAACTGTGCCAAATGCCCCAGCTGTCGTTTACGCTGTGTCTGTAAAGTCAGCATTTCCCTTTGCAAACACGCTTTTTGATCTGTAAGAAGAACTCGTTTCTGGGCAGGCAGCATTCGAATTTGTGTAAAGGTGGTCGATTGAATCTGGTTATTAAATCTATTATAACACAATTGTACCTTTTGGTGCATTTCTTTACGAATATTTGTGTATATTTTGTATAAACGTTCCCATTCAGCACACATATCCGGCATGACCAATTCTGCGGCAGCACTTGGAGTGGGAGCCCGCAGATCCGCTACAAAATCCAAAATAGAAAAGTCAATTTCATGTCCAATTGCAGAGACAATAGGCGTATGACACGCATATGCTGCACGCGCAATGCGTTCATCGTTAAAGACCCATAAATCTTCTCGAGACCCACCGCCACGCGCAACAACGATCACGTCGACTTCTTCACAAGCATCCAGCTGCTGAATCGCACGAACAATGCCGGGCGCTGCTTCACTTCCCTGCACATTGACTGGCGCCAAAAGAAAATGTGCCATAGGATATCTTCGCCGTGTTACATTAAAAATATCCTGAATCGCCGCTCCTGTTTTGGAAGTCACCAGACCTATACACTGGGGAATGGCAGGAAGCGCTTTCTTATGCTCCGGAGAAAAAAGACCTTCTTTTTCCAACTTTTCTTTCAGTTGATCAAATGCAAGTTGCATTGCGCCAATGCCGTCCGGAAACATGTTTTCTACATAAACCTGAAAAGCACCATCACGTTCAAAGAGAGAAATTCGACCGCGGACAATAACGCGCATTCCATTCTGCGGCAAAAAAGAAAGCTGCTGTGCGTAACTGCGAAACATAACAGCTTTAACAGAGCATTGTTCGTCTTTTAATGAAAAATAGAAATGTCCAGTTTTAAAATGATTCGTAAAATTAGAGATCTCTCCACACAAGGCGACATCCGTTAAAATCGCATCTCGTTCCAAAAGTGTTTTCACGTAGCGGTTCAACGCGGAGATCGTAATAATATTCGCCATTACTTCACCTCGAGGGCCGTAATATAGGAAACTCCAATGGCATTATCACTGGAAAATTTGCTCGGGACAAAGTATGCATCTGGAACAATCACCTGAACCTCTTCGCGAATCACACTGCTACTCATCACGCCGCCAGCGCAAACAACTGGAAGTGAAGGATACTCTTTTCGGGCTTCTTCAATCATTTTTACAATGGTCCTTGCAATGGCAACCAGACAGTACTTCGCCGTATACGCATGCGAAGCGCCTTGCTCTAAAAGACGAACACATTGATTTTCCAATCCGGACAAACTGCACTGTGTCCCGCGCACACTGATTTTGGGACGAATACGCTCGCTGCATTCGGAAGCCATCTGGGAAAGATAAGTTCCGGCCGGGAAGGGAAATCCCAGACGAACACCAATTCGATCAACAGCTTGTCCCGCATAGAGATCCGTTGTGCCGCCTATTTTTTTCAGGATTTGATATCCATGGCACAACAATAATTCTGTGGTTCCACCAGAAATATGAAAAACCAGCGAATCACTTTGTAAAAGCTTTTCGTCTTTGCATGCAAAAAGTGCCGCTGCCACATGCCCTTGCTGATGGGTAGTTTGCACCAATGGGATTCCTTTGCTTAATGCAACGCTTTCGGCAGCCATTTTTCCCACCAAAAAACAAGGCATATAAGAGCCCTCTATCGGGCGTGGCTTACACGAAACACCAACCGCACCGATTTCCGTCAATGAAACACTGTCATTTATCTGGCGTAACAAGTCTGGAAGAGCCACTGTATGATGAAAAACCGCATCGCTCTGGCGCAGGCCAAGCTCCCCTTGTTTTACCGGTAAAAATTGTTTTTTATCACAAACAACCTCTTTGGCAGTTGTATCGTAAATTGCCAAAGAGGTTGCGTAATTGCTGGTATCAATTCCTAAAACGAGCATGTCTTATCCTTCCGCAGGCAAAGCCACATCACGCGCAATGGAACCCAAAACGCCGTTGATGAATTGATAATCCTCTTCACCAGCTGCATATTTTTTCGCAAGTTCCACAGCTTCGTTGATCACGATGCTGTCCATATCCGTCTGGCCGCAAAAGCGCATTTCTGCGACTGCCAAACGCAACAATGTGCGATTTACCCGAGGAACACGTTCCAACGTCCAGTCATCTTTTAATTTACTGCGGATCAAGTCGTCGATCTCGGGCAAATGCGCAGCATAATTCATCAGCAATGCCTCACCGTATTCATCCACCGCATATTCTCCACATTCCCGTGAGTAGGAAACAATTTCGTCCAGCTCACAGGAATGAAAGGTTGCCTCAAATGCGGCGATAAAAGCGTTTTCACGAGCGGTTCTTCTTTTCATAACGTCCCTCACAAAGATAAACCCTCCTGCAACGGCGGGAGGGTTTGGTCAGATTTACTCCTCATCCTCAACAGGTGCAGTCGTTTCCTGGACAACACCAGTTATAATGACATTCACTTTTGACACAGTAATGCAAGTCATATTCTGCACAGCGTTCTTTACATTTTCCTGAACTTTTTCAGAAAGTTGTGGAATCTTGCAGCCATACTTAACCACAACATTGACGGAAATTTCCGCAACATCATCATTCAATTCTACTGAAATCGGTTTTTGCATAGGCATTTTCCGAACGAGAGCAAATCCCTTTCCAGAGAGAATATTGCCGGAAACGCTGTAAATACCTTCCACTTCCAATGTGGCCAGTTTGGCAATTTTTGAAATGACATCTGTGGAAATTTGTAAGCTGCCTTTCATCGCACCGGAATTCGTAACTTCCATTCTATAAGCCTCCTGCCTTCCTGGCAAACGCGGCAACACCGCGCTACTTTTAGAATATTATAGCATTTCTTCCGGTATTTAACAACCTATTTTACTTCCACAATACTGATATTTTTTGCCTCTGTTTCCATTTTGCTTAAAATGATATCGCGCAGCTGCGCAACTTCCGTTTTGTCCAACCCTTCAGCTCCCGTTTTTACCGCCAAATTGATTTTATCGCCTTCAATGAATGCGACACAATCTGCAAAACCTTTAGCCTTGACCATATTTTCAATATCGCTCTCAATCGTAATGCTCTCCAACGTAGCAGTCAATGTTGATGTCAAAGACTGCTTTTCTTCTTCATTGAGACTTGTATCCTTCAAGCTTTTCTGCAAAGTATCCAGCACTTCATCTCTGGTTTTGGTTCTTGTCAGACGAGCCTGTTCAAAATATTTATCGTTATTTTCTTCGTCAGCACTGACAAGTTGAGCTTCACCATAATTTTTATCCGGCAGCGCCTCCAGAACCGGCTGCGTATCTCCTTGACCATCACCGAGATCGGCTTGCGCACTGACGGCGGCGGTTTCCTGCAGCGTATAAGGGGTGTCTCCTTTTGCATATTCCCAATTTAAATACACTGCTACACCCAGAGCCACTACCAAAGTGAGAAGAGTCAGTTGCCGTTTGCTTTTTGCGCTTTTCATATGCAATCCTCCGTCTAAATCTTTTTTGTAACGCAGATCCGATTGCTGGGCAAATCGAGTACGACTGACACCAGTTCGGTAATGCGCTCAATCACTTCAATATCATCACCGCCAGAACATACAACAGCTGCACCTTTGATTTCCGGAGTTAGCTGTTCTTCTACCAGCGCTTGTTTTCCAGAATTGTTGTCTAAAAGAATATGTTCATTTTGAAAAGAAGATTCCTTCTGAAGGGAGCCATCCGTCTCTTCTCGGGTGCTGGTTTGACTCTGCTGGTTTTGAGCATAAACTGTTTCGGGGCCGCTTTCCAATGTAAGCATGACCTTAACCTCGCCTGCACCTTCCACTTGTGAAAGGATTTCGGCAAGTTGTTGTTCCAGCTTTTCCCGATAAGCACTTTCGGAATATGTCTCTGTTGCGGAAGATTGGACCGATTTCTCGGAACCTCCCGAAAAAATTTCGGAAAGCCCAATCAAAATGATGCCGGCAATTCCTACCAGAAACAGCCAATTTTTCTTGTTTTCCAGAAGAGAAATTTTGTCTTTAATCATTTTCATCGACCGGAACGTTCCTTTCCTTACGACTCAACTGTAATATTAGCCTCTGTCCCTAATATCGACTGCACCTCGGCACGAACACGTTCTTCGGATACAGACGTGCAAATTTTAATTTCTTGAACCTGAACGTCTTCGTTTCCTGTGCAGGTAAGCAAAACCTCAACATTTGCATCGATTCCCTGCGCCTCAAGTTCCTGTTGAATTTGTGAACTAAGTGTTTGCTGAGCGGATTGTAAAATTTCCTGTTGTGTATTAAACTCTGTTTCCGTGCTCGCTGTTTTCACGTCACCTATTTCCCAGGATACGGAAAGTCCTGTCAACGGGGAAATCGCGGTTACTAAAATATATAGCGCAAGCACAATCTTTATTCCCGAAACTGATTTTTTTCTTTCGGTCAGCATTTGCAGAATTCCTGCTGTAATACATGCTAGACATAACGTCATAACCCACTGTTTTACAGACTCCATTTTTATGCACCGCCATTTCCCAATACGATCATCAAAATCGTAGTAGAAATCACAACAAACGAAAAAAAGACGATCATTGCCAGATTTAAACTTACAAAGTCTGCCATGCTTCGAAATAATTTCCCGCAAGATGTATTTCCGGTTGCGCCAGCCCCAATTTCTCCCAACGCGAAAAGAATCTGGCAAACAATGCATTGCACGATCAGCGGAAGAAATGTAAGGCCAATGACTGCAACCGCGGCAAATCCGATAGAGCCTTTTAGCAATTTCATGCCAGCTAGAACACTTCCCATTGCGTCAGAAACAGCTTTTCCTACAACCGGAATACTGCTGCTTAGAAGAAATTTTCCTGTTTTTAAAGCGAGGGAATCTGCACTTTGTGCGAATACACTTTGCAGAGTCAAAAGTGTTCCGAAAATAGTGGCGCAAAAGGTAAGCATCCACCGGCACCATTTTGAAATTCCTTTGGTAAGCGCGGAAAAATCGACAGGTGTTTCAATGATTCCGCAGGCACTCATTACAAGAAGCACCTGTAAAATGGGAATCCCGACATTGGACAATGCAACGGCAATAAAATTGGCCAATCCCAAAAAGAGACCGCCGTAAACAGCCGCACTTCCTGCCTGTCCACAGCTGACCATTGCAGATGTGAACACCGGTATAAAAACACCCAGATAAGTTCGACAGCTCTCCAAACTGCTTTTTAATTGTTGCTCTAACTCCAGCAAAAGCGGACTGCAAAGGAGGAAAACAGAGATTGATACCACCATCTCAAATCCCGTTTCCATGGAAGAAAGCGATTTTTCATTGCACAAGCTTTTGATAATGCCCGCAAGGACCAGAATCCCAATCAATTTCGCAGCCATCTGTAACAGCGTGCGAACGACCTCACTAAATTGTCCTGAAAGAAAATTCCACAAATCCTGCAGAGATATTGCACTGAATTCTTGTGAAGACATCGGCGATTCATCCAAAATCTGCTGCCATGCATCAGGAATATCAAAGGTGTATGAAACAATTTCCGGCTGCTCCGCAAAGGCAACTGTGGAAAAAAACAATGTCAAAAGTGCAATCAAACATCCTTTTTTCATCGGAGAAGCTCCTCAAGTATAGCAGTAAACGATTTCAAAAGCGGTAGGGCCGCGATTAATATAGCGGCCTTGCCAGCCAGCTCCACTTGCCCGGCCAGGGCTTGCTGCCCGGCGTCATTGCAAAGATCTTTTACATTCTGCATTAACAGAAGAATAACAGCGGACTTTAATACTCCGGACAAATTTTCGAAGTCTGACATGCGGGTTAATCCGAGTACCCAATCCAGCACCGGCGAAAAAAGCTGCAGTGCCCAAATCAGCAAAACTGCACTTGCTGCAAGCGCAAACAAAAGAGCATATCCTTGCCCATATTGTTTTAAAAGACTTAAAAGTACAATGGAGAGAAGCGCAAAGACCAAAATTTTCAGAATATCTGTCATAGCGAAAACAAATCCTTAATTGTTGCAAAAAGTGTACTGATTTGTTCTATGATCATCATCAATACAACAATCAGACCTGCCAGATTGGTCATCATTGCTTGTTCTTCTCTGCCCGAACGGATTAGAAGCTGATTCAGTACCGCAACAATTATGCCGATTGCAGCAATTTTAAAAACAAAATCAATATTCACGGTCCCTGTCTCCTTACAGTGTATTTCACAACAGTAAAAGCGCGGCCATTCCTCCAAATGAAACCCCCATTACCCGGTACAGTTTTCGCTGTTGGGTACATTCCTGCCTTGCGTTTTGGATAAGCAGTGAGAGCTGTGCCGCTGAGTATTCCAGCAATCGTTCCTCCTGTTCCGCCGGCAGCCGGGTCAATCCTAAAAGGCAACTTTCAAAGTAATGGAACTCATGCTCGTAAAGCAAATTTTGATAACGTTCATGCAGTTTTTCCAGTTCCGTGATCAAGCACGTTTCCAGGCAAGGACCGTCGTCCAAACTTTCAAAGGAAAAACGAAGTTCTCTCAAAAGAACACTATTTGCTGTTTCCTTCAGTAATTCATAAGTAGACCCCATTTCAAACCGAAGCGAATCGCGTAGATTATTTAAAAAGACAACCATATCCTCCAACAGGCGAACTCTTCGTACCAGCTGTTCCCCTTTGCTCCATCCCGCGGTGCCACACGCAAGGAAAATCAACACTGCCCCCATCCACTTAAAGGTTATCAGCCACATTCAGAACCTCCTTTATTTCACCCGGCGAAGTACGACCTTGCAAAAAAACGAGCTTATCAAAAGCACCTGTTTTCAAAAGTGCCTGAAATTGCGGTCTGCGCTTTAGGCTGATATAATTGCCGCCGTGAATGGAAACGAGAAGTTTCACACCTGCGTTGGCCGCCTGCTCAATAGCGGTGATATCATCCAGACTTCCTACTTCATCACAAACAATCACATTCGGTGCCAGGCCGCGCAATGCGTGTTGCATGCCAATGTGTTTGGGATAACCAGACAGTACATCACAGCGCAACGGCGGTACAAAGGTGAACCCTTCGCTTCCCACCGGCATCAATTCACCTCGTTCATCCACTACCGCTGTCTGTGCACCTTTTTCGGATAAAACGTAGATGGCTGTCCGAAGCAATGTGGTTTTACCACTTCCCGGCTCTCCGGCAAGAATGGTTCCGTTCTCCATGCTTGTCAAAATGTTACACAGAGCCGCTGTTGCTGGACGAAGTCGTGGTCTGGCAATACGCAAGTTTGCGCTGGTGATATTCTGTACCGAAAGACGTCCATTCTCCAAATAAAACGCACTTCCGCTGATCCCCACGCGATGCCCACCTGGCAAAGAAAGATACCCATTTTCCAGTGCGCGGGCATGACTATGTACCGAGTAACGGCAAAGCGACAAAAAGCAGCGTGTCATCAATGTTTGTGTGAGCCTCAACGCTGTTTCGTCCCCCTTTGAAAGTGGGCCACTGGCAGAGAAAACCACCTCTTGCTGCCGAACATAAGCACACAAAGGCCTTCCTGAACGAAGACGAATCTCAGTCACCAAAGATGCTTGCCCTTCCGGAAGTCTCTGCAAAGGCCTTGAAATCTCCTCCGGCAGCCATCGAACAGCATCATAATAAGCGTCCATTGTTTACACCGTCCTTCATCTTGTTTCAATATATGAAAGCGGGACAGGCATTAGAACAAAAAAACAGAGAAGCTCAGTAAAGCTTCTCTGTTCCAGATTTAAATATAATTATTCCAGCATTGAAAGAAACTCTGATTCGTTCAGCACGGGAATTCCCAAGGTCTGAGCCTTGGTCAATTTGGAGCCAGCTGCCTCACCTGCCACCACATAACTGGTTTTTTTCGACACGGAAGAAGCAGCCTTTCCACCATTTTTCACAATAAGCTCTTCCGCTTGTGTTCGCGACAGTGTGGGGAGCGTTCCCGTAACAACCAGCGTCATTCCTTTCAATTTATCGGTTTTTTCTTCTCCTTGATAAGTCATATTAACGCCGGCATCGTGCAATCGTCGAATAAGGTCGCTGGTACCTTCCTTGGCAAAAAAGTCAAGAACACTTTCTGTCATTACTCCACCGAATCCGTCAATTGTATTCATTTGCTCAGCATTTGCATGTTGAATTGCCTCCATCGAACCAAAGGTCTCGGCAAGCAACGAAGCAGCCTTACTCCCGATATTCCGGATTCCCAACGCGAAAATCAATTTATCCAAATTGTTCTGTTTGGAGGCCTCAATGGCCGAAAGAAGATTAGTCACGGACTTCTGCTTGAACTTTTCCAAAGTAAACAACTGCTCCTCGGTCAAATCATACAGATCCGCCGCATTGCGTACATATCCTTTCTCGACCAGTTGAGTAGCCACCGCCGTTCCAAGTCCTTCGATGTCCATGGCGGTACGGCTTGCAAAATGGATAATATTCCGTAGTGTTTGAGCCGGACACTCCGGATTGGTGCAGCGCAAGGCTGCCTCATCTTGCAGATGAGTTACTGGCTCACCACAGGAAGGACAAACACTTGGCATTTCAAAAGCATTGGTGTTTTCGCCGTGAGCAACGACTTTCACCACCTCTGGAATGATGTCTCCCGCCTTTCGCACGCAGATGGTATCTCCAATTCGAATACCCATATCCCGAATAAATGCCTCATTGTGCAAAATGGCACGAGAAACCGTGGTACCAGCCAAAAGGATTGGATCAAATACCGCGGTTGGAGTCAAGACTCCAGTGCGCCCTACTGAAACTTCAATCTCACGCAAAACGGTTTCTTTTTCTTCCGGCGGATATTTAAAAGCAATGGCCCAGCGCGGATATTTTGCTGTACTTCCCAACGTCTGCCGTTGTGCCAAAGAGTCCACTTTGATTACGGCACCATCAATGTCATAAGGAAGTGTGCCACGCAGCTGGCCAATTTTCTGAATTTCATCGATCACATCTTCAATAGAGTCAAAAAGCGAACGCCGCGGCGAAACAGGAAATCCCAGCGAAGCAAGATAATCCAAACTTTCTTTGTGAGAAGTTACTTCTTTTCCTTCTATCTGCTGCAGATTAAAAATAAATAGTGACAGTCCGCGTTGTGCTGTGATTCCGCTGTCTTTTTGGCGCAAAGAGCCTGCAGCTGCATTTCGCGGGTTTTTAAAAGGTTTCTTGTCGCTTAACTCCTGTTCTTCAACTAAGCGCAGGAATGCTTCCTTGGGCATATATACTTCTCCGCGTACTTCCAGGAAAGCAGGAGCGTTCTCCAAACGCTTAGGAATATCCCGAATCGTTGCAAGATTTTCTGTAACATCCTCGCCTACAACGCCATCCCCACGAGTCGATCCACGAACAAAAAGGCCATTGCGATATTCAAGGCTGATGGATAAACCGTCAATCTTGGCTTCCACTACATATTTCGGAACAATTCCTGCCTCTCGAATCCGTCGATCGAACTCTTCCACCTCTGCCAGAGAGAACACATCTTGTAAACTTTCCATTTTTACAGCATGTGTCACCTTTTCGAATTTTGAAGAAGCCGTTCCGCCAACATGCTGCGTATAAGACTCATCCGTTATCAGCTCTGGATGCGCAGCTTCAATTTCTTTTAATCTGCGCGTAAGTAGGTCGAACTCGTAGTCATCCAGCTCTGGTGCGTCCAGATCATAATACAAATGGCTGTGATAATCAATTTTCTTTTTCAGCTCTTTATATTCTTCATGAATATTTTGTATTTCCAAATTTGTCCACCTCATTCAATCATCCACACCGCAGAGAAATGCGGTCAATTATGCTATATAACTCTGATTTGAGGTTATTATACCACAACATCCTTTAAAAACACCATTCCCTCTTCGTTAGGTTCCGGCATAAAATTGCGGAACTTCTCCAACGATCAGTGTTTGCGCAACACAAACCTGATTTTCGACAGTGACATTGGTGGAGTAACCAGGTAAAATAGCACTCATTTCTACCTGAAATTTAATAAAAATACGATGTTGAGTTTGATTTATGCCCGCAGTTTCCAAAGAATCTACAATTTCACTTTCCACAAAGGAAGTCGGAAGAATTTGCAAATGCACCTCGGGTCCTCTCCCGGCCAGAAGCTGCCAGCCAGTCAGCGTTCCCAACGGAATACCAATATCCTGTTTCTGAATTCCCAAAAGACGATTGGTAACCGCATCTGTCAAACGCGCCTGCAAACGATTTATTTCAACGGAATTTATTTCGACCGAAACGACCGTTCCATCTTCCCGCGTCTCAACCGTCACCAATTTTTTGCTGATATCCGGTTCTTCTTCCAGTTCATCCATGACTGCCTCATTCATTGCCAAAATAGAGACCACTCGACATTGATATTCGGCCATTGTCGTAATTACGGGGCGAAGCTGCAGGTCGATCTCAATTAAAATCAAAAATAATACCGAAAGAAATAAAAGCAGCTTTGCCCAGCCCTTTAGTCGAAATTCCATTCGCCGACGTCTATACCTGCGCACAGAGATTTCCTCCTTCCGTGCGAGTTTCGTAACAGTATATTCGTCCAGCGTCAAAAAAGTGCACAAAAAATGGGCTCCGACTCAGCGAAGCCCATTTGTAAAAAATTATAAACTTAGATAGAAATAGCATGCGAAATATCCAGCAACGTAGTGTCAATCGTTTTATACATTGACAAAGCTACAGAAATATCATAATCAACAATGGATTCAGCACGTGTAGCAACCACACGATTGAAAATTCCTTTATTGATCAATTCAATGGCATGATAACCCATGCGGCTAGCTGTTACACGGTCGCGGAGAGTGGGAGAACCACCGCGCTGTACGTGTCCCAAAACAGTAGCGCGAGAATCAATTCCCGTGCGTGCCTGAATCTCATTAGCAATATCAGATGCTTTGCCAGCGCCTTCAGCTACCACAATGATGAAATGTTTCTTGCCGGTTTTCTGCGTTTCTTTCATCTTGGAAATTACGTCACGATCCAAATCAAACGGAACTTCCGGAATCAAGGTCACAAGAGCGCCAACAGCAATACCCGTGTTCAATGCAATGTAACCCGCATTGCGGCCCATGACCTCAACAACAGAGCAACGATCATGGCTTTGCGTTGTATCACGCAGTTTATCGATCATTTCAACAGCAGTGTTCATTGCCGTATCGTAACCGATGGTATAATCGCTGCAAGCGATATCATTATCGATCGTTCCAGGGATGCCAATGCAAGGAATTCCCTGTGCGGCCATATCTTTGGCACCACGGAAAGAACCGTCACCGCCAATAACGACCAAAGCATCAATTCCCGCATTGCGGCAGGCCTCTGCCGCTTTCTGCTGGCCTTCCAAGGTTTTAAACTCCAAGCAACGTGCCGTATACAAAATCGTACCGCCACGATGAATGATCTCGGAAACACTGCGAAGGTTCATATCAATGATGTCTTCCGTCAGAAGGCCATTGTAACCATGGCGAATTCCTTTGACTTTATAACCTTTAAAAAGCGCAGCGCGCACCACCGCACGGATCGCGGCGTTCATGCCCGGGGCGTCACCGCCACTGGTCAGTACACCAATCGTTTTGATCTCGTTCGACATAGATGTAGCCTCCTTCAAATGCCTCTCTTCTGCTGCTCTTATTATAAACATTTGTTGCGTTAAATTCAACCGCTTTTGTTATGAAATTATCGAACTTTTACATTCCCTTTGCCCAAAATGCGCTCCAGTTCCGATATCAATAGGTCATTTTGGACACACCAAAGAGAACGTGGCGCCCGCATACGCTGATTCGTATCCTCAAAAAACATATATACGGGACAATCGCCTTCAAAAATGCTCAATAAATTTTTTGTTTCTTCGAATGCTTGACTGTGCATGGACGAAAGTTTCAGCCAGAGCTCTTTTTTTGTATTTTTGTTGTCTGCGGCGACAACCGAATCGATTTTGAATCGTTCAATCGGAACAATCTCTTCTGCAATGATCTTACTGGCCTCATCTTCTTTATATGAGACTCTTCCAGAAACAACAACCACAGCGTTCTCTCTTACCGCTTCCGCACATTTTAAAAGAATTTTGGGAAAGGCCAGCACTTCCATTGTGCCACTCAAATCTTCCACAGTAATAAAGGCCATTACACCACCGGATTTTGTGTTGATCGTTTTGCTGCGCACAATGGCACACACTATCCGAACGCTTCGATTATCGTATTGGTGTGCCTCTTCCCCGTTTAAGTCGGAAATTTTGTAACTGGAATATTTCTCAATGGCATCACGATACTGGTTCAATGGATGCCCGGAAAGATAAAGCCCACTGACTTCTTTCTCCATTTGAAGAAGAACATCATAGGGATATTCTTCGCACTCCGGTATTTTGTAGTCAGAGATCGTTGTATTGTTTACATCGCCTAAACTCCCAAACAGATCCATTTGTCCATCCAAGTTTTTGCGGGCATCGCTCTCTACACTTTTCAGAATTCCCTCGACCGCATTCATCATCCCATGCCGATTGATTTCAAGCTTATCAAAAGCCCCCGCCTTTATCATACTCTCTACCGCACGGCGATTGATCTCCATTCCATGCATTCTGCGACAAAAATCATACAAGCTGCGATAAGGACCGTCGGCCTTGCGCAATCGCACAACAGTATCAATCAAATTTCTGCCCACATTTTTTAGTGCTAACAGACCAAAACGGATGTCTTTTCCTTCAACGGTAAACCCTACACCACTGGCATTGACATCCGGCGGAAGTACACGAATTCCCATTCGCTGACATTCGGCTGAATATTCAATCACCTTGTCGGTATTGCCCAAAACGCTGGTGAGAAGCGCCGCCATGAACTGACGTTTATAGTGACGCTTAAGATATGCTGTTTGATAAGCCACAACAGCATAAGCCGCTGCATGGGATTTGTTAAACGCATACGAAGCAAAGCTCGACATCTCGTCAAAAATGGCATTTGCCACCTCAGCGGAAATCCCATTGGGCACGCACCCTGGACATTCGTGTCCCGGCTCTTGGTTTCCATAAACAAAATGCTGCCGTTCCTTTTCCATGACATCATGCTTTTTCTTACTCATAGCACGACGAACCAGGTCAGCTTGTCCATAAGAAAAGCCGGCCAATTCCCGACAGATCTGCATTACTTGTTCCTGATATACAATGCATCCATTGGTAACATCCAGAATATGTGCCAACTGCGGCGTCTTATAACGAATATTGCCGGGATTGTGCCGGTTTGCAATATACGTTGGAATGGACTCCATCGGTCCTGGACGATAAAGGGAAATAATAGCAATAATATCTTCCAGACTTCGCGCTTTCAATCCCATGATCGCCTGCGTCATCCCGCCGGATTCCATTTGGAAAACACCCAATGTCTCTCCAGCATTCAGCATATCATACACCTTGGCATCATCGTAGGGAATTTTCTCCATGGAAAAATCAGGATTTGTACTTTGCACCATTTTTTCAGCATCACTAATCACAGTCAAAGTACGCAGACCTAAAAAGTCCATCTTTAAAAGGCCCAATTCTTCGATGGTGGTCATGGTAAACTGCGTGACCGGGTTTCCGTCATTGGTCGATAAAGGAACATATTCATCAGCTGCTTCGCGGGTAATCACCACGCCGGCAGCATGTGTAGAGGCGTGTCGCGGCATCCCCTCCAACTTTAAAGCGTTGTCGATGAGCTCCTTTACATCCTCTTCTGTTTCATATCTTGCGGCAAGCTCTTTGGAAATTTTCATCGCTTTTTGCAAAGTCATTTTGGGTTCCATCGGAACCAACTTTGCAATCGCATCCACCGCCTGATAGGGCATGTCCAGAACACGTCCCACATCGCGAATGACTGCGCGTGCTGCCATCGTACCAAACGTTACGATTTGTGCCACATGGTCTGCACCATATTTACGAATGACATAATCAATTACTTCTTGCCGACGTTCATAACAAAAATCCACGTCGAAATCCGGCATGGACACACGCTCAGGGTTCAAAAAGCGTTCAAACAAAAGATTATACTGTATCGGATCAATATTGGTAATTCCAATACAGTAAGCTGCTAAACTGCCGGCACCGGATCCCCGTCCAGGCCCTACGGGAATTCCTTTGCTTTTAGCATAATGAATAAAATCGAACACAATCAGATAATAGTTGATATACCCCATCCGATCAATGATCCCGATTTCATAATCCAAACGCTCCCGAATTTTATCGGGTACTTGCGGACCATAATGTTTTTGAAGTCCCTCATTGCACAGTTTGACAAAATACTCTTTGTTGTCCATTCCGTTGGGGGCTTCAAAATACGGCAGCTTGGTCACGCCAAATTCAAAATCAAAATTGCAGAGATGTGCAATTTTGTTAGTGTTTTCACACGCCTGTGGCCAAGCGGAAAACAAATCGTACATCTCCTGGGTACTTTTTACATAAAACTCTTCTGTGCCAAATTCCAGGACATCATCATCGTGCACGGTCTTATTGGTTTGAATGCAAATCAGAACGTGCTGCATTTTTGAGTCTTCGGGACGAAGATAATGTGAGTCATTGGTTGCCACCAGCGGAATGCCTGTTTCTTGAGAAAGCCGAACCAATAAGGGCAAAACTCTCCGCTGTTCCTCTATGCCATGATCTTGAATTTCAATGTAATAGTTGCCTTTTCCGAACAAATTCTCATAATAGAGTGCTAAATTTTTTGCCCGCTCGTAATCGCCGGCTAACAACGCTTGCGGGACTTCGCCGGCAAGACAAGCAGACAGGCAAACCAAACCTTCATGGTATTTCTCCAGCAAAGCATGATCAATGCGCGGCTTGTTATAAAACCCTTCAATAAAACCAGCAGAAACCATTTTGATCAGGTTTTTATAGCCGGTTTCATTTTTGCATAACAAAACCAGATGGTAAGAACCGTCAATGCGATTTACCTTATCAAATCTTGTACGGGACGCCACGTACACTTCGCATCCAATAATGGGCTTAATACCTGCTTTTTTCGCTGCCTTATAAAAATCAACGCAGCCATACATTACACCATGATCGGTAATAGCTACAGCCGTCTGGCCGAGCTCTTGGATTCGTTCCATTAAACGGTCAATTCGACAGGCTCCGTCCAGCAGGCTGTATTCAGTATGCAGATGCAGATGCGTAAATTGTCGAGTAGATTCAGGCATTTTGGTTCCTTTCCATCAGCAAGGCAGCGGCCTGCTCAATTTTTTTCAAACGATGAGATAACCCAGACTTACTCAAAGGCGGGTCAAACTGGAGCGCAAGCTCTTTTAATGGAAGATCGGGATATTCTTCCCGATAAACAGCAGCCGTTTTCAATGATTCCGGCAATGTTTCAAAGGAATCGTTTTCACGCAGATAACGAATCGCCGCCATCGTTTTTCCGCTGGCGGAAACAATTTTATCAATATTCGCTGTTTCACAATTAGTAATGCGATTTGCTTTGTTACGAATATCTTTGTATACCTTCAGGTTCATCAGTTGAAGCGAAGCATTCGAAGCCCCCATATAAGTGAGCATGTCTTCAATTTGTTCGCTCGCTTTAAAATAAAGGACATTGGATCCACGCCTTTGTGTGATCTTGGGCAAAAAACCATGTCCCATCAAAAGCGCGCTGAAATCCTGCATCAAGCTGTAACGATTGGACAGAAACTCGAGATTGTATTCTTTCGTGGGATCCGTAATGGTGCCGCTACACAAAAAAGCCGCAGCTACAAAAGCCTGTACACAGTGTTCACAGCAAAAATTCTTGCTATTGATCCGCAAAGAAGGTTCTGTACCCGTATGCCCAAAAAGCAAAAGGAGCTTTTGGACTTGAAGCTCCTCTTTTACTGCGAATTCATACATTCGACTTTCTTCTTTTCCACGGACATAAATTTTTCCTTCTATACCAGCCAAAGAAAAAACCTTTTTGGCGTACTGTGCAACACTGGTCCGCTCCGTATGTAAGACGGTTCCTTTAGAATCAAAATATTTACCGAAACAGGCAATCCCGTAGGCAGCTGCAGTTGCGCAACAGCCGGAAGGCGGCACATGATTCATAATCTCCTGTTTTACATCTTGCGAAAAGCTCACGAGATTTCCCCCACAGATCAGTTATAACGTTGTTCATCGCGATGGTCTAGTACCGGATGATAACCTTTTTGCTGAAAATGTTCTGCCAAAAGATTTGCAAAAGTAATCGAACGATGTTTTCCTCCTGTACAGCCAATGGCTATCGTCAGCTGACTTTTTCCCTCTTTGACATACAAAGGCAAAGAATAATCCAACAATGCTTCAAGATGCTCCAACAGCTTTTTGGATTCCTCAAATTTCATCACATAATTCGAAACTTCTGCGTCGTTTCCGGTCTTTTGCTTCAGTTCAGGAATGTAGAAAGGATTGGGCAAACAGCGCACATCATATACTATATCCGCTTCCTTTGGAACGCCATATTTGAATCCAAAGGACATAACTGTTAAATTCATGGCATCCGACGTCTTGTCCACAAATAAAGAGACAATACGATCTTTTAGTTGAGCAGTCGAAAGAAGCGATGTATCGATTTTATAATCCGCCAGTGTGTAAAGCGGCTCCAGAATGATTCTCTCCTGACGAAGCGCTTCTTCAATAGGCACCTGAGACGCGATGGAAATCGGATGACGCCGGCGGGTTTCTTTATAACGGCGTTCCAACACATGCGGCTGTGCATCTAAAAACAGAATTTTGAACTTGACGTCCTGCCTGCGGAGCTGCTGCAAAGCAGCTAAAATTTCAGAAGACGACTTTCCGCCGCGAATGTCCAAAACGACTGCAATTTTTGGCATGGATCTTTCGCTTTGCATGGAAAGTTCCACCAATTTGGCCAACAGACTGGCTGGAATATTATCCATGCAAAAAAATCCGATATCTTCCAATGCGTTCATCGCAAGGGATTTTCCCGCACCAGACAACCCGGTTACAATTAAAAGATCCATAGAACTATTTTCCTTCCCGACTCATTCGACTACCCGAATTTCCTTTTCCAAAGTAAATCCCGTTTGTTCTTTAACGATTTTGGTAACCACATCCGTCAGACACAATACATCTGCACAAGTGGCGTTGCCTTTGTTGACCACAAAGCCGCAGTGCTTTTCACTGATCGCAGCATCACCAACTGCATAGCCGCGCAAACCGCACTGATCAATCAAAGCACTGGCATAAGCGCCTTCCGGACGTTTAAATGTGCTCCCTGCGCTGGGCACATCCAACGGCTGTTTTTCAGCTCTCCGCCGTGCATATTCGCTCATTTTATCGCGAATTTCCTCAGTATTTCCAGGCACCAAACGGAAAGATGCCGACAAAATACACCAAGGCATATACGCAAATGCTGAAGTACGATACCCCAGTGAAAGCGCGTCTGCCTCCAACGTGATTTCATGGCCGTTTTCATCTAAGAAAGTCACATCACGCAAAATATCCTTCATCTCGCCATTATAGGCACCGGCGTTCATGTACACCGCACCACCAACGCATCCCGGAATGCCGAATGCGAATTCCATTCCGGCAAGTCCCGCGTCGGCCGCCGCCAAACAAACCTTGGCCAGCGACGCTCCTGCACCGGCTTTGACCACATTGTCTTGGACCTGAATTTCGCCAAATGATTCTCCAATTCGGATAATAACTCCATCGTATCCTCGATCCGCAAACAAAACATTGGTTCCCTTGCCCAAGAAATACGTACGCACATCCAGTTCTGCACATTTATTACGGATCTCCTGAACCTGCTGCGCATTTTTAGGAGTACAGTAAATTTCCGCAGGTCCGCCAATTTTAAAGGATGTATGCCGAGCCATCGGTTCCTTTCTCGCACAAGGAATCCCCTGCTGAACCATCCAATTAAAAACAGAATCGATTTTTTCCATTGATACACGCCCTATTACTGATTATTGTTTTGACTGCCGAGGCTGGCAGCGCCGATAATGCCCGCATCATTGTGCAGCTCGGCTGTCACAATTTTGGTGCGATGTTCGCTGTTGCGGGCAAAATCTTCTTCATCCACCAGTTTACGCAGCGGGGTGAGCAAAGTTTCCCCTTCGCGAGAAACTCCGCCGCCGATGCAGATGATTTCCGGTTGAAAAATATTAATCACATTGGTTAATCCACAAGCCACGTAGCCGACAAATTGATCAACCAGCTCCTTGGCAAGTGCATCTCCTGCGCGCATTCCGTCAAATGCAGTTTTCGCATTGACCTTTTGCAAATCGCCGCCAATCAACTGCCACATCATATTATCCGGATGTGCCTGCAATGCTGCGCGGGTATCCTCTTCCAGTGCACGCGCAGATGCATATTTTTCCCAACACCCTTTTCTACCACACATGCACGGGCGACCATCTTTTTCGATCACAGTATGTCCAATTTCCGCGCCTGCGGAGTTAAAGCCCGAAAAAATACGTCCTTCAATAATAATGCCGCTTCCAATTCCTGTCCCAAGCGTAATCACCACAGCATGTTTACTGCCTTTGGCACCACCTGCTATGTACTCTCCGTATGCCGCCGCATTGGCGTCATTCTCAATATACACTTTTCCCGGAAGAAGTTTTTCCATATCTTCCGTCAGGTGCCAATCGCGATACCCAAAGTTAGCATTAAATTCGATTACACCTGTTTCAGGATTGACGCTACCTGGCGTGCCAATTCCAATCCAAAGAATATCCTTTTCAAAAGAGAGGTGATTTCGCTCTACCAGTTCCCGGCAAATCTCCGCAATGGATTGTTCCACTTCCGCAGCAGGCCGGGGCAAATTGGTCTTACGGGAAAGATGGTCCACAATATGATGTTCTTTATCTACCAGTCCCACTGCAATGTTGGTACCGCCCAAATCCACACCGATGGTATACTGCTTCATTTCATTTCCTCCATGTATTCAAGCACTTTTTTGTGATGCTGCGCAAGCATTCTTTTCAAATTTTCTTCACTGACGTTTACAATCAGCTCATTGGGAAAATTAATCTCTTGCAGCATTTCAAAGATGGTGTCCACCTGACCAAGATGATAAATAGAGTGCGCATCTGAATTAATTGCCACGGGTACATCGTTCTTTTTACAGGCAAGAGCCAGCTCGCGCATATTGGCTTCATTTCCTGGCCGTGCCACACGAGAATTGGCGTTCAGCTCTACTACTTTCTTTTTCTGAGCGAAAATTTTCGTAACCGCATCATAATCATAGGCATAAAAACGGCTTTCCGAATGGCCAATCATGTCTACACGAGGATTATTAGCCACATTTATCCAAAGTTCTGTCGCCTGTTCATAGGTTAAAGGGCCGGAAAGTGTATCCGGATGAATGGATGCAATAACCCAATCCAGATCAAGTTCTTCAAATTTCGACTCATCGAAGTCTAACGTTCCCTTGACATCGCATACATTTGCTTCTATTCCCTTTAAAACCCAAACACCTTCCATTTTTCTCGGTAGCGTAGTGACATTATAAAAATACCAAGGATGTGGGCTATCTGGCATCAACGGCCCGTGGTCGGTGATTGCCAATGCAAAATGGCCCAGTTCGGCAGCCCGTCGGGCCATCTCTGTAATGGTATTAAACGCGTGGTTTGAAACAAGAGTATGCGCATGCAAGTCTGCAATGATTTTCATAAAAGTTCTCCGCTTAATTCTTTACTTCACATCGTTTTCAAGGCCAAGCCGTTCTAAAAGATCCTGCGCAGCATTGTATCCCATTTTCTTTTGCCGGTTATTGATCGCGGCCGCTTCCAAAATAACAGCCAAATTTCGTCCCGGCATCACCGGAATAACAGTACTGGGAAGGGGGAGCCCCAGGATTTCAGTTGTTTCTGTTTCAAGGCCAGTGCGACTGTAGTTTTTGGTTTTGTCCCAGGGTTCCAAGTGGACGACCAAATCAATTTTCTCACTCATTTTAATTGCGCCAGACCCGAACACACGAGCCACATTGATGATACCAACACCACGGAGCTCAATAAAATGGCGAATGTTCTCCGGTGCAGTGCCCAGGATGGTCCGATCAGATACGCGACGCAGCTCCACTGCATCATCTGCAATCAATCGGTGCCCGCGTTTGACAAGTTCAATTGCTGTTTCGCTTTTGCCGACACCGCTTTCGCCTAAGATCAGCAAACCTTCACCATAAACCTCTACCAATACACCATGGCGCGTAATACGGGGAGCAAGGTCCACGCTTAGAATAGAGATCAAACCACTCATCATGCTGGAAGTGCTCTCGGAGCTGCTCAAAACGGGAACTTCGTACTGCTGTGCAAATTCGAAAATTGCGTCACAAATATTTAAATCCCGCGTCACAATCACCGCCGGGGGTTTCATAGAAAAAAGTGTATGAACATGACTGCGCCGCTCATTTTCCGGCAGGGTATGAAGATATCCCATTTCAGCATTGCCTAAAATCTGAATGCGAGTGCGCTCAAAGTATTCATCGTATCCAGCCAAAAGAAGCCCTGGACGATTCACGTCCGCAGACTGGATGGGAATGTCCTTCAGATCCTTAGGAGTGTATGCTACGCGAAGATTCATCTGCTTTACTATTTTTTCCAGGGGAACGCTGAAATTCATCATTTTCACAACCTCACTTTTCCTCTTTCGGCGCTGGGAAAGATTGAGCACTTTACTGCTATTATTATATAATAACGCGGTTCAGATATCAATTTGCTTTTGCTGCAAAAATAGATTGCACGAAAAGTTTCCTTCGACCGAATAAAAATGAAATAAATAATCCATTTAAAAATATGCTTTGACAGACCTTCTCAAATATCTTTAAATCTGATATAATAAATTGTAACTGCGCATTCTTAGATATCGTTGCGATGATAAGGAGATGCAAACATGAGAATTGCCATTTTCGCTGAAACGTATTTTCCTTTTATAAGTGGAATCGTAACCCATATTCAAACTTTGAAAGAAGCACTGGAAGAAAGCGGTCATCAAGTTTTGATCGTGACTGCCAGCCCCAAAACGAATCGTCACTATGTGAAGGATGGCGTGCTTTATTGTCCTGCTATTCCTATGAAGCGGATTTATGGCTATGGCTTTTCCAATCCGTTAAATGTCGAACGGTTGAAAATCATTCAAAAATTCAACCCAGATATTTTGCACATTCACACAGAATTCAGCATGGGAATCTTTGCCCAGTTTGCAGCCAAAAAGCTAAAAAAGCCTATCGTTTATACCCTTCACACGATGTATGACGATTATCTCTTTTATGTTGCCCCGCACAAATTCGGACAAAAAATGGTTAAACCTGCGGCGCATCTCTATTTCAGAAGTACTGCGAACAAAGCCACTGAGATCATCGGCCCTTCTTTGAAAGTTGTGGAATTCTTGCGGCGCTGCGGTGTTGAGCGTCACATTAACATCATTCCCAACACGGTGGACCTGTCTGACTTTCTTCCGGAAAATGTTTCCTCGGAAGATATTGCAGAGGTTCGCAACACTCTGGGGATTCGCGCTGAAGACACTGCGCTTTGTTTTGTCGGAAGACTGGGAAAAGAAAAAAGCATTGATACTTTGATCGACTTTTTTGCCCAAAACTGTAAAGGCGAAGAAAAGTACAAACTTTTTATCATTGGTGATGGCCCTGAAAAAGCCAATCTTGCGCGTCAAATTCAGGACCTCGGAATTTCAACTCAGGTAAAGCTGTTGGGCCGCATTGAGCACGCCAGCCTCCCCCCCTACTATCATGCCTGCGATCTTTTCGCCACAGCGTCTTTGTCCGAGATGAACTCTATTTCTATGCTGGAAGCAATGGCCAGCGGCCTGTATGTATTGCAGCGTTTGGATATTTATAATAAGAACCAAATTCAAAACGGCGAGAACGGAGAGACATTTACTTCTTCGAAAGAATTTGGCGCTCTGGTCAGTGCGCAGGCTGCGCTGACACCTGAGCAAAAACAAATGCGCCGCAATCGTGTAACAGCTTTCACAAATCGATACGGTAAAAAAGAATTTATCGCTCAAGTTTTGAATGTTTACGAACGAGCAATTGCGGAATACAAAAAATAAAGGAGCATGTTTATTATGCAAAAATACGATGTAGCAATTATTGGCGGCGGTATTGGCGGTTTGATGAATGCCTACGAACTGTGCACCAAAGCCCCACAGTTGAATGTGGTTCTGTTTGAAAAAGGGCACGATATTGAAAAGAGACTTTGCCCCATTGTTGCCGGCAAGGTTTCCACTTGCATTAAATGTGCTTCCTGTGCAATTATGGAGGGACTGGCTGGTGCTGGCGCCTTTTCGGATGGCAAATATGTTATTTCCACTGAATACGGCGGATGGCTGCCTGAATTTTTGGAGCCTAAAACCGTTTTGGATTACATCGAACAGGCAGACGGCATTCTACAGTCTTTTGGTGCGCCTGCCGAGCGCTTTATGCCCAATAATGAATTGAAGAAGAAGTGCTTGGAATATGATTTGCACATGTCACAGGCTCAACTGAAGCATCTTGGCACGGATGCCAATTTTGCAACGATGTGCAAGATGGCCGCATTTTTGAAAGAACGTGTCACCATTCTTACGGATACTGATGTGACCGATGTTGATAAAGCTAGCCACACCGTTTATTATACGGGCAAAAATGGATCGGATGCCATTACAGCAGAGCACATTGTGTTTGCAGTTGGCCGCGTAGGAAGCCGCTTTTTTGCCAAATGGTGCGCCAAAAATGCTATTCCCCTGAAAAACAATCAGGTGGATATCGGCGTTCGCGTTGAGCTTCCCAGTGTAGTGTGGGAGGATTTTTCCAAAAAGATCTACGAACCCAAAATCTGGTATCGTTCCAAACAGTACGGCGATGTTACTCGGATGTTCTGCTTTAACGAGCGCGGTCAAGTTGTTATGGAAAACACTTCTGGTGTTTTGACCGTCAACGGACATGCTTACGTGGATGAAGCCAAGAAAAGCGAAAACTCTAACTTTGCTTTGCTCTCCACCATTCGTTTTACAGAGCCGTTCAAAGAACCGATTGAATATGCACGCAGCGTAGCAAGTCTGGCGAATCTGATCAGCGGCGGAAGTGTTCTGGTTCAGCGCTTGGGCGATTTGATTGCTGGCCGTCGTACAGATGCGCGCCGGTTGTCTCAGAGCACTGTACGTCCCACGTTGAATGCTGTTCCCGGTGATTTGAGTCTCTGCTTGCCGAAACGTCAGTTGGACAATATTGTGGAGACCCTGGAGGCTTTGGATAAAGTCGCTCCCGGTACGATGAATTACGACACGCTTCTGTACGGCGTAGAATGCAAATATTATTCCGCACGTCCTGACTGTACAGATTTTGAACTGGATGGTTGCGAAAAAATTTATGCTGTGGGTGACGGAACTGGATTTACTCGTTCTCTTTCCCAGGCGGCTGCGCATGGCTTGTATGTAGCTGATAAAATTCTGAATCAATAAAATGAAATGGCTCCGAATGAATTGCATTCGGAGCCATTTTCTGTGTTTTCACGCACTTTGAAGCTTGCTTTTTATGCGAATTTGTACATGCGCATCCAATGCATCTTCCAATTCCCATTGATAAACTTGCTCAGCGTTAAAAAGACGCAGCCACCATTCCCATTGAAAAACATCATTTTGTTTATAGAAACTGTCCTTCACAATGGCATTTGCAAGATCTTCTACACATGTATTCACCTGCTCCACTTCTTGTCCCGTTGCACCATTGGTGGAAGCATGTCCATCAAAACTCAAGTGTTCTACTTTCCCCTCAATTGAAAGATGGAGTATCATCTTTTCCCCTTCTTGCGTCACGTCTTTTTTCAATATCAATGCACCGGTCTTCATGGAAAGCAAATTTCCGTTCTGTTGTGTTTGAAGCGCAAGATTCTTGCTTTTCCCATCTAAAAACAGTGCCATTTGAAGTTCTGTCTCATTCCAGTGATCATAACAAACGCCTTCTTTAAACAGCGCAGCTTCTCGCACTCCAATGAAGTCATCTTTCTCTTGAGAGAACTCCAAAATCGGAAGCCACCCATTTTCTCCTTCTTTTCCCGGCACAGACTCATAAATACTCCGAGAAGGATTTGCTTGTGCCAGTGTCCGTTCGGCCAGACGTTCTCCTTCCTGTACAACTTGTTCGATCACATCCGTACATTCTGATAGCTCTTCACCACTTTGCTGTATCAAATAAACCGCCAAGTTTAATCGCCCCACATCCTCTTGTCCAAAATACTGCAAATATGGAGATATATTCTGTTGCATCGCTCCCGGCCCTAGTAAAAGCAACTGATTTTGCGCATAAAATGCGCTTTTATTCTGCTGACATTCTGCTTTATACAAAGCCTCTTCCAAATTGTTGCCTTGAGCATGATAGATCTGTGCTTTTCCTGTGGCAGAAGCTGTGTCAGAACTCGGTTCACAAGTAAAAACGATCAATGCTGCTTCTACATCCCCTGTGCTCAGAGGATTTACATACACAGCTTTTACAATGGCTCGTTCACCCAGGCTTTGCCCTTGCGAACATCCGCATAAAGAAAGCAATACCATGGCCAAAACAAACAGCTGAAGGATTTTGCTACGCATTGCACTTCCCCCTTTGTTTTGCCCGTATTGCAGTGCATATCGCAAATAGGGCCGTTGTAGTGCTTTGAATTGGCTGTTGCCAATTTTCCGGACAGAGCAAAGCCGTAAACAACCCCAAAAACAAACACAGCAAAGTCCAAGCTTCGGGATGCCGGCAGTTAGGGATTAACTGCAAAATACTTTTCAGGATCATACATCCATATAGTGCAACTTTCGCAAACTCAACCATAGACCAAATCCACACATGAAGGGCGTCCATACGCTTAAATACCGAGATTCGCCCTAGACGCGAAAGAGAATGAAAAATTTGAGTTTGATAAGCAGCTTGCTCCCCCAATACCATCTCCTCGCATATTTTAAGAAGCATTGCCAGAAGTACCAGCGCCCAGAATAGTTTACCAAATGTTTGCCGCTTTTCCACCTCGCTTCCCTGCAAAAAGACGAGCAACATCAGCAAAATCGGTGAAAGAAAAAAATTGTCAACAGCGGCGCGAAAAATTCCTGTTAAAGAGAATGGTTCCAAAATCAAATTTTCCAGCTTCATTTGAGTAAAGTTAGCAATCAACAGAAGAATAATGGACACACAAAAAGGCCAAAACAGTAAGTTCGTTAGCCGAAGCGTTGCCTCCATTCCATTTCGAAGAAGGTAAAACGTAATCGCACCAAGAATTAAATAGACTAAAAGTGGTGCGTATGCTGCATCATTCGTAAAGCGAAAAAAGCGCTCTGTCCTCACCATGGCACATCCCGCACTAAACGAAAAAATCCCTACAAGAAAAACGTGCAGCGATTTTCCGAAAGCACCGACATTTCCCGCTCGGAGAATCGGAAGAATCAAGCAAAAGGCCAAAAGTGAATCCAAAAGAATCGCTGGGACTTCCAACTGTGCTCTGAAATATTCTCTCTTCAGAAAAGTCGTAACCACAAAATCCACTGAAATCATCAGGAACGCAGAAGGAAGCAAAACGTGAGCGCTGAATGTGACCTTGTTCATCCTTTTTCCTCCGGTTCCTTCAAGTCATTAACAGAAAAATTAGATTTTGCCAGTGTTTTCCAACTGCTTCGAATGATCCCATCCGTGAGAAAAGCTTTTCTTGCGGGTGCAATGGGTGAAAGATATGGAATTCCAAACGTATTCATTCCGCAAAGATTACTAAGCATCCAGACAGTCAGCGCTGCAATCCCCAGCGGACCTATCAATCCTCCAACCAAAATAAACAAAATGCGAAGTACTGTAGCCGGCTCATAAAGCGAAGGAACTACATACGTGCAGATGGCCGTCAAAGCAGCAACAATCACCACTGGTGTTCCTAAAATGCCTGCGCTGACAGCAGCATCCCCTACGATCAATGCCGCCACCAAGCTAACAGAGTGTCCGATTGGTTTGGGAAGACGCAGCCCTGCCTCCCGAACGATCTCAAGCAAAAAATTCACAAAGATCGCTTCTAAAAATAGAGGTAATGGTGTAGCCATTTCCGCTGAAGCCACTTTATACAGCAACTGCGGCGGAAGCAGTTCTGGAGTGAAATTAACTACTGACACAAAGACCCCTGGAAGCATTACCGCAAGAAAAAAAGCTGTATATTTGAAAATTCGAATAAGCGAGGCAAAGTACGCCTTCTCCGAATAATCATCCATGCTTTGAAAATTTTCATTAAAAAAATAGGGAATAATCATTGCAAACGGACTTCCATTGGCAATCACAATAATTTTCCCCTCGCATATTTTGGCGCTGGCAGTATCTGGTCGTTCTGTGTATCCTACTGCTTGAAAAAAAGAAAAGCGACTTCTTTGCAAAAACGCTGCCAGATATCCGCTGTCAAATACAAATGGAATTTTTGTGGTTCGCAACCGCTCTTTCACAAGACGAAGGAGAGGAGCTGGGACAAGATCTTTGTTATACAGAAGGGCAATCTCAGTCTGAGTTCGTTCCCCTAGCGTAAGAGTTTCTACCATTAATTCATCGGTACGGATAAGGCGACGAACCAAACTAATATTCACCCGAAGAAGTTCTGTAAACCCTTCTCGGGAACCACGAATGTTGTTTTCGCCGCTCGGCTCCTGTACGGAACGAAACTGCATACTCTGTGTAGAAACTACTAAAGCACGGTCAACACCATCGATCAAAATCACGCTCGTTCCAGCGGTCAACTGAGCACGTGCATCATCCACACACACAACACACTTTGACTCAAGCGGAATTGCAGTCTTGCGCCAAATATAGTCAAACAAATCCTCAGGCGAAGAAATAGGACGCGCCGGTCGGCTTAAAATATCAAGCATCATTACCCACAGCCGTTCAATGCTTGAAAGTCCTTCAAACATACAGATGCAGCAAGGAATTCCAAACAACTCTATATCCTTGGTGTAAAAATCAGTTGCATTGCCGAATAACCCCTTCAATAGAAGTTTATTTTCTAAAAGATCTTTTTTTAAAGGTTGCTGTTCCATTATGCATCTGCCTCCTGTCGTTAGTATGGACATTCCATGTATGGTTTTAATCATACTTGGCTATATTGGATACAGGAGGTGTTTCTGCTTGCTCTTGCTAGTTCTTCGGACACTTTTGATTTATGGATTGATTATTCTGGCAATGCGCCTTATGGGAAAAAAGCAGTTGGGGGAGCTGCAGCCTTCAGAACTTGTATCGACTATATTAATCTCAAATCTGGTATCAATCTCTATTGAATCCCCCGAACTTCCTTTAATCAGCAGCGTCATTCCGGTCTTTCTGATTGTTGCTCTGGAAATATTGGTCTCCTCTTTGTGCGTACGTTCTCATAAGGCTGCCCGCTTTATAGCAGGCTCCCCCAAGATAATTATTCAAAACGGTGTCATCGATCAGAAGATGCTGCATGAGCTGCGTTTTTCCGCAGAAGATCTTCTGGAAGCACTGCGCGGAAAAGATATTTTTGAGTTGGAGCAGGTCGCATTTGCAATGGTAGAGACCAACGGAAGCATTAGTGTTCAAAAGAAATTCGAATACGAAAGTCCGACAAATCAGTTTTTTCGTCAAAAATGTCCCAACGCAATCCAGCCATCCCTCCCTCTGATTGCTGATGGGGCGATCCTGACCGAGAATCTTGCTTTCCTTGGGATTGCCCCTGCCTGGCTTGAAAGCCAATGCCAATCCCGCGGGCTTCAACCGCATGAAATTCTTCTCTTTCTTTGTAATGATGCATGTGAAATCACGGTGATTCCGCGTGAAAAGAATGAGGGGGAATCACAATGAGTAAACGCGTCCGTGCCGCCTGGTTTATTTTGGGAATTGCTGCATTGCTAACAATTTTCAGTCACGCAAAAGTTCATTCCTTTACAACTCAAACCTGCGATGCTCTCTTACAGATACGCTCACAAGTTGCTCAAGAAAATTATCGTAAGGCAGCTCAAACCTTAGATTCTCTTTTATATGAGTATGATCAGCATCAGCATTTTTTAGAGTTTTTTATCAAGAGAGAAACCGTACTTTCCATATCTGTCAATCTTCATGGTTTAACCGCTTATCTGCAACCCAATTCTATAGCTGATTTGTATAGTGAAATTGACAAAGCTTACACGCAGCTTCGAATGATGGAACATTTGTTTACTGCTATTGTATAAAGAAAAAAACCTCGGCCGCTGCCGAGGTTTTCCTGTTTATGGATGTGTTCGCTTATTCAAAAGTTCTTTCAGCTCATCCATAAAGGTATTAATATCGCTGAATTGACGATAGACGGAAGCAAAACGCACATAAGCAACTTCATCGATCCGTTTAAGCTCCTGCATAGCTAATTCACCAATGTGAATGGAGGTTACTTCACGATCATAAGAGTTTAACAATTCCTGTTCGATGTTGTCCACTGCCGTTTCCAGCATTTTATAGGTGACTGGACGCTTTTCGCAAGCACGCATCAATCCGTTTAAAAGCTTTTGCCGGTTAAATGCCTCTCGGGATTTATCTTTCTTAATGACCATTAATGGAACGGTCTCTACAATTTCATAGGTCGTAAAACGCTTTGAACAAGACAGACATTCTCTGCGGCGACGGATCCGTTCCCCATCATCCGCAGGACGTGAATCGATCACCTTAGATTCCATCTCACCGCAATACGGACATCTCATTGTGTAGTATACCCCTTTCTTCCTCTTATGGTTTCAAGCACGCATTCACTACAGCAGCTGCATTCACCAACTGCATTGTATCCTGAAATCCATCTCGATATAATTCAACTACCATACTGTCGCATGGCTGCTGTCTCAGTCGGTTTACAATCTCTGGCCAGTTCTCTTTTCCCTCTCCCGGTGGAAGGCAATCATAATCTTGAGAAAAATCGCTTATGTGAACATGCCGAATCTTTCCATTCATTGCTAAAAACATCTCATCCAAGTTGTTTTCAGCACGCCGTTCCTGCTTTAAATCCAGCACAAACTCCGCCCTATCATCGGTCCATTCCCGTAATTTCCGTATATTTTCTGAAAAGCCGCATTTACAGCGCGCCACATTCTCTTGGCAAAGACTGACCCCATAATTTTTACCAAGCTGACGCAATGTATCATAGTTTTTACAGTACTGCTCAAATGGATAGTTTGTATTTTGGTACTGCCCATGAAATACAAGAATAGGCGCTTCCAACGCGCGGCAAACCTCAAAATAGCGACGATAAAGCTGCATGCCATCCTCCTGACGCGAGAGATATGGCGAGGAAAAGAAGAACGGCTCCATCATCGATGTGAATGGATGAACCGCTGACACTTTCATGTGGTTCTGCCGCAAAATCAGCTGAAGCCGATCCACATAGCCATCTTCCAATTCGCAAAACGTATTGAAAAATAATTCGACTAACTTTACTTCTGTATTGCAAATTTCTTCCAAAGCCCGTGTGGTTTCCATTGGAAAAAAACAGGCAGTTGATAATCCGCATTGCATAGCGTGCGCCTCGCTTTATTTACAACTAGTAATAGTATTACATAAAGTACATTTTTTTGCAATAGAAAAAAGCGGGCAGATTGCCCGCTTTTTTCATCAAGCTTTTGCTTTTTTCTTTTTGGTGCCTTTTTCGCGGCGAGATTCCCATTCAATCCACAAGGGTCCTGCGATGCAGATGGAGCTGTAAACACCCGAAACCATACCGATCATCAGGGGGAACGCGAACGTAAAGATACTGTCCAAACCAAAGATGATCGAAATCACACATACGCTTCCCAAAGCCAACAAGGTCGACAACGTTGTATTGATCGTCCGGCGCAGACTCTCATTGATACCGGTATTTACAAGAGCCGCAAAATCAACATGACGAGAACTGGTCAGACTCCGATCTTCTCGAATGCGGTCATAAATAACAACAGTATCGTTGATTGAATATCCAAGAATGGTCAGCATAGCGGCGATAAAGTTTCCGTTCAAAGGAATGCGCAAAAGAACGAAAATGCCAAAAATAACAATCATATCATGCAGCAACGCCACAATGGCCATAGAGGCACCGCGCCAACCGCCCAATTTTTTGAAGCGAATGGAAATATAGATCAAAATCAAAACAGCAGCAGCAGCAATTCCAACCAGGCTCTTCGCAAAGAATTCTCCACCAATGGTGGGGTCTACATTGTTCATAGAAAGCTGCTCGAATTGATTATCCGCATAATTGGCCGCCAGGGTCTCACTCAGAGTCTCTACTGTTGCTGTTTCTACTGTTTCAGTGCCCGGCAACGTAATCGTCAGTGTCTGTGAATCAGAAGCAATGCTGCTTCCACTTTGCAGTGTAACAGAAGAGCCCAACACATCCTGTACGTCGGTTTTTACCGCATTCATATCGAGTTCGCCGGTGTAACTATACGTCAACATAGCGCCGCCCTTGAATTGAATGTCCATCTCGATGCCAAAGATCAAACTAAATAAAACAATTGCAACCAACAATCCGCCGGAAAATGCGAAGAATTTTTTTCGATTTCCAACGATATTAATTTCTTTCTTCGGCTTTTCAAGTGCTCCAGCCTTCAGTGCACCATACAGTACCGGATTGCGCAAGAATTTGAGTTTGGAAATTCCTTTTAACATAATTCTTGTAGAAATTACACCAAACACAAAGTTCAGCAAAACACCTACGAGCAGTGTGTATCCGAAAGAATAAATGGTTCCGGCAGTAGACGGACCAAAGGCGAAGAAAATCGGCCGCAACAGTTTCGCAAAGAAACTGTCAGTCGGGCCGAAAGCCCCCATTAACATCACAGCAACAATAATAACTGTCACGTTACCATCTATAATCGGGGTCAAGCCACGATTAAATCCAGCCCGCAGCGCACCTTCAATGGTCTTTCCACGGCGAATTTCTTCTTTGATTCGTTCAGCGGTGATAACGTTCGCATCAACACCCATGCCGATTGCCAGAATAATACCTGCGATACCCGGCAGTGTCAATGTAAAGCTGTTCAATACCGAGAAATAACCAGACACAAAAGCCAGAGTCATCGCGGTCTGGCCCAGCAGCGCAATAGAAGCCACAAAACCAGGCAGTCGGTAATTGAAAATCATGAACAGCACAACCAGGACAAACGCAATCACACCCGCCAAAACCATGGCATCCAAGGAATTCTCACCCAGGCTGGGGCTAATTGTGCTATATGTTTCCGCCTCCAACGCAAACGGCAAAGAACCAGAATTGATTTGATTTGCCAACGTGATGGCTTCCTGACGTGTCTCGTCATCTGACCCGTTCAAGGAAATTTGCGCATGTCCATCTGTAATAGCCGATTCGACCTGCGGATATGAAATCATCGTATCATCCATCCAAATCGAAATCACGCCCTTGGGACTTTCTTCAGACAAACGTGTAGTTGCCTCTGCAAATTTTTCCTTTCCGGAATCATTCAGCTCCAGAGCAACATAATACTCACCGTAGGTGGAACTGTCCCTGTTATTGTCCACGCCAGCAGTAGCACTTTTGATATCAGAACCTTCAAGAATGATGTTCTCCGCAGTCACACCCGTCGGTTTTCCATCAGCATCCACTTCATTGCCCTCTCGGAAAGTCAGACGAGCAGTTGCCCCGATTTCTTGAATAGCACTTTCGGGGTTAAACTCTGTTTCATCCTCTTTCCATGGGAAACGCACGATAATACGATCCTTGTCGTAATCTGCGTACACTTCGTTATCTGTGATATTCAGGTTTACCAGTCGCTGCTCAACAATTGCCTTCGCAGCATCCATCTGTTCGTCCGTAGCATCGTATCCATCTGCCGGCATAAACGTTACATCCACACCGCCGCGAATATCGATACCAAAACGAATGTTTTCCGCACCTTTAATCCAGATTTTTGTTATGTCGCCATACTGCGTGCTGACGCCGAAAAATGCTGTAAAAGCAAATACGACAATCAGAAGCGCCACAACAAAAAAATGCCAAGGTCTGCCTTTTGTTTTCATGGTGTTCCTCCAGAAAAGATTTTATCAGAAAGCACCAGCAATTAGGCCAGTAGCTTTTCTATCGTTGCCATTTTTACTGCTACGCACAGCAGATGCGTTGCAGTTTCCAATTCCTCCAAAGGCGGATAAGTAGGTGCAATTCGAATATTGGTGTCATCCGGGTCAACGCCATACGGATAAGCCGCTCCCGCTCCAGTCAGCACAACACCAGCCTCTTTGCACAATTGTACAGTACGCTTTGCAACACCCTTGGTGTAAAGGCTAATGAAATAGCCGCCATTCGGTTTTGTCCAGCGAGCAATATCAGTGCACTCGCCCAGTTCTCGTTCAAACAGAGACAGCACCAGTTTGAATTTAGGTTCCACAATTTTCCGATGCTTCTCCATATGTGCTGCTACGCCTGCGGCATCTTTTAAAAATTTCACATGCCGAAGCTGGTTGAATTTATCATAACTGATAATCATAGAAAACATATTCTTCAAAATATATTCCGTATTTTGAAGGCTTGCAGCCATCGCAGCCACACTCGCTCCGGGGAAGGTCACCTTGCTCAGAGAACAGAACATCAAAGGACGATTCTCACACCCGGTCTTCCGGCATTCATCCAAAATATTAAGCACTTTGTCAGGCGTATCCGTTAAATGATGTACGCAATATGCATTATCCCAAAAGATTTTAAAATCCGGAGCAGCTGTTTTCATGGATGCAAGACGACGGACCGTATCATCACTGTATGAATATCCATCCGGATTCGAATACAGAGGAACGCACCAAATCCCCTTTACTTCTTCATCCTGAACCAATTTCTCAACCTGATCCATATCCGGACCGGTGGGCAACATGGGAACCGAAATCAATTCAAAGCCAAAATATTCGGTGACACGGAAATGCCGGTCATAACCGGGAGTAGGGCACAAAAACTTGGGTTTATCCGCATTCCACGGTCTGGGACTGTCTACAAATCCACTTCTCCAGGCCAGTTCAACCAGATAATACATCATATTCAAACTGGAGTTTCCGCCGACAATCACTTCTTCAGGTTTTGTTCCCAAAATTTCAGCAAAAAACCGTCTTGCCTCCGGCATACCTTCCAAGTTTCCGTAGTTGCGCGAATCAATCCCTGTTTCGCCAATATAATCTGTAATAGAAAGCATGTCCATCGATAAGTCTAATTGTTTGGGCGAGGGTTTCCCGCGGGACATATCCAACTTTAACCCCATCGCACAATATTTTTCATACACCTGCTGCAGCGACGCATATTCATTCTGCAATTCACTGCGATTCATAGTAAAATAATTCGTCACAGCCCTTACCCCTCTCTTGATGTCCAATCTTTACCGAACCCCTTTCCCCACAGGTTCAGCCTTTGTTCATTGGATTTACACAAGTTAATATTATAATATAATTACAGCGAAGTTACAAGTTCTGAAGCATTTTTTGCACACAAAAAGTCTTTTTATCACACATTTAAGCAACCTACTATAAAACGCCCCTACAATTTACAGAAAATACAAATTGTAGGGGCGTTTTATTCTTTAGAAAATCACCAATATTAAACTTTAAATGTTACTGAGGTATCGCCTTCCAAATCTTTGCCGAATTCGTAATCATTTCCAGGAAGGATTGCATTCAACACGATACCTGCAATTGCCGCAATGGCAAGTCCGGAAAGGTTGATCGTCAGACCAAAGACCGGAATATTAATACCACCTACCGAGTTGAATCCCAATGCGCTGACCAAAATTACCGCAGCAATGATCAAGTTGCGTGAATTGGTAAAGTCCACTTGATTTTCAACGATATTCCGAACGCCAACCGCAGAAATCATTCCATACAAAACAAATGAAATACCGCCAATAATCGCAGTCGGAATTGTCTGGATTGCCGCTCCTACTTTCGGGAAGAAAGAAAGCAAAATTGCAAAAACGGCTGCAATGCGCATTACCTTGGGATCATACACTTTTGTCAGTGCAAGTACGCCGGTGTTCTCACCATAGGTTGTATTGGCAGGGCCTCCAAAAATACCTGCAAAACTGGTGGCAAGGCCATCTCCCAGCAAAGTACGATGCAGGCCCGGATCAGCCAAGTAGTTTTTTTGTGCTGTAGCGCTGATAGCTGCAATATCACCGATATGTTCCATCATGGTAGCAAGCGCAATCGGCGCGATGGTAATGCAGGCACTAATGCTGAACTTTGCAAAAGAAGACGGATGAAGGGCCACGCCTACAACAGCGGCGTCATTAATGGCTGTAAAATCCACTTCTCTCAATAACAAAGCCACAATATACGAACCGATTACGCCGATCAAAATCGGAAGAATTTTCACCATACCGCGGCCCCAGATGTTGCAAACAATAATAATCACCAAGGCTACAAACGCCAGAAGCCAATTTTCAGAACAGTTGGAAATTGCCGTAGGCGCGAGGATCAGACCAATGGAAATGATAATCGGACCTGTAACAACCGGCGGGAAAAAGCGCATAATTTTTCGTACGCCGAACACTTTGATCAAAGCTGACAAAATTACATAAATTAAGCCAGAGACAACAACGCCACCGCAGGCGTAAGGAAGTAATTCTGTATTGGGGCTCCCATCCGCCAAACGAGGCGCGACCGCAGAAAAGCCGCCCAAAAAAGCGAAACTGGAACCGAGAAATGCAGGAACTTTTCCTTTCGTAATAAGATGGAAAAGAAGTGTTCCCAAGCCAGCCATCAGAAGCGTTGTAGAAACATCCAAACCGGTAATGATTGGTACTAGAACAGTTGCTCCAAACATCGCAAACGTATGCTGTATTCCCAATATTAACATTTTAGGAACACCCAATTGCCGAGCGTCATAGATCCCCTCCTTGCCAAGTGAAACTGTCTTTTCTTCGTTTCCCATTTTTATCCTCCTCTGATTTTGACAATAAAAAACGGCCATCCTGACACCTAATAGGTAACAAGACCGCCGTCATTGTCCATAAAAGGAAAAACTAAAAACACCGCTTGCCTGTTTTTCATATTTCAGCAACGATGTGTACATAGAGCTTTCCCCTTTTTTATATTTCCATTATCATACCAGAAGTGACATATTTGTGCAAGTCTTTTTCATGCTTTCTGCCTACAAATTATCTCTTCGAATCTCCATTTGATTGCGCATTTGCAAAATCGCTTTTTTCTCGATGCGAGATACATAGCTGCGGCTGATTTTTAGAATATCTGCTACTTGTTGTTGGGTTAATGCGCATCCGCCATTGAGTCCATAACGCAAAATGATAATTTGCCGATCTCTTCCAGACAGCAGTTTGACCACCCGGTACAGATCTTCAATCTCCTCTTTCCGTTCATACTCTTCCCGAATATCCAATGTATCAGCCATAACGTCGTTTAACGTAAGGCTATTTCCTTCCCGATCACATTCAATTGGCTCCTGAATGGATATGTCATTTTGGCTTTTCTTCGTTGCACGAAACTGCATTAGAATTTCATTTTCAATACAACGCGCAGCATAGGTCGCAAAGCGCGCTCCTTTTTCATTGTCAAAGCTATTTACCGCCTTAATCAGTCCAATGGTCCCAATACTAATCAAATCTTCTTGCTCTGAACTCACGCCTGCATAATATTTTTTTGCAATGTGTGCAACCAGGCGCAAATTATGTCGAATCAAGCGTTCTCGTGCTTCCGCACTTCCTTTTTTGAATTCTGAAAACGCCTCAATCTCTTCACGTGCACTCAGCGGTTTTGGAAAGCTGCTGCTCTCCAAGTGTAAAGCGAAGTAAAGGATATGGCTGGCAATGAAACTCAAAATCATTCCAAACAAAACGATCATCCCCCTTTTCTTACTTCTATATTTATGGCTCTGTCTCGCATACAATGACCATGTTGTCACTCAAAGCCCGGGGATTATTCGCCTGTATTCAAACTGCAGCTATACACGAACTTTATACATAACTGTAAAAAGAAAACCACCCAAGAACAAATGTTCTCAGGTGGTTCTTTCTGGCGGAGAGTTAGGGATTTGAACCCTAGGTACCTTTAAAGGGTACACACGATTTCCAGTCGTGCGCCTTAGACCACTCAGCCAACTCTCCATGGCACAAAGTGCTTTATTATATTACCCGATTCTGCTGGAAAAGTCAAGTGGAAAATCAAAAATTTATTCATTCAACCGCTATTCCCTCTCCTATTGACCATCCCCCCTTTACTTTATATAATTAAAAAGGAATCTCTTTTGTGAAAAAGATAACAGTTGAGAAAGGCTTGGTGTGTGGTTATGAATATTTGCGTTTGTGTGGGCTCTTCTTGTCATTTGAAAGGTTCTTATGATGTTATTCAATTGATGAAAGAAAATTTGGAAAAGAACAACCTGACGGATCAAGTCAATCTTTCCGCTGCTTTTTGCCTTGGGAAATGCACGCATGGAGTTTCTGTAAAAATTGATGATGAAATTGTTACCGGTTGGAATCAAGAGTCTTTTGATTCCTTGTTCCAGGAAAAAGTCCTCGGAGGGCTTTCAAAATGAACAAGTTTCTACAGCTCAAAAAATCGAACTGCAAAAACTGTTATAAATGCATTCGCAGTTGCCCGGTTAAAAGCATCAAATTTGCGAATGGCCAGGCAAACATTATTGCGGACGATTGCATTTTGTGCGGAAACTGTTTTGTAAATTGCCCTCAGGATGCAAAGCAAGTACGTGAGGATACCACACGTGCGAAAGAGTTAATTGCGTCCGGGCGGGATGTTATTGCCAGCATTGCCCCTTCTTTCATTGCGGAATTTCCCGTAAAAGATTTTGAGGCTATGCGCAATGCTCTTTTGTCACTTGGTTTTTCCGATGCTCAAGAAACTGCAATCGGTGCGACCATTGTAAAACTTGAATATGAAAAAATGATTGCCAGCGGAGAGCATGATGTTATTATCTCTTCCTGCTGTCACAGCATCAACTCTTTGATTCAGAAATATCATCCGCTTGCACTTCCTCTATTGGCGCCGGTCCTTTCACCTATGCTGGCGCATGGAAAGCTGATCAAAGAATCCAATCCCAATGCTGCTGTTGTATTCATTGGTCCGTGTATTTCGAAAAAAGAAGAGGCCGAACTTTATTCTGACTACTGTGACGCAGTTCTGACTTTTGAAGAGCTGGAATCCTGGTTTAATGAACAGGGAATCCATTTTATGGATGCTGCGGCGCAAGATATCGGGACCAAACGTGCACGCTTTTTCCCAATAAAAGGTGGAATCATTAAAAGCATGCACACAGAAAAGAGCGATTTTACCTATCTCGCAGTGGATGGCGTTCAAAACTGCGAAGCCGCGCTTCAGGAAATTGAAGCTGGAAATCTTCATCACTGCTTTATTGAAATGAATGCCTGTGAAGGCGCTTGTGTGAACGGCCCCGGAATTCGGCACCATCACGCTTCCCCTTTGAGCGGAGAAATTAAAGTTTTGAATTTTGCCGGCGAAGGAGAATTCGACACAGACAGTCTTGAGGACGTTTCAAAAAATATGCCCTATATCGGAACACACAGTCAGATTCCCGGTGAGAACACCATTCGTGAGATCTTGGCTAAAATGGGCAAAACAAGTCCTGAGCAAGAGTTGAATTGCGGAAGCTGTGGCTACAATACTTGCCGCGAAAAAGCCATCGCTGTTTATCAGGGAAAAGCCGACTTGACGATGTGTCTTCCCTATTTGAAAGAGCGTGCTGAGACATTTTCCGGTTACGTGATTAACACAACTCCCAATGCCATTCTTATTCTCGATGAGGACTTGTGTGTACAACAGATCAATCGGGCAGGATGCAGTCTATTCAATTTGAAAAATCCGTCGGATATTATCGGATCTCCTATTGTCCGTCTTGTCAACCCTTCGGAATATTTGACGGTCATGACAACGGGAATTCCTGTGCGCGAGAAAAAGACCTATCTTGCCGAATACAACAAATATGTATCCGAATCCATCGTGTACGATAGAGAGTACCATATTATTTTTATCATCATGCGCGATATCACTTCTGAAGAGGTCCAAGCCGCTCAGCACGCTGATCTTTGCAATCGCACAGCGGAAATTACCAATGAAGTCATTGAAAAGCAGATGCGCGTCGTGCAAGAAATCGCAAGCCTTCTGGGTGAAACGACAGCGGAAACAAAAATCGCATTGACGCAGCTTCGAGACGCCATTCAGAAATAAATATTAAGAAAGGCAGAACGGCATGAACCATTTATGGACGGATACCGGTTATGTGAGCATCAATCATGTAGGTGAGCAATTATGTGGTGATCGCGTAGAGATTATCGGCGATAACGAGGATTCCGTCACGCTTGTTTTGGCAGATGGGCTCGGAAGTGGTGTGAAAGCCAATATTCTTTCCACACTGACCAGTAAAATCATTTGCACAATGATGGCCAACAACATGCCAATTGAAGAGTGTGTTGACACCATTGTAAAGACGTTGCCTGTTTGTCAGGTACGTAAAGTCGCCTATTCTACGTTCACGATCATACGCGTTACGGATAACTCCATCGCGGAAATTATCCAATTTGATAATCCAAATGTGATTTTACTGCGTGATGGAAAAAGCATTGATTATCCGATCACAAGCCGCGTCATTGAAGGCAAAACCATCCTGGAAACCAAAATTCCTTTGCAGCTTCATGACGTTTTCATCGCGATGAGCGATGGCGCGATTTACGCCGGTGTTGGAAAAAGCATGAATTTTGGGTGGCAAAGAGAGAATATTATTGAGTACATTGAACGTTTGTACGAGGATTCTCTTTCCGCTAAAATGATTGCTTCTTTAATTGTGGATGAATGCAATCGGCTCTATGAAGGCGAACCGGGAGATGACACAACAGCTGCCGCCATTCGCATTCGCGAACGTGCTCCTGTCAACTTGTTATTTGGTCCTCCAGCAGACCCGAAAGATTGCACTAAGATGATGACATTGTTCTTCTCAAAAGAAGGTAAACGGGTTGTTTGCGGCGGCACTACTTCCAAAATTGCAGCAGACTATCTTCACGAAACCATTGAGACTTCTATTGATTATGGTTCCGATCCAGAAATTCCTCCGATTGCTTATTTGAAAGGCGTGGATCTGGTAACAGAAGGCGTTATCACTATGAGCAAAGTTGTTCAGTACGCAAAAAGCTTTGTGGAAGGAACCGATCTCTCTAATTTGTGGAGTCTACAGAATGACGGAGCTTCTTTGATTGCGCAAATGCTGTTTGAATATGCGACCGACATCAATTTCTTTGTAGGCAAAGCCATCAATCCGGCGCATCAGAATCCGGATCTCCCCATTACCTTTGGCATCAAAATCCACTTGGTAGAAGAGCTGACTGAATATCTAAAAAAGATGGGAAAACAAGTTAAAGTCAGTTATTTTTGATACTTTCTTGAAAAGGCGTCTGGGATATTTCATTCCAGACGCCTTTTCACGTTTTCTTGGAGAATTCATATACTGGTACTGTCCTAGCGTTTACGCAAAATGAAGGAGGGAATTTTATGTCCATGCCGATCATCACCACATCTCCGAATCCCATTTCAATGAGCCAGGCAGTCACAGATCTTTTGGAATCCATTGCTATGGAAGAAACCGCTCTCAGCCATATTTTGAATGCTGAAGGCGAAAAAATTCAAAAGGCACTGGCCTGGGATGATATTTCCTTGGAACAGGTCATGGAAGTGAACTCCACAGTGATGGAAATGGTGTCGACTGTCAATGAACTGGAGCATACTTTGCGTGACAAATTGGAGTTTATATCTAACAATCTCTATTATCCATCTCGAGATCCTCAATAAGTCAGGACCCCCGGCTAAGCCGGGGGCTTGAGTAAGCCCTGGAAGGGCATAATA
>ERZ894220.221-NODE-221-length-62938-cov-15.2265_pt1 | contig 62938 bp, 58 predicted proteins | sample MGYA00380292_ERZ894220 | MGnify/ENA primary metagenome ERZ894220 (study PRJEB32331, sample SAMN06328446) | human gut metagenome | biome: human gut microbiome; feature: stool | host: Homo sapiens | collected 2014-12-05 ... | reverse complement strand
GTTACAAAATTATTCTTTTTATGCGTAACTGTCAGATTAAGTCTTGACTATTACACTTAATAAGACTCTCTCTGATTTCCCTACTATTTTGTATCTTTACACACTTTTCTTTATACATGAGTACTGACTATAAATAAATCATATTGTGGAAATAACCCAACGCATTCGTCTCCTCCTTTCCGAAATGAACCGGGGAGTATACGAAAAAGAAACTGAAATAAACCTCTCCCTGCTGGCAGCTCTGGCAGGCGAGAGCATCCTGCTCCTGGGACCTCCGGGAGTAGCCAAGTCAATGGTAGCCAGGCGGCTAAAGTCGGCTTTTACAGATGCCCGTGCCTTTGAATACCTGATGTCCCGCTTCTCTACGCCCGACGAGATTTTCGGTCCTGTCAGCATTAGCCGACTGAAAGAATCCGACAAGTATGAACGTGCCATCGACGGCTATCTGCCCACAGCCGATGTCGTGTTTCTGGACGAAATATGGAAAGCAGGCCCTGCCATACAGAACACTCTGCTAACCGTCATCAACGAGAAACTTTTCCGCAACGGCGACAAGGAACTGCATCTCCCCCTCAAACTGCTCGTAGCCGCCAGCAACGAACTGCCCGCTCAAGGCGAGGGACTGGAAGCCCTATGGGACCGCTTCCTCATCCGCATTCTCTGCACCTGCGTCAAGCAGGAAGAGTCTTTCTACAAAATGCTGCTGGACGATTCTGCCGACCATCCGGAAACGACTGCCTGCGAATGGCAAATCTCCGACCGCGAGTATGCCGAATGGCAAGCTGAGATACGCCGCGTAACCTTGCCTCTCGATGTTCTTTCCTGCATCACAGCCATTCGCCACGGACTGACAAGCGTAGAGATGCAAGACTCCGACCTGCGCCGCAATGTCTACGTCAGCGACCGCCGCTGGAAGAACATCGTGAAGCTGCTCAAGACCTCCGCCTTCGTCCACGGCCGCACGGAAGTCTCCATGACCGACCTGCTTCCCGTCTACCACTGCCTATGGAGTGAGCCTGATGAGAGCGTTGCCATCCGTGACATCGTTATCCGTGCCTTATTCGTGTCCCACACAAAACAGATTGCCGGTATCGCCTCCTCGCTGAAATCCGATTTGAAAGTCAGCCGTGTGCGCGAAGCCCTTGACAAAGCCCGCCTTGCCGGCGACCGTAGGGACGATGACCTGCTGATAACGGAACACTTCTACTACCAGGTGGAGAAACATGGTACGGGCAACACCTACATCTTTATCGTGGACTACAAAAATCTGAAGGAGTACAGCGCCAAAGATGCCCCCACCTTGGGCGTAATGTATGCCGACCCCATCAATCCCAAGCGTACCATCATCCGCGCCTTTGCCGACACCGGCGCCGTGAAAGAGGAAGGCACCGAACGCGTCACCCTCTACCGCGACGACAAGCATCTCTACATCAACGGTGTGCGCTTCCCCATGCGGCGTCTGCAACGAGGTGAGGAGCAACAACTCTGGCTGGGAAACCTCTCCGTCACCGACCGTGACTACGAGACGGAACTGGACGCCGCCGCCACCAGCATAGACCGCCTGGTAAGAGATTTGTCTGACAACCTTTTCGTCTCCGAAGAAGACAAAAAGAGCGTAGCTCAATACGTCTCCATCGTCCGCAAGGAGATAGCCTGGGCGCGTGTGGACATGCGCAAACTGAGATATGGAGACGAATAATCCTCCAGTAACCAAGAAGAAGATGAACACCACCGTCACCCGATATGACACCGCCTTCTATGTGCAGGCACTGGACCGTTTCGTTGCCACCGGAGAGTGCGCAGAGACGGATACCGAGCCCTTGTATGCCTATCTACTCTCTGTGATGAACGACTCCATGGTCAAGGTGCAGGTGCTGGGCGATGAGGTCTGTGCACGTATCTTTTACGACACCATGATTCAGTTCATCCAATTGAACTTGGAGAAGGAGAGGTACAACCTCCGGAAAAGCCAGTCGGAACGGACCGGGATGAAACTCGTGCTGGAATGGTCCATGGCAAAGCGGAAAGACGGCTGGCAAGCCTTGCTCCAGCAGATTTCCGACAAATACCGGGAGTACGGCTTCGACTCCCGTTTCTACCGCAGCCACTTCGGTACAGAAGGAGGATATGCGGACGATGAAGTCTGGGAGAAAATGGTGGACGACTGGGAAGACGCCTTCCAACTGAAGATGCACGAAGAAAAGGAGAAAGAGATTGCTTTCCGCAAAGATGCCCTCGAGCGCAGGCTCCGTTCCAATCTGAAAGACATCCCCGAGTACATCCGCCAGAACCGTGTGGATAAGGACGAATTCTTCCAGACCTGGGGCATGATGAGCGGCTTGTGGAATACTGTCGACTTTGAGCGTATACGGAAAATCGTGCGCATCCAGCGCTCTTGCCCCGAGATAGTGAAAGTGGCCCGCAAGATGGGGCGTATGGCAGACGACGAAGGACGTGAGCAAATCCGCGTTGCCGAGGGAAACGTCTACAAAATGGAGCACTCCTCCAAATGTGACATCCTGGGCATCAGTACCGGCAACGACCTCAATACCCTGCTTCCCATTGAGCTTGCCCATTCCGCTGACAGTGAACTGGAAGATTTGTTCGTCTACAAATACCTTACTCGCAAGCTCCAGACCTTCCGTTATAAATCGGAAATCATGCAGCCTGCCCGGCGCATCGAAACCAAGCCCGCCCGTCCCAAAGGTCCGATGATTGTCTGTCTGGACACCTCGGGAAGCATGGCTGGCAAGCCGGAGAAGATTGCCCACTCCCTGCTGATAAAGCTCCTGGAGATAGCCGACCGTCAACGGCGGAACTGCTTTCTGATAGCCTTTTCCGTCTCCATCCATCCGATTGATGTAAGGAAAGAGCGGGCAAGGCTGCTCGAATTTTTCTCAAAGACAGCTTGCGGGGATACAGATGCCACCCGCATGCTGGAAGCCACGTTCCGTCTGCTCAAAGAAGGCAAGGAGTATATGAATGCCGATGTGCTTTGGGTCAGCGACTTCAAGATTCCTCATTCTTCACCTGTCTTTATGGAGGAGATTCGCCGTTGTCGGGAAGCCGGTACACACTTCTACGGTCTGCAGATTGGCATCACGGACAATGAGTGGACGCCGTTCTTCGACCGCATCTATCGGGCGGAATACACCCCTTTGCGGAATTACTGAAATAAGGTTTGCCCTGAAAGCGTGCTTATTGAAGGCTATATTTCAGCAGTAAATATCCGCCTGCCACTTGCAATCCCATTCCCGGCACACCGATACGGAAATCTTGTACAGCCCGGAAGAAGCTGCCCACCATGGCCCATTCTCCCAAAGTACCTGCTACCTGATAGAAAAGAACTACTGCCAGCAGGATAGGCAGGGAAATGCGCTGGAAACGGTGTGCTGCCCAGCCCGCCGCCACAGCCAGTAATACAGACTTCAACAGAATGGCGGGAAGTGCTGCGGGAAGCGGCATTCCGAATAGCAGGGAGTTGAGGACCGGCGACAGAACGGCTGTCAGCAGTCCCACTTTCCATCCGAATTTATAAGCGCCCACCAGCGTGAAGAAATAGATTGGCAGCCAGGTTATCCCTCCCTGGGGGATGAGATGAAAGAGTTGGGGCAGAGCCAGATTGCCAAGAATGAATAGCGAGGCTGCCAGATACGTCTTCACATTATTGTAATCCAGCGAGTAGAGTTTAACTGTTTTTGTTTCCATGTAGTTGTAATGTATTAAAAGTTGATATTTACGCCTCCCATCACCGTGGCTTTCGGCATGGGGAAGCCTGCATTGATTTCATAGCGTTGTGCCAGCAGGTTTTCACCCTTGACGAAGACGTCGGCAAAACTGCACAGACGGTAGTTGGCACGCAGGTTCCAGAGTACGAAGCTTTCCTGCTTCTCCTTACCCGGGGTGACCGAGGTATGGAGACCCTTCACGTATTGTATACCGGTAGATAGGCCCCAACGTCCTTGCGTAAAGTCCGCACCGGCATAGAGTTTGTGCTCGGGAGCCGCCAGTACCGGATTCTCCATGTGCAGCCAGCTATAATTGGCATTCATCTGCCAGTGGCGGTTGATGCGGTATCCGAGGTTGGTTTCCACACCCCAGTTCTCTATCTCGCCGGAGTTGACGTTCTTGCGCAGGGCAGGGTCCGTCATGATGATGTTGTCCCCGTTGATGTAGTAGAGGTTCACCCCATAGGACATGGCCCCTCCCAAAAGCTGCCCCGTAAAGGAGAGTTCATAGTTCATCAGGCTCTCCGCTTTCAAATCGGGGTTCTGTGGAGGGAACATGTACATCTCCCGGATGGTGGGGTTACGGAATCCTTTGCTCACCATTGCTTTCAGTTCTGCCTGCCGCGGCAGATGGAAAGCCAGTCCCCCTTGGGGAATCCATTCCGTGCCTACGTGCGAATGGTGGTCTATGCGGACACCGGCGTCCAGTGAAAGCCAACTGTTGATGTCCTGCCTGAAATCCACATAGCCTGCAAATTCATCCATCTGCTTGTCCACGCCGGGGATGCGGTCACCAATCTGCTGTCCGGGTTTTGCCTCGTCGATGGCGACAACCTTGTTCCAGGACTCTCCGCCGAAGTGCTGGTAATCGAAACCTACGGTCCGGCGGTTACCAGTGAAGAGCGTGGCGCTTTGATACCACGATATGCCCAGCATCCGGTCCTTGGAGTTGAAGTGCGACTTCTGGGGCTCTCCTCCGGGATGGTAGCCGTCATTAATCCTGTGCCGGCCCCAGTTGTAGAAGAAGCTCACGGCGCCGGAAGTGCGGTCGTAACGATTTTCCAGTGCGAAGGAGGTCATGCCGCGTGTGATGCGCGAGTCGTTGTCTATATACGGATTGTCGGCTTCGCCGGGATTGGAGGCGTTGAAGCGGGTGATGTTCACGTCGCCCCACAGCTTCCAGGTGTCGCTGAAGTCGTATCCCAGTTTGGCATAGCCGCCATACTGCTCAAATTCCATGTCGTCACGGTGTCCGTCGGTACGGTTGTACGAGCCGGTCACCACGCTGCTGAAACGCCCTTTCCTCACGCGGTTGGAGACTTCCGTCTGCAGGGTATTGTAGGAACCGTATCCTATCTGCGCATTGGTTTTCACCCCGTCCTCCTGCATCTTGCGGGTGACGATGTTGATAACCCCGCCCATTGCATTGGACCCATAGAGGACGGAGGCGGGACCGCGCAGCACTTCCACCCGTTCGGCCATCATGCTCTGGTAGGCGTCGGCGATGGGATGCCCCATCAGGCCCATGTATTGCGGATGTCCGTCTATCAGCACCAGCAGGCTGGTCGTAGGTCCTCCGGCTGCGTTTACTCCGGCGCCTATACCGCGCAGGCTCATGCCTCCTGCGGCTCCCGTGGATACGCCGTAGCCCATGATGCCGCGGCTTGTGGTGAAAAGTCCGGGCACCTGCTCGGTCAGTGTAGGCAGGATGGAGGGCTGGTAGGTCTGTTCCAGTTGCTGGCGGCCCACTACGGAGATGGTCATTGGCAGGTGGCGGATGTCTGTTTCATTTCTCGTCCCGGTCACTACGACTTCATCAAGCTTGTAGCTTTTCAGCCGGAGGCTGTCGGCAGGTGCGGACAGCATGCTCCCTGGCAGGGCAATACTTATTAAAATAGCCGTTAAAATCTTTTTATTCATCGTTTATCTATGGTTCTTTTTGCAAAGTTATACAAAAAGAAGAATCTGTATATGATTGGTAATCCTCGAAATGAAAACGGATGTGGAAGATAACTCCGTTAAAGGGTTTCCTGCTTCAGCGCTTCCACAAACCGGTCTATCTCCTGCAGTTTCGCCGGGATGTCGATGCCTTGCGGACAGTGCGGGTTGCATTGGCCGCAACCGGTGCAGCGGTTGGCTTGGCGGAGACGGGGAACACTGCGGTCATAGCCTATCAGGAAGGCGCGGCGTGTCTCGCGGTAATTCTCGTCTTGGCTGTTCTGCGGCACGTTGCCCTCGTTGATGCAGCGGTTGTAGTGCAGCAAGATGGCTGGAATATCCAGTCCATAGGGGCACGGCATACAGTATTTGCAGTCGTTGCACGGCACGGTGGGGTATTGCAGCATTCGCTGGGCGGTATCTTCCAGCAGGGTAAACTCCTCTTCCGTACATGGAACAAGCGGGGAGAAGGTACGCAGGTTGTCTTGCAGATGCTCCAAGTACGTCATTCCGCTTAGTACGGTCAGCACATCGGGGAAAGTACCTGCGAATCGGAAGGCCCAGGAAGCCACGCTCTCCTGCGGACGGCGTTGTTTTAGACGTGCCATCAAGTGGTCGTTCAGGCGGGATAGGCGTCCGCCCAGCAGCGGCTCCATGATAACGGCGGGAATGTTGCGCTTCACCAGCTCGGCATATAGGTATTCGGCATCCGTGTTGCGGGTATTCACTTCTTTGGCATGTCGCCAGTCCACGTAGTTCAGTTGGATTTGTACGAAGTCCCATTTCAGTTCGTCGTGGCGGGAGAGCAGGTAGTCAAAGACTTCGATGTCTCCATGATAGGAGAATCCGAGGTTGCGGATGCGTCCGGCTTCGCGCTCTTTCAGCAGGAAGTCCAGCATGCCGTTGTCCAGATAGCGGGAACGGAGGGCTTCCATGCCGCCCATGCCGATGCCGTGCAGCAGGAGGTAGTCGATGTAGTCCACTTGCAGGTCGCGGAAGGAGCGGTGATACATGGCAAGGGACTCTTCGCGGCTGTGCGTGCTGGGACTGAAGTTGGACAGCTTTGTGGCAAGGAAGAATTTCTCCCGTGGATGGCGTTTTAAGGCAATGCCTGTGGCGCGCTCCGACAGACCTTGCACATAGGCGGGGGAGGTGTCGAAATAGTTTACTCCGTGGGCAATGGCATAGTCTATCAGGTCGTTCACGGCTTCCTGGTCTATTTCGTCTCCATTCCCGTCGGCGCGTTTCCGGGTGGGCCATCGCATGCATCCGTATCCCAGCAGGGAAACCCGGTCGCCCGTGTTGGGATTGGTACGGTAGGTCATCTTGTCGGTTGGTATCTCGCCCAGCGCGGCCGATTCGCTCTCCCCGTTGTTCTTGTTGCCCGAACAGCCGTACAGGGCTGCTGCCGAGGCAAGCGTTCCTGCACCGGCGAGTTTGAAGAAATCGCGGCGGTTTATCTTGTTCTTATTGTCTTCTTTCATTGTGATAGGACTGAAATTATAAATGGATATTTGGGTGATAAAGCTGCTTCAGACAGTTCTGTGCATCACATGGCCTTCCACATAAATGGCACTGAACGGACGCGACGGACAAAGGTTCTCGCATGCTCCGCATCCGATGCAGCGTTCGGCGTTGACTACCGGTATCTTGATGGAGGCTTCGTCTTCCGGGTCTGAAGGAACCATCTGTATGGCACCGGCCGGACAATGGCGGGCACAGTTCCCGCATTCCATCTTGTCTGTGATGCAGATGCAATTCTCCTTAATCCATACGGCATGACCGATTTGGACGGCCGATTTCTCGGCGAGGCTCGTCAGATGGATGGCATCGGTAGGACACACCTCCGCACACTTGGCGCATTCGGGGCGGCAGTAACCGCGTTCGTAGGACATTTCCGGCTGCATCAGTTTTGTCAAGTCCGAAGAAGGACGGAGCACTTGGTTGGGGCATACCGATACGCAGAGCTGGCAGGCTGTGCAGTGTTGTGCAAAGTGGCGGGCGCTCAGTGAGCCCGGAGGAGTGATGGGAGTGGCGCGCTCGGGGATTTTTTTGTCCTCGATGACAGCCAGTCCGCCGTCCACTTTCTTCTCCTGCGCCTTGAGGGCTGCCGTAGCAGCAAACACGGCAGTTGTAGAGAGAAATGCGCGGCGGGCGTCGTTTACCTGCTCCGGTGCCACGGAGGTTTCCTGGGAGACTGCAGCGGAGGCCGGCTTGCGGCGTGTGTAAGTGATGGCACCTTTCCTGCACTTGTTGATACAGTCCATACATGCCACGCAACGGCTGTAATCTATTTCGTGTGCCTTGATGTTGATGCACGATGCCTTGCAGTTGCGGGCACAAAGTCCGCAACTGTTGCACTTCTTTGTGTCAATTACTGGTTTCAGCAAGGAATACTTCGAGAGGAAGCCAAGCACTGTACCTACCGGACAGATGGTGTTGCAATAGGTACGTCCACCTCGCCATGCCAGCACGATGAGGACCACCAGAGTGACCGTGGCAATCAGCAGGGTAGGGAGACTCTTCATCCATACATCCGTTTCATAGAAGGCATAGCTGTCAGCACGTTCGGCCAGGTAGGCCAGTCCGTTGTTTGCCCACTGGTAGAGTGGGGAGAAAAGGCTGGAAACGATGCGCCCGTATGAGCTGTAAGGGGCCAGCAGCACGACAAAAGAGTTCAGTCCGCCGATAATGGCAAGTACGAATACTCCCAGCACACCGTAGCGTAGCCATTTCAGTGCGGACGAGTAGCGGAAACGGTTTTTCTTCCGTTTGGCGGAGAGCCAGGAAACAATGTCCTGGAATACTCCCAACGGGCAGATGACGGAGCAGTAGATGCGTCCGAATACCAAGGTCAGCATTGCAAGAAACAGTACTACACCGATGTTCAGTGCCAGTACGGCCGGCAGGAATTGTATCTTCGCCATCCATCCGAACCAGGCATGCAGTGTTCCCGTGAAGTCGAGGAACAACAGCGTGATGAGTGCGAAGAAGATGACGGCAAGGGTCAGTCTGATGGTACGTAGCATAAATGTATTGTATAGCGGTTAGTATTCGTTCTTTATACCTTTTTTCCCATCTCGTAGGCTTCGTGCATGGAAGGCTTGTCGTTTATCTCGCCCACTTTCCAGGCATCCACGCCATAAATGGTGCCGCATTCTTTGGGCTCTTCCAGGCAGTCGAGGAAGCCACGGAAACCATCGATGGTACGTTCCATCATGGGGACACTTTCTTCGGCGGCGGCGATAATGAAGTAGAACTCCTTGTTTTTTATTTCAAGGTAACGGGCACAACAACGGTCAATCAGTGTCTTCATCTGCGCGCTCATGGTGTAGAAGTAGACGGGGGTTGCCATGACGATGACGTCGGCGGCAATCATCTTTTCCACCACTTCGGCGGCATCGTCCTTTTGTGGGCAGGGTTTGCCGTACATGCTGCATACGCTACATCCCGTGCAGTAGTTGATGTGCTTGTCTTTCAGGAAAATCTTTTCTACTTGATGTCCGGCTTCTGCGGCACCGCGCATGAATTCGTTGCACAAGAGGTCGGAGTTTCCATTCCTGCGGGGACTGGAGGAGAGGATTAATACTTTTTTGCTCATATTCGTTGTTCGTTAGTTAGTAAATGATTACGTGCTACAAAAATAGGCAGGTTTTATGAGAACGGCAGTATACAAATTACGGTTGTTGTTACCTAAATTACTGATTCATTCCAAAAGTATCTCCCGTTCGATGCCGGTGTCTTTCAGAAATTCCCGGTCGTGGCTGATGGCAATTACGGTGCCGGCGTAGTCGCGTATCGTTGCCGTTATTATTTCTATGCTCTCGATGTCCAGATTGTTGGTGGGTTCGTCCAAAATGAACATGTCCGGGGTGTTGTCGGCAATCATCAGGCAGCAGAAGGAAAGACGCATCTTTTCGCCGCCACTCAGTTTGCTGCACGGCTTGTTCCACACGTCGTGGGGAAAGAGATAACGGTTGAGGATGGTTTTCACTTCATGTTCCGGCAGGTGGCGGTGGTTGAAGGCTTCTGCTTGTTGGAGTACGCTGCGCTCATTACGGACGAGGGAGTATTCCTGGTCCAGATAGACGGAGGTGAAGTCGGCACGCTCCATCACTCCGCCGGTGGGGTGCAGTTCGCCCATGATGAGTTTCAGCAGGGTTGTTTTTCCACTGCCGTTTTTTCCTTTCAGGCTGAGGCGGTCGCCGCTTCTCAACTGGAAGGTGAGGGAGGAAGACCAGAGCTCCTTTACTGCCTCCGGACGGGTTGTCTCCATAGGAGAAGCCGCGAGGCTGGGATAATGAAAGTTGACGTCCTTTGCCTTGACCAGAACCTTCCCCACATGCAGATGAGAGGCATTGAAGTCTGTTTTCAGTTTGTCTGTCTGTGGCAGTGAACTTTTGATACCTGACATTTCTGCCTGTAATTTTTCCGTTTTCTCCGTATGAATGCTGCTGAGTCTGCTGCTGCTGTTTTCCGCATTGTTTTTCAGTGCTCCCATCATGATGCGGGGAATCCCCTTTTTAATGGAGTTTTTTTCTCCCCGCACATTCTGTTTGGCCTTCCGTTCTTCTACTTCGCGTGCCACTTTGCGTGCAAGGCGCAGGGCTTTCTGCTTCTCTTCCAGTTGTTGGGTAAGGGCTTTCTGTTGCAGGGCCTTCTGTTCTTTGTAGAAGTCGTAGTTTCCGCTGTAATACGTCAATCCCTGGGAGGAGAGTTCGCAGATGGCAGGCAACTGATTCAGTAGCGTGCGGTCGTGACTGATGACGAGCACGGTAGCCGACGTCCGTCGTATCAAGTTATACAGACGTTCCCGTCCATCCGCGTCCAGATGGTTGGTCGGTTCGTCCAGCAGGATGGCTGTCGGGTTGTGCAACTCCATGCCCGCCAGGAAGATGCGGGTTTTTTCGCCGCCGCTAAGTCTTTCCATCGGACGGGAGAGTGGGATACCGTCCAGTCCCCAATTGTCGAGAGAAGCCAGGGCGTGTTCTTCCACGTTCCAGTCATCGTCGAGCGTATTGAAGTGCTTTTCGGCAGCGTCACCGCTTAGGATGGCATGAAGGGCAGACAGCTTCCGGCTGATTCCCAAAGCTTGTGCTACTGTCTGTCGGTCGTATTGCCCGAAGTGCTGGGGGACGTAGTACAGATGTTCGGGGCGTAGCACCGTTCCCGAACTTGGAGACAAGTCTCCTGCCAAAATACGCATGAGGGTAGACTTGCCGCAACCGTTATTTCCGGTCAGGGCTATTTTATCTCCGGAGTTGATACTCAAGTGGAGGTGTGAAAACAAGATTTCCTTATCTGCATGGATATAGCTAAGGTCTTTAATGATAAAGCTCATAAGTTTCTACTGTGTTTTTAGAAGTAAGAATGATAGGGGAGATGCAAGCATTCCCCGAAATTGAAATTCTCGAAGGGGAGGGGTACAGACAAACACAGTATTGGCTAAACATCTATATAGGTGATGCTCAGCGTTCAGTCTGAAAAAGCATGTTGATAGTGATGTTTACCGAAATGTGTTGTCTTTAGTCGGATATTCTCATCGGTGGAATTAATTGGTTAGTGGGCGCAAAGGTAATGATTTCCACTGAATAACAAAGGCTTTTTGCGATATTAATATCGTGTCGGCAAGAAGTTAATATCGTGTTTGCAAGAAATTAACTTCCTGCAGACACGATGTTAATACTTTATTGGTTCTGTTACTTCATGGCCGAAGCATCGAACGAGAGTGGCAGTAATTCTCCCACATTCTTCAGCTCGTAGATTCCCTTTTTGCCATACAGCAACACCCGCATTGGCTGCTTGAAGCGCTTCTCCGTTTCGAGCATCACTTGCCGGCAGGCGCCGCAGGGCGGGATGGGAGACTCCAGGAACTCGTCGTGCTCGTTGCGTGCAGCAATGGCGAGGGTGGTCACTGCCTGGTCGGGATGTTGGGAGTTGGCATAGAATAGGGTGGTGCGTTCTGCACACAGCCCGGAAGGATAGGCAGCGTTTTCCTGGTTGGTGCCGGTCACTACAATACCGTTTGCCAGTCTGGCTGCAGCTCCTACCGAGAAATGGGAGTAAGGGGCATAGCTGCGGTTGGTAGCCTCGCGGGCGGCATCCATCAGTTCGCGGTCGGCGGCATCCAGTTCTTCATAGTCGTATATCTTGACGGCGATTTCGATATTTAATTCTTTCATAAGGCAAAGGGTTATATTGTAATTAATGTTACAAAGATAGAAAAGAGATTGGTTATTTCAATTCTTTTACGGACTTTTGTGCAGAACTCAACATTTTAAGCATGAAACGGATTTTCAGACTGACTGCTATCATAGCATTTCTTTTTATTTCCATTACAACAGTGCAGGCACAACGCCGGAATGCCCGCTACAATGAGTATATCAAACAGTATGCTCCCCTTGCCGTGGAGCAGATGCAACGTCATAAGATACCTGCCAGCATCACGCTGGCCCAAGGGCTGTTGGAGAGTGGTGCCGGATACAGCGAGCTGGCGCGTAAGAGCAACAACCACTTCGGCATCAAGTGTGGAGGCAACTGGCGCGGACGGACGGTGAGGCATGATGACGATGCCCGCAATGAATGTTTCCGCGCTTATCGCAATCCGAAAGACTCTTATGAAGACCATTCCGATTTCCTGAAACGGGGAGCACGTTATGCTTTTCTTTTCAAACTGAAGATTACGGACTATAAGGGTTGGGCGCGCGGCTTGAAGAAGGCCGGCTATGCTACCGACCCGTCGTATGCCAACCGCCTGATAACCATTATTGAGGACTATGAACTGTATAAGTACGACAGCCGTGGCATGAGCAAACACGATGTCCGCAGTTGGGAGAAGGAACTGAAAAAGAAACCTTGGCTGGCCAATCCGCATCAGGTGTACATTGCCAACGATATAGCTTATGTCGTGGCACGCGACGGAGACACCTTCCAGGTATTGGGCAAGGAGTTTGACATCAGCTGGAAGAAACTGGTGAAATACAACGACCTCCATAAAGAATATACACTGGAGGTGGGAGACATCATCTACTTGAAAGAAAAGCGCAAGAAAGCTGCCAAACCCCATACTGTCTACATTGTGAAGGACGGCGATTCCATGCACTCCATTTCCCAAAAGTACGGTATTCGTCTGAAGAACCTTTATAAGATGAATCGTAAGGATGCGGAATACGTGCCCGAGGTGGGAGACCGCTTGAGATTAAGATAAAGAAGCTATCCGAAAATGTACAGGGTGTCCGAAAACGGACACCCTTCTTTTTTGCCTTTTCGCTTACTTTCAGTGGTTTATGATTTTGGCATGGATTTAGTATATATTAAGCGTTATGTTCGCAAACAATAAAATTTAAAGATATGGATAGAGAAATTCCGAAAGAAGTGCGTAATAAAGAACGCAATAAGAAAATCATCCGCTACGGTGCTATCGGCGTGGCAGGTATCGTAGTGGTCAGTGTACTCATTTCATTGATGCGTACGGGAGTGAAGGAGAAAGACCTCGTTTTCTCCCAAGTGGGTAAAGGCACGATTGAAGTCAGCGTCAGCGCCTCCGGCAAGGTAGTCCCGGCATTCGAGGAAATCATCAACTCGCCCATCAATACCCGCATTTTGGAAGTGTACAGAAAAGGTGGTGATAGTGTGGATGTCGGTACCCCTATCCTGAAACTGGACTTACAGAGTGCCGAAACCGACTACAAAAAGATGCTGGATGAAGAGCAGATGCGCAGCTACAAGCTGAAACAGCTGAAACTTGACAACCAGACCAAGCTGACCGACCTTCAGATGAAAATCAAAGTCTCCGCCATGAAGCTGGACCGCATGAAGGTGGAACTGCGTAACGAGCAGTACCTTGATAGCCTCGGTTCGGGCACCACCGACAAAGTGCGCCAAGCCGAACTGAGCTACAATGTAGCACAACTGGAATACGAGCAATTACAGCAGCAGTATGCCAACGAGAAGGAAGTGCTGGCTGCAGAATACCAAGTGCAGGAACTGGATTTCAGCATGTTCCAAAAGACACTGGCCGAAACCAAACGTACGCTCGACGATGCGCAGGTGCGTTCGCCCCGGAAGGCCATCCTTACTTATATCAACAATCAGATTGGTGCCCAGGTTCCCGAAGGCTCACAGATTGCCGTCATCTCCGACTTGAGTCACTTCAAGGTGGAAGGCGAGATTGCCGATACTTACGGTGACCGTGTGGCTGCCGGCGGCAAGGCCATTGTGAAGATTGGCAGCGAAAAGCTGGAAGGTTCCGTAAGCAGTGTTACTCCGCTTTCAAAGAATGGCGTCATCTCCTTTACCGTGCAGTTGAATGAGGACAACAACCGCCGACTGCGTTCCGGTCTGAAAACCGACGTCTATGTGATGAATGCAGTGAAGGAAGACGTGATGCGCATAGCCAATGCCAGCTATTATGTGGGACGTGGGGAGTATGAACTTTTTGTACGCAATTCCGACAAGGAAATTGTAAAGCGCAAGGTGCAGCTGGGCGATTCCAACTTTGAGTTTGTAGAAGTGGTCAGTGGCTTGCAACCGGGTGATGAAGTGGTGGTGAGCGATATGAGTAACTATAAGAACAAGAATAAGTTGAAGCTAAAATGATAAAGGTTTACTTGAAACAAGCCTGGGAGCTGTTGAAGCAGAATAAACTGTTCAGCATGCTCTACATTGTGGGTACGGGGCTGGCCATTGCCATGACAATGATTATGGCGGTGGTGTATTATGTGAAGATTGCGCCCGTCTATCCAGAGGCAAACCGCATGAATACGCTTTACCTCAGCAATTCAAAATTCACGCAGGGAAGCGGCAACAATACCAGGACCATGCAATGGGCTGTTTCCTACAAGGCACTGCAAGACTGGTTCTATCCCGTAGAGAATGCCCTTGTCGTTTCGGCCGAGCTGCATAATGATTTGTCGGAAAACAGTTATATACAGCCTGCCGACCGCAGCGGTGATTTTCCGGTTATGGTAAAGTTGACAGACCCTGCTTTTTTCAAGATATATTCTTTCCAATTCCTGGAAGGTAGTCCATTCACGGCATCCGACCTGGCAAGTGGCATTTCCACTGCTGTCATTACCGATGATTTGGCACGCCGCTTGTTCGGTACGACGGAAGAGGTAGTAGGACGCTCGTTCAGCCTGAACTATATCGACTATCGGGTTTGTGGGGTGGTGCGCAGTGCCAGTTACCTCACCTCTAAATCCTATGCACAGCTTTATATACCTTATACGGTGTCGCCCGATTACAGCACTCCCAAGTACGACCTTCCCTATCTGGGAGCTTTCAGTGCTACCTTTCTGGTGCAGGACAGTAAGCAGGGAGATGCTCTGCGGGCTGAGATAAAGGAAATCTGCCGCAAGGAGAATCTTATGCATCCCGATGAATGGAAAGTAGATTTCTGGGAGCAGCCCACCTCCCATCTGTTGAGTGTCTTCAAGACTTATGCAAGTATGGAGTTTGACCTTTGGGCCACAGTGCGCCACTTTCTGCTTGTCCTGCTCGTATTGCTGTTGGTGCCTGCCTTGAATCTGAGCGGCATGATATCGAGCCGTATGGAGGGACGTCTGGCAGAGATGGGCGTGCGGAAATCGTTTGGAGCCGGACGTAAGATACTGCTTTCACAAGTGATGTGGGAAAACCTGCTGCTGACCGCACTGGGCGGAGCATTGGGCTTGCTGCTGGCATGGCTGGCACTTTACGTGGGACGCGAGTGGATATTTACGGTATTCGACAGCTGGCCGAATATGGTACCCGAAGGAGTGGAGGTCCGCGTATCGGGTGAAATGCTGTTTGCTCCGCTGGTTTTTCTCGCCGCATTGGCGCTGTGCGTCGTGCTGAATCTGTTGTCGGCCCTTATACCGGCGTGGTATTCCTTGCGGAAACCGATTGTGAACTCACTGAATGAAAAACGATAAGACACGGGAGGTTGGTATGTTTAAGTTAATATGGAAGAATCTTTGGGCGCGCCGCCGCAAGAACGGATGGTTGTTGGCCGAATTGATATTGGTGAGTATCATCAGTTGGGTTGTATTGGACCCGGTGATTGTGGTCACGCACGATCGTAATATCCCGTTGGGCTATGATGCGGAGCGGCTTTGCCTCATTTCATTGGGCGCATTGCAGCCCCAGGCACCGGGATACGATGCCGAAGCGCAGGACTCTGCTACGTTGGTGGACAACTATTATAATTTGGTGCGTTATGTCAAGGACTTTGACGGTGTGGAATCGGCCACTCCCGTGCTGGGATTCTGTTATCCCAATTCTTCGGGAAGTTCGAATAGTCAATTGTTTGCCGAAGGGGATACGATTCCCTTATCTATTATGATGATACAATTTCTGCCTCATACGAACTTTTTCGATACGTATGGTTTCCGTTCCGGTAAGGGGCGGACACCCGGACAGCTGTCCGACTACGCCTATGCCCCGAATGACATTGTACTGACAGAGAATGCTGCCGAACAGTTGTTCCATACCAAAGACGCGCATGGCAAACGCTGTGTAAGCAGAGACCATGGAGATACCTTGTACATGCCGGTTGTCGGTACGATAGGAGCCATGAAGATGTATAGCGAGTGGCGTCCCGTCCCCGTTGCATTTATGCCGATGCTTACCATCGATACAAGTTATATCCCTGAAAGTGCTCATATCCTGGTACGTCTCAAAGAGGGTGTCAGCATGGAGCGTTTTCTGCACGATTTCCGTCCCTGGATGGTGAAGGAGATGAGGCGGGGTAATCTGTTTGCCCGTAGTGTCCGTTCCTATGAGCAGATTATAACGGAGAGCGAAGCCAGCAATTCCACACCGATTTACCGCCGTAATTTGGCGATGGCGGCTTTCTTCCTGGTGAATCTTTGCCTGGGTGTCATCGGTACCTTCTGGTTGCAGACACGTACGAGGCGCGAGGAAGTGGGAGTGATGCTGTCGTTCGGAGCTACACGCAGTGACATTGTCCGCCTGCTGATGGGCGAAGGCACGGTATTGACCGTGGTCGCTTCACTGACTGGTTTTCTGCTTTATTTGCAATATGCACTGAAAGAAGGGCTGGCCAAAGGACAGAATTGGGTGGAGAGTACAGAGAGCTATTGGGTATCGGATTTTACCTTGCATTATTTGCTCGTGTCGCTCGTCATCTTTCTGATACTGCTGGTGGTAGTGTTGGTGGGAATCTATATCCCGGCGCGCAACATCAGCTGCATTCCACCTACGGAAGCCCTGCGTGACGAATAGATGAAAACGGACAAAGTGTTCATTTTCGGACACCTTACTGCATGTATAAATAGCAGATAATCAATGATAAACGGTTTTGGCATAACTTTTGACCTCTTGAAGCAGAAATTGTGCGGAATAGAAACGGAACAGAATAATAACAATTAAATACTTACCATTATGATTAAGTTAACTAGCATCAACAAGATTTATCGTACAAACGAGATTGAAACCGTGGCATTGGAAAATGTAAACCTCGAAGTGAACAAGGGAGAATTTCTCAGTATCATGGGACCTTCCGGTTGCGGAAAATCTACGTTGCTGAACATTATGGGTTTATTGGATGCACCCACCAGCGGTACCATCGAAATAGCCGGTACGAAAGTGGACGGCATGAAGGACAAGGAGCTGGCTGCTTTCCGTAACCAGAAGCTGGGTTTTGTGTTTCAGTCTTTCCATCTGATTAACTCGCTGAATGTACTGGATAATGTGGAGCTGCCTTTGCTGTATAGAAAGGTGTCTGCCAAAGAACGCCGTCGTTTGGCGGAAGAGGTGTTGAAGAAGGTCGGTTTGAGCCACCGCATGCGTCACATGCCTACACAGCTTTCCGGCGGTCAGTGCCAGCGTGTAGCCATTGCCCGTGCCATTATCGGCAACCCGGAGATAATCCTCGCCGATGAGCCCACCGGTAACCTGGACTCCAAGATGGGTGCCGAAGTCATGGAACTGTTGCATCAACTGAACAAGGAAGACGGACGTACCATCGTGATGGTGACCCACAATGAAGAGCAGGCCAAACAGACCTCACGTACCGTCCGCTTCTTCGACGGACGTCAGGTGGAATAATTACTGCTTAGCAACTGTCAACTATTAATTATCAACTATCAATTAATGAAATGCAAACCGTAAGACAAGCTTTTACAATCTTGAAGCAGAATCCGCTGCTAAGTACGATTTCCATATTGGGTACGGCCTTTGCTATCACCATGATTATGGCTATTGTGATTACTTGGCAGACGAAATATGCTGACTTGGAACCGGAGGTGAACCGCAGTCGGTGTCTTTACTTTTCCGCTATGCACGTATACGACAAGGAAAAGGACGGCAATAATAATTGGAGTAATCCTTCGGCGGCATTTATGAAAGAATGCGTGCAGCCGGTGCCCGAAGTGGAATACTGTACGGCATTTTCCCCAGCCGGTTTGTCATTGGCTTCGTTGACTGACGGTAACAATCGGGTGAAAGTGGATGCTATGCGGACAGATCCCGACTTCTGGAAAGTGTTCAGCATGCAGTTTCTTGCCGGACGCGGCTTCAGCGAAGCCGACCGTGCTGGAGAAAGCAAGGCTGTAGTAGTCTGTGCGTCTGTAGCGCGGAAACTGTATGGAAGTACAGATGTAGTGGGACAGGAATTCCTGCTGAACCGGGAACTTGCGCGTATCGTGGGAGTGGTGAAAGATGTTTCCGTCACTGCTAAGGATGCATATGCACAAGTATGGGGTATGTACAGTGCCGACGAACTGAAAATTACCGGAGTCCACAGTTATTTGGGAGGCATGCAGATTGCTGTATTGGCACGTACATCCGATGACTTTCCTGCCATCCGGGAGGGCATTGCCAAGCAGGTGGAACGTGTTAATGCCGGATTGGGTAATAAACAGATAGACATCATGGAACAGCCGGACAATATCGTGGCGCACGTCAACCACGTATGGGCTAATGTAGGGCCAGACTTGACAATGCTTTATCTTCAATATGCCGTAGCTTTATTTATCATTTTGTTGGTACCGTCACTCAATCTGTGTGGCTTGAGTAACAGCCGCATGCAGCAACGTATTACCGAATTAGGTGTACGTAAGGCTTTTGGAGGAACGAAAAGTGTGCTTGTGCGGCAGATACTGAACGAAAATCTGATGTTGACATTACTGGGTGGAGTAGTGGGACTGCTTTTCAGTTATTTGGCAGTATATGCCATGCGTATGTGGCTGTTCACCAATAATCAGAATGTGGGTACGTCGGGCGAGTTCAGCTTGAACATGGAGGCACTGTTTAGTCCGTGGGTATTCCTGCTGGCATTTGTTTTCTGTGTGGTCATCAATCTGTTGAGTGCGGCACTGCCTGCATGGATAGCGGCACGGCGCACTATTGTAGATTCTTTGAATGATAAATAGAAGGAGGTACTTGATATGAAATTTACGATACATAACTTACGTATGATAAAGGCACGCTTCAGCAGTAACGGCTGGGTATTGGCTGAATTGTTCTTGGTATTCATCGTGATGTGGTTCCTCTGTGACTCACTGGGATGCATGAAATATACTTTCTACCGTCCGCTGGGTTATAATATTGAACATGTCTATAAATTATCCACCGTTGTAGGTGGAGAAAGTCGGGATACGAGTCTGACTGATGCCGATAAATATCTGGGTATATTGGCGAAATTGGAACAAGAGCCTTCCGTAGAGGCAGCTGCCCTTTGTTATTGGAGCCTTCCGATGAGTGGCAGTAATAGTTACAATGCGTTGGTTGTGCAAGATACTTCCTGGGTGCAAGGACGCTGTATTTATACGACTGGAGGATATATGGATGTTTTCCGGATAAGTGAGGACCCGCGTCACCCGTTCCGGGACACTCCCGCAGGATGGAACAATGTGACACTGAGTAATGCCGCTTTTGAACGTTTTCGTAAGAAAATGCCGGAGTTTTCGCAGACTACGCCGTTAGGTAATGGTGATTCTGTTACAATCATCAAGCAGATGGGGAAGACCGGTGCTTTCCGTTCCTATCGTTATGGAGTTGAGGAACCTTGGTTCTTTTATCATTTGGGAGAGAATATGATTAAGGCAGAGTTTGCCGACAATTGGTCGCAGATTGTTTTCCGCGTGAAGCCTGCTGCCGACGGACCGGATTATCGGGAGAAGTTTCTGCGCGAAATAGCGCCTAAACTGGACACGGACAATGCGTTTGTGGCAGATGCCGCTCCCTATACTGAACAACAGTTGCAGTTCGAGGTGATGAATGGCGATACGGATAAGGTGAACAGTCAGGCTGTGGTGGTGCTCTTCCTGCTGGTGAATGTATTTTTGGGGTTAATAGGCACCTTCTGGTTCCGTACTCGCCGCCGCCGTTCGGAGATAGCTCTACGGATGACGATGGGCAGTACGCGTGGCGGTGTGTTTCGTTTACTGATAGGTGAGGGGTTACTGTTATTGGCGTTAGTGACATTGCCTGCCATGGTTGTATGCTACAATGTGGGGATGGCGGAATTTACTATAGGACGTACCTCTCTCATATCCACTTGGCCGATAGAGTGGAGTGTGATACGCTTCCTTGCAGGTTCTCTAGGGGCTTGGTTACTGATAGCTCTGATGGTAGTGATTGGAATATGGTTTCCGGCACGGCAGGCTATGAAGATTGAGCCGGCAGAGGCGTTGCATGAAGAGTAGTATGAAAAACAATAGAGGATTAACAATAAAAAAGAAGAAAAATGAAAACTAATATAGTAGGTATTATCATTGCATTGATATTGACATTTGTAGGTATGCTGAGTGTTTATGCACAAGATACCAAAGTGAGTGAAGTGCGCAAAGTGGATGCCTTTTCGTCCATTGAGATAACGTCTGTGGGAACAATTTATTTTACACAGAGTGACACTTATTCTTTCAAGATTGAAGGTAAGGAGAAGCACGTGAAGAATACAGAAACCACAGTGAAGGACGGCTGTCTGCTGATAGGCTTCAAGGATAGGAAAAACAAGAGCATGAGAAATCAGAAAGATGGCGTGACCATTTGGATTTCGGCTCCTGATTTGAAGAAGGTGGAGTTTACCGGTGTAGGGGAGTTCAATTGTGAGAAGCCCTTGAAACTGGATGAGGTGTCATTTGAGGTAAAGGGAGTGGGTGAAGTGAATGTATCCGATTTGACGTGTGACGAGCTGAAAGTTGCTTTGCGCGGAGTAGGTAGCGCCGATATTCATGTAGTCTGCGATTATTTGACTGCCAGAATGAGTGGTGTGGGTGACGTCACTTTGAGCGGAACTGCCGGGCATGCTGACATTTCTAAAGGAGGCATAGGCGGAGTGAATACATGTAACCTGAAGGTGGGCCGTTGAGTAGCGGTAACACCAATCGTAAATAGTAAATCGTCTAATCGTAAATATCAATATGATAAAGCAATACTTCACACAAGCCTGGGCACAGTTGCGGCAGCAACCGATGATTAGTGCCGTCAGCATAGCCGGTACGGCACTTGCCATCTTCCTCATCATGCTGGTGGTGATGATGCAGCAGGTGAAGGTAGCTCCGTTTGCTCCGGAGAGCAACCGCGACCGCTTTCTACATGTGCATTATATGAGCATCACCAACAAAAGCTGGGGAGAGGGAAACAGTTCCAACGGACCGATGGGGATAAAGACTGCGCTTGAGTGCTTCAAATCGCTGAAGACCCCCGAAGCAGTAACGATTTATACCTGTATGGTCATTTCTACCCCCGTGAATCTGCCGGGACAACCTGCAACGGGTATCGACCTGTTGCAGACAGATGATACTTTCTGGCGTGTGTTTGATTTCTCTTTTGTTGCCGGGAAACCTTATGACCAGGCTACATTCGATGCCGGACTACCCGTAGCGGTAATTACGGAAAGTGTAGCGCGCAGGTTATTCCAGACAACGGAGGCTGTTGGTCGCGAATTCCTTTTGAACCATGCTCCTTATACAGTGTCCGGTGTAGTGAAGGATGTTTCTACTTTGGCCAACACTGCCTATGCGCAGGTATGGGTGCCCTATACTTCTACTGAGGTGACGAAAAACACTTGGAGTGATGAGCATATGGGGATGATGAGCGTTACCATTCTGGCGAAAAGCCGTGATGATTTTCCCGCTATTCGTGAGGAGACGGAACGCCGCCGTCAGGAGTACGACACTGTAATTGGCGAGAATGGTTATTCGTTGATTTACCGTAACCGTCCTTATGACCAGGAGAAAAATGCCGCAGGAATGGCTGCCAACATCGAACCGGACGTGGACCAGGCACGCAGGCAGCGTCTCATTATCTTCATCATTCTACTGATTGTTCCTGCCATCAACCTCAGCTCGATGACGCAGAGCCGTCTGCGCCAGCGTGTGGCAGAGATTGGTGTGCGCCGGGCATTCGGTTCAACGAGACTGGAACTGATGGGGCAAATCATTGCAGAAAATCTGGTGGTGACATTGCTGGCAGGGGTGATGGGATTGTTGCTGAGTGTAGCATTCGCTTATTTGGGAAATACACTGCTGTTTGCGCAGGAATTCAGCCAGACGCTGAGTCCTCCGGCAGTGGATGCGAGCATATTGCTGCATGGCTCCACCTTTGGCTGGGCGTTGTTGTTCTGCTTTGTGCTGAACTTACTAAGTTCCGGTATTCCCGCATGGCGTGCATCAAGAATAGGGATTGTAAATGCATTGGGCGGACGTTTGCATAAATAACTCCATCACAAAACATTAATCATTGAAGAAAATGACTAAGAAACTTCTTACACAGATAAAGAATGAATGGCTCTCAAACCTATGGTTGGTGTTGGAGTTATTGGTAGTGAGTGTAGTGATGTGGTACGTGGTAGACTATCTTTACACGCGCGCCGCCACCTATCTGGAGCCGAGAGGCTTTAATATAGAACATTGCTACCTTATAGAGTTGGGGGAACTGACACCCAAAAGTCCCGACTACATAGCCGGATATACCTCTCAGCAGACCCACGATGACATAGCCGAGCTGCTGGATCGTCTGCGTCGCCGGCCGGAGATAGAAGCGGTCAGCCTTTCGCAGAATTCGTATCCTTACAACGGAAGCAATTCAGGCGCTGAAGTAAGCTATGACACTTTGCGTTCTCCCGGTTGGACCATCCGCAGGTTAGTGACACCGGACTTTCCCCGTGTATTCCGCTATCGGGGCACGCGTGGCGAGACACCCGAACAATTGGCTGAAATGTTGGAGCGCGGGGAGTTTATGGCTTCGGATAACCTCTACCGGAAATACGACTGCCGGATGACAGATCTCGTAGGCCAGCGGTTCTATCTTTTTGGTGATACTACGAAGACCTACCGGCTGGGTGCTGCACTGCAAAATGTACGCTATCACGATTATGACCAGGCGCGAAGCTCATATTCCATGATGGTGAAGCAGAGTTTCTACTATATCGGTCTCGAACTTTGTGTCCGCGTCCGTGAAGGGCAGGACAATGACTTCATTGAGAGGCTGAAGGCAGACAGTGAGAGCCAGTTCCGCATAGGCAATATCTTCATTTCGGAGATACGTTCTTTCAAGGATATTCGTCGCAACTACCAGCAGGCATGGACCAATGACATCCGTAACTATGTGATGGGTATGGGATTCCTGCTGCTGAACATTTTCCTCGGCTTGCTCGGAACATTCTGGTTCCGTACGCAGCAACGCCGTTCGGAGATAGCACTGCACAAAGCGCATGGAGCGACAGACCGTGCCATCTTCAGCCGGCTGCTTAGTGAAGGGATATTGTTGTTGGCAATTGTCACCCCCGTTGCATTGCTCATCGATTATAATCTTGCACACCTGGAGTTGAACTCCTGGAGGAACGGTACGACGTTGGAGTGGGACCGCCTGCTGCTATGTGCCGCCATCAGCTTTGTGCTGATTGCCCTAATGATTGTCATCGGTATAGGTATTCCCGCCCGAAAGGCCATGAAGGTGCAGCCTGCCGAAGCATTACATGATGAATAGAAAGTTATGAAACAAATTTTAGCTCTTATCCGCCAGAATCCCTTTTTCAGTGCTGTTTCCGTCATCGGTACGGCAGTGAGCATCACCTTTGTCATGGTCATTTACATGGTGTATGACATCCAGACGGCTGACTTGGCTCCCGAGTCGCACCGCAGTAGTATGGTATATTCTTCTTATGGATACTCTTACTGTAAGTCCGACCGCAGCAATTCCAATACGGGTATGTCTTATCGGGCTGTCAACGCTATTTTTAAGGAACTTCCGGGAGCAGAACTTGTCACCTATCTGGGACCTACCTATCTTAGATATTGTGGGGAATCGCCCGCGCGGGGAATGCGCCGTACGGTTCGTCAGGTGGATTTGAACTATTGGCGTGTCTACGATATCCCTCTTGTGGCGGGCCGTCTTTTCAGTACCGAAGAGTTCGATGCTTGCCGGGATGTCGTGGTTATAGGCGAACAGCTTGCTCGCGAAGCTTTCGGGTCTGCCGAAGCAGCCATTGGCAAAAATTATTTTGTCAACTTTCGCCCTAAGCGCATTGTCGGGGTCACCAAGGATGTGAGCTCTCTGTTCACATTTGCCTATGGAGAGTTGTGGATGCCTTATTCCACCCGGGATTCCGGTCTGGGCAGTGAAGGGCTACGGGGAGATTTCGAGGCTGTGGCCCTTGTCAAGCCCGGTGTCGGCAGAGAGGAACTCAAGCGGCAGATAGAACAGTCGCTTGCCCGCTTCAACGAGATACTGGTCGAATATGAACTGGAGCTTCCCGACCTCAGCACCTATACGGAACGGCAGTTCTTCCGTAATGACACGATGAGTCCTGCCGTAACCTGCATCATCCTGGGTTTGATATTGCTTATTGTGCCCGCTATCAATGTCAGCGGACTTATATCTTCGCAAATGTCCCGTCGCATGGCTGAGCTTGCGGTAAGGAAAGCATACGGCGCCAGCCGTTCTACCTTGATGGTGCAGTTGCTCCGCGAGAACCTGGCCTTGGCATTTGCCGGCGCATTGCTCGGTTTTCTCTTTTCGTGCATATTCCTATGGCTGGGTAAGGACTGGATGCTTGGCGATGGTGCTCCCGGAACGAATTTTGATGTAAGCGTCTGGCTCTTCCTCCGTCCTGCGGTTTTCGTGGCTGTATTGGTGGTGTGTCTGTTGTTCAACCTGCTTTCTGTGTTTATTCCTGCCTGGCATGCCACCCGTCGCCCTATAGCCGAGGTTCTTGGCGGAGAATGAGCGGATAAACGAATCCCAATTAAAACAGTAACGAGTATGATACATTCTATTTTACACCAGATATGGAACCAGCGCCGCAGTAACGGCTGGCTGTTTGCCGAGCTGTTGATTGTATTTACATTGATGTGGTATTGTGTGGATGTACTCTATGGCTTTGCCCATGCAGAACGGCAGCCTAAGGGGTATGATTTGGAGCATGTCTATAAGATAAGGATTTCCTGCAATCCCACACAGATAGTGCCGTGCACGTCGGAAGACAGCCTGCAGACCTTCTGGTTCAAGCCGATGGAGGAAGTGCTCCGGCGTATCAGGCAATATCCTGCAGTGGAAAGTGCTGCCACGTGGCTGGGTACCGATACTTATACCCGCGGGCGTGTTTACCAGGGGTATACGACGGACAGCGTGCATGTTGTCGAGACTACAGTGCGTTATGTGTCTCCCGAATATTTCGACGTCATGCGCATTCCGCTGTTGCAGGGGAATGTCTCGGATTGGAATTCCACTGCCAGTCCTCTGCCTGCCGTGGTGACCCGTGATTTGGCAGACAGTCTTTTTCAGACAAGTGCCGGGGCGGTGGGCCGCGAGTTTCTGGATTATTACAGCGGAGGTCTCCGTTACCGTGTCTCTGCAGTCTGTGCCTTGCAGAAGACGGATGACTATGCCCGTTACGGACCTTTTGTCCTGACTCCTTTCCCCGGTTGGTTCTATGAGGACCAGTACCTCCCGTTCATCTCCCTACGGATACGTCCGGAGGCGGATACGGATAATTTTGCAGCTCGTTTTTATCAGGATATGATGTCGCAGCTGCAGGTCGCTCCATTCTATCTTTTCGACATACAGAGCTATAAGGACCAGAAGATAGAGCGGGATGCTGCCGAAGGAATCACCCCGTATATCCGCAGCGCAAGGCTCATTGTGATATTCTTTGTTTTCAATGTATTCATCGGGCTGATGGGAACTTTTTGGTTCCGTACCCGCCATCGCCGCAGCGAGATTGCTTTGCGCATGGCCATGGGCAGCAGCCGCGGAAGAATACGCTGGCAATTGCTGGGTGAAGGGTTGCTGCTGTTGGCACTTGCTTCCATCCCCGCTTTGATGATATGTATCAATATGGTTATGGCAGATGTCACTTTTACGGAAGCCACGGATGCCACTTGGGGGAGATTTGTCATATGCGTTTCTATTGTCTGGATATTGATGGCATTGATGGTGATTGCAGGAATCTGGTATCCGGCTTCACGGGCCATGAAGGTACAGCCCGCCGAAGCATTGCACGATGAGTGAGTTTTTTTTGAATAATCTGTGCTCATTCTCAATATAACTTGTATATTTGCGTGACGAATAAGAGTTTTGCGTTGAGTATACAAAATCTATATTATGATGAAACGCCTTTTCTTTCCATTGTTTGCAGGCTTGTTGTGGTTGATGTCGGGAACACTTTCGGCTACGGAACGTACGTACAATGTACTTTTCATACAGTCCTATACAAAAAATACTCCTTGGCACAGCCTTCTGACAGAAAATTTGGAGAACGGACTGGACAAGGGGGGAGTTAAAGCCAATATCACTACTGAATATCTGAATGCCGATTACTGGTCTTTCGCTTCCGAGTGCTTCATCATGCGCCGCATCTGCGAGCGTGCCAGGCAACGGAAAACGGACTTGATTGTGACCTCCAGCGATGAGGCTTTCTTCACATTGACCCATTGCGGTGATTCCCTGCCTTATCAGATACCGGTAGTGGTTTCGGGTATCAAATACCCGGATGAGAGAGTCTTTGAAAGAATGCCCAACGTCTCCGGCTATGTTTCGAAAACGGATTTCGATGTCTTGCTGGATGCGGCTGTCCGCATGTTTCCTTCCCGCAGGGAGTTGGTCTGTCTGTCCGACAGCAGTTTCCTGAGCCTTAAAGGGGTTAAGGCTGTGGAGGAATCCTGGGAACGCATAAAGAGCAACTATCCGGAGCATGAGTTGAAAGTGCTGAATGTGCAGGCCAAGTCCTTGAACTCTATCATCACTTCCATTTGCTATGACTACAATGCCTACAAGCATATTGTCATTGCTCCCAAATGGATTCCCTTTCTTTCCTTGAAGTTGAAGGCCCCCGTGTTTACCAGCCAGAACCTGGCTATGACGAACGGTGTTCTGTGTGTGTATGATGCCGTTCCCGGAGAGGATGCTTTTGCTGCCGGCCGGCAGGCTGCAAGTATTTTGAAGGGCAAGTCACCCGCCTCATTGGAAGTAAAGGACTTTGGGGGCAAGTTGCTGTTCGATTACAAACAGTTGCAGTTTTTCCGTGTGGACACGAACCGTGCGGAGAGCAAGGGCATCATTTTGAATATACCGTTGATGGAGCGTTACCGTGTCTGGTTCATTCTGTTCTATTCGCTGATTGTCGGGGCATTGGTGCTGCTGGTTGCCTGGCTTTTCCGTGCCAACCGCAGGGAGTCGCGTAAGCGCATACATGCCCAGACCCGCTTGTTGATACAGCACCGCCTGGTGGAGCAGCGCGACGAGTTCGACAATATCTTCTGTTCCATTCGCGACGGCTTGATTACGTATGATACCGACCTGCGCATCCATTTTGTCAACCGTCCGTTGTTACAGATGTTGGGACTTTCTTCCGAAACCTATACGTCCCGTTTCTATGAAGGGCAGATGGCCGGCTCCATTTTCAGGATTTACATGAATGGAGAAAACATCCTGCAGGACTTGTTGAAGAAAGTACGTACCGGAAAGAGACCTATTTCTATTCCGGAGAAAGCCTTCATGCAGGAAAACCATCAGGGAACGTATTTCCCCGTTTCCGGCGAGGTAGTACCTATCTTTGCCAATGAAAAGATGACGGGAATGGCGATTGTATGCCGCAATATCTCCGAAGAAGAGATGCAGAGACGCTTCTTCAATATGGCGGTGGAGGAAAGCTCCATTTATCCGTGGCAGTACAACATGCATATGAACCGTTTCCATTTCCCGGGTGGATTGCTGCGCCGTTTCGGGTATACCGGTGATACGGACTTGCTGGCACGTGATGAGATGGACACCCTTATACATCCGGAAGACTTGCTGCATACGCGCAGGAATTTTGATGCCATTCTGTTGGGCAATGAAATCAATTCACGGATGAGTTTCCGGTTGAAGAGTGCGGATGGGAGCTATGAATGGTGGGAGTTCCGCAGTACCGCTTATGACGGACTGACGGTTGATACCCCATACATGGTATTGGGAGTATGCCAGAGCATCCAGCGTTACAAGGATACGGAAGAGGCCTTGATTGCCGCACGTGACCGTGCCTTGCAGGCCGACAAGCTCAAATCTGCGTTTCTTGCCAATATGAGCCATGAGATACGCACCCCTTTGAATGCCATTGTCGGCTTCTCGGATTTGTTGAAGGATTTGGACGCTTTTTCTCCGGAAGAGGTAAAGCAGTTCGTCGAAACAATCAACATCAACTGTACATTGCTGCTGGCGTTGATAAACGATATTCTGGACCTCTCGCGCATAGAATCGGGCACGATGGACTTTAAGTTCGGAGCATTCAACCTGGCGTTTATCATGCAGGAGGTCCATGAATCCCAGCGTCTGAGTATGCCTCGGGATGTAGAGCTGCGTATAGAGATTCCGGAAGGGGAAGACAAATTGGTCATCACCGATTCCGTCCGCTTGAAGCAGGTCGTGAACAACCTGATAAACAATGCCAAGAAATTCACGGTAACGGGCAGCATCACCTTCGGCTATGTCACGAACCGGGAAGGATATACCACCATCTTTGTCGAAGACACGGGAAGCGGTATCTCTGAAGACGCCCAGAAACATATCTTCGAACGCTTTTACAAAGAAGACAGCTTTACGCAGGGCGCCGGTTTGGGGCTGAGCATTTGCCAGACCATCGTAGACCGCCTGCATGGTTCTATCTCGGTCTCCTCAGAGTTGGGAAAAGGAACGCGTTTCGAGGTGGTGATACCGGATGCGAACGAGTAATCATTCAATCCGTTTGCAGGCATTGGCTTGCAGGAACTCTTCCAATATATCCTCGTAATTGCCATACAGCATGATGTGGTGGTTGCCCAGCGGTGTCTTGAGGAAATAGTCGGCAGGGGAGTTCATTTTTATCCGCACTTGGGTGCGGCACATATTGATGTAGTTTGTATTCTCAACAAGCGTGCCGGTGCTCAAGTAATATTCGTCCAGGCTTTCGCTTCCGCATTTTACGATGGTTACATCTCCCGTCGGCAGGATTCCCTGAATACCGATGCCGCTTTCTGTCTCAAAATGGTTGCGTATGATGAACTGCTCCGTTTGTGCGATGCCGATGGTGCAGTGTGCCAATATGATTTCATTGGTACGGGCATTTATCATGGAAGGATTGGCCATGAAGGAGTTTTTCCCCGTCAGCACTTTTACGGCCAGCATGGTGAAGACGGATTGCAAATCGCCTTCACATCCGGCAATGATTCCTTCGTCGTTCAGCAAGGCAAGGGCAAGGCAGCCGGTGGTTCCCGTTTGGTCTATCAGGCGGAAGCAGCTGAGGGTAATGGCGCTCAGTCGCTCTTCCTCTACAATCCTCTTGATGGCTCGATACAGCCGCATGGCTTTTATCATGTCTTCGGGGCTTGCCTCTCGGCAGGCAAGCGCTTTTCCTGCCAGTCCGGCGCATGCTTCGCCCACCTCGTCGTCCGTTATCTGTCCGTAGTATTCATAAATGCGGTCCAATGAGACGTCTGTGTACTCGATACCCCAGCGGCGTTTGGCAAGCAGATAATCCACATTGCTGGCAACGAGCCAGCTGGACGGAGTGCCCATTACGCCGATGCGCATGCCGAAAAGGCTGCGTTGTGCCACGAAATTGCTGTGCAGGACAAAAATACGCTTGATGGTCTCGGGGAGCTCTCCGTGAAGAATCTCGCTTTTCATTCCCCGGCCGCGCAGCCAGGAAGATATTTCGAGAGCGGCGGCCAGTGAGTTCTGCATGCCGTCTGCCAAGAGGATGGCGGGGCGGGGAAGGGATTCGAAATGCTGGATTACCAGCCGTTCCACACCTCCGGTGGCAATGAATATAATACTGAAGTCATCGGGTGATAACTTGTCTATGTCTTTGTAATCAATGAAGTTGACGGTAAAGTATTTTTCCAATTCAGTCAATATCACTTCGTGGGAGCTACGGACTGATGCTTGTTTATGCAGTATGGAAGCAAAAGTTATAAGGTTGATGACCATGGTGTTATTTACTATTTGACTATTTACTATTTACAATTGATTCTACTTGGCTCGTTTGCTTTTTCAAAGATACAAGTTTCTGTTTACATATCATAGAGTTTTTACGATAGATAAGTTTTTTAAAGTTTTTATGGTCTTGCCTTCCTTTTGGTTTCAAATAATTCGCTACATTTGCAACTTTAATGATAAAGTGATAGCAATATCACCTATAAATACTCTATTAAATAGTAAATCATAAATCGTCAAATAGTAAATAAACCTCATGCCAACAATATCTATTCGCGGAATGGAGATGCCCGCATCTCCTATCAGAAAACTGGCTCCTCTGGCAGATGCTGCCAAGCAGAGGGGTATACATGTATTTCACCTGAACATCGGTCAACCCGACCTGCCTACTCCGGAAGTCGCGATTGAAGCGATACGGAACATCGACCGGAAAGTTCTGGAATACAGTCCCAGTGCGGGATATCGCAGTTACCGCGAGAAGTTGGTGGGTTACTATGCAAAGTACAATATCAATCTGACTGCAGACGACATCATCATCACTTCCGGCGGCTCGGAGGCGGTGTTGTTCTCTTTCCTGGCTTGCCTCAATCCGGGGGATGAAATCATTGTTCCCGAGCCGGCCTATGCCAATTATATGGCGTTTGCCATCTCTGCCGGAGCCAAGATACGCACCATTGCCACGACCATCGAAGAGGGTTTCTCGTTGCCCAAGGTAGAGAAGTTCGAGGAGTTGATTAACGAGCGCACGCGTGCTATTTTGATTTGCAATCCCAACAATCCTACGGGTTACCTCTATACACGCCGTGAAATGAACCAGATTCGCGACCTTGTGAAGAAGTACGATTTGTTCCTCTTCTCGGACGAGGTGTACCGTGAATTTATTTATACGGGTTCTCCCTATATCTCTGCCTGCCATCTGGAGGGCATTGAGAACAATGTGGTGCTGATTGATTCCGTGTCCAAGCGCTATTCGGAGTGCGGCATCCGCATCGGTGCCCTGATAACGAAGAACAAGGAAATCCGGGATGCTGTCATGAAGTTCTGCCAGGCGCGTCTCAGTCCTCCGTTGATAGGCCAGATTGCCGCAGAAGCATCGCTGGATGCCGATGAGGATTATCTGCGCGACACATACGATGAATATGTAGAACGCCGTAAATGCTTGATTGACGGATTGAACCGTATACCGGGCGTATATTCGCCCATCCCGATGGGAGCCTTCTATACGGTGGCAAAGCTTCCGGTAGATGATTCGGACAAGTTCTGTGCCTGGTGTCTGTCGGAGTTCGAGTACGAGGGACAGACGGTATTCATGGCGCCTGCCTCCGGATTCTATACTACGCCGGGTTCCGGTCGCAACGAAGTGCGTATCGCATATGTACTGAAGAAAGACGACTTGAACCGCGCTCTCTTTGTGCTTCAAAAGGCACTGGAAGCCTATCCGGGACGAACCGAATAAAATGAAATAATTCATTAGGCGCGGATTACGCGGATTACACGGAAGATTTAAAACAAACGTCTTTTCTTAAGTTTTCTGCGTAATCCGCGTAATCCGCGCCTAAAAAATAATAGCCCATGAACTTATCTCGCTTTATAGCGTTGCGCATTTATCGCAACTCGGAGCCGGGCAAGCAAGTTTCCCGTCCGGCTGTCCTTATCGCCATGGTGGGCATTGCCCTCGGACTGGCGGTGATGATTATTGCCGTGTCCGTCATTGTCGGCTTCAAGAGCGAGGTAAGGGATAAAATCGTAGGTTTCGGTGCCCATATCCAGATAGGCAACCTGGATGCTGCACGCTCTTATGAGACGCGCCCAGTGGTGGTGGGCGACAGCATGATGGCTGCGCTTTCCGATTATCCCGAAGTGAAGCATGTACAACGCTACTCCACCAAGCCGGGGATGATAAAGACCGTCGATGCCTTTCAGGGAATGGTGCTGAAAGGTGTGGGGCAGGAGTATGACAGCACCTTTTTCCACCGCCATCTGCTGGAGGGGGAGTTTCCGCAATTCAGCGATTCCGCTTCGTCCAACCGCGTAGTCATCTCAAAGTCTCTTGCCAACAAGCTGCAATTGAAACTCGGTGACAAGATAGACACCTACTTCATCCAGGACGATGTGCGTGCTCGCCGCCTGAAGATTGTAGGTATCTACCAAACCAACTTCTCCGAATACGACAACCTATTCCTGCTTACCGACCTCTATTTGGTGAATCGCCTGAACAACTGGGAGCCGGACCAGGTGAGCGGTGTGGAGCTGGAAATACGCGATTATGACAAGCTGGAAGAAACCACCTATGAGATAGCTGTCGATACGGACGAGAATCCCGACCGCTATGGTGCCGAGTATTGCGTCCGCAATGTAGAGCAGCTCAATCCCCAAATCTTTGCCTGGCTGGGCATCTTGGATGTCAACATCTGGGTCATTCTCATTCTGATGATTGGAGTGGCGGGGTTCACCATGGTATCCGGCCTGCTGATTATCATCATAGAGCGTACCTCCATGATAGGCGTGCTGAAGTCTTTGGGAGCCAATAACTTTACCATCCGTAAAGTCTTCCTTTGGTTTTCGGTCTTCCTCATTGGGAAAGGCATGCTTTGGGGGAACATAATCGGCCTTGCGTTCTATTTCGTGCAGCGCTGGTCCGGCTTGTTCAAGCTCGACCCTGAAACCTATTACATGGCTACTGTTCCGGTATCTTTCAATATCTGGCTGTTCCTGCTGCTGAATGCCGGCACATTGCTGGCTTCGGTCCTGATGTTGCTGGGCCCATCATTCCTGATTACACGCATCCATCCGGCAACTTCCATCCGTTACGAATAAGAGAATCACTTTCTCAGAAAACCGCTTTTCTTGCGGAACAGACAGTACCATTTCCAACGCAAAGACTGTATCGGCTGCAATAGGTCGAAAGCCGGTAGTGTGAAGTAATATCTGCGCTGTTCTTCCAGGTCGCGGGCGGTCTTGTTCACGATGACGGCCTGCATGGTGAAACGGAGCAGGAACAAAAGGAAAGCGACGCCTGCTGCCAGCCAGTGGAAGTGCAGAATGCCGATGACCATCGCGGCTATCCAGGATGCGTGGAATGCCAGGCGGGTCAAGGTCTCAAAACCGGCCAGCCAGCGTTGCATCCCATGATACAGCCGTGCTGTGGAGGCGTAGCCTATTTTCTCTTCTTTCCAGTCCTTGGCACGCAGAAGCGGCTGCATGCGCACAATGGCATTGGCATCCGTTTCCACCCGCGTGTTCTCCGGGGTAGCCACGTGGTTGATGAACAAATCGTCGTCTCCCCGTTGCAGGTTGAGGTGTGCGGAGAATCCTTTCTGTTGGTAGAAGAGTTCCTTCCGGTAGGCCAGGTTACGCCCGATGCCCATGTAGGGGCTGCCTGCCAGGGCAAATCCCAGATAGCGCATGGAGGTGAACAGATTGTCGAATGCCGCCCGTTTGTGCAGCCAGCCTTTTCCGCGTTCGTAGCCGCTGTATCCCAGCACCACTTGGGTACGTGATGTGAAGTTGCGTGCCATCAGTCGCAGCCATTGGTTGCTTTGGGGCATGCAGTTGGCATTGGTAAACACCAGCCATTCATATTTGCTGGCCTTGATTCCAAGCGTCACGGCCAGCTTCTTGCGGCTGATGTAGCGGGAGGAATCGGGCACGAAGCTGTGGTAGAGATGGGGATATTTCTCCTCGAGGATGGTCAGGTAATCCTCGCTCTCATCGGTGTTGCCGTCGTTAATGACGATGACTTCAAATTGGGGATAGTCCTGCTCCAGCACGGCGCCCAGGTTGCGGCGCAGATTCTCGGATTCCTCGCGGGCGCAGATAATGACGGATATGGGGGGCAGTTCCTGGGTGAAGTGCGTGTCTCCCTGCTTCACGGCACGGCTGCGCGCATGAATACGGTTGTAGAGACAGAGGTAGTAGATAATTTGAATAAGGAACAGACCACCCGCCGTAGCGAGTACGATAATTTCAGTTGAATCTAATGTAAATGCTTCCATGTGCAGTAGGACGTTTATGTGCTGCAAATTTACACAATTTCCGGCACTACCTCAAACTTTGTTCCGGGAAAGTGCTTGGACAAATACTGCTTGATGTATTTCATCGTGTCTTCCTGGATAGTCTTGTCCTCTACCGTGGGATAGAGGTTGTAGAGTACCGTATCGAGCGCGATGTCCCGGTTCTTGATGGCTTCGAAGCTCAGCAGGGTGTGGTTGATGCTGCCCAGCTTTCCGGAGGTGACAAAGATAAGCGGGTACTGCTTCTCCGCAATGTAGTCTATCGTCAGGAAATCTTCGGTAAGGGGAACCATCAGACCGCCGGCGCCTTCTACGAGCACGGTATCATAGCGATGGGAAAGTTCCCTGGTGGCACGCTCTATTTTTCCGAAGTCTATCGGGCGCTTGTCTATGCGGGCGGCGAGGTGGGGAGAGCAGGGATAGGAGAATATCTCGGGCATGGTCAGCCCCTCTTTGTCTTCCGGCAGGTAGCCGGTTCCGGTGAGGCGGCGGTGCAGGTCGATGTCCTCGGAATGACCGGTGTTGCCGGTCTGGATGAATTTTTGGGTGATGACGCGCAGGCCGCGTTGCATAAGCTCACGGGCGTACCAGGCGGTGCAATAGCTTTTTCCGGCATCTGTATCAATGCCGCTGATGAAGTAGATGTTTTTTGTTTCCATTATTTTGTTTTTTTTCGTGCGATGATATAAATAGGGTGATAGGTCAGGCTTACGTTGCCTGCGGCATCACTGAACCGGGTTGTGTATTCTTTGCAGAAGGATTGCAGGCGACTACGCGTCCACATCCTTTTTTCCGTACCTGTGACTCCGGTTTGCTTCAGATGCTTCAGCACTGCCTGGGGAGTGGGGAAGGGCAAGGATATCACCTCTTCTTCGGCATGAAGAATATCGAAACCGGGAGACAGCAGGGCTTGCAGCTCCTCAACGGAGAGATAGTCCAGCCCGTGCCCAGTCAGTTGGCGTATTTCGTGCATGTTTGTGGCGCCGAAGGTGCTGAAGGCAAGCAGGCCGTCTGCCACCAGTGCTTGGTGGCAGCGGGTGAAGAAAGCACCTGGGTCGTTGAACCATTGCAGGGTGGAGCACGAGGTTATCAGGTCGGTTTCTCCGGGGAAGTCGATGGCTTCGGCATCACCGGGGACGAACTGCACGGTAGTGCCGTCGCAAAGTTCCTTGACGCACTCCTCCATTTCCCGGCACAAGTCGTTCAGCAGCAGAGCTTCCGGTTGCAAGGTGTGGAGGAGGATACGTGAGTAGCTTCCCGTTCCGCAGCCAAACTCTACGACACGGCGGAAACGTGTGTATGGTTCCTTTATGAGCTGCATCATCTTCTCGGCGACTTGTTGCTGCACGCGGGCCTCCCGGGTATAGGTATTCCGGGCTTTGGCAAAGCGGGCGGCTATCAGTTGTTTGTCCATCGGGTTCAGTGGCTTGTCCATAGGTCTTGCAGGTAATGTCTGAATAACTCTTCCTGGTAGTGGGCATCCTCCGTTTGCAGTACGGGGGTGCCGAGTATTTCCCAGGCTTGCAGCTGGTTGGCTGGTGGAATGATGCGGTCGTTGCCTCCCGTTACTGCCTGCTGCCAATGGAAGGTGGCAGCAGGCAGTGTGTGGTACATCTTCTCAATCTCCGTCAACTCATCTCTCAACTCTTCCAGCGGACGGCGGGGGGTGATTTCCAGGAAAGCTTTGAAGGCTGCTCCGTTGGCGCACATGCGGCGGAGGAATTTGTGCAGTGAAGCCCCAGTCAGTCCGTCCAATGTCCCGTGGTAGATGGCGGGTGGAATGCCCATATGCTGGTCTATGGGGTAGGGCGTTCCGTTGATGGCGATGCTGTTTGCCATATGGATACCTTCGCCGGACGTACCTGGCGATGAGAGCTGTGGCACGGTCTGCGAAGCCGCCCATACCCCCATAGACCAGCCGATGAGGTTGATTTCGCGGTATTCTTCCAGTCCGGAGGCGTCAAAATCCAGTGTGCGGTAGTCATAGCACACCATGAAGTCGCTGGCTGCCGGACGATACATTTTGAAAGGCGTCTCATCGGCTCCCCAGCCGGCAAAGAACAGCAATAGCCGGGGATGATGCTCGTGTATAATGTAACTTTGTTTCATCTGTTTTTAGAATCGTATAGCGTTAGTATTCCTCTCTTCCTTTAGGGGAATAAGGGGTATCAGTTCTCCAATCTCATCTTCCCGTATGTCTGCCGTCAGCGAAAAGCGGATGCGTGATGTCCTTTCGGGCACTGTGGGCGGGCGTACCGGCAGTGCATAGAACCCATGCCTCTGCAGCAACTCTGCGCACAGCACAGTGTCGGCACTGGGGCCGATAATCAAGGGGACGATATGGCTTGCGCTAGGGCATCCGTACCCCTTGGCTTGTAATGCTTCGCGCAGCGTCCGGCTGATTCTTGCCAGATGCTCGCGGCGGTCCTGCATTCCGGCAAGTTTCCGCACGATAAACAGTGTCCAGGCAATACTTGTCGGAGGCAATGCCGTGGTGAAGATGAGGGTTCGCATCCGGTTGACGAGATACTCGCGTATCGTCCGGCAACAGGCGATGTATGCGCCGGCAGATGCCGCTGCCTTGCCGAAGGTGCCCACGAGGAAATCTATATCCCGGATGCATCCGGTTTCTTCGGCGCAGCCCAGGCCGCGCAGTCCCCTTACGCCGAATGCATGGGCTTCGTCCACATAGAGCAGTACGTTGGAGTATCTTTTTTTCAAACGCACCAATGCCGTGAGGTCGGCTTGGTCACCGTCCATGCTGAAGATGCTTTCTGTGACGATAATCAATTGCCGGAATGTTGCATGGTGTTGTTCCAGCAGGCGTTCCAGTTGCACCAGGTCGTTGTGGCGGAAGCGGATGCAGCGTGCGGTGGATAGGCGGATGCCGTCGATGATGCTGGCATGCACCAGCTTGTCTGCCAGTATTAGGGTTTGTGCATCGCTCACGGCGGGCAGAATCCCCATATTGGCATGATAGCCGCTATTGAGCACCAGTGCTGTCTCTGTGCCGAAAAGTGTGGCGAGTTCCGTCTCCAGTTCTTCGTAAATCCCGAAGTTCCCCGTCAGCAGGCGGGAGGAGGAGGAAGTCGGCAGGAAGGTGTCCGGTGTCAGTGTCTGCAGGAATTCTTCCTTTAGCTGGCGGTCGGCAGCCAGGCCCAGGTAGTCGTTGGACGAAAGGTTCAGCATATGCCGGCCATCGGCTATAACCGTGCGTCCCTCGTGTGTCAGTTGCGGCAGGCGGCGCAGGTTGCTGTGTTCTTTCAATGTTTGCAGCTCTTGCTGCATATATTCTATTGCATTCATAATTCTTTTAAAATGTGCCAATGTGGTTTTAATGTGCTAATGTGCCAATGTGCTAATATGCCAATGACCTGCGGCGTGATAGCGCAGCGTAAACATTGCGCAGCCAATTGGCACATTAGCATATTAGCACATTCTTATAATTTTCATCAATCCCCCCGTCAGCTTCCTCAGCTGTTCCGGCTCTATAATGAACGGAGGCATCAGGTATACCAATCTTCCGAACGGGCGTACCCAGATTCCCTCCTCAACGAAGCGTTTTTGCATCCACGCCATGTCTACGGGTTCTTTTGTCTCAATCACCCCGATGGCTCCCAGCACACGTACATCCGTCACTTGCGGTAATCGGCGTGCCGGTTCAAGCTCTTCTTGCAGTTGCCGGCTGATGCGAGTCACCTTGCCTTGCCAGTCGTATTCGGGCGAGGTCAGCAGCTTCACCGAAGCGCACGCTACGGCGCATGCCAGTGGGTTTCCCATAAAGGTGGGTCCGTGCATAAACACCTCCGGCGTATGGTTGGAGATGGTATCCGCCACTTCATTCGTCGTCAGTACGGCGGACAGCGTCATGTATCCGCCCGTTATGGCCTTTCCTATGCACATGATGTCCGGTTCTACACCCGCATGCTCCCAGGCAAAGAGTTTTCCCGTCCGTCCGAAGCCCGTGGCTATCTCATCGAATATCAGCAGCAGGCCATGTTCCTTGCATATCTGTGCCGCTTCGCGCAGGTACTGGGGGTGGTAGAACCACATGCCGCCAGCGCCCTGCACCACAGGTTCGAGGATAAGCGCTGCCAGTTCCTCGTGATGCTCCTCTACCAGTTTCCGCAGTTCCACCGTATCCCGTTCATCCCATTCGCCGTGGAAGCGCGAGCGCGGCTGCGGCACGAAATAGCGCATCGGCAATGATGCCCCGAACAGCGAATGCATGCCCGTCACCGGGTCGCAGACAGACATGGCATTCCATGTATCCCCGTGATAGCCCGAACGGATAGTCACAAAATTGTTCTTCTTCGCCTTTCCCTTGCCATACCAGTACTGCACGGCCATTTTCAAGGCCACCTCTACTGCCACCGAGCCCGAGTCGGCATAGAATATCTTCTGCATGGACGGCGGGACGAGCGGTAGCAGCAACTGGCCCAGTTCAATGGCAGGGTCGTGTGTCAGCCCTCCGAACATCACATGCGACATCTTGCCCAGCTGTTCCTCTGCCGCCCGGTTCAGTGTAGGGTGGTTGTACCCGTGGACGGCGCACCACCACGACGACATTCCCTCTACGAGTGTTTCTCCGCTTTCCAGGGTGATGGTGGCGCCTTCGGCATGCTTCACCTTGTACACCGGTAGCGGGTTGGTGGTGGAGGTATAGGGGTGCCATAGGTGCTCTCTGTCGAACTGCGAGCCGCAGAACCGGTATCCGGCATTTTCTATCAGCACCTTGTCTTCCGACACTTTCGAGCCGAGCGTTGTCAGCAGGTCGCCCACGATGGCAGAGTTGATGCCGATGTGCAGCGCTTGCTTCACGGCCTCCTTGCTCAGTTGCGAGCGTCCTCCGGCAAAGCGGAGGAAAGCCGTCGGGTTGATGAAGCGGAAGAGGGCGATGGTGGTCAGTATTTCCTCCTCGCTGAGTGGCGCCTGCCGTTCCAGCGGTGTGCCGGGGATGGGGCTCAGGAGGTTGATGGGGATGGACTGTACTTCCAGCTCGCGCAGTGTGAAGGCGAATTCGATGCGTTGCTCCATGCTCTCGCCCATGCCGATGATGCCGCCGCTGCAGATGTCCATGCCTACGTTGCGGGCGGCTTGCAGGGTGCGCAGCTTCTCTTCCTGCGTGTGCGTGCTGCACAGTTGGGGAAAGTAGGAGGGGGCTGTCTCCAGGTTGCAGTGATAGCGGGTGATGCCTGCGTTGTGCAGTGCCCGCATTTCGTCTTCGTTGAGCAGTCCCAGTGATGCGCACAACTGGATGGACGAGTGCCGGCGCATGTGCCGGGCGGCTTCGCACAGTTTCTCCATGTTTCTGGAGGAGGGCTTCCGTCCACTGGTCACCAGCGAGAAACGTGCCACGCCCTGGGCTTCATTATGCAGGGCATGCCGCAGGCATTCTTCTTTGTCCACCAGGTCGTACACGTCTGCCTGGGTTTTGTAGTGCGACGACTGTGCACACCACTTGCAGTTTTCCGGGCATCGTCCGGACTTGGCATTAATGATGGAGCACATGTCGAACTCCTCCGAGGCTCGGGCCCGGGTTATCTCGTGGGCAGCTTCGTATAGCGCTTCCTTGTCGGGTTGCACAGCCAGCCATTCGGCTTCTTCCTTACTGATGTGGCTGCCGCGCAGCACTTGTTCCTTTAATTTCTGTAGGGTCATATCTTTCTTGGGTTATGTTCATGGATAAAGACAGAGGTACGGATTGCCGGGGCGGTGCAGCTCGTCATTCTGCTGCATGGCTTCCGGTAATCCGTACCTCTTGTTCTCTTTTGTTTCAGGCTATATGTGTCTTGTCCGCCCGTATTCCCGCAGGGGCAGATGACTTGTGTTTCAAAAAGAATGTGCCGGTTCGTTCCCGGCTCCGTGAGGATACTTGTCAGGACGCTGCTGCTACCCAGCGGAATGCCGGTGTCGGTTTCCCTTCCTTCCGTTTCTCCTTTCCAGGTACTCTCTTCCCCGCATCCGGCATGTCCGGCGGTTCCCGCAGTCTTCTGTTTGGACAGAGAGCTGTCTGCCACGCTTTTGCGCAGGCAACCGATGGTGACACACCGTCCTATGCTGGCAAATGCAGCGTAGGCTTTTCTGCTCCAGCGGCGGAAGCGGATGGTAGGTGCGGCGGGTGATGTATTCCTCATGTTTTTTTCAGCCTGATGCGGTTTTGTTTCCTTTTAGCGGATGCAAATGTAGAAAAAATAATTTCATAACGGTAATGGTCATGTATGAAAAAGCCGCGCAAATGCAACTATTGCGCGGCTCTTCTTTAAAGAATGTCGTAGGATTTCACTCTTTGGACGACTGGTAGTAGAGATACCAGTCATTATTGGTGGCACCATTGGACTCTACCCATTTGGCGAAATCGGGATACTCCAGGTCGATGCGTACGGTTTCCTTTGCCGGAGTGAACCGGATGGGGCCTTCCGTGCCGGTTGTGGCCGGCAGCATGATGGCGAATGGATATTTGCCGTCCTTGTTGATGTAGTAGGCATCGTCTTCGGCTCCGATTTGCTCTGAGTTGGCTTTACCGGTCGCTTTCTTCTTGGGCAGATGCACTTCTGTCCGGTTGTCGGCTTCGGCTGTATACTGGGCAATGATGAACGGGTTCAAGTCGCTCTCCAGATTCTTCTTAGGCAATGTGTTGTCTGCAAATGTACGGGTTACGGTAAATTCGTTGCCCTGCACAGACTTTGCATCGGGGAATAGGATGACAGAAGAGGTCTCTGTTTCATCGACTGCTCCGGCAGGCAGTTCTATGCTGCCTCGCTGGCTGGCCACATATTGCACGGCAAATGCGTTGGAGTATGTGGCGGCACCACTTTTCTGTACGGGTACAAAGGTGTCTTCCACCTTCAGCACATAATTGTTGCTGTTGAATGAAATGGCCCGTTTGTGTTCGATAATCACGTCGTTCAAGTCATAGTCACCGCCATTGGGCCAGATGTCTTCGTAGGCATACGTGCGGTAGGTTGTTTCGGAGCTCGTCACCGTAGGCTCTTCCGGGTCTATGACCGGACGGTCCGGGTCTTGAATGGCTTCATTGGGGTTGGCATCGATACAGAACAGTATGTCTTCGTAGCTGGTATCATCGCCATCTTCTACTCCGTAGACTACCGTGCCGTTGCTGGTGGAGAGGGAGATAAAGCGAGCTTGTTGGCCTGCATATATCTTGTTCCATTCTTTATTGGAATATATATAATTTATAGAGTAGTCGATACCTTTATTGGGGGTATATCCATTGGGGATGATGAAATATCCTATGGTATATCCTGCCGGGAATTTGGTGGAGACATTACCGTTTTCGTCCTGATACAGAAGTTGTATTTTTGTATTCTTCTGTATGGGAGCGTCATATCGGGAATATTTGTTACCACTTCCAGACCATCCGGTATACGGGTCGTCTCCTGCAATGGATGCATTGGGAATGATAATGAATTTGTCTACCTTGTCAGGGCTGTTGGGAATTTCATTGGTCTTGTAGTAATAATAGCCGATGGAAGTCAGGTAACCGGCACGTTCGGTCAGGAAGGTCAGATACAGTTCTGCATCGGTAATCGTTACGTGTTGTCCCTGGTTGTTGATATATGCTTGGGCAATGGTGGTGTTCACATGCTTTGTATCGCTCACCAAAGCTCTGTTGTCCAGATTGCTGGGTTTGCTGTCATGGCCTTTCCACAGCGTGCGTTGCAACTGCTTTAAAGTTCCGTTGTTGAAATTTCCCTTAGTTACAATGTCATTATTATCAGTAATCTCACCGTGAGCTTGTCTCCATCCAACGATGGAGTATACCCGTTCCTTCCTGTCCTTTAGGTCGATAGTCAGGTTGGATTTTGCACGTGTCATGGCAGTTGAGCGGGTGTTGGCATTATTTTCGGTCATATCTACCACCACTTTGCCGTTTTCCACATCCGCTTCCACATACATGGGGGCTCCCCAGCTTTGTGAGATGATATATACCTTTTCTGTCGCTTTGGGCAGTTCTACGTTGCCGGTGAAGCGTCCGTCTGCATCTGCAAAGATTTTAAAAACCGCTTCGCCGTTGATGGAGTAGAGGTTGTTTGTCTGATAGGTGATGGGGTCTTCTGTAAACACCTCTATTAATGCGCCTCCTGCGATTTTTCCATAATTCACGTCAAAAGCTACCTGGGCTGTTGTTGCAAAGTCAAAGTATTCGCTCTCCGGCTTTAGTTCTGTTTTTCCACGTTCGGGATTGTATAGGTCTTTTTCGGTACATCCCGTGAATATGCTGCAGGCAATTGCTGAAATGAGAGTTGCAGCACTAACTTTCGTCATAAGTCTAACTTTCATATTTTTATTGTTGTAGATTGCTTGCTTGTTTGTTTGTCTTATGAACGCTGTCTATATCACAACCGCCACCCACTTCACAGACGAGTTGTAGATACTACATTTTCTCGAGCGCTTTTTTCATGTTGCAAATATAAACATAGTATTTATAATCTACAACTTTTGGGGTTTAAAAACACTTTTGGTGGGTTAAAAAGTTGTATAAAGTGAATTGATACTAATTGGATGAATCGAATGGTGCGGGCATAAAAAAAGGCTATCTATCCCAGACAGCCAATCTTTTGTTAACCTTAAATCTAATACTATGAAAAACACATTGCAAAGGTACGTGTTTTCTGATAATCTCCAAATTTGCAGTAGATAATATCATGTTTTATAACAAGACTTAATGGTCATTAAGAACTTTATCTGCAATATTCATCGTACATTTGCTCCTGATATATCATCCGTTTGCCCTTTATGCATTATGCATTCGGTGCAGACGGATGATGTGTTTTCGTGAACTTATATACAGACAAACAACTATAAAACAGACGTTTATAATGAAATCAATCCAGAACAAAGGAATAAACCTCACCGCAGAAGACCTCAAAAACCGAATCGCTGACAGAAAAGAACGATATACCAAGCAGCAGGCACGACGCGAGAAATTGGAACAAACCATGGAGAACACTCGCAATGACATCGAGCAACTGGAGTATACCCTTGCACAGATGGAACGTGCCGCCAAGCGCTCCCGCAATGCTGCCGTACAGCCTTCCCGTTTTGTCCCCCGCGAGCGTATCGCTAGCTTCTTTGCCCGTGTTTCCCGTTTTTTCGACCACCTTCAGCACCGCTTGCACCGTAGCTTGAACTATACTTGGTTCTGCCTTGTGCTATGCTCCCGATATACTTTTCAGAGCCGCCTGAAAAGCGTAGAACGCTGCTGTCTTACACCGGCCACGGTGCTGGGGTACTTCAAGAGGGAGAGGGAGATGTAACCAGTGACTTCGCTCTTATGGTAGAAGCAGCCTTAGGGATTAGTGCGGAACTCCTCGTTAATAGGCAGGCGAGATATAATATGGCTGTCTCTCTTAAAGAAAAATCGCTGACCGATAAGTTACATGAAATACGCAAAATGTGTGCTTCCCTATTATAGTATGAAAGTGTTGCTTTTATCAATAAGACAGTGAGGGTGTGTCATCAACCGTTTTGACACATTCATTTTTCTTGAGCAAGTTTTCTTATTGCCACTCGAACTTTCCCAGTTTTCCCTCCCATTCTAACTTTGCAACATGTTTTATTAATAAATATATGCAAAATGATAAAAGAACAAAGTTTTGAATGGCTGCTCGAGGGATGCCATCGCATTGCAGATGTGGCAGTGGCCTATTACCCAAACTACGCGTATGCCTGCTCGGCTGTAAAGGCCCTGCGCCGTTCCATTGCGGAACACGCTTGCCTGCTGAAGGATCTGACGGACCAGGGCTATACCGCCAGGACTGCCCACCTCACCCCCGTACAGATAGGCATCCTCCTGAGCTACTGGGGGATGCCCGACCACGTGAAGGATATGACCGTGAAAAATCCGTATCTTCTGGTCTCTAAAAAATATGCGAAATAGAGAATGTATTTCTAATACATTCTGATTATTTTAGTATATTATTATATAGGGTGGTGGAGGATGAGGTGAACCCCTCTCTCGCCACCTTATGTATTTCATTAATTTTTAGCCGATTCTAACTGCTTATTTGTATCCCCCTGGCTGGTCCCTTACCTTTGTCGCATTATCGAATTAAGAATAGACAAAAATGGAAAAAGAAATGAGACCCATGACAACGGAGATGCTGAAGAAAGGCTATCTCCTCTTCCCCAAAGCCTTGTTTGAGGAACAAATGAATATGAAAACCGGAGAGAAAGCCGCCGATGCCTTCGAAGCCTTTGTCTTTGTGCTGACACACGTCAACTACAGCACGGTGACCTGCAACGTCAGGGGACACCTTTTCGACTGTGTACGTGGCGAGTCCGTACTTTCCCTGGCCCGCTGGATGGAGATATTGGGGTGGCCCCGCAACCGTACGCGCTACTTCTTCAACAAGATGTTCGACGCCGGCATCGTGGAGCGGGTGGCCAACCCCTACGTGATGCACATCCGTATCCCCGATTATGATTTCCTTACTGGCAATGCCCGTCCTAAAGCAGCCCCGCGGAAGAAGAAGGCAGCGCCGGTGGCTGGGGTGGGAGAGGACTTCTGCATCTTCTGGGAAAAGTTTCATGACATCACCGAGCATCCCAAGGTAAACATCGGCCGGGCCCGTCGCGAATGGAAAAAATTGACGGCAGGCGAGAAACAGCGGGCACTGGACAACATCGACGAATATTACGACCATCTGAACAACCAAAAATATTGTAAACAAGCCGCCACCTATCTGGCGGACAAATCTTTTGAAAATGAATATGATGACTGAAACTACTTTTTCCCACGACAGTGACCTCGAAGAAGCTGTCATCGGTGCCTGCATGATAGAGCGCGCTGCCATGCCTCTGGTGGCGGACAAACTTCGTCCCGAGATGTTCTACGAGGAGAAGAATCTGGAAATTTTTGCCGCCCTGCAATCGATGTATCGCAGCGCAAAGTCCATAGATACCATCACGCTGAAGAACGAACTGGCAGCCCGTGGCAAACTCGATGCCGTGGGCGGGCCTTACGAACTGTTACGCATCAGCTCGAAGGTCAGCTCCAGTGCTCATCTGGAGTATCATGCGCTCATCCTTAGGCAATTGCACACGCGGCGTATCATGCGTACGGGATTCCAGCAACTGCTGGCGTTCAGTGCCGACGAGTCGATGGATATTGACGACATCCTGGTGGAAGCCCATCGACTGCTGGAGGGGCTGGAGGACGAGAGCGGCGTAGCCGACCACCTTCGCTCCATAGACCGGCTGATGGACGACACGCTGGCCGAGGTGGAGCAGCGTATGGAGCACGGATGCAACGGCATTACGGGTATCCCTACGGGTTTTGACGCTCTGGACCACGTTACGGCGGGCTGGCAGCGCGGCGACTTGAACATCCTTGCTGCCCGTCCGTCGGTGGGGAAGACGGCCTTTGCCCTCCACCTGGCCCGTGCCGCTGCCATGGCGGGGCGTCATGTGGTGGTCTTCAGCCTCGAAATGCAAGGCGAGCGCCTGGGAGACCGCTGGCTGCTTGCAGCTACGGAGGGGGTAGACCCGCAACACCTGCGTAGCGGTCAGCTCACACCCGGCGAGGTGAGGCAGGTGCATGAGGCGTCTGCCGAGTTGTCGCGGTTGCCCATACTGATAGACGACCATCCGATGACGAGCATGGACCGCGTGCGTTCTTCCGCCCGCCTGCTGAAGAGCAAGAATCGCTGTGACATGGTGATTGTGGACTATCTGCAACTATGTGACATGAGGAGTGACCAGAAAAACCGCAACCGCGAGCAGGAAGTGGCGCAGGCAAGCCGCAAGGCAAAGCTGCTGGCCAAGGAGCTGGATATCCCCGTACTGCTGCTGAGTCAGCTGAACCGGGCGAGCGACGGTAGCATAGACCATCGCCCCACCCTGAGCAACCTGCGCGAGAGCGGCGCCATAGAGCAGGATGCGGATATGGTAATGCTGCTTTGCCGCCCTGCCCTCTACGGCAAGACCGTCGATAAGAAGAGTACTTATCCTACCGATGGCCTGGGTATCGTTATCATAGCCAAGCACCGTAATGGCAAAACCGGTGAAGTCTATTTCCATCATAACCAAAGCATGACAAAACTGGTGGACTACATACCACCATTGGAGTGGCTGACGAGGAATGCAAAGTGATGGATGGAAATTTATAGAATACAGAGACACAAAGACACGGAGATTTTTCTTATTGCTTGAAAAACTCTGTGTCTCCGTGTTTTTTTGTAGTAAAAAAAATGGCAAAACACTTGACTTCCGCTTCTTAATGTTGTATCTTTGTAATGTGCTTAAGAAAAGGAATAATCATTGATTCGGGCGCCCTATCCCTTCCCTTACCCACTTCTCTCTTATAACTCATTTTTCTTAACTTAAACCTTAACTTTTCAAATTTATGGATGTAATTGTAGAGCGCTTCCAGCGCCGTAAAATCGTGAGCAACCCGGCTTCGCCCATGTTGTACTATCTCCGTCAGAAACCCAAGACCTGCGGCACCGTGGACATCGATGTCCTTGCCGCCTCCATTCAGAAAAACTGTGCCATGACGAAGGGCGACGTGAAGCACGTCATCGAAGCCCTGGTGGAGGAGATTCAAGGCAACCTTGCCAACGGCGACAAGGTGAAGCTGAACCAGCTGGGCACTTTCCACATGACGTTCCGCTGTCCCGGCATGGAGGCCTCGGACAAATGTACGGTGCGCAATATCTCGAAGGTGAATATCCGCTTTATCCCCGACAAGGAGCTGAAGCTGGTGAACGGCAGTACCGCCGTGACCCGCAGCCCGGCGAATGTGGGCTTTGTGCTCGACAAGCCCGAGGAGGGCGGCTCCGGTGGCGGCAATCAAGGCGGTGGTTCCGGAGGCGGCGACGGCGACCAGGGCGAAAATCCGCTGGGATAAAGAAGGAATGATTAAGGGTTAGTGATTAATGGTTAATGAACACAAGCAAATCGCTTATCGCTAATCAATCCCTAATGATTAACCATTAATCATTAGCCCTTAATCCTTAATCACTAATCCTTAACCATTAATTCTTAACCATTAATCCTTAATTTTATGAGTACAAAATCATCTGTTTGGGATAAGATTCTGAAAGTGATAATCGCTGTAGCCTCCGCGCTTATTGGTGCCCTGAGCGCCCATGCCATGACAGTGTAGCGGGTTTCCTTCACTTTTAATTTTTAATTTCTAATTTTTAATTCTCATGAGATTCATCAATCTTATCGTCGTCCATTGTTCCGCCACCCGCTGCGACCGCTGCTATACGGAGCACGACTTGACGACAGACCACCTGCGCCGGGGCTTCTCCGGCGCAGGTTATCATTTTTATATCCGCAAGAACGGTGACATCAAGTCCCTGCGTCCCTTGTCCCTGCCTGGTGCCCATGTCCGGGGTTGGAATGCAGGTAGCATCGGTGTCTGCTACGAAGGTGGTCTTGACGAGTGCGGTCGCCCTGCCGATACACGCACCCTTTTTCAAAAGCACTCCCTGCGTGTGCTTGTGTTGCTGCTGCTGAAGGATTATCCCGGTTCCCGGCTTTGCGGTCACCGCGACCTGAGCCCCTAAGGGGGGTAAAACACTTTGTATGTAAAGTCGGAGAGGAGCAAATACGGCTATAACACCGATGAATAAAGAGTTTGAGATGTTTTGATAGTGATGAAGGAAACCAAATCGAATTGTTACATTCGGTTACATGTGGGTGGCATTTGAATGAGATATGATGGACTTCTAAACGGTTGAAAGTTACATTGAGATAAAACGAGGGCTGAATTGACGCTTTTTGAGGCGCAGTTCAGCCCTTTTTCTGTGTATAGCGATACCATTACTCTTGAGTACTGCGGATAAGGTGAGATTGCCGGATAATGGCTCTCTGGGTTATTTTGACGCCTCCATCGGTGAGACCGGCATGGAGCAGGGAACTTTGTTTGATGCCTATTTGGGCATCGTTTAGGACGGTATAGATGGCACTGATGCTGCCGAAATAATAGTCTTTCTTCTCAAAAATGAGATGTACATGGATTACTTTAGTCATATCGTTAATATTTGGAAGTTTCTTTTGCAAAGATATTCCAAATAAGTAATATATAGAAGTGTTTATTGAAAAAAGGTATACTATTTGAAGTGTTTAGAGGGAAGGGGTATTGAGGAAATGAAAAGCTGGTGAATGAATAAAGATAGGTCGCTGTATTATTGGTTTGCGGTGTGTTAAAAATGAGTTGGGCATACTGTTGGGCATACCGAGTTGGGCATACTTTTATGTACATATTGTTTACTTTACAAAAAGTTGGGCATACTTTTTTGCTTTGTTTTTGGGTGTGTTTTGGGTATGATGTTTCTTTTTAAGATACCTTTTTTAGCGTTTAAATAAATATTTATAGGGGGATAGTATAGGACTTTTGGTGATTGATACGATTACGATACTTGTATAAGTGGTTGATTTGTAGTATTTATTAGCGCAATAAGTGGTATTTTAGCAGCATAAACGTGCGCGCGGCACGAATATCTGGCAGTATAGCTCAGGTGGTAGAACGAAGGTGTGCATACGTGATGATACGTGCGGCAGGCCTTTTGTCACAAGTTCGAGTCTTGTTGCTGCCCCAATATTTGTTTGAAGGTGTTAGTAACGTTTCCACTGATTAGTGCTCCGGCTGATGGGATAAAACGTACGGAGATTGAGGTAAATTGGTTGTTGGATAACAAATGCTCCCGGTGATTGTGCCGGGAGTATTTCTGGTATAAATCGATAAATTAATGTTTTTAGAATAATGGAGGAGAATATATCACGTAGGTGTTCGAGAACTTTTAGTGCTATTGTTAACTATAAGACTAATAGTATATTGAAAACAATATTAGTTATGAAATCAGTAGATGAAACGGAACAAGATGTAATAAAAAGAATCAAGGAAATGAGTGGGGATGTGAACATTGAAATAGTTGACTTCTACATTCTTAGATGATTGGATTGATTGTTGGATAACAAAACGCTCCCGGTGATTGTGCCGGAATCATTATTTATAAGCCGTTGAATGGTTGTTTTAATTGTATGGGGAAAATATTTCATCTAAAAGCCCATCACCATTTACATCTAACACTCTATTGTCTGCCTTAAAAACCATGGTACTTGGCAGAGTTATTGTTTGCCCTTTATAATGTGGAGATATATGTTGCCCAATGATTTCGCAGAGTTCCACTATGGCCGTAAAGGTAGATGGGCTTGAATAAGAGCCAGTAAATTTCAAATGTGTATTACTCCAAGAGTCTTTATATATATAAGTGTAAATAGGATATTCTCCACTAACCGTTACATTGTATAGATTTTGATATGCACATTCCCCATTTTTAAATATTGTTATTCCAAAGGTTGGTCCCCTTGTTATGCTAATCAGTATAGAGTTATCTGCATAAATAAACTGTGAGTTTTCAGGTGCGTTGTCATTATCACTACTACAAGCGCAGAACATTGTAGCCATTATTGCTACAAGTAAAAATGTAATTTTCTTCATGATTTTATTGTTTAAATAGTGATTAATTACTGTTTTCTTCTATTGGTTCTCTTGATGGGGAGGACATGAGCTGCCATAATAGTGTTCGGAGGTCGGAGAATGCGGATGCGAGGGGGCATGCGGTGCAGTCTCCGATGGGCCTAAACCCTCAGGATGAGAGGTGGGGGATTCGGGGTATTTGGCTTTGAGGGTGGCGAGTTCCTCGGTCATCGCACGGAGTTCGGACTGGAGGTGGTCGATTTGGGCTTCCTTCTTGTCGAGTTTATCCATGAGGCGCAGAATAATAGCATCAGACTGTGTAGATGTAACGTTGGAAGTGCTACAAGTTTCATCAAATGAAGAAATAGATGTGGATAAATTAACTATCATATCCCCAATTTCGTTTTCAATCCAAACTTTATTTATATTATCATTTAAAGCGCATAGTCTATCTGTGAAATCACTGGGTATTGGTACTTTATTATTAAGTATTTGCGAGAATGAAGACTTGTTAGAATATCCCATTAGTCTCCCTATTGCCTCTTGGTTATTAGCAACTCCTGTGCCTATAAGCCATTTAACCACTAATTTTATACGATCATGTATGGTCATACTAAACTTTTTTAGATATAAATAATGAAAAGTTTATATTTCGCTTTGCTGATATTATAAACTTGTTTATATTTGCAGCATGTTTTAATGAAACAGCGGTAAATATAGGAATAATTTTAATCAGAATAGATATATGGAAAGGAAAACCAGACAGAAAATCGAACTGAGTGCGAAAGGCAAGGCGATGCTTGCCAAGACATTCAAGGTCAGTGTACAGAACGTGAGCCAGGCTCTGCTGTTCAAGCGTAACAGTGCCCAGGCTTGTAGAATCAGAGAAGCAGCCCTAATCAATGGCGGTACATTACTACAAATTATTGACGTAACTGATGAAGTGAAACGGGCGGTTAAGATACTGGATGCCAAAGGTAATGTAAAGGCAGTTATTAAGAATGATACAGTAACCCTTTAATATAAAGTATATGAATCCAACAATCAATCAGCAGGCTACGGGCTTGCAAGTGTTTTACAATTCGGAAACAGGTGTAAACCTTCGCACTCAAGTTGTTAACAATGAATCGTGGTTTGTTGCACAGGACATTTGTAATATCCTTGGACTTAACAATATCACTAAGGCAATGGCAGCACTTGACTTTGACGAAAAACATGGGGTTACTATTAGTAATGCTGTCGGTAATAATCAAGAAGTTAGAGCAGTCAACGAATCCGGTTTATACCACTTGATATTTATCAGTCGCAAGCCCGAAGCCAAAGCCTTCCGCAAGTGGGTGACCAACGTCGTCCTCCCTTCCATCCGCCGCACCGGCTCCTACTCTTCCAACGGTATTCAAACTCCGCTTGAAGAGCCTTTAAAGAAGCTTCTCCTTCCCAAGCACCGCCCTTTTTTCGAGAACTGGCAGGGCTGCGTGTCTCCGCATTTGTCGGAAAGGGAGGGACACATCGTGGCATCGAATCTTGGCGTGAGCTACAGCCATGTGCGCAAGGTGTATCTGGGTACGAGTGTCAGCGAACGTGTGGCGCGGGCATTGACGCAGGTGGCGATGGCGAACAAGCGCAGGGGCGTGCGGTACGAGAAGTTGAAGCCTGTTTACGAGCAGCTGAGTCTGGAGTGGGATAATGATGAGGTGGAGTAATGACTTTATAATTGAATGGATATGAATAATCAAGAGAAACAAGAGTTAGCAGTAAGCATCAGAGAAACGATATCTCTACTCAACTCTAAGATAGAGGTTGCAAACCAAAATGGCATTGTGGTAAAGTTGGAAACAAACTTAGCCTGCATGGTCAGTGACACACCGGCCATACAGGCGGAGATTTACGAGAGAGTGAACCTTTAGAGTTTAATGTTTAACTTCTCTGCAAGTTTGTGTATGAGAGTTCCAGCGTTGTAAAACTCTTGAGTACCTACTACGCATCCACAAGAAGAGCATTGGATAAACAAGAACTTGTACTTACTATTAGCAGGGGAGTTTTCAACCAATTCAAATGAATGGTTTCCACATTTAGGGCAAGTTGATTGTGCCATGACAAATTATTTTTTTAATGAGACAGTGTGTTATCAGCTACAAATGTAGCAAAACTGTTCCGGTTCGGGATGAATAGGAACAGACTTTTTACAAGGATAATGTAAACTTTAAAATAGAATAGAGATATGGACAGAAAACTAACAGAGAAAGAAGTGGCGTTCCTGCAGGAGCTGCGGGAACTGATGGCGAAGCACAGTGCCATGCTGTATTCGGAGGATGACCATGTGTGTTTCGATGTGGAATACTCCGATGCGGATGATCCGGTGGAACCGCTCATGTTGCCCGATGGCATCACCGTGTTCTACGATTTGGATGATTTCATTGAACAGAACTCATAAACTCAATAACTCATAAACTCAATAACTCAAAACGTATGAAAACCTGGAGAACGATTCAGAAGATTGCCGTGGCCGTGGGCATGACCTATGGCCTATGGCTTGGAACCAATGTGGGCGCAACGGATGCGGACAGCCGGAATGCGTTTGTAATCATCATATTGTCGGTCATCGTGGCTATTTCGCTGTGCATGCCGGATAAAGAGCAGGAAAAGAACCTTATATGATGGGGCGGCTTTCTCCCCGGTTCGATGCCGGGGCCTGGCGCAAGTTAAACAAGAAAAGTTTCTGATTATGGAAATGTTTGGAAAGACACTTTGTGTAACCTTCGAGGATCTGGTAGGAAGCGGTATCATGAGCAAGTCCAATTTTGACAAGCATGTCCGTGAACACAAGTTCCGGGTTCTGCAGAAAGGCGGTAACGGACGCAAGGTGTTCGTGGCATACGAAAGCCTGTCTGATGCACTTCGCTCTATAGTAGAAGAAAAATTGCCTGATGCCAAAGAACAACTCAAAAAGCGACAACTCCCCCCGATGGACGAACGATTGAAAAGCGACAGCAAAGCGGTAGAATTCTTCCGCACCTATACCCCTGCCATCAGCTACGACAAGCAGGTGGAATATGTATTGAACGCCAAGGTGCTCAATGCCATGGTAGCACAGGAAAAGAGCATGACAGCCCGGCACAGTGCCAACGGCTTCAATCATAAAAAGTGGGTACGCGACACGGTTGTAGAGCTTTGCGAGAAGCTTCGCGAATGCCATGAGCACTCACTACCCCAAAGCAGACCTCGCCTGCTGGAGAAGTACAAAGCCTATAAAGAAGAGGGCTACCAAGTGCTTGTAAACGGTAATTCCGGCAACCAGGCAGCCCGCAAGATAGGGCCTAAAGAAGGTCGTCTGCTCATCAAGCTGAAACGCAGCGTATTCCCCGTCTATACCGACATGCAGATATTCAAGGAATACAACCGCCAAGCCGAAGAGAAAGGCTGGAAGACCATCGAATCTCCCCAGACCGTTATCAACTACCTCTATAAGACAGCCGTCAAACTGTGGTGGTATGGTGCCGTTCATGGCGAGATTGCCTTCAAGAACGAATTCATGCCACAGTTCGATACCAAGCTGCCCAAGATGCCCAATACCTTGTGGTATGGTGACGGTACGAAGCTCAACCTCTACTACAAGGCATACGATGCCAAGAACAAGCGTATGGTGGCACGCACCATCGACGTGTACGAGGTGATGGATGCCTGTACGGAAATGTTCCTGGGCTACAGCTTCGGTGCCGAGAACTTCGCCACCCAGTACGATGCCTACCGTATGGCCTTGGAGACCTGGAAGGTGAAACCCTACGAGATTGTGACCGACAACCAGGGCGGACACAAGAGGCCCGAGGCTAAAGCCTTCTTCAAATCCATCTGCCACCTGCACAAGACCACGATGCCCCACAACGGACAGTCCAAGAGCATAGAGAGTGCCTTCGGACGTTTCCAGATGCAGGTATTGCACAGACTGTACAACTTCACCGGGCAGAATATCACTGCCAAGAAGGAGAACAGCCACGCCAATATAGAGCTGATCATGAAGAATATCTCCCAACTCCCCACACTGGAGGAAGTGAAAGAGCAATACCTGGCGTGCCGCGAAGAGTGGAACCGCATGGAGCATCCCACTTCCGAAACCGGAATGACCCGCATGGAGATGTACACCACCCTCAACAGCCCCAATGCCGAGCCACTGGACGACTATGAGGTGCAGGAACTCTTCAAGCTCTTCTCCAAAGACAGCGTGAAGTACAACAAACATGGTTTTATCTTCGAACTCAACAAACGGGAGTACCGCTACATGGTGTATGGCGAAGACGGGCTGGTGGACATGAACTTCCACATGCGGCATGTAGGCGTCAGTTTCCACTACCGCTACGACCCGCAGGATATGAACGCCATCGAGCTGTGGGAAGTGGATGCCAAAGGCGGGCTGAAATACGCCGCCACCGCCACGCCTAAAGTACGCATTCATCGTGCCACCGCCGAGCGTACAGAAGAAGAGAGCGAACGACTCTTCGCCCAGATACATGCCAACAAGCGTGCACTGGCAGGACACTACATCGCCTGCGAAGAACTGTTGCTCGATGACTGCCAGGGCGAAGCCTATATCAAACTACGCACCCCCCGCCCTGTAGGTGTGTCCGAAAAGAAAATGGAGGCTTACCGTGACGAATACGAAGAAGAAACACTCACTGCTCCGGTAGAATATCCCGATGGTATGGGACCGGGCAATTACTTGCCCAACAACCAACTTGAGGAAGAAGAACCCGAAGAAGTGGGCATCGCCACTCCCGGCGAATACACCAAGCAAGTGTCCGGCATTACGGATGTGGACTTGTACGGAAGCTATCTGAATCAGAATTAAACAGTGTTCAACAATCAATAAAATACCATTCAAACGATGAAAGAATTAACCGTTAAAAACAAAGACGCCATCCGCGACGCTCTGATAGAGTATTGCGGCAACTACCCGTCGCAGAACCGTGCCAGCGAGAGCCTGAACGGTGTAAGTGCCGGTACCGTATCTCAAATCTGCAACTCAAAGTACGCCAATATCAGCGACGACATGTTCAGCCGCATCGCCTCGCAGATAGGCTATAGCATGGAGAGCTGGACGCTGACCGAGAGCGAAGCCTTCAGCCGCATGACCTTTGCCATGACCGACGCGCAGAACAATAAACTCACCACTTGGGTGGTGGGCGATGCAGGTTGTGGAAAGACCACTGCCGCCATCGAGTACCGCCGCACGCATAAGAACGTATTCTACATCCTTTGCAGTGAAGACATGAAGAAGAGCGACTTCGTGCGCGAGATAGCCAAGCAGGTGGGTGCACCTACCGACGGCACCAACTTGCGCGATATGCTGGAATATGCCATTAGCATGATTGCCTTTCTTAATAACCCGCTTATCATCTTCGACGAGGGCGATAAACTGACGGACAGTGTGTTCAGCTACTTCATATCCATCTATAACCGGCTGGAAAACAAAAGCGGCATCATTTTCCTTTCTACCGACTACATCAAGCGCCGGGTAGAGAACGGGCTGCGCTACAATAAAAAAGGCTACAAAGAGATCAACAGCCGCATCGGTCGCAAGTTCTACGATATCAATGTAGCTACGGAGCAGGATGTGTACGCCATCTGCATGGCTAACGGACTGACAAACCCCGCAGACATCAAATGCGTGCAGAAAGAGGCGGCACAGGGTGAGTACGATCTTCGTAGGGTACGCCGCGTAGTACATGCCTGCAAGCGCATTCAGGAAGCCAGACGAATGAAAGGAGGGCAGGCATGAGTGAGGTGGTGAATGATGCCAAAACCTTTGCCCGCAACGCCAAAGGGGTGCGTGAGGTGTTGAGCATGAAATTCGACACTTTCCCTTTCAGCGGCGCATGGTACGATGCCTTTGGCACGCCCGAACGTCGGGGGATATGGATAATCTGGGGGAATACCGGCAGCGGAAAGACCTCTTTCGTGATGCAGTTGTGCAAGGAACTGTGCAAGTATGGCCGCGTGGCATACGACAGTCTGGAAGAAGGTGCTTGCCTCACGATGCAGAATTCCCTGAAGCGCTTCAACATGCAGGAGGTGAACGGAAAGTTCCTGCTGCTCGATGTTGAACCGATAGACCAGTTGTGCCTGAGAATGAAGCGTCAGAAGTCTCCCGACTTCGTGGTAATAGACAGCCTTCAATATACCCAACTGACCTATGCCCAGTTCATCAAGATCAAGGAGGCGTACCGTAATAAGCTGATTATTTTCATCAGCCACGCCAGCGGTACGAATCCGGACGGACGTGTCGCAAAGAAGGTGGCATTTGATGCCGCGCTGAAAATATACGTGGAAGGGAAGCGGGCTTTCAGCAAAGGACGGTTTATCGGTCCGGTGGGTCACTTCGATGTGTGGCCGGAAGAGGCAGCAGCATATTACGGAGAGGATGTAAGGGATTTATAATTTCAAATTTATGATTTATGAGAACAACCGACAACAAACCCGTCACCCCTGCGCAGCTCAAGGCCCTGCACGTCACCTTCCACAAGCTGGGCATGGACGACGACGCGCGTCACGAGTGCATCGCCTCCTTCACTTCCGGCAGGACGGCAAGCAGCAAGTATCTCACCATGACCGAGGCCCGGCTGCTGCTTTCCCGCTTGAACCAGGATGATGAGCAGGTGAGCAAGATGATGCTGGCAGAGGCACGGACATTATGCCGTTCCATCTACTATCTGGCTTCGCAGATATCGTTCCTGAACAAGGATTTTCCCTCCGACACCGAGGAAGACCGGCAGATGAACAAGGCGAAGATAGACGTATGGGCACGCAGCCGCAGCCGGTTCCGTAAGAACATCCGGCAGATGAATGTGGGAGAACTCCGGGAGGTGAAGAAGCAACTGGAGGCGATAGCACGGAAGGAGAATGACAAGGCAAATTAAAGAATGAATAATTAAAGAATGAAAAGCGATATGAGAACGAAACAGGAAATCAGGCAGGCAGTGGCGATACTCCGTCACAAAGGCGACCGCATCAGCATGCTTCAGGCAGCTACGCTGGAGGAAGGCAGAAACGAGGCGTGGGTATTCGCCACTTATGTGACTTCTGTTCCCGAAGGAGCCAAGGATGAAGCCGCATTCTTTGCCGCCCGCGACGCCGCCCGGTTTGCCGCCGGGCACATCGGGCTGGAGGAGCTGATACCGGACGTGCAGAGCATGACGGCGGCGGACTTCGCGGCGGCAGGAGCACTGGGAACGATGGATGAGCCGAAGCGGAAGAGAGAGAAACAGACAGTCAGCGTGCAGGAATTCGAGGCCCTAAAACGCAAGGTCAGGCAACTGGAAGGCTTCGTGGAGGACTTGCTGAAAGAACGCCGTCAGCGTGCCGAATATCAGAAGCTGCCGGACACCAACCGTGCCGACTTCATCGGCCAGAAGGAAGCGACGGAACTTGTGGGATGCAGTCGTGAAACGCTGAATGCCTGGCAACGTAAAGGCTTTATCACCGGTTATCGCAAGGCGGGGCTGGTCTATTACAGCAAAAGTGAGCTTGCGGCCAGTTCCGTTGTGCAGAACTTCATCAATATAAAAGATAGGAGGAAATAAGTATGAAAGACCGCAGCACCGGCTACATGCCCCGAAACTACACCTCCGACCGCAGGGAACGCCACAGCCTGCTTGCCGTACAGCTCGAGGCCAGCGCCGACCGCATCTGCGACCTGCAGGACCGCTTGATGGCGGGCACTTCCGCCCTGAAACCGATAGAGTACGACCGCCTGCTTGATGACTACCGTGCCGAACTCGTCCGCTACGACCGCATCGACCGGGAACTGGTGGAGCTCGAGGCGCCCACAAAGACCAAGGAGTACATCGAAGGGCGGCGTATATACCAGCAGTACAAGAACAAGATAAATTATTAACCCTATAAAACGATAAGGATTATGGCAAGAACCAAGAAAACATTAGTCAGCGGCGTCAGCCGCGAGCAGGCCGAGCAGGCGTTCGCCGACTTTGCGGCAGCCGATGCCCAAGTACAGAACCTGACCTCCAAGATGGACATCGAGATGACCCGTGTCCGCGAAAAGTATGCCGGACGGCTGGCCGAACTCTCCGACGTGAAGGACGGAGCCTTTGAAATCATGCAGGCGTATGCCGTGGAGAACAAGGAAGAACTGTTCGCCAAGAAGAAGAGTGTGGAATCAGCCCACGGCGTGTTCGGTTTCCGCACCGGCACACCGAAGCTGAAGAACCTGAAGGGCTTCACCTGGGCGGCGGTGACCAACCTCTGCAAGGAGCTTCTCCCCTCGTACATCCGCACATCGGAGGAACTGGCGAAGGACAAGCTGCTGGCCGACCGCGAACTGCCCGAAGTGGCGGAGTACTTCCCCAAGATAGGCGTGCAGGTGGTGCAGGACGAGACGTTCTATGTGGAACCCAAGAAAGAGAATGATGTACATCAGGACTGAGGACTACTACGACTGGCGGCCTTGCGGCAGGAACTGGGCGGTATATCATTATAAACGTACCGCCACCGGTTACATCGGTACCAAGATTGGGGAGTACCTGACCAAGGAGGAAGCGAAACGTAAGGCGCATGAATTGTGTAACAGTAAAATAGAAGAAAAGTATGGCACGAGTATTTTGTAAATCAACGATTCCGAACGACAAGCCGCAATGGCTGCTGAACATACAGGCAGCAGTCATCCAGGCTACAGGCTGCATGATGCTGGAAGGCAATGAACGGGACTTCCGTAACTTGAAGTCGTTTATCGACGGGGCGATACAGTCCCAGCGTTCCCGCGGCATTCTCACCCGTAGTGAAGTGACCACTGACTTGCTGACCGATGAAGGGCGGACTGTGATACGCATCTTCCGCAATCGTGATTTGATTGAGGCCTATTACATTGAATAGTATGAGCAAGAAGCAAGACATAGCATTAATTACCGCCCCTCTCTTCGGAACGGGGCGGGAAACGCTTGATACATTCTATGGCTACTCTTGTGGGTACTGCCAGGGACGTGGCTGGTTCCTCGACCCGGAGATCATCAATGAGCAGGTAAAGAAGCCTTGCCCATCGTGCGGCGGTACCGGAAAGGTGAAAGCGGTGGTAACAATAGAGTGGCTGCCGGACGGTGAAGTGAAACCTTATTTCAAAGAGGAACACAACCATGATATACCGTGAACCGAAAGACCTGATAATCCAGGTAGAAGACAGCCTACTGGGGCAGGTGCAATACTACTGGACGTACTACGGCAAACCCTGCGACCTCATAGAATTTGCTGCCAAGACAGAAGGGCTGACTGCAATAATTGTAAAGATGAACAATCCTGATTCCGGCTCTTTCGTCTACATGCTGTGCGAGCGACTGAAGGCACGGATGTACGATCGGATGACGAAGAAGCCGCTGAGTGTGCAGGATGTATTTATGTAGAATTAGTAAATCGAAGGAAGTAATGAACATCGGACTATTAGCGGTTGATAGCAATTATCCTAATCTTGCACTCATGAAAATAAGTGCATGGCATAAGGCAGAATGTAACAATGTAGAATGGTATAATCCCCTTTGTTCTTATGATAAGGTTTATTCAGCAAAGGTCTTTTCATTTACACCAGATTACGGCTATTATATCAATGCCGATCAAATTGAGAAAGGCGGTACAGGTTACGACATAAAAAAGGTTCTTCTACCGGAAATTGATAGAATGGTTCCTGATTACGATCTGTATAATGTTGATAAGAATTTGGCTTATGGTTTTTTGACAAGAGGCTGTCCTAATCGTTGTAAATGGTGCATTGTACCATCCAAAGAAGGCAATATATATCCATACATGGACGTAACAGAAGTTTCGGCAGGTCGCAAGAATATAATACTCATGGATAACAATGTGCTTGCTTCCGAGTACGGGATAGAGCAGATCGAGAAGATAGTCAAGTTGAAACTCAGAGTAGACTTAAACCAAGGACTGGACGCTCGACTGGTGACTGATGACATAGCTCGATTGCTTGCTCGTGTAAAATGGATAAAGCGCATTCGGTTCGGTTGCGATACACCGGCGCAGATAGCAGATTGCGAACGTGCCACAGCTCTGATTGATAAATATGGTTACAAAGGTGAATACTTCTTCTACTGTATCTTGCTGAATGACTTTAAAGAGTCGTTTTACCGCGTTAACCACTGGAAGGAAAAGGGTGGCAGGTTCTTGCCACATTGCCAGCCATATCGGGACTTGAATAATCCACATCAAATAATCCCTCAATGGCAAAAGGACTTATCCGGATGGGTTGACAAAAAGTGGATATTTAGGAGCTGTGAGTTTAAAGACTTTGCTCCCCGGAAAGGATTTAAATGTAGTGAGTATTTTTATTAATAACTAAATAGAAATGAGCAATAAAAAACACATTTTGGATTGGTATATTGATAATACGCCGTCAGATGAGGAAGAATACGAGAAAGGATGTTTAATTCCAGCTATAATAATTGCAATAATTTTTATCGCATTGACAGTTGGAGTAAGTTTTATTGGATTATAAGTAAGAATCGAAATGAATATATCTAAGTTATTGAACAATGCGGATGATGCCTACATAAACTATCGGCATAGATGTGAAGCTCTTGCCAGGGAAGCGCAAAAATACATTGATTGGGATAATGGAGTAAGTTGTGAACATTTGCCCGCAGACGGTTTATGTATCTTGGCAACAGTTCCTGATGATTGTAATATAGGAGGAATGCCTGAATGTGTTTGCCCGGCAGACCTATTCTTCTCCTCTGTGAAATCAAAGGAAGCAATTACCCCACAAGAGTTTAAAGCAATTAGTATTTAACGTATAACAAGATAGAAATGAAGAAAAGTAGACTAAAGTGGCGTGTGATATGGGTAGTTTATTGCATTCCAGGTATCCTGCTTGCAATACCAATACTTGTATTTACTTATGCATTGCGGCCTTTTGTATGGCTTGCAGATAGAATGGGGAATTTGAAAAACTATTTGATTAGAAAGTATAAACCGTAAAGAAGATAAATATGAAGAAAATTAAAGCGAAGTTTACCAATGAGGCCATTGGCAAAGATATTGATGAAACTATTGATGATATGCCGGTTGATATGGATATCATCAAGCGACAGGCCGACAAGGAATACACTGTATGGTTCTATGATTATAAGCCTACTAAACGCAATTTCCCTGCTTCGGAATGGAAGACGAAATTCCTCAAGAAACTGCACGATCAAGATATATTCTTCAATCGTCTTACGAGGAAAGCATATCGGTTTAAGTCGGGTGTATGGAATCCGGTCACCGAACAAATGATTTTAAAAGCATTGGAAATAGCAATAGCAAAATAAATATAAGGAATGAATATGAAGGGATTTTTTGAAGTATTGGAAGAGCATTCGGATGCCGCTATCTCTATAGCCTTCTTTGTCTATATGCTGGCAGATTGCATCACTTCCAATTTGAGAAAGAAATAAATTATTAGCGAAGTAAAGAAAAAGCCGCTGCATGGAACACCATACAGCGGCTTTTTTTGTTGAGATATGCCCCCAGCGCTATCTCTCGATCGTTTTCCTGACATCAGGCAGATGGTCCTATTCTCCCGGTTCCCCCAAGCATTCTATTATTGCCTCATGTTGCAGCGGCGTCAGCGCCCGCTGCCTGGGTTTGAAACATAACTCTTCAAGACGTGCTTGCAGTTCGGTGTTCAGTTTTATCCAGCGATGCAGTTGCGAGCTGGCGCTGCGGGGAGTAGAGTTCGGGAAGTAGGCTTGCGCCAGGTCACTCATATAAATGGCTTTCATCTTTTCATTTACAATTTTACGATTTACAATGTACAATTTAAGGCTGCGCAGTGGCAGCTACAAAAAAACTACCCGTAAGTAGTTGGCTCCCTACTTACGGGTAGTTGGTCATTTACCTGGTAGTAGTCGGCACACTACTACTAAGTGTTCTCAGCCCAGCGGATTCTCTCCCTGGTCGCCGTCGCTTCCTCCTCCGGTGTTGCCGCCACCGGTGTTGCCGTCATCGGGCAGAGGCGCTTCACCCTTCTTCGCCACACGGTGGAAGGTCAGCCCGCCGTCACCCGCACGGGTTGCCGCCTTGATAGGCTTGCCGGGACGGAACTGGATGGTGGCTTCGGTGATGTTTGCGCTGGTGAATTTCTTCTCCGTGTCGGCACCGGTGCTACACAGCTGGATTTGGAAACTTCCGAAGTTCTCCAGGCGGACGATCTTGCCTGCCGCCAGATGGAGATTGGTTTGTTTGATCAGGGCGCGGATGGCGTTCAGCACGTCACCGTCCGTGAGGGAGGTGGCGTAGGAGATTTGTTCCGCCATTTCGTCCATGGTTACTTCGCCGCTGGCTTGCGCCTTGGCGTAATATTTCTTAGGGGCGCTGTCATCGCCCGGCTTGGTGCTCATCAGAGCAAGGGAATAGTTTACCATACAATTGAAAATTGATAATTGACAATTGACAATTAGGCTGCGCTGTACATCTTGCAGCTTTATCATCGTTTACTTCTGTCATTCGCGAATTGACGCCGCAAAGGTGGTGTAAACAGGCTATTCCGTGTTGTAGAATGTGCTTTTGGGCGGTATTTGTTGCATTAATGTGTTATTATAATTATTTTTGTATCAGGTTTTCAGCAATCAGGGTAATCACAGTAAAGTTTTCGGGAAATGAAAAAAAGACGTAATAAAATTATCGGGCGCAGCTATGCGCATCGGGTTGCGGAGGTTAACCGCATTTACGATGAACATGCCAATAGCGGACTTTCCAACAGGGAGATTCTGCGGCGTTATATCTGGCCGCTGTTCTATATCTCTGAAAAGACATTTTATAATCTTATCAATGCCAGTGCCGACCCGCGTATCATCCTTCAACAGGATGAGCTGAACCGTCAGTTCTCGTTGTTCTGAATCTCATCCGCTGTCGTAGTGGTATATTCCATTTCATAGACTTTGATGCCGCCGGGCAGTGAGAACTGTCGGCTGGCACGGCGTACCAGGGCGGTGGCACAACCATCGAACCGCCAGCCGTGTAATGCGCTGTTCAGTCGTCCGGCCAGTGCCATGCGTTCGGCTGCGTGCTGTTCCTGGGTGCTGCCGTAGTGGGTGTCATCGTAGCAGTCGAAGGCAAGCCGGATGATGATGGTGGTCTTGCCGTGTTGGAGATTGCCTTTCAGGTTTTCCCACAAGGTTTCGGGGATGCCGATAAGGACACAGGGGAAAGTGACAGGGTACTGGTCTTCCCCGTTCTGCAGGGCTTCCAGTTGCCCGTAGTCTTCGTCGATAAGGGAAACGTCGATACCCATTTTTTCGGCGATCTGTTGCTGGAGGTCGTTGAATAGTTGTTCCATGATTACATTTATAATTTACTTAATCCTAAAATCCGCAACTATCATCCAATACACGATTAAGGGTAGATTTATGAGTCGT
>ERZ894220.220-NODE-220-length-63002-cov-17.4939_pt1 | contig 63002 bp, 46 predicted proteins | sample MGYA00380292_ERZ894220 | MGnify/ENA primary metagenome ERZ894220 (study PRJEB32331, sample SAMN06328446) | human gut metagenome | biome: human gut microbiome; feature: stool | host: Homo sapiens | collected 2014-12-05 ... | reverse complement strand
ATGGCTGCAAACAAAAAGCAACCCATCTACAAAGATGCCAAAGCTCCCATTGAGGTTGTCTTCAGCGCATAGCTGCTTGAAGGACGTGAAAACCTTAAAGTTCAGCTTTATCCATAATTCAAATTTTACGGCAAAGTTAGAAACAGTACAAGCAGGCTTCAATACGTTATCGCGGACGACTGTACATTACGATTGTAGTGCCCGTTTTTGTTTTGTATAAGCTAAAATCATAGGAAATGAGTGCAGTAGATTGGAATAGTGCTATCTTTGTGCATCAGATATAACCCTCGATTGTTTATGGACTTATATACTTTTGTAGAATTGCCCTCTGATTTGCCAAAGGTTGCACATGCTGACCGTTTGATGCTTTTAGGCTCGTGCTTTGCTACCCATATTGGAAGGAAGCTTGTTGAAGCCAAGTTCCGTTGTGATGTCAATCCTTATGGCGTTTTATATAATCCGTTTTCCATTTCTGCGGCATTACGTGAAATCATTGCGGGCAGATGCTACAATGAAAACGACATTTTTCTCTTTCGTGAACTTTGGCATAGTGCCATGCATCATGGTAGCTTTTCCTCAGCCTCTGCAGAGGAAACATTGGCAGGCATTAACGGGCGTTTGAAAAGCGCCCACGAAAGATTGGAACGGTTGGATTGTCTGCTACTGACTTTCGGCTCTGCCTGGGTATATGAAAATAAAAAGACGGGAACTGTAGTTGCCAACTGTCATAAGCAACCTGAGTCTTGTTTTGCCCGCCGTATGCTTTCCGTCAGCGAAATAGTATCCGATTACACCTCTTTGCTTTCCGGCTTGCTGGAGCGGATTCCCAGGCTGAAAATATTGTTCACTGTCAGTCCCATCCGCCACGTGCGTGACGGAATGCATGCCAACCAGCTCAGTAAAGCTACCCTGCTGCTTGCCGTGAACCAGTTGCAAGCCACTTTCCCAGAACATGTTTTCTATTTTCCGGCTTATGAGTTGCTGCTCGACGAGCTTCGTGACTATCGCTTCTATGCAGAAGACATGGTGCATCCTTCCGAAACGGCCATTCGCTATGTCTGGGAACGGTTTACCCAGTCGTGCATCTCTGCCGATGCGTTACGGATTATGGAAGAAAGTGAAAATATCCGTAAGATGTTGTTGCATAAGCCATTTTATCCCGCTTCAGAAGAGTATAAGCGTTTTTTAGGACAAATTGTGTTAAAAATAGACCAACTTAACGGAAAATACCCGTACTTAGATTTCCAAAAAGAGAGAGAAATATGTCGCATTCGATTGAAAGCATAACCGAAAGTATTGGCGCACGGCGTGTGGGAAACGCGCCAGCCACCATAGACTGGCTGCTCACTGACAGCCGTTCCCTGAATTTTCCTGAGGAAACGTTATTCTTTGCCTTGACCACCAAGAGAAATGACGGTGCGCGCTATATTGCAGATTTATATGCCCGTGGAGTACGTAATTTTGTGCTTAGCGAAGAAAGCTTTAGATTAATTGAGAATGGAGAATTGAAAATTGATAATGACGCGCAGCAACCTGCTATCCATTTTCAATCCTCCACTGTCAACTACCTTATTGTTTCCAACCCGCTGAAAGCCTTGCAAAAACTGGCGGAACAGCATCGGAACCGGTTCCAGATACCGGTCATCGGTATTACGGGAAGCAACGGCAAGACTGTTGTGAAGGAATGGCTGCACCAGTTGCTCAGTCCGGAACGTGCCATTATCCGTTCTCCCCGCAGTTATAACTCCCAGATTGGAGTGCCTTTGTCTGTGTGGCAGATGAACGAACAGTCCGAACTTGCTATTTTTGAAGCCGGTATTTCCGAGCCGGGGGAAATGCGCGCTTTGCAGAACATTATCAAGCCTACCATAGGTATCCTGACCAATATAGGAGGGGCTCACCAGGAAAATTTCTTCTCGTTGCAGGAGAAATGCATGGAGAAGCTGACGCTTTTCAAGAATTGTGATGTAGTGATTTATAATGGTGACGATGAGTTCGTCAGCAACTGTATGGCGAAGTCCATGCTGTCTGCACGTGAGATTGCGTGGAGCCGGAAAGATATGGAACGTCCTCTATATATAAGTAAGGTGGAGAAACGGGATGACTGTACAGTCATTTCCTACCGCTATCTGGATATGGACAATACGTTTACTCTACCGTTCATAGATGATGCTTCCATCGAGAATTCGCTGAACTGCCTGGCCGCATGCCTCTATCTGATGCTTCCTGCCGAACAGATTACAGAACGTATGGCAAGGCTGGAACCCATCGCCATGCGGCTGGAAGTCAAGGAGGGAAAAAACAACTGTCTGTTGATTAACGACAGTTATAATTCTGACCTTGGCTCATTGGATATTGCACTCGATTTTCTTTACCGCCGTTCGCAAAGTAAGGGATTGAGGCGGACTTTGGTTCTTTCGGATATATTGGAGACCGGTCAGAACACGCCGACACTTTACCGACAAGTGGCACAGCTGGTAAACAGCCGTGGCATTGAACGCATCATAGGTGTAGGAAATGAAATATCTTCCTGCGCTGCACGCTTTAATATAGAGAAGACCTTTTATCCGGATACAGCGGCCTTGATACGTGCCATTCAGCGTGGGGAACTTCGCCTTGAAAACGAAATAATTCTGATTAAGGGTGCACGTAAGTTCGGTTTTGACTCCTTGACGGAAGTATTGGAGAAGAAGGTGCACGAAACCATTCTGGAGGTTAATCTTGGAGCGATGATTGCCAATCTGAACTATTATCGTGGCAAGCTGAAGCCGGAAACAAAGATGGTCTGCATGGTGAAAGCCTCCGCTTACGGTGCAGGTTCTTACGAGATAGCCAAGACCTTGCAGGAACATCATGTCGATTATCTTGCCGTGGCGGTTGCCGACGAAGGCTCCGAACTCCGTAAAGCGGGCATCACTGCGAACATCATTATCATGAATCCTGAGATGACTGCTTTCAAGACCATGTTCGATTACAAGCTGGAACCCGAAGTATATAGCTTCCATCTGCTGGACGCTTTGATTAAAGAAGCGGAAAAGGAAGGTATCACAAACTTCCCCATCCACATAAAGCTGGATACCGGTATGCACCGCCTGGGGTTTGCTCCGGAGGACATGCCCCGGCTGATAGAGCGGCTGAAGGGACAGAATGCCGTGATTGCCCGTTCCGTCTTCTCGCATTTGGTAGGGAGCGATTCGCAACAATTCGACAGTTTTACACGCCGGCAGATAGAAATGTTCGAGAAAGCGTCCATGGAATTGCAGGAGGCTTTTCCGCATAAGATACTTCGCCATATCTGCAATTCCGCAGGTATCGAGCGTTTCCCCGGGGCGCAATTCGATATGGTGCGCCTGGGTATCGGCCTCTATGGTGTCAATCCCATAGACAATTCCATTATGAATAATGTGAGCACGTTGAAGACTACCATCCTCCAGATACGTGATGTTCCCGAAGAGGATACGGTGGGGTATAGCCGGAAAGGGCATCTCACCCGTCCGTCGCGTATAGCGGCTCTTCCCATCGGTTACGCCGACGGCCTGAACCGCCATCTTGGAAATGGACATGCTTATTGTCTTGTAAACGGCCAACGGGCAGCCTATGTAGGGAATATCTGCATGGATGTCTGTATGATTGACGTGACGGACATTGATTGCAAGGAGGGTGACAGTGTGGAAATTTTTGGTGACCATCTGCCTATAACCGTTCTTTCCGATGTACTCGAAACTATTCCTTATGAGGTGTTGACAAGCGTTTCTACGCGGGTAAAACGTATTTATTATCAAGACTGAAGATAGGGGGCAGGGATTAGGGATTAGGGATTGCGATAAAATTAATCCTTAATCCTTAATCCCTAATCCTTAATTTTCCTATCTTTGCACTATAATTAATCAGATATAACTATGACAAACTTACTTTTATTAGGCTTTCTGCCCAGCGGTTCCGAATGGATAATTATTGCATTGGTCATCTTGCTGTTGTTTGGTGGTAAGAAAATTCCCGAATTGATGCGTGGTTTGGGCAAAGGAGTGAAGAGCTTCAAGGATGGCGTGAATGAAGCCAAAGAAGAGATAAACAAGGCTCAGGACGATTTGGATAAACCGGCTGAAAAGAAATAAAGGAACAAGGGTATTTACTATTTGACAATTTACTATTTACTATTTGATACTCTGAGAAGTTCAGGAGTATGGGTAGGCTTGTTGCCTTTTCCACAGCGCAGCCCAAATAGTAAATTGTCAAATAGTAAATCCCCACAGCGCAGCCCAAATAGTAAATAGTAAATTGTCAAATAGTAAATCCCTTTATGTCAGAAAAAGAACTAACCTTTTGGGACCACTTGGACGAGTTGCGCCGGGTGTTGTTTCGTGTACTCGGTGTGTGGTTTGTATTGGCTATCGGTTATTTTATTGCCATGCCTTATCTGTTTGACAATGTGATATTGGCTCCTTGCCATAACGACTTCATTTTCTATGACTTGCTGCGCTGGATAGGGCAGAGACTGGACTTGCAGGATGAATTCTTTACCCAGGAGTTTCATGTGAAGCTCGTCAATATCAATCTTGCCGCACCGTTCTTTGTCCACATGTCTACCGCTTTCTGGATGTCGGTGGTAACGGCTGCTCCTTATATTTTCTATGAAATCTGGCGCTTTGTAAGCCCTGCACTCTATCCAAACGAGCGTAAAGGGGTGAGGAAAGCGCTGGGTATAGGTACGGTGATGTTCTTTATCGGTGTGTTGCTGGGGTATTTTATGGTCTATCCGCTGACATTGCGTTTCCTTTCCACTTATCAATTGAGCGCAGCCATCGAGAATCAAATTTCCCTGAACTCGTACATCGACAATTTCATGATGTTGGTGCTTTGCATGGGACTGGCATTCGAACTGCCGCTGGTGACATGGCTGCTTTCCCTGCTGGGACTGGTGCACAAGACCTTTTTGCGGAAATACCGCCGTCATGCTGTTGTCATCATTGTTATTGCCTCGGCCATCATTACTCCGACCGGTGACCCGTTTACCTTGACAGTAGTGGCGGTGCCGCTTTATCTGCTCTATGAGTTGAGTATCCTGATGATAAAGGATAAAAAGACTGATGATGAAGCGGAAGAAGTGGAGACAGAGGAATGATGGATTGTGAAGTAAAGGAATATTTTAGTATATTGCTGGAAGCCTGCTACGTTGAGGAAATCTCCTTGGACGTGGCCTATCGGCAATTGCGCGAGTTGCTGGAGCGTTTGTGCCGTACACAGATGCCCGACGGCAGCTTGCAGATGACGGACCTTTCTGCACGTATCAGTTTCGTGGCTTCGAAGGCCGGACTTTCCACCGTGGAACAGAACCGTCTGCATACCTTCCGGCTGACCTCCAATGCTATTCTGAACCGCCAGGCGGAACCGCAACGTGAACAGTTGTTGCGTGATGCCAAGACACTGGCATTCTTTGTCAAGCGCTTGACGGGGGAGGAGATACCTGCCGAACTTTATCGCCTGCTACCTCGTGCGGATGCCACCTATATAGTGGCACCGCCCGCCAAAGAACGGATAAAGCGCATGCGCGTCTGTTTTCAGTATGCCGATGATACTTATTTATATGTACTGCCCGTAGACACTGTGGCCGATGAGCCGTTGCGTGTCCGTTATAATGTACCTCAGATTAATGAAGAGTTTGCAGAAACCTGCCGGATTCTGTGGCGGCATGCCCAGGTCAATCTGCTGGATGTTACGGTGGACGAAGTCGGCATACTCACCCCTTCCTTTATTATACTTGAGCCCGATTACTTGATAGACATCAGTTCGCTTGCCGAATGCTTCAAGGATTACGGGCATCATCCTGCCAATTATATCCTGGCACGGCTCCAGTCGCCAGACAATACCCGTCCGTTACTGTTGGGTAATATTGCTAACCTCTTTCTGGACGAATGGATTCATGCCAAGGAGGCACCCGATTATTTGGCATGCATGAAGAAGGCCTTCCGTTCTTATCCCATCGAGCTGGCAGCATGTGCCGACCTGCGCGACCGGGAGAAGGAAGCCGAATTCTTTTCCGATTGCAAGCGCCATTTCGACAATATCCACCGGACAGTGACAGAAACATTCCGTGCATCCGGCTATGAGCTCGATAGGACTGATGCCGTGCTGGAACCTTCTTACATCTGTGAAGCATTGGGTTTGCAAGGGCGTCTGGACTACATGCAGCGGGATATGACCTCGTTCATTGAAATGAAGTCCGGTAAGGCGGACGAGTATTCCATCCGTGATAAGGTGGAGCCTAAAGAAAACAATAAGGTACAGATGTTGCTCTATCAGGCTGTGTTGGAGTATTCTATGGGAATGGACCATCGACGTGTAAAGGCCTACCTGCTCTATACCCGTTATCCGTTGCTTTATCCGGCACGTCCTTCGTGGGCAATGGTGCGCCGTGTGATGGATGTGCGTAACCGGATTGTAGCCAATGAATATGGCATCCAGTTACGGAACAGCCCGCAGTATACGGCAGAGCGCCTGAAAGACATCCATCCGGACACCTTGAACGAGCGCGGTTTGGACAATACCTTATGGAAACGCTTCCTTTACCCCTCCATCGATGCCGTAGCGCAACGCATCCGTTCGCTTTCGTCGTTGGAACAAAGCTATTTTTATACGCTCTATAACTTTATAACCAAGGAACTCTATACCTCCAAATCTGGAGATGTGGATTATGAAGGACGTACTGGCGCTGCCGCCCTCTGGCTTTCCACACTGGCTGAGAAATGTGAGGCGGGTGAAATTCTGTACGATTTGGCTATTTGTGAGAATCATGCGGCAGATACGCATAAACCGTATTTGTCCCTCAGAACGAAGCAAATGGTTGCTTCCCGGCAGGAGCGGGTTCTGCCCAATTTCCGTCAGGGTGATGCGGTGGTTCTTTACGAACGGAATACGGATACCGACAACGTTACCAACAAGATGGTGTTTAAAGGTAATATAGAGCGCATATCCGATAACGAGGTCTGTATCCGTCTTCGTGCCACTCAGCAGAATGCGGGTGTATTGCCTGCTGCTAGCCTTTATGCCATAGAGCACGACTATATGGACACCTCCTTTCGTAGCATGTATCTGGGACTTTCCGCTTTCCTTTCTGCCACCCAAAGACGGCGTGATTTGTTGTTGGGGCAGCGCCCTCCCGAGTTCGATACTTCTTTGGATACCGGTATTGCGACCGCTCCGGATGATTTTTCGCGGATTATTCTGAAAGCGCAGGCTGCCCGCGACTATTTCCTTTTAATCGGTCCGCCAGGTACCGGCAAGACCTCTCGCGCGCTGCGGGGCATGGTAGAAGCCTTTTACCGGGAGGGGAAACAGATTCTACTGCTTTCGTATACCAATCGTGCTGTAGATGAAATCAGTAAGGCGCTGGCTTCCATTGAGCCTGAAATAGACTTTATCCGTTTAGGCAGTGAGTTGTCTTGCGATGACTCATTCCGCCCGTATCTGATTGAGAATGTGTTGGAACCTTGTGCCACTCGGCGGCAGGTGCAGGAGCGCATTGCCCGTTGCCGTGTTTTTGTCGGTACGGTTGCCACGCTTTCTTCCAAGACCGAACTTTTCCGGTTGAAGACTTTTGATGTAGCGATTGTGGATGAGGCTACCCAAATTTTGGAACCACAACTGCTGGGGTTACTCTGTACCCGCAATCCCGCAGGCGCGGATGCCATCGGCAAATTTATTTTGATAGGTGACCATAAGCAGCTACCCGCAGTGGTCTTGCAGTCGTCCGAGCAGTCGGAAGTGTGTGACGAAGCTTTGCAGGCCATCGGATTGTATAATTTGAAAGATTCCCTTTTCGAACGCCTTTATAGGAATCTCTCCAAGGAAAGTGCCAATCGCCAGGCATCAACCTCTCATTCTTCATCTTTTATCCCTCATCCCTCCTACGACATGCTCTGCCGTCAGGGTCGTATGAATATCGAGGTAGCTTTGTTTCCTAACCGGGCTTTTTACGGTGGTCTGTTGGAACCGGTTGGTCTGTCGCACCAGCAGGGAGAGCTGACTCTTGCTCCTGAGCTGTGTGATTGTGAGTTTGCCGGCTTGCTGACTCGTCGTGTCGCTTTTCTGCCTGCCGCAGTCGAACCGCCGGCACAGTCGGCCAAGATGAACCATTCGGAGGCGCGGATTGTGGCACGGTTGGCAGCGGCTATCTATCGGCAGTATGCAGCTGTTTCCGGTTTCAACCCGGCTGTCACTTTAGGTGTCATCACTCCTTATCGCAGTCAGATAGCCTTGATTAAGAAAGAGATTGCTGCTTTGGGTATTGCTCCTTTGGAGGATATATTGGTAGACACCGTGGAACGCTTCCAAGGTAGCGAACGGGATGTTATTATCTACTCTTTCTGTGTGAACCGGGCTTATCAGTTGAAGTTTCTGGCAAATATGACAGAGGAAAACGGTACTCGGATTGACCGGAAATTGAATGTTGCCCTTACTCGTGCCCGCAGGCAGATGTTTATGACAGGAGTGCCGCAACTATTGAAACTTAATCCTATTTATGCCGAGCTCTTGTCTGTAGTTTGCCATTCGTAACCGTCTTATTTAGTAAATCTTAAATATTTTCTGCTTCTTTATAGAGTTTATTAATAACGCTGTGTGAGATAAACCATTATCTTTGCATCACGTTTTTTTCATAGAGATTTAGATTTAAGGTTAGAAGAATTGTGGAAGTCGTGAGACTTCCCTTTTTTTCATCTTAAATTGTGTTCCATTTACAGTTTTTTGTTTTTGACTGTAATTGAACGAAGAAAAGCCATTTCGTGAGAAAAGGCTTTTTTTGTGCGGAGTTTGCAAGGCATGTAATGCAGTTTGCAAACTCCGCATGATTCTGAATATCTATATAGAGACTTCTGATTAGTCCACTATAATCGGTTTGTACTTCGGAACCAGTGCCTTCATGATGCACCAGCCTATCAGGTAGGACACTGCACATACACAGAAGATGATGAAATATCCGGCAGGCTTGCCCTGAAATCCAAGAAATACCATTTGTGTCTTGTCGGCATAGTCGAACAGCAAACCGGAACTCATGTTGATGAGAAATGAGCTGATACCGCCCGCCATACCTCCGATTCCCACAATGGTGGCAATGGTGCTCTTGGGAAACATATCACCTACCACAGAATAGATGTTGGCCGACCAGGACTGATGGGCAGCGCCTGCAATACCTATGATGATAATCGGGAACCAATAGGCTTGTTCGCCAAATACTTCCTTGTTGCCCAATGGCTGTGCAAACAATGCCAATAGCGGGAACAGTGCAAAGATGAACATGGCCTGCATGCGTGCGGCGTAGGGGTTCTTACCGGTTTTGTTGATAATGATAGTGGGCAATTTCCCGCCATAGACGGACAACATCGTGATGGCATAGAGCACAAAGATAAGCATCTGTGCCGTGGGAGTATCTGAGGAGAATCCGTAAACGTCCGAAATGTATGCGGGTGCCCAGAAGAGGAAGAACCACCATACACCGTCAGTCATGAATTTGCCGAAAAATACAGCCCAGGTTTGCGGATATTTGAAACATTGCAGGAAAGAAATGCTCTTTTCATCCTTGGTTGTCGGAGTAGTCGCCTTTTTATCCTCCTCATTGTCTTTGTCTTGTTCTATATATGCCAGCTCAGCTGCGTTTACGTGTGGATTTTCATCAGGTTTCTTGTACATGAATATCCACAGTCCCATCCAGATGAAACCCAATCCGCCGATAACGATAAAAGCCATTTCCCAGCCGTTGCCCACGCCCATGCGTTGGAAGTAGCGGGCCAGGGTAGGGATACACAATGGGGCTATCAGTGCTCCGATGGTAGAGCCGGCATTGAATATGGAAGTGGAGAAGGCACGGTCTTTCTTTGGGAAATATTCGGCAGTCACCTTGATGGCGGCAGGAAAGTTTCCTGCTTCACCGATGCCCAGTATGATACGGGCGGCAATGAAGTAGTAAACGCTGGTGATGGCTATGGTAGAGGCCAATGCACCGGTAGCGCTAATCATGTTGGCGGCATTTTCAATGCCGAGGGTCATTTCTGTGGCAAGTCCGCAGAGGGCGTGCATACAAGCACCGATAGACCATACGGCAATGGCCCATAAATACCCTTTTTTCGTTCCCATCCAGTCGATGAAACGTCCGGCAAACAGATTGCCTAAGGCATAGACGATGGAAAAGATAGCTGTGATGTAGCCGTAGTGTGTATCGGTCCAGTGGAATTCGGGGGAGATGAAATCTTTCCAGGTCAATGAAAGAACCTGGCGGTCGAGGTAGTTGACGGTTGTCGCGAAGAATAGCATGGCGCAGATAATCCAACGGTAATTGGTCATCCGCCCTGCGGTGTTTTGAAATGTACTCATGATAATAGATTTATATTTTGATGCAAATGTAGGGGTTTGTGTGTTGTTCGAGGTGTAATATTGAGTAAAAAGGATGTAGAAAATGACAAAAATAGGCATGGATTATTTAAGTCCATGCCTATCGGACGTTGCAGGGCAACTTTATTTCATATCGATGTATTTGATTTCGTCTTTGTCGCTGTATTTCAGGTTTTCACCGCCCATACCCCAGATGAAAGTATAGTTGCTGGTTCCGGCAGCAGCGTGGATGGACCATTCGGGAGAAGTGATGGCTTGTTCGTTGTGCAGCCATATCAAACGTTCTTCCTGCGGTTCGCCCATCAGGTGACAGATAGCGTTGCCGGGTTTCAGGTTGAAGTAGTAGTAAGCTTCCATGCGGCGAGTGTGTGTGTGGGCAGGCATGGTATTCCATACAGAGCCGGGAGCCAGTTCCGTGAGTCCCATCTGCAACTGGTTGGTACCGCCGTCTTTCACTCTTTCCAGTACATCTTTCACAATCAGCTGGTTTACGATACGGTCGTTGCTGTCTTCCATTTTTCCATAATGGTCGGAGATGCCCAGTGCATATTTCTTGGGGTTGGCTTTCTGAAGCTTGGCATCGGTGGTAATCAGCTGAGTAACATAGGGCTTGTAGGCCGGAGCCGAGTTGATGTAGAACTTGGCGGGATTGGTAGCGTCGTTGCTCTTGAAGGTTACTTCCTTATTTCCGCAGCCTACGTAAAGGGCTTCCTTATACTTCATGGGGTATTCCTTACCGTCTACAGTAACCACTCCGTCACCGCCGGTATTGATGACACCCAGTTCGCGGCGTTCGAGGAAGTAAGTGATTTCCGGACCCAGTTCACGGAACACTTCCAACTTCAATGTCTTGTTCACCGGCATGGCGCCACCGTAAATCAACCGGTCGTAGAGGGTGTAGGTTACGTTGATTTCATCCGGAGCCATGACTTTGTCCATCATGAATCTGCTGCGTAGAAGTTCCGTGTCATAATGCTTCACGTCCTGCGGATGGCAGGCGGTCTGCACTTTGTAATTCACTTGGGCATTGGCTGCCATGGCAACTGCTCCCATCATAAATGCAAGTACTAACTCTTTCATAATTTGTTACTATTTAATTTTTAACTTTTAATTTTTGATTGATTTCTGGTATTTGATAATGGCACGACGGTTCATAATCATCAGGAACAATGTGCATAATACAAGGATACCGGAGCCTATCCATTTCAACGAGTAGGTCAGGTGGAAAATGACCCAAGCAAAGGGGCTGGATGCAAAGTCCAGTGCACCGCCTTCAAAGCCGGCGGGGATATTCACGGCAGCATCTTGTGTCTTCTCGTATACATCGTGGGCTGCTTGTGTGAAATAGGGGGCGAGGTCTGTTACGAAATAAAGACCGATGGTCAGTACAACGAGTCCGATGATGAACGTCTTTACTACATTTCCTTTCGTGATGGGCAGTACCAGCGGGAAGAGGTAGAACATTCCGGCCAGCGACGCCAGAGGCAGGAACTGGTTACCCGGCAGGATGACAGCCAGCAGTATGGTTACGGGAATCAGCAGCAGGGAAACCACCAGCGTTGCAGGATGGCCGATAACCAATGCGGGGCTCATACCGATGTTCAAGCCGACAGCACCTTTGAATTTCTTGGCAATCAGCTCGCGGGTCGCATCGGAAATAGGCTTCAAGCCTTCGATGAACAAAGCGGTGATACGCGGAATCAGCTCCATTACGGCGCCCATCTTGATACCCAAACCTAATATATAAGGTATCTTGTCTACCAGTTCCTGACCGTTCTTGCAAGACAAGGCACCGATACCGCAACCGACCAGAATACCCAGGAATAAAGGCTCACCCAGCAAGCCGAATTTCTTCTTCATGCCTTCCGCATCAATGTTCAATTTGTCAAAACCGGGGATTTTGTCCAATGCTTTATTGATGACTACGGCAAATGGAACGAAACCTGCGCAGAAAGGCTGGGGGATGGAGATACCCTCCATCTTGTCGTAGAATCCCTGGAATTTGTCGGCGGTATAGTCGGCCATAATCAGGGTAATGATATAGCAGATGATAGCGGCGAAGAAACCCCACCAGATATTGTCGCTGGCAAAATAAACGACTGCGCCGATAAATGCGAAATGCCAGTAGTTCCAAAGGTCGATATTGACCGTACGGGTCGTTTTCGTTAATAACATCAGAAGATTTACTCCCAAACATACCGGAATGATGAATGCACCCACCGATGTGTTATAGGCTACAGCCGCAGCTGCAGGCCATCCCATATCGAATACTTTCAACTGAAGACCGTAAATTTCAACGACTTGGCTCAGAGCAGGACCGAGGCTGCTGGTCAACAGCGCAGTGACAACTGACAGACCTACGAAACCGACACCTACCAGCAGACCGCTCTTTAGCGCCTTACTGAATTTGATGCCGATGCATACTCCCAAAATTGTAAAGATTATAGGCATCATCACTGCTGCTCCTAAGCCGATGATATAGCCGAAAACTTGTTCCATTCTCTTGTGATTTAATTAGGTAATTGAGTTTGTTTTTGCAATAGTATGAATTAAAAACCGGGTCAAAAATAAGACCTTTTCTCAATTAATCAAACTCGAAAAGCATAATTATTTAGTAAATGGGACAATTTTGGACGAAATTGGTCGTTATCGTGCACAAAATTGCTCGTTTTCGTACACGAAAACCAAATAATACACTCTCTGCATTGAAAAGTATACATAGGAAAAACAACAATTTTGGGTGGAGTGAACTTTAATCCAGTTTACTGTGTTATTATAAGACATTGAAACAAACCGGACTATAATGATATATTTGATTTTTTTATTGGCAATAGGACTATTGGTCGGATGGAGCTTATGGAAAGCTCCATCCGATATTGATTTATGGGGAAAAGATTTAGAGGATTGATAGTTATATTGGTTATATTCTGAAAATTTAACTATATTAGCGCCAGAAAAGCATAAATATGGCGCTAAATCTGATAAAAAAGGATAAATCCCACTCTGTTGTAAGCATTAAGCTGGATGAGCAAGAGTTTCATAATATTTTTAAGGAATATTATGCGGCGCTTTGTTCTTTCGCGTTCCAATACATGGAGGATGCGGATATGTCAGCAGATATAGTACAAGACGTATTTGCCAAGTTGTGGCAGATAAGAGACGATTTCTTTTATCTTCATCAGGTGAAAGCTTTTCTTTATACGGCCGTACGTAACCATGCCTTGAACGAACTTGAGCATTCGAAGGTAGCTCATGAATACGAGCAAAAGATTATAGCCAAAAAAGCAGATGCTTTTTTTCGTGATGCGATTGTGGAAGAAGAGACTTTCCGGATTCTGTCAGAAGCTATAGAGAAACTTCCTACCCAAATGAGAGCCATCATGCAGTTGGCTTTGGAAGGCAAAAAGAATGCAGAAATAGCAGAGCGTCTCAATGTCTCTCCCGAAACGGTACATACTCTTAAAAAAGTGGCTTATAAAAAGCTTCGTGCATTCCTTACCGATTATTATTATTGCCTTCTGTTATTTATCTAAAAGCACATTTTTTTCTATTTTTTCAAAAAAAAGTCTTTATCGATTCACCATGTTTTCATTTTGGCTTGTATTATCATTAAAGATAGACTAAAACATGCCAAATTATGATAAAAGAGTACTTTCATATAGCTCATCTTATTTCCAAGCACCTATCCGGTGAAGTAACACCGGAAGAAAGCCGTTTTTTGGATAAATGGCGCAAAGAGAGCAAAAGCCATGAGCAGCTTTTCCAAAAGATTTGTAGTGATGAACATTATGCACAGCACGAAATTCGTAAAATGGAGTTTGATTCGCAGGCTGGATGGAAAGGTGTCGAAACACGTATCAAGAGGATGGAGCTCAGAAGGAGACATTTGAAACTGTTACGGTACGTTGCTCTTTTTATTGCACCAGTGCTGATATTGGTTTTTGCACTTCAGGATATTTCTGTACCCCATGTCATGGATGGCAATCAATTATTGGCTGCCCAGCAAATACTGCCGGGTGGAGCCAAAGCTATTCTTACATTGGATAATGGGGAAACGGTTTATCTGGATGAGAATGCCGATGGGCGGCAGTTGCAGTTGGCTGGTAAACAAATACAGATAGATTCAACGACCTTGAACTACAGCGCTGCAGACGGGCAGGTTGTGCAGTCAGCTTTGGTATATAATAAAGTTGAAGTGCCTCAAGGCGGTGAGTATACACTTGTTCTGAATGATGGTACAAAAGTACATCTGAATTCAATGAGCAGTCTACGTTTTCCGCTTACTTTCGAAGCTGGGAAGCGGGAAGTGGAATTGGCGGGAGAAGCTTATTTTGAAGTAAATAAAACCGGTCATCCCTTCACTGTATCGACTCAAGGTATGCAGATTGAGGTGTTGGGAACAACTTTCAATATTTCGGCCTATCCGGGTGAAGAATATCAGGCGACTCTTGTCAGTGGTTCTGTTAAGGTGGACACCGGGGAGGGACAGAGTCTTGTCTTAAAACCTTCACAGCAGGCATCATTAATTCCCGGGAGCGGGAATATACAAGTGCGTACAGTAGATACTGCCTTCTATACATCATGGGTGAAGGGAAAAATCAATTTTAAAGATCAACGGCTGGAAGATATTATGAGAATCCTTTCAAGGTGGTATAATATTGAAGTGGACTATTCAGACGAAGCGTTAAAGAACCTGCGTTTCGGTTGCTATGTGAACCGTTATGAGGAAATAGCTCCTTTCCTTGAGCTACTGGAAGCGACGGAAAACATACATGTCAAAATCAACGGTAAAACTATTATATTCTATAAATAACCATTTAATAATTTAATTATGACTAAGGAACAGAGCTACACCAGGTTTTGGGAAGGTAGTAAACGTATGTGGATTACATTCCTGTTTTTCAGTTTTATTATGATTGGCTTTGTGCAGGCCGCCAATACGGCGTTTGCCCAGACAACAGTTACTGTAAATGTGCAGGACGCCACTTTAAGTGACGTGTTATGGGAAATTCAACGCCAGACGGATTTTACTTTCATTTATAGTACAAATGACGTAAAGAATGTCAAGGTACGTAATTTGAGGGTCACGAATGGAAAAATCGCAGCAGTGCTGGATGAATGTCTTAAGAATAGCGGATTGGCTTATGTCGTAAAAGACGGGGCCATTGCTATCCGTCCAGCCAATGAAGTGAATGCTGTGAAGGCAGTAGAACAAGCTAATGTTATTTCCGGAACAGTGGTGGATGAGACCGGTGAGCCCGTCATTGGAGCCAATGTTTTGGTCAAAGGTACTACAAACGGCCAGATTACCGATTTGAATGGAGGTTTCTCTATCAAGGTGGAGCATGCATCGGCTACCTTGCTTGTCTCTTATGTTGGCTATGTTCGTCAGGAAGTGAAAGCTACTTCGGGTAAGATATTGAAGATTGTATTGGTGCCGGATGCAAATATGATGGAAGAGGTGGTTGTAACCGGTTACGGTACATTCAAGAAATCTGCTTATGCGGGTTCGGCTGCCAGTGTGAAGAATGAAAAGATTGCCGATGTGCCTTCCGTTTCTTTCCAGGATTTGTTGCAGGGAAATGCTACGGGTGTACAGTTTACTTCTGCTTCTGGCCAGCCGGGTTCTTCAGCTTCTTTGAGTATTCGTGGTATGGGCTCTTTCAATGCCTCCAACTCTCCGCTGTATGTTATTGATGGAGTGCCCGTTACTTCCGGTTCGATAAACTCCATCAGTTCGGATGGTGGTCTGGATGCCATGTCAACCGTCAACACTTCGGATATTGAGAATATTACGATTATCAAGGATGCCGCTGCTGCATCACTCTACGGTTCGCGCGCTGCGAATGGTGTGGTTCTGATTACGACGAAGAAAGGTAAAACCGGTAAGGCTTCTATCAGTTTGAAAGCCGATTGGGGATTCAGTGACTTTGCTATGGATTATCGTCCTATTTTGAGCGGAGCAGAACGTCGCGAATACATATACAATGGTATGGTTCTTGGACAACAGCGCAGCGGCAAATCGGATGCGGATGCCATAGCTTATGCTGATAAGAATATCGACAAATATGCTCCGGTTCCCTGGTGCGGCTATACGGATTGGGGAGATTATCTGTTCAAGAAAGGAAGCCATTCCAGTTATGAGGCTTCCATATCCGGAGGAACCGACAAATTCAAATACTATTCTTCATTGTCCTATCTCAACCAAGAAGGTATTGTAAAAACATCGGGGCTGGAAAGAATTACCGGGCGTTTGAATGTTGATTTTCAGGCTACGGATAAATTGAAATTCGGTGGCAACATCATGTTTACCAATCTGAATCAGGATGTATATAGTGAAGGAACCGGTTATACTGCTCCTTTCTACTCCAGCGTAAGCAAATTGACGCCTTCAGATCCGGTTTACAATGAAGATGGAAGCTATAACCAGGACTTGATTTCGTTGTCAAGAAGAAATCCCGTTCTTGCCCAGGAGTACAATTACCAGCGTGAGTATGTTACCCGTATGTTCAATACGATTAATGCCGAATATGAATTTATCAAGGACTTGAAGTTAAAGTCTATTTTGAGCTATGACTATAACATCAGTAAGGGTAAAGAATGGAAAGACTCCCGTACCTCCGACGGTGAGAAGAATAATGGTGGAGCCGAAAAGGCATATAGTGAATATAACAAGTTGGTGTGGTCAAACCAGTTGACTTACAAGACTACTATCCAAAAGGACCACAATTTGGATGCCCTTGTCGGATATGAAATCGATTCCAAGTACAATGATTTCTTGTCGGGATATGCTACTAACTTCCTGACTCCGATAAAGAATGACATTGCCAACGGGCAGACTTTAGAGAGCATAGATGGTTCTTCCAAGAGGTCAAGAATGGTTTCTTACATCACCCGTCTCAACTATGACTACAAGAACAAGTATTATCTGGGTGGGAGCTATCGTATGGATGGCAGTTCACGTTTGCACAGAGATAATCGCTGGGGAAGTTTCTGGTCTGTTTCAGGAGCATGGCGTATTATCGAAGAGGATTTCATGAAACCCACGTCCAAATGGCTGACCGATTTGAAACTCCGTGCATCCTACGGTGTGAATGGTACGTTGCCCTCCGACTTATACGGCTATATGGGCTTGACGAGCCTTAGTGGCGGCTATATGGAGAATCCTGCATTGATTCAGTCGCAGATTGAAAATAGGGATTTGGAATGGGAAACGAATTACAACTTGAATATCGGTCTGGACTTCGGCTTCTTCAACCGTTTGAACTTCACTTTGGAGTACTATACCCGTACTACTAAGAACCTTTTGATGGACTGTCCCGTATCTATGACTACCGGTTTCAGTTCCTATCTGATGAATATCGGTGAGGTGAAGAACCAGGGTGTGGAATTGGAAATCAATTCCAAGAACATTGTGTCCAAAGACTTTGATTGGTCTACCTCTTTCACCCTTTCGCACAACAAGAATAAGATTGTGAAACTGGACGGCGAACAGACCCAGATTATCAGCGGCTCGCAGATTCACATGATTGGCAAGTCCTACCGTACATTCTACATGATAGAATTTGCTGGAATCAACCCCGAGACCGGTGCACCTCAGTTCTATACCAACGACGTGGACGAGAATGGAAACTATATTAAGGAAATCACAGAGAATAACAAGGATGCCAAAGCCATTCCTCTGAAGAAACATGCCGAGCCCAATGTGACCGGTGGTCTCTCTAATACTTTGCGTTACAAGTGGTTCGATTTGAGCTTCATGTTCTCTTATCAGTTCGGTGCTTATGGATATGATAACTGGGCACAGAAAACAGAACATGGCGGCAAGGACTTTACTCTTAATATTCCGGCCTATTATCGTGACAATTGGAAGCAACCGGGAGATATCAGTAAATATGAAGTGTTTATAGAGAAGCCGGCGGTAGCCATGAATGGCGTTACCACTACCCGCCGCTTGCACAGCACGGACTTTATCCGTCTGAAAACGTTGACTTTCGGTGTGACCGTTCCTAAAACATGGACCCGGAAAATCGGCGTAAACAGCCTGCGCCTTTACGCATCTGCCAACAACTTGTGGACTTGGGCCGCTTACGATTTCTATGATCCGGAATCAGTCAGTGCAGGTACAGCCGGCTGGGGAACACCTCCTTTGAAAACAGTAACTTTCGGTCTTAATTTGAATTTCTAACCTCATAATAAAGAAACACAATGAAAGCATTAAAATATATGATGATGGGGATGTTGGTCAGCCTGACCGCCTCCTGTGGCAATGACTGGCTTGATGTTGAATCCAGTACAAAGATTCCGACTGAAACCGCCATACAGAATCTGGATGATGTGGAATATAGCTTGAACGGTATCTACGACGTGATGCGCAGTACCAACTATTACTCGGGCCGTATGATTTATTACGGAGACGTGACGGGTGACGATGCGCAGTCCATAAAGACCGGAAAGCGTACCACCAGCTACTATATGCTGGACTATACAAAGGATTCCGGTCCGTCTTCCCACTGGTCTTATGCCTATAAGATTATCCAGAATTGTAATATCATTTTGTCTCAAATAGACGGATTGGATGTCAGTGAGGATGATACGGAATACTTCAACGACCTGAAAGGCCAGACCTTGGCTCTCCGTGGATTTGCCTTGTTCGACCTGACCCGTTTCTTCGGCTATCCGTATGCCAAGGATGGAGGAGCTTCTTTGGGAGTGCCTATTGTGACCGAAGTATCCAATACGGAAAACAAGCCGTCGCGCAATACCGTTGCCCAGTGTTATGAGGCAATCATCAAGGATTTGAAGGAAGGTGCTGACCTGCTGGATGAAGAATTCAACAAGGGTAAGATTAATAAGTGGGCGGCAATGCTGTTGCTGAGTAGAGCCTATTTGTATATGGAAGATAATCAGAATGCCTTGATTACGGCTGAAGCTGCCATTGCGGGAGCGGAAAAGAATAAGTACCGTTTGTGGACCAATGATGAGTATGGCACGATATGGGGAACTGATTTTGCCTCTTCCGATCCGGGAGAAGTCTTGTTTGAGTTGGTGAATCTGACAGTGGACGGCGTTGGTAAAGAAAGTGTGGCTTACCTTTGCTGGCAGGCGGGTTATGATGATTATTGCCTGACCAGTTCTTTCTATGAACTGATGCAGGAAGATCCGGATGATGTCAGGAATCAGGCATATACGGTTGTTCCTAAGACAAAGAGAGCTTACATAGCCAAGTATCAGCCGCAGAGCGGCAAGGCTGTGGAAGATTCCAATATTCCAGTACTTCGTCTGTCCGAACTTTATCTGATTGCTGCCGAAGCGGCTGTAAAGCTCAATAACAATGACAAGGCTGTAAAGTATCTGGATGCTATTGTCAGCCGTGCCAATCCGGAAAAGACCGTGCAGGGTAAGACGGTGACGTTGGATGATGTTCTGTTGGAACGCCGTAAAGAGTTGTTCGGTGAAGGACACCGTTTCTTCGACGCCCTTCGTAATCATCAGACTATCGTGCGCAAGGAGTCGACCAAGGAATTCCCGGAAATAGCCGAGACTTCACATCTGAAGATGGTGGATGAGAGCGTATCTTTTGATTGGAACTATTATCGTGTAGTATTGCCCATTCCTAAGGCGGAGATGAATTCCAATCCGAATATGCAGCAGAATCCGACTTATGGTGATTAATTCCAAAAAAGCGAGAATATGAAGTATCAGACTACTATTGTAAAGTCTTTTTTTACTGTATTTATTCTAACTTTCATCAGTTCCGGCCTAAGTGCCGGAACTCTTGGTTTAGACGGTAAGAAGAAGGATAAGGAGAAGAAGGAGGAATTGTCGGCAGACGGACCTTATGTGATTTATGAACCGGACGGCAAGGTGTGCGTCATAAGTGTTACAGCCCAAGGGCAGATAGAAGATACGACTTATACGGTGCTTCCTCAGGATTTCACCCTTCATGTCACGGACCACAAAGGGCGTTATCCGTTTGATGTGAAGCTGCATCCGGTCAAACGTCCGGAATGGCAATACAGACAACCGGATAAAGTGTTTGTGATGTCTGACCCCCATGGCAAGTTGAATTGCGTGATGAGCTTGCTGCGAGGCAACAATGTCATTGATAAAGACTACCATTGGAGTTTTGGAACCAACCATCTGGTGGTTATCGGTGATATATTTGACCGTGGCAAAGATGTGCCGCAGATATTTTGGCTGTTCTATAAATTGGAGAAGGAGGCGGCAGATGCAGGTGGTCATGTTTCGTTTCTGTTGGGTAACCATGAACCACTTGTGACGGCAAATGATTTGCGTTATACCAAAGAAAAGTACAAGACATTGGCCCGAAAACTGGGTATGGATTATCCGGCATTGTTCGGTCCGGACACAGAACTTGGCAAATGGCTTGGTACCCGTAATACGATGCAGACCATCGGACCTAATCTGTATGTGCACGCAGGTTTGGGAAAGGAGTTTTATGACCGTGACTTGAATATTCCCACAGTGAATGAGGAAATGAGCCGTGCATTGTTCATGAGCAAGAAGGAACGTAAGGCCTTATCGCCTCTCACGGCTTTCCTATATGGTAATAGCGGACCTATCTGGTATCGTGGATTGGTACGGACGGATGCAAAATACCATCCATTGGCACAAGACTCCCTGCAACTGATGTTGAAACGTTATGACGTCGAACATATCATTGTGGGGCATACTATCTTTAAGGATATTTCCACTTTCTATGATGGACGGGTGATTGGAGTGAATGTGGATAACGAGGAAAACCGAAAGAAGAAACGTGGGCGCGCTTTACTGATTGACGGGAATACCTATCTTGTGGTAGGAGATAAAGGAGCGATGCGAAAATTGTTCTGAGGCTGTTCTCTTTCTGATTATTTTTTAGGCGTGGAAGTACGTGGATTTCACGGAGAGACAAAGAAAAACTCCGTGTTTTTCGCGTAATCCGCGCCTAAAAAATATCATAATGTAAATATGCACTCTCGGATAACTGGGGGAGGGAGTGCCCTCTCAAAGAGCGGCGATAACGGCAATGTCCGTAGCATTGTCTACGATATGTGCCGGATGAAACTCTTCCAGTTCTGTGCGGGGACGGAATCCCCAGGTGACTCCGCAGGCAGTGACTCCGGCATTGGCGGCCGTCTGCATATCCACTCCGGAGTCTCCCACATATAGCACGTCTTCACGGGATATCCGGGTGATGTCCAGAATGTCATGCACCACTGTTGGGTCGGGCTTCACGTTGACCCCTTCCCGTTGTCCGAAGACGGCGGTAAAACGTATGTTGGGGAAATAATGTGAAATCAGCTTCACGGTAGCCGATTGATATTTGTTGGAAGCCACTGCCAATATCATCCCTTTCTCCTGCAACTGTTCCAGTAGTTCGGGGATGCCGGGGTAAGGGCAGCTTTTATCAGCATTGTGCACGTCATAATAAGGCACAAACTCCTTGCGGACGCGCAGGACGTTTTCTTCGCTCTTTTCCCCTTCCGGGAGGGCGCGCTCGAACAGTTTGTTGATTCCGTTGCCAACCATGAAGTTATAGGCCGATTCCGGGTGAGTGGGATAGCCAAGCGTTTGCAGGGCATGGTTTGTACTTTGTGCCAAATCGGCTATTGTATTCAGTAAAGTTCCGTCCAGGTCAAATATAATCAACTTCTTCATTGCCTTCTCTATTTTTTAGTTTGCTGCAAATATAGGGCTTTTTGCGCTCATGTTCAAATGCTGTCTCGGGTTTCATCAGGTATTTGCAGAATAGGAAGCCCTGGGCTGATAATCAGTGCGTTATTACTGCATTCCTGCTGCATGCGTTTTGCAGTAGTACTGCAGATGGAGTGCAGCGTTACTGCAAATATGTTTGCAGTGATACTGCAACTGTATTGCAGTGGTACTGCACAAGCGTTGCAGTAGTTTTGCAGTGGGTGATCGGTATATTTTTTGCCGTTCTTCCCTTTTCTTTGCACACTTTCGGGCTTTTTATGCAAAAACTTCCTATCTTTGCAGCCGAATTTTACTAAAAATAGGTATGAGTTACAATTTGTTGAAAGGAAAAAGAGGCATTATTTTCGGTGCTCTGAATGAGCAGTCCATTGCCTGGAAAGTAGCAGAAAAAGCAGTAAAAGAAGGTGCAACCATCACTTTATCGAATACACCGGTTGCTGTCCGTATGGGCGAAGTGTCCGCTCTTTCGGAGAAACTGAACTGCGAGGTGATTCCCGCAGATGCTACAAGTGTAGAAGATTTGGAAAATGTATTCAAACGCTCTATGGAAGTATTGGGTGGCCCGGTCGACTTTGTGCTGCACTCCATTGGTATGTCTCCCAATGTGCGTAAGAAACGTACATATGATGATTTGGATTACGATATGTTGGAAAAGACGCTGGATATTTCCGCTGTCTCTTTCCACAAGATGATACAAGCTGCCAAGAAGCTCAACGCCATTGCCGACTACGGTTCAATCCTGGCTCTGAGTTATGTGGCTGCGCAACGTACGTTCTACGGTTACAACGATATGGCAGATGCCAAGGCACTGCTGGAATCCATTGCCCGCAGTTTCGGTTACATCTACGGACGCGAACACCATGTACGTGTCAACACCATTTCCCAGTCTCCTACGATGACCACTGCCGGTTCCGGTGTGAAGGGTATGGACAAGCTGTTCGACTTCGCCAACCGCATGTCTCCTCTGGGCAATGCTTCTGCCGACGAGTGTGCAGACTACTGTATCGTGATGTTTTCCGACCTCACCCGCAAGGTCACTATGCAGAACTTGTTCCACGATGGAGGTTTCTCCAGCGTAGGTATGAGTCTTCGCGCCATGGCTACTTACGAGAAGGGACTGGATGAGTATAAGGACGAAAACGGAAATATCATCTACGGCTAATGGAACTCGCACTTTATCTTTTGCCGGTCACCTTGGGCGATACGCCCATTGAAACGGTGTTGCCTCCTTATAACAAGGAGATAATACTGGGAATCCGCCATTTCATCGTGGAGGATGTGCGTTCGGCACGCCGGTTTCTGAAGAAGGTGGACAAGGGAATAGATATTGATGCGCTGACATTCTATACGTTGAACAAGCATACGTCGCCCGAAGACATCTCCGGCTATCTGAAGCCGCTGGTGGAGGGGCAGCCGATGGGCGTAATCTCCGAAGCCGGTTGTCCGGCTGTGGCCGACCCGGGAGCGGACGTAGTGGCTATTGCACAACGGAAAAACTTAAGAGTGGTCCCCTTGGTGGGACCCTCTTCCATTATCCTCTCTGTCATGGGTTCCGGCTTCAACGGACAGAGCTTTGCCTTCCACGGTTATCTTCCCATTGAACCGGCAGAGCGTGCCAAAAAGCTGAAAATGCTGGAACAACGCGTCTATAATGAACATCAGACTCAGCTTTTCATTGAAACGCCTTATCGCAATAATAAGATGATAGAGGATATTCTTCATAACTGCCGTCCGCAGACCAAGCTCTGCATTGCGGCGAACATTACTTGTGAAGGGGAGTATATCAAAACCAAGACCGTGAGGGAGTGGCAGGGCAAGACTCCCGACCTTTCTAAGATTCCTTGTATTTTTCTCTTGTATAAATAATAGCTTCCAGGTGCTCGAATTCATATTCCAGGCAACTGCTGAAGAAGTTCCGTCCCAGGTTGTGTTCTATTTGCTGGAACGTCCATAGTTTTCCGCCCTTGAAATTCTTATTGCATAAGATGGAGTCATCGTCCAGGTCTAGCGTGAAGAGATAGACCAGGCGGTTGGTGGCTTCATTCTCAAAATGATACATGAAGTTGAAGTGCAAATGGTCTAATGGGGCGGTGGGAAGCGTTTGCCGTAAAATTCTGTGTGCACCTTGTTCCAATGTTTCTCCATATATCAGGTAACCCTCCATCAGCAAGTCGATTTTGTCTTTCTCGAAAACGTTGCATTTGGGGCGGGGGAGGAGAAACAGCATGCCGTGTGAGGCAACGGCAATCCGGATGACCGGATTGATATAGTCGTTTTTCCGGTTGATGGCTTCTGAGGCGATGGCTTTCCCCATGACATCTCCTTTGGTGTTGACTATCGGTACGAAAACCGTGTGGTTCATCACTATATTGAAATAGAAGATACCGAACTGGTTGAACAGAATGCCTGAAATGAAGACGAGGGGGGGAGCTACATGGAATAGAATATAGCGTGTGGTGCTTCCCAAAGGATGGCTGATTAAAATAGCAAGGAAGATAATCAGAAAATGCAGCAGGCTTATGATAAGGATCACGCGTGCGGATACGATGGCGGCTTCTGCCCCTTGTGCAAAAAGCTGCTTACAGCATTTCTGTGTCTGGGACATGTGGTAGTCCAGAAATCTTCTCCTATTGAGGTAGATGATGAACGGGGGGATGATGGCGCTGATTTCCAGCGTGAACGGAAGCATGAAACGGGGACAGTAGTTTACGAGGAATAGGGTTGTTACCGATAACAGCAGTAACATTCCGGTAGTACAGTAAAGTATGATTTGCGGAACATGCGTTCCTCTATGCCTCACCGAATAGATGCTAAACAAGAGTCCTACACCTGCACCGATGTAGATGGACATGTCCTGCGTTATAAACTCGCATAATATGATGGATATTATAACGGGGATGAATCCCAGCGACATATTGAATCTTGATGATAGAATTCTTTGATGGCTCATTATCCGTATTATGATTTTGTCGTTTACATCATAACAACTGGGAAATTTAAATGTTTCCTATTTTACTTCTTTTTTGTATAAAATGGATCTGTTTTTCCGCATGATAAGAGGAGCGTACCAATGGAGCGCTTTCCACTTGCTGAAACCCTTTTTCCAATCCTTTCTCTCTGTAGAGTGCAAATTGTTTGGGAGTAATATATGCTGCTACCGGATAATGTTTGTGTGTGGGTTGAAGGTATTGCCCTATGGTCAGTATGTGGCAGCCCACCCGGCGAAGGTCGTCCATCAGTTCTTCCACTTCTTCCGGAGTCTCGCCCAATCCCACCATAATGCCGGACTTGGTGGTAGTATTGCTTTCTGCAATCTGCCGCAACACTTCCAGGCTTGTCTCATACTTGGCGGCACTGCGTACGAGGGGGCTGATGCGACGGACAGTCTCCATGTTGTGCGAAATGATTTCCGGTTGTGCATCGATGACTTGTGCCACGAGTTCCTTTCTTCCCTGGAAGTCGGGAATCAGCACTTCGACGGTGGTGTCAGGGTTGAGCCGCTTGATTTCCCGGATGGTACGTACCCAGTGCGACGCGCCTAAGTCGGGCAGGTCGTCACGGTCTACGGAGGTGACGACTGCATGGGAGAGTTTCATCAAGGCAATGGACTCTGCCACATGTGTAGGCTCATCGGCATCCAGTGGTAAGGGCTTCCCGCTTGCCGTGTTGCAGAACTTACAGCACCGGGTGCAGATATTTCCCCCAATCATGAAGGTTGCGGTGCCTTTCCCCCAACATTCCCCCATATTGGGGCAACGGCCGCTGCTACAGATGGTATGTAGGCAATGCGATTCGACAATGCGTTTGGTCTCGGTATAGCGCTCGTTGGCACCGATGCTTATTTTGAGCCACTCAGGCTTACGTACTCTTTCGGGCATTATTTCAATTCTTTGTTGAAGAAGTTGGTCAACCGCGTGTATAGGTGTAACCGGGTATTTCCTCCGTAGATACTGTGGTTGCGGTTGGTGTAAACCTGCATATCGAACTGTTTGCCGAGTTGTACCAGTTGTTCGGCATATTCGGCACAGTTCTGGAAGTGTACATTGTCGTCTGCCATGCCGTGTACCAGCAGCAGGTTGCCGTGAAGCTTGTCGGCACGGGTAAAGGTGGAACTGGCCTTATAGCCTTCGGCGTTTTCTTTCGGTGTGCGCATAAAGCGTTCGCCGTAGACGGTGTCGTAGTAGTTCCAGTCGGTAACGGCAGCTACGGCTACTCCGGCCTTGAATACCGGTGTTCCTTCACTCATACTCATAATGGTCATGTATCCACCGTAACTCCATCCCCAGATTCCGATGCGGTTTTTGTCCACATAAGGCTGGTTGCCCATGTAGAGGGCGGTTTCCACCTGGTCTTTGGCTTCCTTGATACCCAGGTTCAGATAGGTGCATTTGGCGAATTCGGCACCCCGTCCTCCGGTGCCACGCCCGTCTACGCAAACCACGATATAGCCTTGTGATGCCATGTAGGTTTCCCAGCTTACACTGAACTTGTCAAGCACTTGCTGTGAACCGGGGCCGCTGTACTGGTACATCAGTACCGGGTATTTCTTGCCGGCAGAGAAGTCGGCAGGTTTCATCATCCAGCCATTCAATGTGGTTCCGTCGGAAGTCTGGAAAGTGAAGAATTCCTTCCGTGGCATGTCATAGCCGCTGATATCCTGCTTCAATGCCGCATTGTCCATCAAGGTGGCAAGAGTCTTGCCCGTATTGTCGTTCAGTGTAATGACGGTCGGAGTGTCCAGATTGGAATAACGGTTCATATAGTACTTCATGTTCGCACTGAACTGCGCACTGTTTGTTCCGGCTTGTGACGATAGCCTGGTCTTTTTACCTTTCCGGTCAATCTTGTAGATGGCACTGCGCATGGGGCTTTCCTCGTTGCTGCTGAAGTAGAAGCTTCCTTCTTCGGGGTCATAACCCAGGAACTCCTGCACTTCATATGGTCCGGCTGTCACTTGTTTCAGCAGATTGCCACCTATGCTATACCAGTACAGATGGTTGTATCCGCTCTTTTCGCTGACAAAGCTGAAATTTTCCGGATAGAAGACGATGTTGTCGAATACATTCTCGCGGATATAGGTATCGCTTTCATCACGCAGAGCCAGTTTGGCTACCGTGCTGCGAGGGTCGGCAAAGTATAGGTCGAACCGGTTCTGATGGCGGTTCAGTGTCATGACGGCAAGCTTGTTGGGGTCTTGGGTAAAGCGGATGCGGGGAATATAGCCGTCTGCATCTACCGGCACGTTTATCTTGCGGGTCACTTTCGACTTGATGTCGAAGGTGTGTACGGACACTTTGGAATTTACTTCTCCCGTTTTAGGATATTTGTAAGTATACTCTCCCGGATACTTCTCGAAAGGGGTGAAGTGGGGGGCTTGTCCGGCAAAAAGAGGGAAAGAGTAGGAGGGAACATCTTTCTCGTCGAAGCGGATGAAAGCCAGCATCTGGCTGTCGGCACTGAATTCCAGCGCACGGTTGAAGGAGAACTCCTCTTCGTAAACCCAGTCGGGGATGCCGTTCAGCACCTCGTTCTGTTTCCCGTCTTCCGTCACCTGGCTTTCGCTGTTGCCGTAGAGCAGTTTTACAAGGAAGATGTTGTTGTCGCGTACGAAAGCCACCTGATTGCCGTCCGGTGAAAATACGGGCACCTGTTGCGGGCCGCCGTCCGAAAGCTTTTCCACAATGTTGTTGATTTTACCGTCCAGATTGCGCTTTAGGCTGTAGATGTAATGCACAGCCGTATAGGAATGACGGTAGATGGGAGTTGTTTCGGTGGCAATGAGCAGCTTACTGCCGTCCGGAGCAAAGCTGTAGCTGTCGAATGTCTTGAACGTGCATTCGCGTGCGGTAGCGGCATCAAACAGCACTTCCACGGGTTTTCCCGTTTTGAAGGAGTACTTGATGATTTGTGTCCTGTCCGCATTCATCTGCGAATAATGTTCCCCGTCTCCCGGGATGGGGATAACGCCGGAAATATTCTTCGGAGTGAACTTGCCCGATACGATTTCTTTCAAATCGAGTGCCTTGCCACTTTGGGCGAAACCTGCCAGCGTACAGAGGCAGAGGAGAAGTGCGATGCTTATCTGTTTCATATCTATCTTTTATGCTTATCTGTTTCCCTATTTTTTCTGGGGAACAAATATACAACAAAGGGAAGATTTATCGAAGCAGTGGGCCGATTTTATTCTTTTTGAACAGAAAAAGCCCGTCCTGCTCCTTGGGGGCGAAGCAGGGACGGGCCTCCGTCACTCATAGATGATGATTAGATGAGATGATGATTGGAATATCTTTCGTTACAAGCACTTGACTTTTCTTTGATATTCTGCAATGGCTGCATCCAGTCGTTCGTGGGCGGTTGTGTCACCCGGAACGTTGTGCGACGGATGGATGTACAAGTGTACGCCACGGTCGGCAAGGATTTCGGCAACGGTAGTGATGGTCATCCATACCATGGTGACGAAACTCAATGTAGACAGCGGGCCTACCTTGTCGAAGTGGTTCTTCAAAGGTACGGAGGCGTCTACCAGGGGAACGCAGGAATCCACTACGATATCTGCCAACTGGAAGAGGTTCTTTCCGCTGGAGTGACGGCTGGCCTTGTCGCCCGTTTCGCTGGCCGAACCGTATACGATAACTTTCATGCCGCGCTTCTTGGCTTCCAATGCCATGTCTATATTGACGGCATTGATACCGGTATGTGAGAAAATCCACATACAGTCTTTGGAATCAAAATCATAGTTCTTCATGATTTCCTGGCCGTAGCCTTCTGCCCGTTCCAGGAAGAGGAACTGATGAATACCCATCTGGCCGATAATCTGCGTGAAGAATGTCAGAGGCAATTCGCAAAGCGGGTGGAATCCTACAAAGCTGCCGATACGCGGATACATTTCTTCTACGGGAATTGTTGCGTGGCCGCAACCAAACGTGTGGACCCAACGACCGGCTTCGATGGAGTCTGCCATAACAGTGGCTGCTTTTTTGATGTTTTCCAACTGGGTAGCCTCCAGTTTTTCCATAATGCCATGGGCATTCTTTAACCATTCGAGTGCTAACATAACTTTTTTGTTTTTTAAGAAGTTAATAAATTTATTTGAGTGAGCGTTTATACAAAAGGAGCATGACGGCAAGTGAGGCAATCATCAGATAAGGATAAAGTCCGATGCCATTGGCGTATTGGGAAATCATGCCCATCAGGCCGTTCATTGCAGTCTGGCCGACGAGGGCTATGGCAAGCGCCACGCTGAATGCTGTTCCCGATAAGGACGGGTACCGGCTTCCAAGAATGCTGAGTATCACGGGATACGTGGCCGACAGCCCCATACCTACCAGCACCATGCCGACTGCCGCGCGTGCAAACCCCGGCGAGAACATAAGGAAACAGAAGCCTATGGCAGTGAGCGTAAGGCTGTAGGGCAGCACGGTTTCCGGTTTTATCTTCTTGAATATCGCAACCTGCACCATACGTGCCACGGTCAGTCCCGCTACCATGCAGGTCAGTGCAATCAATGCCTGATTGGCCGGAATATCCGTCATCTGCCCAAAGTAACTCGTGGACCAGTTGTTGCAGACACCCTCGATGCCGCTTTGGAAAAAAAGAATGAAGCTGAGTAGCAGTAAGCTGCTTTCTTTCAGCAGTCCCAATCCCTCTTTTACCGGGAAACCTTGCGCCTGCTTAGGGGCGGGGAAGCGTACGGGGATACAGAATATAATGCCCGCAAGCATCACTACGCCAATTCCCAGTAAGATGGTTTCGAATGAATAATGCCTGGAAAGGGAGCCCAGCAACATTGGTATGCCCAATGCGCCCAGTCCGTAGAACATGCCCAGAAAACTGAGGCGTGAGCCTTTTTCGGATTCTCCTGAGATGTCGGATACCAATGCATTGGTTTCTCCGTTGAGGATGCCTCCGCCCAGGCCGATGCCGACGATGGAAGCTTGCAGCAGTGGCACGCTTTCAAAGAAGGCAAGTCCTTCCATCCCCAGCAGTACGATGATGCAGCTGGGCACCAGCAGGGCTTTATGTCCGAACCGGTCTACGATGGGACCGAAAATCAGGGAACCGGCCAGCATGCCCAGAGGCAGGAAAGTGACCAGTGAGGTTGTCTGCAACCCGCTCAGATTCAGCTTGGCTATGAGGGATGGCAGCACTGCTCCCAATGTAATCATGGAGACTCCGAAGAAACACATCCCGATGCACGCTGCCGTGAATACGAGATTCTTGTGATAACTGTTACTCATACAAGTGATTTTTGATGGCAAGAAACGCTGCTCCTATCAGTCCGGCATTACCGGACAATTGAGAAGGTACAAATTCCACCTGCTTGATGCTGAGCGGCTGCGCCCATTTGCAGGCTTCCTTGTAAATGTCATCTATAAAGATACCGGCAGGGCCGAATACGCCTCCGCCCCAAATTATCTTCTGCGGGTTGAGCAGGCTGACCAGATTTGCGGAAGCCATGCCCCACATCTCGACAGCTTTGTGCAATACGGAGATGGCAATAGGGTCTTTTTCATTATAGGCACTGAACACATCATAGGCCGATATGCGACAGATGGGTTTCTGGCGCAGTTTTCCTTTATATGACTTGTTGGCGCGTACGGCATCGCGTACCCGTGCCCCGATACCATTGCCGGAAGCGTAATATTCGAAACATCCGCATGCGTCATACTCTTCCCGGTAGGGAGGTTGCAGGGCCATCCAGCCGGTGGCGCCGATAATGTCGTTGGCTCCGTGCAACACGTGCCCGTCGATGATGATGCCGGCACCGATACCGGTTCCCACGGCAATGAATATGGCACTGTGACATTCTTTGGCGGCACCTTGCCACATCTCTCCATACATATAGCAGGTACGGTCGCTGTCGATGTATATCTCGATGCCCGGAGGCGTTACACTGCGCAGCTCCTCATAGAGGGGGTAGTTGTCCCAGCCCGGTATGTTGGGGGCCCATACCCGGTTGGTTTGGGAGTAAACGATACCGGGGATGCAGACACCTATCCCGTCGACGTGTATACGGCTTCTGCGTGCTACGGTAAGAAGTTTGGCGAGGATATCCGCGGCGAGCTTGCCCACTTCGTGTCCGGTTCTTCCTTTCAGGAGCCGTTTGCGGTTAAACATCATGCTTCCGTCCGGAAAGAAAATGGCGCTGGCTATTTTTGTGCCGCCTATGTCCAATGCGATTGTTGCCATGGTGTTATAGTATTTATAGGTTGATTCATTAAGGTTGTATGCAAAGCTATGAATTTATTTCATTCTTGAGGTGTATAAACTGAGGAAATTGTGTGTAAAAAGAGTGTCTAATCACTAAATTGTGTTTAATGTAATTGCGCTTGGATGTACTCTTTCTCAATTAATTAGTTATATATCAGTGGATGAAACATTTTTTAGTGCAGGTGGAAATTCTTTGTTTTATGTTCGTTAACAAATCGGGTGGAAAGTATTCTTGTTTTTGCAGGTTCATCCCACGGAAAAATCCTATATTTGCCACTTACATAAGGAATATGTATGGAAACCAAATCTACGCTCTATAATGAGTTCCCTCTTTTTCTGAAGCGATATTTTTCCTATAAGGTACAGAAAATATCGCTGAATGCCGGTTTTACGTGCCCCAACCGGGATGGAAACAAAGGAGTCGGCGGTTGCACCTATTGTAACAACCAGACCTTCAACCCCGATTATTGCCGTACGGAGAAATCCATTACCCGCCAGCTGGAAGAGGGCAAGCAGTTCTTTGCACACAAATATCCGGAGATGAAGTATCTCGCCTATTTCCAGGCCTATACCAATACGTATGGCGAACTGGAAGACCTGAAGCGGAAATACGAGGAAGCCTTGTCGGCAGACGGGGTGGTGGGCCTGGTCATCGGCACCCGTCCGGACTGTATGCCCGACAGCCTGCTGGACTATCTGGAGGAGATGAACCGGCATACATTCCTTTTAGTGGAGTACGGCATAGAGAGTACCGACGACAAGACACTTTGCCGCATCAACCGCGGGCATACTTTCCATGCCGCCGCCGATGCGGTGGAAAGAACCGCTTCACGCGGAATCCTGACCGGTGGGCATGTCATCCTCGGACTGCCGGGCGAGACGCACGAAAGTATCGTGGTACAAGCCGGCGTACTGTCCCGTCTGCCGCTCACTACCCTGAAGATGCATCAGCTGCAACTGATAAGGGGCACCCGCATGGCTTTAGAGTACCGGCAGCATCCCGAAGATTTCCATCTGTTCGGTGTGGACGAATATATCGACCTCGTGATAGACTATATCGAGCATCTGCGGCCGGACTTGGTGCTGGAGCGTTTCGTCTCCCAGTCTCCTAAGGAACTGCTCATTGCACCTGACTGGGGACTGAAAAATTATGAATTTAATCATCGGGTTCAAAAAAGAATGAAAGAACTCGGTGCATATCAGGGAAAGAAGTATGAAATGTGAGAAAAAAGAATTATTTTTGCCGCAACTTTAAATATGGAATCAATCTAAATAAAGAATAATTATGAACCCAAAAACAGTGATAAAAGGAAAAATCCACTACGTGGGAGTGAATGACCGCAATAAGCATTTGTTTGAAGGCATGTGGCCGTTGCCGTACGGGGTTTCCTACAACTCTTACCTGATAGATGATGAGACGGTCGCTTTGGTCGATACGGTGGACATCTGCTACTTCGAGGTGTATCTGCGCAAGATAAAGAGCATTATCGGCGAGCGCCCCATCCAGTATCTCATCATCAACCATATGGAGCCGGACCATTCGGGCTCTATCCGCCTGATAAAGCAGCATTATCCCGACATCATCATCGTGGGCAACAAGCAGACCTTCGGCATGATAGAGGGCTTTTATGGCGTGACGGGCGAACAGTACATGGTGAAGGACGAGGACTTTCTGGTTTTGGGGCATCATAAGCTCCGCTTCTATATGACCCCGATGGTGCACTGGCCCGAGACGATGATGACTTTTGACGAAACGGAAGGAGTCCTTTTCGCCGGTGATGGCTTCGGCTGTTTCGGTACGTTGGACGGCGGGTTCCTGGATACGCGCATCAATCTGGACAGATACTGGGACGAGATGGTGCGCTACTATTCCAACATCGTGGGCAAGTACGGCTCTCCGGTGCAGAAGGCACTTGCCAAGCTGGGCGGTCTGCCCATTTCCACCATCTGCTCCACGCACGGACCGGTGTGGACGGAAAACATAGCCAAGGTTATCGGTATCTACGACAAGTTGAGCCGCTACGCCGCTGACGAAGGTGTGGTCATTGCCTATGGTTCCATGTACGGCAACACGGAGCAGATGGCGGAAGCCATTGCGGCGGAACTTTCTGCACAAGGCATCAAGAATATCGTGATGCACAATGTGAGCAAGAGCAATCCTTCTTATATCATTGCCGATATCTTCAAGTATCGCGGACTCATCATTGGCAGTCCCACCTACAGCAACCAGATTTATCCTGAGATAGAATCCTTGCTTTCCAAGATTCTGGTACGCGAAGTGAAGGGACGTTATCTGGGATACTTCGGATCCTTCTGCTGGGCAGGTGCTGCCGTGAAGCGCATGGGCGAGTTTGCCGAAAAGAGCAAGTTCGAGATTGTGGGCGACCCGGTAGAGATGAAGCAGGCCATGAAGGACATTACTTACGAACAATGCGAAAACCTGGCACGTGCCATGGCAGAGCGTTTGAAGAAGGATAGGAAGTAGTTGAAAATTAAGAATTAAAGAATTAAGAATTGAAGTTGAAAATTACCCCTAATTTATTAACCTAATAAAACAATCACAATGAGACTAATCATTCAACCGGATTATCAATCCGTATCAAAGTGGGCGGCACATTATGTGGCTGCCAAAATCAAGGCCGCTCATCCGACACCTGAAAAACCGTTTGTATTGGGATGCCCCACCGGTTCTTCTCCGTTGGGCATGTACAAGGAACTTATCGACCTGAACAAGAAAGGCATCGTGTCTTTCCAGAACGTAGTGACTTTCAATATGGACGAGTATGTAGGTTTGCCCAAGGAACATCCCGAAAGCTACTATTCCTTTATGTGGAACAACTTCTTCAGCCATATAGACATCAAGCCGGAGAACACCAATATCCTGAACGGCAACGCTGCCGACCTGGATGCCGAGTGTGCACGCTATGAAGAAAAAATCAAGTCCTACGGCGGCATCGACCTCTTCATGGGCGGTATCGGCCCCGACGGACATATCGCTTTCAACGAGCCGGGTTCTTCCCTTTCGTCACGCACCCGCCAGAAGACATTGACTACCGATACCATCATTGCCAACTCCCGTTTCTTTGACAACGACGTGAACAAGGTGCCCAAGACTGCCCTGACCGTCGGTGTGGGTACTGTGCTTAGCGCCCGCGAGGTAATGATTATCGTAAACGGACACAACAAGGCACGTGCCCTCTATCATGCAGTCGAGGGTCCCGTGATGCAGATGTGGACTATCAGCGCCTTGCAGATGCACGAAAAGGGTATCATCGTTTGTGACGATGCGGCTACCGAAGAATTGAAGGTGGGTACTTACCGCTACTTCAAGGATATTGAGGCAGAGCACCTGGATGCGGAAAGCTTGCTGAAATAAGCAAACTAATAAAAGTTTTGCAATTCCACCCTCACCACCCTCACCGCTTGTCTGCATCTGCTTGTTCATCGGTGTTTCAGGGGTGAGTGAGAGCAATTTAAAAGGGTGAGGGCAAATTTTGCCCTCACCCTTTTTGTTCTCCTGATTTTGGTTGACTGTTTTCAGGACAGGGCGTTATGTGATGAAAACGGGCTCTGCTCCGCTGTAAGGCTTTGGGTGCCAATGTTAAAGATACCAAATACTCACTGCAAAACCAGTGCATCGTTTTTGCAGTGCCGCTGCAACATAGATGCAGTGCCACTGCAACTGTTTTGCAGTGCTACTGCAACGCCTTTGCAGTGTTACTGCAAAAGATGTGCAGTAGGTTTGCAGTGAGGGCTTGTGATGAAAAAGCCATGGGCGTGCTTTCTTTTTTGCGGAATATGTGCTATCTTTGTCATACTTGTAATTTAAACAGTAGCAGCTATGGAATTGAGTGGCAGACGCTATCCGATAGGGATACAGAATTTTGAGCAACTGCGTACGCGGAATTGTGTGTATGTGGATAAGACGGAGCTGGTGTACAAATTGGTGAATACAGACCAAATTTATTTCTTCAGCCGCCCCCGTCGGTTTGGCAAAAGCTTGCTCGTGTCTACGCTGGAGGCCTATTTCCAGGGGAAAAAGGAACTTTTCGAAGGGCTGGCTATGGAACGTCTGGAGCAGGAATGGGAGGTTTGCCCGGTGCTGCACGTTGATTTCAGCTTGACGAAATATACTGAGCTGCGTGACTTGACGGGGCAATTGAATTTGTTTTTATCCCGTTGGGAAGAAATTTACGGAAAAAAGGAAGAGGAAGAGGGGGCGGCAGAGCGTCTGCAAGGCATCATTCTGCGTGCCTACGCCAAGACCGGAAAGCCGGTTGTAGTGCTGATTGACGAGTACGATGCTCCTCTGCTTGACAGTAATTCTGATGCCCTTTTGCAACAACAGCTTCGCAACGAGATGCGCAAGTTCTTCAGTCCTCTCAAGGGGCTGGGGCAATATCTCCGTTTTCTTTTTATCACGGGTATCAGCAAGTTCAGCCAGCTGAGCATCTTCAGCGAACTGAACAATTTGCAAAATATCAGTATGCGCGATGACTTCAGTGCCCTCTGCGGCATCACCGAGGAGGAACTGCTGACGCAGTTGAAACCCGATATTGAGCGGATGGCCGAGGCTAATGATGAGACTTACGAGGAGGCATGCTTGCATTTGAAGCGGCAATATGACGGTTATCATTTCAGTAAGGCTTGTGCGGATATTTACAACCCGTTCAGCCTGTTCAATGCTTTCAATTCCAAAGAATACAAGAACTATTGGTTCTCCACGGGCACGCCTACTTTCCTGATAGATATTCTGCGCCATGCAGACTTCGATGTGCGTGCGCTGGAAGGTGTTGAGGCTACCGATGAGCAGTTTGATGCGCCTACGGAACAGATAACGAGTCCCATCCCGGTGCTCTACCAGAGCGGTTATCTGACCATTAAGGGCTATGACCGTAATTTCCAAATCTATCGTTTGGCCTATCCCAACGGTGAGGTCCGTAAAGGGTTCATTGAATCCCTGCTTCCCTCTTACGTGCACTTGCCTGCCCAGAACAACACCTTCTACGTCGTCTCTTTCCTTCGCGACTTGATGAAGGGTGATGTGGAGAGCTGCCTGGAGCGTACCCGTTCCTTCTTTGCCTCCATTCCCAATGATTTGGAGAACAAGACCGAAAAGCATTATCAGACCATTTTCTATTTGCTGTTCCGGTTGATGGGGCAATATGTGGAGTCGGAAGTGAAGAGTTCCGTAGGCCGTGCGGATGTGGTGGTGCAGTTGCAGGATGTCGTTTATGTCTTCGAGTTCAAATACGACGGTACCCCGGAAGAGGCGTTGGCTCAGATTGACAGCAAGCAGTATGCCATCCCTTACCGGGCGGACGGCAGGCGTGTGGTCAAGATTGGTGTGAATTTTGACAGTGCCACGCGGACGATTGGCGGGTGGAAAATAGCTAAAGCGGATTAGAAGAAGAAATTGTTTTGATTTTATTTCCTTCTTTCTCAAGTCATTTTCTTTTTTCTTTATATTATTGTTTTAACTTTGGCGCTATTAAGCAGATGCCTTTTCGAGTGCATGGGCAGAAATGAATAAGATACAGAAGTGAAAAAGAAGATGAAACGTTGTAATAAGATTACTGTAATATGGACATGTGCCATTGTAGTAGTGGCACTGTTTTGGGGAGTGGCATTGTATAATAATGCCCGGAAGGGACAAACTGTGGCCAAAGAGGTCGCGTTGCAAACTCTGCAGAAGGTTGCGGAGCAGGTGGTGAATCGGGAGTTTGATAAGCTGAGGGTGTATCATGTCTCTTGGGATAATAATGGAACAAAACAGACCAAGAGACAAGTAATAACAGAAGAAGGCGAATTTGAAGTGACGATAGATTCGCTGAAAGAGGCACAAGGGTTATATTTGTTGGAAGTTGTAGGATATAAAGCCGATATTCTGAATTGCTATGGGAAATTTCCATTGGAAAAGATTAGGTCTGAATGGCAAGAGGAAATGGATGCGCGGTACCGTGGCACAGTGTGTGTGCTTTCTTTGAAGATTACCCCATTGGGGAAAGATGTTTTTCAAGAAACATTTGCTGGAAATGAAACAATTTGTACTTCACAAAACAATTTGGGTACCTACTATCTGGACAACATGTATACGATGAGTCTGACTGCATACATGCAACCCGTTTTTTTGTATTGCATTGATTGGAAAGATAATGTACTGCTGATACTATCCTGCTTTTTGTGTATTTTACTGTTCGGATTGTTTTTTTATGTAAGGATTCAACTACATAAAAAGGAAAAGGCAACCGATGTATCGGAGAAGAACATCTACCTAATCGGAGAATCCAGTTTCGATGCCATAAACCATACTCTAACCAATAAAGAAGAAGTGAAATTTTGCCCTCCCCAAGCCGCAAAACTATTGCTTGCTTTTATAGCTACATCCGATTATTTCCTGACGTACGATGAAATAGCTGTAGTTTGCTGTTGGACCTTATCTGATACGGGATTGAAAGAACGTCGCAGAAAAGCAATTAACTCATTGCGCAAACTATTTGAAACGGATAAATCTGTCAAAATACTCGCTGTATCAGAAAAGCAGGGGTATCAAATTGTTATCTCTAAGTAGCTGAAATGTTAACCAAATAGGTGTTAAGGGGCGTGAAATTTTTTTCACGCCCCTTTTTGGTATGTTTGTTTATTATTTAGTTGCTGTTTTCCAATTTTTCCTTTTACCTTTATTGGCATAACAAAAAACAAAAATGCTATGAAACGCAAAATGAAGTTATTGGGAATTTTGGTTGTTAGTGCCATCGCGATTTTAGGTTATGCTGAAACTACTCATTCAGAAAGCTTGGATAATTTATTGTTGGAGAATATAGAGGCATTGGCGGCCGGTGAGACAGGATCTGGTGGTGCGTGTGTCGGAAGAGGTTCAGTTGTTTGTCCGCTTACCAAGGAAGGAGTCGAACATGTGCACATTTATTATAGCATGCCTCATTAGCTTGTCCGCACTATCCCTTTCCTCTTGTACGCAGAAAAAAGTAGCAACTTCTGTTGCCTACATGGATTTTCCGCAAACAATCGAGCTGAAAGCGAGGGTGCAGCCATTGGACACCGCTTTGTTCCGTTATCCGTTCCGCGTTCGGGTGCAGGGTGATAAGGCTGTGGTAATGGATTTGCATGGCACGGACTACTTTTGCCATGTTTTCCACTATCCGGGTTTCCGCTATTTTGCTTCGTTCGGCAAGCGGGGCGAGGCTCCCGAAGAGATGCTTTCGGCCGAAAATATTCGATGGAATGGAGGATTTTTGTGGATGCTCGATGCAGGTAAGTCAGAAATCAATAGGTATGGGTTCACTTCGTCCGGCCACTCGCTGTCTCTGCTGGAGACGGTGAGGCTGGATGAAGAAATGCTCCGGCCATTGGATTTTGTACAATACGATGATACCACTTTCATCATTCCCGACTATTCGGGCGACAGCCGTTTCTGCTGGGTAGATGCTAAAGGCAAGCTTCTCCGTCGAACGGGCATTATACCCACTGCCAACGCGGAGGCTTTACAGAATGCTCGTCCTGCATTGGCTCAGGCATGGCGTAGCTTTATCGACTATAATCCCCGAAATGGAGTGCTAGCAGCAGTTACCCAGTTGGGCGAAGTACTTGAAGTCTTTAATTTGAAAGATAGTACGCATGTGGTATGCATTGGTCCGCACGGTGAACCGGAGTTTAAGATTTCTCAGGGTTATGGTATTCCTACGGGTATCATGGGATTTAGCGATGTACAAGTGACAGACGGTGCTATTTATGCGGTTTTTCATGGGCGCTCTTTTAAGGAAATTGCGCAAAATGTACAGCAAGGTGTCTATTTGCCGGATGGAGGACGGTATATCTATGTTTTTAGTCTGACCGGCGAACCTCTCTGCAGGTATGTGTTAGATCATTATGTTTATGGCATATCGGTAGATGAACAAAAAGGAATAATCTTGGCAACGGATGTGAATAAAGATGATCCGATAATAGAGTATAGTATGAAATAAAGTAAACTATAATATGGATGGAGAGGAACGGACGGTTCACGTTTTGTTGGTGCATCTCGTACCGTCCGTTCCATAACCCACCAAGAAAGGAGGTCGAGGCAAAGATAGGGATTAGGATTGAACAAGCAAAATGTTTGCTTATTTCTTGTAAAAGTAAAATTTGATTAGAATGAAAAAATAAATTCGAATAATTTATGAAGAGAATAGTTAAATTAATAGTATTATCAGTAGCTTTAGTAAGCTTGTATAATATTTATGTTAGTGCTTCTTTGAAGTCAAATGTGTTAGACGTCATTTTGACAGATATTGAAGCTCTTGCAGCTGGTGAAAGTGGTAGTAATCATGGTCGTCCTTTATTGCAATCAACTTCTGGTGCATATAAATGTGCTAATTGTTCCGGAAGCGATTGTGGGGCAGCCTGCTAAGTATGTAATCGAAATAGCATCTTTCATTTTATATGAAAGATGCTATTTAGTTTGCTGATGTATAGAAAATAAGTATGAAAACAGTATACGTTTTAATGGTGCTGATTATCAGTGCGCTGAGTTCCTGCTCGTTTCCTGAGAAAGGAGATAAAGAGGTGGGGAATAAGATTCTGATAACAATAGAAGAGAATTCAAAAATTAATTTTTCGGATATTTTTGAACAAATTGATTATATTCCTTTAGAGACCACAGATACTTCACTTGTTGGAATAGTGGAACGTTTCCGTATATTTGACCACAAAGTATGTCTTCTTTGTGATAAATCTCTGTTACTATTTGATACAAATACCGGGCAGGCTATTTCTAGAATTTCTAAATTAGGAAATGCTCCGGGAGAGTATCAATCTTTGTATGATGTATCTATCAGTGAAGATGGGAATGTGGAACTGCTGGATATGAATGAACGGAAAATTCGGCGATATGATATAGATGGAAACTTTAGGAATTCATCAGATTTACCTTCAATGAGCTTTTCTTTCCTCGCAAATGGGAATAATGATTATTGGCTTTATAATAACAATATGTCTTACGGGGATATAAAAACTAAAGTGGTGTACTATGATGCTTTTAAGGAGAGGGTGAAAGATCTATATTTTCCGATAGATATGCATATCGCTAATTATTTTTTTGTTGTGGAAGGTAATAATTTTGTAAAAAGAAAAGACGATTTGCTTTTCTTCTCTTGTCCGCCAGAAAATATTTACTCTTTGAAGGAAGGAGCAGAACCATCTGTAGCGTATATTATAGATTTGGGAAAGCATGCTGCTCCGAGTGATTTTTATAATTACAACTATTCTGATATAATGGAGTTTTCAACAGAGGCAAACAAACGAGGATATGTGTATTTTGTGAATAATTTTTCTGCGAATGATTCTTATATCCAACTTTCTTTTTTCTTAGATAAGGTAGCTTATTGGAGTATTTATTCTGCGAATGAGGGAAAAAGTTATACAGGATGTATATTGCAAGATGATTTGAATTCTTTAATGAAGTTTCGAATTGATAATTTGAATACACTTTATGCTATAGATGAAAATTATCTTTATTTTCTGCTTTCTGCCGAACAGTTTATTGAAATTTGCAGTAATGATAATGCTTTTTCTGGGCTAGTAGATAAAAATAATATTAATGATCAATCTAATCCATTGTTGGTAAAATGCAAGTTCAAAAGAAGTCTATAGATTATTGGGTTCTGTTATGTGTGATTTCACTTTTAGCATCAACTTGTTTTTTGAACAGAAAGACGAAGGAGTGCCAAAAGTTACAACAGAAAATTCTTGTTCAAGAAACTAATAGTAAGACTTTGCATAAAGTTTTACGTAGGAATATGACTGCTATTCTACATTCTGATGGATTTCGACTGAAGGAGTCTACTTCTCTATACAAATATAATGCAGGGCAAAAAACAGAGGTACCTATTCAGAAAGTAAAAAATCAGGTAGTACTTTTTGTTCCCAAACAAAGTTGTAATGTTTGCTATGATGAAATTTATGATGCTTTACTGTATGCAAGGGATTCGTTGAATTATGATATTGTAACAATTACCGAAAAGGAAAAATATAATGAGGTGAAAAATCTAATTTCTGATTTGGGATTTCAATCTGCTATCTATTATTTAGCTGAAGACACATTCTGGAATTCGATAAAAATTCAGTATGCACCATTCTTCGGATTTGTAGAGAATCGTTTTATATGCAATCATTGTTTTGTTCCATTGGTGAACTATCCAGAGTATTCGTATTTGTATTTGCAGACGATGCAGAAAAAGGCAAATAAAGCAGAACCAATAATAGAGTATACAATGAAATAAAAGAAAAATACAAATAGGAATGGAGAGGAACGGACGGTTCACGTTTTGTTGGTGCATCTCGTACCGTCCGTTCCATAACCCACCAAGAAAGGAGGTCGAGGCAAAGATAGTAATTTGAATTGAAAACAGAGTGTGTTTTCTGCTATTTCGATAGATATGGTAAGAAATGAATTCTCCAAGATTTTTATATCTTGATTCTGGTACGCAAGCATTATGCTTGTGGTAAATGATAAAAAAGAATAATCTTATACTAATAAAACTGAAGAATAGTATGAAGAAAATGATTAAGGTAGCTTTTGTTGCAGCATTTGTAGCGATTGCAGGATATGGTGTTTATGCAAATCAGAAAACAGATGTTATGTCTGATTTGGCATTGGCTAATATAGAAGCATTAGCAGATGGTGGTGAAGGTTCTGGTGATTGTTATGGTTGTGCTATATATGCAATTGGTATCTGTAAAGATTGGGGATGGGGTGGATGTAAAGGACAATCGCTTATACACTATGTTTAATTAATAAATATAAATCAAGAAATAGTATGAAAAAAATATTAATATTGTTTGTTGTTCTGTTTTCTTTAATCAGTGTAGAAAGATTGCATACTGTAGAAGATACTGAGCAGATATGTGAGTTGCTGTTAAAGAATGTAGATGCTATGGCGTCTGGTGCAGAGATTATAATAGGTCCATTTTGTATTCAAACAGATCGTACATGTTTTGTAGATTATGATGGCTTTTTTGTAAGAGGGTATCGTCAGTATTTCTAGTAATTCATTTTATTGGATAAATACAGAAAGTAATTCAGGAGAACTCTTCTTTGTTATTCAAAATAAAAGACAACGAAGAAGAGAATTCTCTTGATTATATGTTAATATACTAATATTTTTTTATTCTTTATTATGAAATATTTATTGGTTCTAATTTTAGTAGTTTCATTTTCATCATGTACAAATTATGATGAAAAAATGAGAAAATTTGATGCTTCATTTACAAAGATGCGTAAAATTACTTCTGCGAATGTCTTAAATCATGAATTAATTTTAGGGAGACCATATATTATTCATTATGCTGATTCATCGGTTGTTATCTATGATGATATAAATGATAGTATATTTACATTAATAGATTTAAGAGATAATAATTCTGTATATCATTTTGGAAAAAGAGGGGAAGGTAATAATGAATTCCTTCAGGTTTTTTCTTTGTGCTCTTTGTATGGAGATTCGTTAATTGGGGTATATGATGTTTATAAGCGGAACCTAGTGGAAATGAATCTACGGCAAATTAAACAAGGAAACATTCAATTTCCAGTGTTGATGCAGGATAGTCTGATGAGCTTAAATATATGCCCAACTCAATATGATACATATTTAGGATTAGGGTTTTATGAAAATAATATGTTTAGTCTTACTGGTAAGTATATTGGAAGTAGGTATTACTACGAGTATCCTTATCGTGATAAACAAGAAAAAGAAGTTAAAAATCGTTTAAGAGGAATGGCTTATCAAGGAACGTTATCTTCTAATAAATCATTGAATCGATTTGTCTTTGCTATAGGGTCAGCACCTATATTTTCATTGTATTCTGTAAATAAAGATAATATAGATAAATCATTTGAATTTGTAGGAGGATACCCTGAATATAAAACAGAAGATACAGGTACAACTAGGTCGGCCCCAATGAGTGTAGCTAATAAAATGGCTTTTATTAAAGCTTATGCTACAGAGAAGTATGTTTATCTACTGTATTCAGGAAATAGTTATAAGGAAGTTGGTGTAAAGGCTTTTAATGGAAAAATTATTTATCAGCTAGCTTGGGATGCCACTCCTATATGTAAGTTTGTCTTAGATTTTCCAATTATGAATTTTTGTGTATCAGATTCAGATGATACAATATATGCTTTAATGGATAAAGAGGAAGTAGAATTGGTTAAATATTCGTTGAATTTGTAGTTATGAATCGTATTTTATATATTTCTCTGTCAGTTATACTATTTATTTCTTGTGGAAATAAGGATCGAGAAATACTCGTAAAGTTAATGCAAGAGTGGAAAGGACGTGAAATATTGTATCCTAATGATATGCATTTTTTTATGCAAGGTCGAGATACTTTGAATGCAGATTCCATATGTATGTATAAGATAATAACCTATATAGATTCGATAGGTTGTATGAGTTGTAAATTGGGTTTATCACAATGGCAAGATTTTGCAGTAAATGTTGATTCTATATTCCCGAATACTGTGCATTTTCAGTTTGTTTTTCAGCCATATAAGCTTAATGAAATACGGCTTTTGTTAAAGAGAGAACGGTTTAATCATTCGGTATATATAGATAAAAATAATAAGTTTAATAAATTGAATAAATTTCCTTCTAATATGAATTTTCAAACTTTTTTGTTAGATAGAAATAATAGGGTTATTGCTATTGGTAATCCAATTTATAATCCTAAAGTGAAAGAACTCTATCTGAAGATTATTAAAGGTGAGAAGATAGAACGAAGAGATGAAAGTAAAGTGATAAAAACAGAAGTGGATGCCAGCAATATATCTGTTTCGCTGGGTCGTTTTGATTGGCAGGAGGAACAAAAAGCAACTTTTATATTGAAGAATGTGGGTGACAAACCATTGGTTATACAAGATGTTGCCACTTCTTGTGGTTGTACTACCGTAGCTTATTCAAAGGAACCGGCATTACCGGGTAAGGAAATAGCTTTGGAAGTGGTTTATAAAGCCGAACATCCGGAGCACTTCGACAAGACGATAACGGTATATTGCAATACAGAAAATTCTCCGTTGGTTTTGAAGATTAGTGGGGATGCAAAATAACTGATTGATGGGATGAAGGAGCGGCTGCAATTGAAAAAATGGTTGAATGGAATAACAAACGTATTATTCTGTCTGTGCCTGCTTGTTGTGATACTGATAGTATTGCAGGTGTTTGTGGTGACCTCCTTCAAGATACCGTCGGACTCGATGGAACCGTCGTTGCTGGCGGGTGATTATATTCTGGTGGATAAATGTTCGGGTGGAGCACGCCTATTCAATGTGCTTGATGCCGTGGAGAAAAAGGAGGTGAGGATGCACCGTATGTCCGGATGGAGAAATTTTCAGCGGAATGATGTACTAGTGTTCAATTTTCCTTATCCGGGCAGGTGGGACAGCATTGCGCTGGACGTGATGTTGTATTACGTGAAGCGCTGTATCGCCGTGCCGGGTGATACGTTGGAGATAAGGAATACACATTATCGTGTGTCCGGATTTGATGGTATCGCAGGAAATGTGCAGGCGCAGGAGGAATTAGGTAAATTGATATCTTCGGGCATGACGGAGGAACGGGGCCTTGTTCTTAAGAGCTTTCCCGATGGTGGCTGTAATGGGTGGACTATCAGCGAGTTTGGGCCTCTTTATATACCGGCCAAAGGCAGCGTGGTAGGAATGAATCCGGAAACACGGTTGCTGTATCGGAACGTGATAGAGTGGGAACAGAAAAAGAAACTGACATTGCATGGAGATTCGGTTCTGCTGGGGGACAGTGTGATACACAATTACCGCTTCTGTGAGAACTATTATTTTGTTTCGGGTGACAAGATGGTGAATTCAAAAGATTCCCGCTACTGGGGATTACTGCCGGAACCATTTATAGTGGGAAGGGCATGGCTGGTATGGAAGTCCGTCAGCCCGAATACTGGAAAAATGAGATGGAAACGTATCTTTAAAAGAATAGACTAAGATGAAAGTTCTGTTTAAATTGCTCTGGATATTATTGATTGCCGGGATATTGGAGGCTTGCAATGCTTCCGGCAGATTGGAGTACGCACTGGAGTGTGCTGCAACCAACAAAGGCGAACTGGAAAAGGTACTGGAACATTATAAAGATGAGCCTGAAAAATATAAAGCCGCTTGTTTCTTGATAGAAAATATGCCTTATCACTATGCCCTTGAAGGTGAAGAACTGGATTCTTTGAAAACAGTGCTGGCTTCGGCAGATGCTTATGGGGTGATGCTGAAGGATACTGCCGTACCGGATTGGGATTATTATACCCCTTCCGGATTGCAGAGAAAACCGGATGTACTGAATATAAGGGCTGAATTCTTGATAAATAACATTGATTTGGCTTTTGATGGTTGGAAAAAGCGTCCGTGGAATGCTTCCCTTTCTTTTGCAGATTTCTGTGAATGGCTGCTTCCCTATCGTATCGGAAATGAGACTCCGGACAACTGGCGGCAGATATACCATGACCGTTATTCCTTTTTGCTGGACGAGGTTTATACGGGTATCGATGTAGTGGAGGCGATTAGCGTAGTTTGGGAGTATTTGCAGAAGGAAGACCCTTACCGGTTTACATGGGTCTTTAACTATCCGCATTTGGGAGGAGAGTACCTGCTGCATAATCGTATCGGCAAGTGTCAGGATGCTTGTGATTTTATGATTTATGTGATGCGGGCCATCGGCGTCCCGGTAGCCTATGATTTCTATACTTTCAATGCGGAAACACGGAAAGGGCATGTGTGGAATGTGGTGAGGGATGTAACGGGTGTCTGCCTTCCTTTTACTTTCCCTTCCCGGAAGCCGGAACGGGGGAGTTTCTATATTGACAGTCGGCGCCCGAGCGTGGTTTACCGCCGGTGTTTTGGCAGACAATGGGACATGGATGGTGATTTTATGCGGAACCGGTCCGTACCGGCTGCTTTTAAGGATGTGTTTGCAAGAAAAGTGTCGGATAATTATTTTGATTCGAATCTGGAACTGCCGGTAGAAGGGATGGACGGGAATTATGTTTATGTGGGGTTGTTCAGTGCTTATGGGTGGCGGGGAATAGATTTTACTAAGGTAGAAAGTGGAAAAGCGCTTTTCAGGAATTTGGCTTCGAGGCAGGTTTATATATTGTTGGCATTCGCAAACGGGCAGTACCGCCCTATTGGAAATCCTTTTTATTTTGATGGCAAGGATATACATCCTTATGTTGCAGATACCTCCAAGTGCTATTCTGCTGAATTGTATCGGAAATACCCTCTTTCGGAACGTATCAGGAACTATATGGGAGGGATAAAAGACGGGCATTTTGAGGCGGCTTGTGATAAGGATTTTAAAAATGCGGAGTTGTTGTGTACTGTGAAAGATACGCCCGGTATCAATTATAATCACGTTATTCTTGAGAAACCGGTAAGGGGTCGCTATGCCCGTTTTTGTTCTTCGGCAGAGGGATATGCGGAAGTTGCCGAAATGCATTTTTATAAAGGAGAGGAAGAGATTGTCCCTATAGACAGTTGGGGAGATGCTCCAGCCACAGCAAATACTTTTGCCTATCAGGTCTATGATAATGAACCGTTGTCGTATTTCATTTCATCAAAACCCGGTGCAAGTGTAACGGTGGATTTTGGAAAGGTTGTTACTATAGACAATTTTATGTATATGCCCCGTAACGATGATAACTTTGTCAGGATAGGGGATTATTATGAACTCTTCTATTGGGGAGAGGGCTGTTGGAACTCATTGGGGAAGAAAATGGCAGAAAAACCTTTTCTACCATATGACGGGATACCATCGGGAGCTTTGCTCTATTTGCATGACAGTACCCGTGGAGAAGAAGAACTGATATTTCATATGGAAGATGGTAAGCAGGTATTTGTATCGGATTGTAAGGATTGATTGGACTGCCTTTCAGATTGGAATAGAAAAAATGGAATAGTGATATGAAACATTGGTGTGTATGGGTATGGTTTACAGCAGGTCTGTTTATGGCTTGTTCTTCGGAAAATCAGTGGCTGGACACAGCTTTGAATCTTGCCGGTGATAACCGTGCGGAGTTGCAAAAGGTACTGGACCGTTACAAGGAAGAGGACGGTGACAAATATCGTGCTGCTTGTTTTCTGATAGAGAATATGCCTTTTCATGGTGCTTACGAGGGAAAGGCCTTGGAGAATTACAGGAAGTATTTCAGTGAATACGTTTCATTTCCTTATTCCAGGCATGTGCAAGAGTTGATTGATTCCTTGAAAAGAGCAGATGGAGAATTTTCTATAAATCAATTGACTTATAAGAGGGACATTATGACGGTGGATTCCGCTTTTTTGGTCAATCATATAGAATGGGCATTCAAAGTCTGGCGGGAGCAACCTTGGGGAAAGCATGTTGATTTTGATACTTTCTGCGAATATATATTGCCTTATAGAATAGGGGATGAGCCGCTTTCTCTCTGGCGCAAAGAAATTTATGAGTGCTATAGCCCGATTTTGGATGAATTCAGGAAGACAGATGAGGCTGATAATCCTAAGGTTGCCGCCCAGTTGTTGATGGATACGTTGCGGAAAGCGAACTACCGGAATACGGCTCTTTTTCCGGTGGGGCCTCATTTGGGACCGGATGTACTGAAATGGCATACGGGCAGTTGCCGAGAGTTTACGGATGCCATGATATATGTGTTGCGGGCATTGGGCATTCCGTGCGGAGTAGATAGGGTGATGGTATTAGGAGACAACAATGCCTCTCATTTCTGGAATTTTGTTTTGGATAAGGAAGGAAAGACATACATTGCAAATCTTCCTTATGAAGAAGTATGGAGCAAAGCGGAAGAATATAGCATTTCGAGGGGAAAAATGTACCGGGCAACCTATAGTATTGATAAGGAGGCGGTACGGAAACTGGGGAAATATTCCGATGTTTACCCGGCATTCCGACGTCCGTTCTTCCGCGATGTCACTGCACTTTATACCGGTAGCAGGAATTGGACTGTAGCTCTTCCGGATTCTTTGCTTTCCGGACAGTTTCGTGAGGGGGATATGGTGTATTTGTGCCTTGCCAACAGACTACAATGGCAACCTATAGGATATACTTTCTTTAAAAAGCGGGAGGCTCGTTTTGAGGATGTGGGAGGCGGGGCGGTCTTTACGCTGGCTGCCTGGAACGGAAAGGAATACGCTGCAGTATCTTCTCCTTTTCTTCTGGAGCGTGAAACCGGAAAGATACGGTTCATTGTTCCGGAAGCTGAAAAGCAGGAATTGGTCTTGTATAGGAAGTGCCATCTTACTTTGAGTGTTCTTTTCAATGACCGGATGATTGGGGGAGTAGTGGAAGGAAGCGACCGGGCAGACTTTGGGCGGAAGGATACTCTACTTTTGATAAAGGAGGCTCCGTATCGGCTATATACTGTGGCCCGGTTGAAGTCTGATAAACCGTATCGGTATATGCGCTATAAGGGTGCTGACGGATGTTTCTGTAATATCTCGGAACTGGCTTTTTATGAGAATACGGAAGATACCATACCTCTATATGGGGAAATCATAGGTACTCCGGGAAGTTTTGAAGACAATACACATGAATATTTGAACGCATTTGACGGTAATCCGGATACTTCATTTGATTATATACATCCGGATGGAGGATGGACCGGGATGGACTTTGGAAGTCCCCATCGTGTGGAGAAGGTGGTGTATACTCCTCGTAATGAGGTGAATTTTATTTATAAAGGTAATTTGTATGAATTGTTTTATTGGGGTGGAGGAAAATGGAATTCTGTCGGGCGGCAAATGGCTGTGTCAGATTCTATTGTCTATTCAGGGTTTCAAGGTGCTTTATTTTATCTGAAGAATCACACAGCCGGTAAAGATGAACGGATTTTTGAATATAAAGACGGGAAACAAATCTTTTGGTGAATTATAGAATACTATTGAATATTTGATAGATAGAATGAATAATGTACGTAATCTATTGACTGGAAGTTTGGTCTACATTGCTTGTATAGTTTTATTGTCTTTGGCATGTAACGTTTCTTCCGGACTTCCTGTAGCTGATGTTATAGGGCAATGGCTCTATTTCGATAAAAGTGCATTGGTAGTTGCAGGATGTCTGTTGATGGCTGGATTGATGATGGAAAAAAGGTATTTTCTTTTTATACCGGTTTCGTGGGTATTGGTAATGCTGGGGGGCATTGAGGCTGTTTGGGGATTGAGGCAGCTTTATGGTTATGCTGTGTCCAACCATTCCTTGTATGTATTGACAGGTTCTTTCTTCAATCCGGGGCCTTATTCCGGCTATTTGGCCATGATACTTCCGGTCTGTCTGTATCAATGGCTGCCCAAGAGGGGGGAGATTCTCTGCTCTGACCGGAATGATGGAAGAAGATGGGAAAAGGTGATGGATAAGGCTGGAACTATGGTCGCTGGTGGTGTGATGCTGCTTATCCTTTGTGTGCTTCCGGCAGGAATGAGCCGTTCGGCATGGTTGGCGGCAGGAGTTTCCTGTCTGTGTGTATATGCTTGGCATATGGATTGGACGGATAAGTTCAGATTATTATGGCAGCAGCAAAGGCAGCGTGTGGTGATGGTAGTGGTCGGTGGATTCTGTGTCTTGCTATTGGCGGGCTATTTACTGTTTGTCTTGAAACCCGATTCTGCACGTGGCCGTCTTTTCATGTGGAAGATAACTTGTCGTGCCATTGCAGAAAAGCCGTTGACCGGATATGGGATTCATAATTTCGCAGCAGCCTATGGAAATGCGCAGGAAACTTATTTTGCAGCAGGTGATTATGAACCGTGGGAGGAACGTGTGGCGGGAAGTCCGGAATATGCATTCAATGAATATCCGCAGGCTGCGGTCGAACTGGGCATTCCTTTGGCGGTATGTCTATTGGTTGTGGTCGTGCTGTGTTTGTATAGGGGAGTCCGTAAAGGACGTTATGGTATCTGTGGGGCTATTCTTTCTTTGATGATATTCTCTTTTTCCTCCTATCCGCTACAACTTCCGGTATTTATCGTTACATTTGGAGGATTGCTTGTGGCGTGCTTGTCCGGTGCCGACCGTTGGCAATGGTTGGGGCTGGCTGTATCAGTAGGCATCATTGGCGGTTTTCGCCTGAAGAATGACTTGCAAGTGGAGCAGGCTTGCCGGGAGTGGATGAATGCGCGTGTGTTGTATAGTGCAGGTGCGTATCAATCGGCAGAGAAAGAGTACGGGCGCCTTTATCCTCTGTTGAGAGACCGGGCATCTTTCTTGTTCGAATATGGTCATGGATTGCACAAGCAGCAGCAGTTCAGTAAATCCAACCGTATTTTGAAAGAAGCTTTACTGCGTAGTTGTGACCCCATGATACTGAATGTGATAGGCAAGAACTATCAGCAGATGGGTGATTGCTTGTCAGCGGAAGACTGGTTTATCCGTTCCACCCATCGTTTGCCGGGACGTATTTATCCCTATTATCTGCTTGCGAAGCTTTATGCGGAACCAAGCTTCAGGCAACCGGACAAGTTTGAAAAAATGAAGTGGATGGTATTGACGAAAGAGCCGAAAGTGCATTCTACGGCAATACGACAGATGAGGGAGGAAATAAAAAAGATTCAGCTTATTTTTGTCCATATTAAAAAAGATGAATAAAAACGGAAGGTGTTAATAATGAGCGAACTAATTGCTAAAGTGCTATGAAAAAAGTGTCCACATGCAAATATCGGTTCGTTTTTTTGAAACGATTAATTTTATCAATTTATAATTGAGTATGAATATGAAGACACAGAACTATCGATACCTGCTATGCATGGCCGTTGCCCTGCTTGCCGCCTGCTCCGATGCCGGAAAGGGAAAAGAGTCCGAGGAAGGGGTGGCAACCGTCCTGCCAAGTGAAAGCAATGAAGTGACCGTGAAAGTGCTGGAACGGGCGACCTTTGAGCATGAACTGGTGAGCAACGGAAAAGTAACCGCCGGTGCCATGGCGGATTTGCGTTTTGAGACCACCGGTGTAGTGGCACACATCTACGTGAAGAACGGTGCCCCGGTGCGCAAAGGGCAGAAACTTGCCGAACTGGATAAGTTCCGTCTGAAGAACAAGACCGCGCAAGCCAAGGATGCCTTGGAAAAAGCGGAACTTGAGTTGCAGGATGTATTGATAGGGCAAGGCTATCCGGTGGGGGATGCCTCCAAAGTACCTGCTGACATCATGAAGCTGGCCCGCGTGAGGAGCGGTTACGACCAGAGCCTCGCCCAGTATGAGCTTGCCGCGTATGAAGAGGAACACGCCACGCTGGTTGCGCCTTTTGACGGGGTAGTGGCGAACCTGTTCTCCAAACCGTTCAACGAGGCAAGTACCTCGGAAGCCTTCTGCTCCATTATCGGCACTCAAGGTATGGAGGTGGACTTCACGGTGCTGGAAAGCGAACTGCCGTTGATAAAGAGTGGCGACAAGGTGATTGTTACCCCTTATTCGGATGCCGGCTTTAGGCAGGAGGGGCGCATCACCCAAATCAATCCTCTGGTGGATGACAAGGGGATGGTTAAGGTGAAGGCTGCCGTCAATGGCAAGGGACGGCTGTTCAGTGGGATGAACGTGAGGGTGAACGTGCACCGCTCTCTGGGCGGACAGCTTGTAATCCCGAAGAGTGCCGTGGTGTTGCGTTCGGGCAAGCAGGTGGTGTTTACCTTGGAAGACGGAAAGGCGCAGTGGAACTATGTGCAGACCGGTCTGGAGAATGCGGAAAGCTACAGCATGGCCGACGATGCCCTGAAAGAAGGCGATACGGTCATTGTGACGGGAAATGTGAATCTGGCACATGAAGCATCGGTGAAGGTGGTTGATAGATAATGAGTGATAAGTGGTAATTCAAAATTCATAGTTCAATTGATAAAGTTTTTGATACAGCGGCCTATTGCCGTACTGATGGCATTTACAGCATGCTTCATTGTCGGGCTGGTGACTTACTTCACCCTGCCGGTATCCCTGCTGCCCGATATAGCCATTCCGGAAATTACCGTGCAGGTGTCGGCGCAGAATACCTCGGCGCGTGAATTGGAGAATACGGTGGTGAAACCTCTGCGGCGGCAGCTCATCCAGGTGGCGAAACTGAAGGACATGGACAGCGAGACGCGCGATGGTGCAGGCATCATCCGCCTGGGCTTCGACTTCGGTACGAATACCGACCTTGCCTTCATAGAAGTGAACGAGAAGATTGACGCCGCCATGAACTATCTGCCCAGGGATGCCGAACGCCCGAAGGTGATAAAGGCAAGTGCGACGGACATTCCTGTCTTCTACCTCAATCTGACCCTAAAAAACGACAGTGCATACGGCAAGGTGGACGAACGAGCGTTTCTTGATTTGTGCGAGTTTGCCGAAAATGTCATAAAGCGTCGCATCGAGCAGTTGGCAGAAGTGGCAATGGTGGATGTCACGGGTTTGGTCGAACGCCAGTTACAGATTGTGCCCGACCCGGATAAGCTTGCTGTGTTGGGGCTCTCCATTGAAGACATAGAAAACGTGCTGGCGCAAAACAACGTGGAGCCGGGCAGCATGACCGTGCGCGACGGCTACTACGAATACAACATTAAGTTCTCCACCCTGCTGCGGACAGAGGAGGACGTGAAGGGCATCCTGCTGTGCAAGGAAGGACGTATCATCCGCTTGGGAGACTTCTGCCGGGTAGAGATTGTTCCTGCCAAGGAGAAAGGTGTCTCCATGAGCAATGGCAAGCGTGCCGTTACCCTTGCCGTCATCAAGCAGGCGGACGAGAATATGGAAGACATGAAGCTTGCCATCAACAGCACGATGGACTACTTCAAGAAAGTATATCCCGACATTGATTTTAGCATCAGCCGTAACCAGACGGAGTTGCTGGACTATACCATCTCCAATCTTCAGCAAAATTTGTCGTTGGGTTTCCTGTTCATCTGCATTGTGGCGGTACTCTTCTTGGGTGACATCAAATCACCGTTCATCATCGGGTTGAGTATGGTGGTATCTATTGTCATCTGCTTCCTGTTCTTCTACTTGTTCAAGATGTCACTCAATATCATTTCTTTGTCGGGATTAATCCTGGCGTTGGGTATGATGATTGACAGCAGCATCATTGTGACGGAGAACATTTCGCAGTATCGCGAACGGGGCTATTCGTTGCGGCGGGCTTGCGTGACGGGAACGAGTGAGGTGGTGACGCCCATGCTGAGTTCGTCGCTGACCACTATTGCCGTATTTGTGCCGCTGATATTCATGAGCGGCATTGCAGGGGCGTTGTTCTACGACCAGGCATTCTCTGTTACGGTGGGGTTGCTGGTTTCCTACTTCACGGGTATCATGCTGCTGCCGGTCCTCTATATGCTGGTCTACCGGACAGGGTTGCGCGGCAGGTCGTGGTTCTCCCGCATCCGTATCAACAATCCGTTGAAGGAACATACGCTGGACCGTTTTTATGATGCGGGCATCGACTGGGTATTCTCCCACAAGACGGTAAGTAGCGTATTCTGTGTGGTTTCTATACCTCTTTGTGTCTTTCTGTTCTATTCCGTCGGCAAGGAGCGTATGCCGCAGATAGACCAGAATGAACTGATAGTCCACGTGGAATGGAACGAAAACATACATGTGGACGAGAACCGGCATCGTGTGAATGTGCTGTTCGGACAGTTGCTGGACGAGACTGTGGAACAGACGGCTGCCATAGGCCAGCAGGACTATCTGCTGAACCGTGAGCAGGCTCTCTCTTCTTCGGAGGCAGAATTGTATTTCAAGACTTCCTCGCCTGACGGGATTGCTCCCTTGCAGAAGCAGGCGGGCGAGTGGCTGACACGGGAATATCCGTTGGCGACAGTCTCCTTTTCTCCACCCGAAACCGTGTTCGAGAAGCTTTTCGTGACCGGGGAGGCCGATGTGGTGGCGGAACTTTATGCCCGCAATAAGGAGAAGGCGCCGGCGGCGGAAGAATTGCGCGGACTGGAACAACAGTTTGCGGAGCTTACGGGGACAGCGCCCGTAGGTATCGCTTTCGAGAACCAGCTTGACATAAGCATTTTGCAGGAAAAGCTGTTGCTCTATGACGTTTCGTATGACGAGCTTTACCGTACGTTGCGGACAGCGTTCAAGGAGAACAGCGTAGCTATGCTCCATTCCTACCAGCAATACCTGCCTATCAGCATTGTGGGCGAGGAGCGGACAGTGAACGAGGTGCTGCAGCAGACATTGATACAGACCCGTCCGGACAGTAAGGGCGAAGTGGAGCATATTCCGCTTCGGGAGCTGGTAAAGGTGCGTCCGGCTGAGGACTTGAAGACGATTACGGCAGGACGCAACGGTGAATATATACCGTTCCGTTTCTATGAAGTGGACGATGCTCCGGAGTTGATGGAAAAGGTGAAGCGGGAGGCAGATGCCACGGGTGACTGGGATACGGCCTTTTCCGGCAGTTTCTTCTCCAACCGCCAGATGCTGGACGAGTTGGTGGTGATTCTTTTCATCTCTATCCTGCTGATGTATTTCATTCTTGCCGCCCAGTTCGAAAGCTTCGTGCAGCCGCTCATCGTGCTGCTGGAAATTCCGATAGATGTGGCGTTTGCCCTGCTTCTGTTGTGGATATGCGGACATACCCTGAACCTGATGTCTGCCATCGGACTGATTGTGACGTGCGGTATCATCATCAACGACTCCATCCTGAAGCTGGATGCCATTAATGAATTACGGAAAGAGGGGATACCGTTGCTCGAGGCCATCCACGAGGCGGGACGGAGAAGGCTCCGGCCCATCATCATGACATCGCTCACCACGATATTTGCCATGGTTCCGCTGCTGTTCTCGTTCGATATGGGGTCTGAGTTGCAAAAGCCGCTTTCCATAGCGATGATTGGGGCGATGTTCGTGGGGACACTGGTCAGTCTGTTCATCATCCCGTTGATATATTGGTTTATTTATAGAAAAGAAAGAGCATGAAGAAATTAAGTCTTATACTTTTGTTCAGTCTGGGAGCCTTTTCCGCTTTTGCCCAACAGCGGATAACGCTCGATTTGCAGCAGACCATTGCCCTGGCGAATGACAGTTCGCTGGAAGCCTTCCGTACCAAGAACATGTATCTGGCTGGTTATTGGGAATACCGCACCTATAAGGCAAACCGCCTTCCCAGCCTGACGCTGAACATGACTCCGGCACAGTACAACCGCGATATCACCAAGCGTTACGACTCCGGACAGGACCTTGACATCTATCGCAGCCAGCAATCCTTCTATGCATACGGCAATCTTGCCGTCAGACAGAATTTCGACTTGACGGGCGGTACGTTCTATCTGGATACGGAGCTGGGCTATATGCGGAGCTTCGGTGGAAACAAGTATACCCAGTTCACCAGTGTTCCGGTTCGTTTGGGCTACTCGCAGAGTCTGGTCGGTTACAATCCTTTCCGTTGGGAACGCAGGATTGAGCCGCTGAAGTACGAAAAGGTGAAGAAGGAGTATATTTACAATGCAGAGCGAGTATCCGAGCAGGCCACTACCTATTTCTTTGCGCTTGCCATGGCACAGGCGGAATATGATTTGGCCAAGGACAATGCCGTCTCCACCGATACCCTCTACCGCATCGGCATGCAGCGCTTGAAAATAGCCGCCATCAGCCGTGCCGACCTGCTGACGCTGAAACTCGACGTGGTGAATGCCCGCAATACTTTGCAGAATGCCGCCAGTGCCTTGAAGCGCGCCATGTTTTCGTTGGCATCTTTCCTGAATATGGAGAAGAACACGGATATCAGGGTGTCGCTTCCGGGACGTCCGAGGGCGCTGACCATACCGGTTGATGAGGCTTTGCTGGCCGCTCAAGCCAACAATCCGGAATTTCTGGGGCTTCGTCAGGAAGTGCTGGAAGCCGAGCAGACAGTAGACAAGACGAAGAAGGAATCGCGCTTCAACGCCAGCATCAACGCCAGCGTCGGCTTCAACCAGGTGGCAGAGAAATTCGGTGAAGCATACAGGCATCCCATGCAGCAGGAGATGGTGTCGGTCAGTGTCTCCATTCCACTGGTGGACTGGGGCGTGAGGAAAGGCAAATACAACATGGCGAGGAACAATCTGAACGTGGTGAAGACTTCTGCCCGGCAGAGTGAAATCAGCATTGAGGAGGAGGTTATCATGACCGTCAGCGACTTCAACGTCCAGCAAGCCCTCGTCGCCAGTGCCGAAGAGGCCCTCGACCTTGCCATCCTGGCGTATAACGAAACCCGCCAGCGCTTCATTATCGGCAAGGCAGACATCAACAGCCTGACCCTCTCGCTGAACCGCCAGCAGGAAGCGCAACGCAATTACATCTCCGCCTTGCAGGACTACTGGCTGAATTATTACAAGATACGGAAACTGACGTTGCACGACTTTGCCAGCGGATTTTCGCTGTCGGAAAAATTTGATTATAATAACTGATGAAACGAGTTTCTTCCTTCACCGTCATAGTGGCGTTTGTCTGCCTTGCTTTGGTAGGGGTGGCGTTGATACCGCTGCTCCCCGTCAAGCTGAATCCGTCACGCAGCCTGCCCGGCTTCACGGTGGGCTTCAGCATGCCTGGCACTTCGTCGCGGGTGGTGGAGATGGAAGTGACCAGCAAGCTGGAATCCATGCTGGCGCGTATCCGCGGAGTGAAGCGGCTGAACTCCACCTCGGGTAACGGCTACGGCAACATTACTGTGGAGCTGGACAAGCATGCCGATGTCGAGGCAGTCCGCTTCGAAGCTTCCACCATCATCCGGCAGACGTGGCCCCAATTGCCCGAAGGTGTCAGCTATCCCACCATTCACATGAAAGTGCCCGACGAGAACGCCTCACGCCCTTTCATGTCCTTCACACTGAATGCCCCTTCCACTCCGATATTGATTCAGCAGTATGCCGAGGAGCATATCAAGCCGCGGCTGGCAAATATTCCGGGTATCTATAAGGTGGAACTCAGCGGTGCCACGCCCATGGAGTGGAGACTGGAATATGACAGTGAACAGTTGCGCTTGCTGGGTGTGACCCTATCGGACATCAGCGAGGCAGTACAGCGGCATTACCGGAAGGAATTTCTGGGTACGCACAATGTGGATACAGGTAACGGTAGCCGGGAATGGATACGCCTGACACTGGTGCCGGAGAGCAACTCCCTTGGTTTTAATCCTGCTGCCATCACCGTGACGGCTACCGACGGGAAACTGCTCCGCTTGGACGAACTGGTGTCGGCTGTCCGTATGGAGGAGGAGCCGCAAAGCTATTACCGCATCAATGGGCTGAATTCCGTCTATCTATCCATTACTGCGGAAGAAACTGCCAACCAGTTGCAACTGAACCGTGCCGTGATGGACGAGATGGAAGCTGTTCGGCAGGTACTTCCTGTCGGATATGAAGTGCATACCAGCTATGATGCGACCGAGTACATACGGGAAGAACTGGACAAGATTTACTTCCGTACCGGTTTGACGGTACTCATCCTGCTTGTATTTGTATGGCTCATTACTCGTAAGTTGAAATATCTTTTTCTGATAGTTACCAGCCTGGCTGTAAATATAGCGGTGGCACTTATCTTCTACTACCTCTTCGGACTTGAGATGCAGCTTTATTCGCTGGCGGGTATCACTGTCTCGCTGAATCTGGTGATAGACAGCACCATTGTCATGACCGACCACATTCTGCATCGGCGTAATCTCAAGGCCTTCCTGTCGGTGTTGGCGGCAACCCTCACTACGATGGGTGCGCTTGTTATCATTTTCTTCCTTGACGAGAAGATACGGCTCAACCTGCAGGACTTTGCAGCGGTAGTGATCATCAATCTGGCTGTTTCCTTGATGGTGGCGTTGTTCTTTGTTCCGTCGATGATTGAGAAGATAGGACTGGTGAGGCGGATTACGGGGAAGAAGAGGCGTCTTGTCTTGCCGGGGCTGACGCAAACATTCAAAACAAGGTTGGGACGGATTTTCAGACGTTTCCCCGTTTATTTCTCCTGCTGCTACTCTGCTCTCATCCGTTTTCTGTGCCGTTGGCGCTGGGCTGTATGCCTGCTGTTGCTGTTGGGTTTCGGTCTGCCCGTTTTTCTGTTGCCCGACAAACTGGAAGGAGGGGGAAAATGGGAAGCTGCTTACAATAAGGTATTCGGTTCGAATACCTATAAGGAGTCGGTGAAACCCATTGTGGACAAGGCGCTGGGCGGCAGCTTGCGGCTTTTCATACAGAAGGTGTACGAAGGCAGTTACTTTACCCGTAATGAGGAGGTGGTGCTCTATGCCAACGCCAACCTTCCCAATGGCAGCACCCTTGAGCAGATGAACACTTTGATGAAACGTATGGAGACCTACCTCAGCCGGTTCAAGGAAATCAGGCAGTTTCATACTTCCATCTACAGCCCCCGGCGTGCCAGTATGCAGATTTATTTCAAGAAGGAAGCCCGGAACAGCGGTTTTCCCTATACATTGAAAGCCAATATGATAAGCAAGGCACTGGAACTGGGAGGCGGCAGCTGGGGCATCTACGGATTGCAGGACCAGGGGTTCAGTAATGACGTCCGCGAGAGTGCCGGCTCCTACCGCATCAGGATGTACGGCTACAACTACGACGAACTCTATGAGTGGGCGGAGAAGCTGAAGGCCAAGCTGCTGACGCACCGGCGTATCAAGGAAGTGCTCATCAATTCGGAGCTCTCCTGGTGGAAGGATGACTATCAGGAATTCTACTTCAACCTGAACAAGGAGCGCATGGCGCAAGAGGGCATCGACGCGCAAGTGCTTTTCTCTGCGGTGCGCCCCATCTTCGGCAAGAATCTGGAGATTGGCTCGGTAGCGGCCGAGCAGGGAACGGAGAAAATCAAGCTCTCTTCCCGCCAGTCTGCCGAATATGACATCTGGGCGATGCAGTTCTTTCCCTATGGAGTAGGAAACGGCAAGCATTACAAGCTTTCCGAACTGACTACTGTGGAAAAGGGACAGATGCCGCAGGAGATTGCCAAAGAAAACCAGCAGTACCGCCTCTGCCTGCAATACGAATATATCGGCTCCAATGAGATGGGCAACAAGATACAGAAACGTGACCTGGAGGAGTTCAACAAACTGTTGCCGATGGGTTATACAGCCGAGTCGGACAGCAACAGTTGGTCATGGGGCGAGAAGGACAACCGCCAATACCTGCTTCTGCTGGTGGTGATAGCCATCATCTTCTTTACGACCAGCGTTCTGTTCAACTCCCTGAAGCAGCCGCTTGCCATCATCTTTGTGATTCCGGTTTCTTATATCGGGGTATTTCTTACTTTCTATTGGTTCCGGCTGAACTTCGACCAGGGCGGTTTTGCCTCGTTCGTCCTGCTGTGCGGCATCACGGTGAATGCCAGCATCTATATCCTGAACGAGTACAACAGCATCCGACGTCGTTTCCCCCGTCTTTCCGCTCTTCGTGCCTACGTCAAGGCGTGGAATGCGAAGGTCGTTCCTATTTTCCTCACGGTAGTTTCTACCATTCTGGGATTTATCCCTTTCATGATAGGTGAGGACAAGGAGGCTTTCTGGTTTCCATTGGCGGCGGGTACCATTGGCGGACTGGTGATGTCCGTCATCGGTATCTTCTTTTTCCTGCCGGTTTTTGTGCTGAAACAGCGTGATTTTCTTAGGAAATGATTACTTTTGCTCGATTTTGTTACCTGAATGGATACTTGAATTTTAAATATGGAAAGTGCGGAGTACTCTTTGGATGAGTTATTATGTCAGTCTCTTCTGTTGTTTCGTCAGTATCGGTTTTATGATGCTCCGGAATGTGGAGAAAAGGCATTCCGGATATTGGAGGAAGCCCATGTATGGATGGGGCGTACGCAAGAGTGTGTGGATATGGCGAAATGGGGGTGCGTGATAGAGTGTCTTGCGCAGAAATACTACATAGAAGATGATACGGATGCGATTCTGGAAGAAATTGATGCTGCCTTGGTTGCGCATTGGAAGAGGATAGAGAAAATCCATGCAGAAGTCACCACCGTTTATTTATGGCTGGGGTACTATTTCCTGCTACGTTTCAGAAACCGGGAATCCCGTTCCCATTCCCGTTGTAAACAGATAATGTCCAGCTTGTTGTGTGCTTTGGTCGAAATCTTTCGTAAGGTGGAGAAGGGGGGAGCCCCGACAGAAGTCTTGTCACATCTTTCGGTAGATGTTTGGGGAGAGACCGTCTGCTGGATGGAGCAGGTACATGATTCCCGTCTTTGCGAGAAGCAGTCGTCAGCTTTGCTGGCACAACTCTATAACCTGAAAAGTGTGGAGTTGGAAAAAGGTCCGGGAAAGCAGGATGCTTTGCTCCAGCAGATTCTGGAGTTTTATTGCTTTTAAGGGAAAATTATCTCTGCTTAGTTTTATCATTTCTGCTTCCACACTTCCACCCACTTCCTGCATCCCTTTATTCATCGGCATTACAAGTGCTGTGGAAGCAACTCAAAAAGGTGGAAGCAACTTTTGCTTCCACAGCGGAAATACGCCGAAAAGTAAGTTAATATCTTGTTTGTTAGTGTATTAATAGAATGTACAGCATTTTGCAAATATCTTGTTTACACGATATGCGTTTCGTGTAAACACGGTATTAACTTCGTAAAAGACCGTTTACCGATAGACTGCAGCTGGGCTCATAATAGGAATAAGATAGGTGCACAGTATGGGGAAACTATGAGTATAATAGGTGTTCAACGGTTATGAAGCACCTTGTTGACGGTCGTTAGTCGAGTGGTTGACGGCCGTTGGCAGAGCGCATCACGGCCGATAGGCGCTGATAACTCCGTACAGAAAATGGAAAGGAAGCCTATGTAAGGGGAAACAAGCTCTGAGCTATTTGTTTTGTTTGTCACATTTATCTTGTTTTTGTACATTGTTGAAGCGGTTTTTTGTATCTTTGAAGGGAGAGGCCGTAAAAAAGCTTATTCTCATCCAAAGTTTAATTATATATACATGGATTATGAAGCGATGTATAGTACTGTTCATAACATTCTGCTGTGCAGTTGTTTCTAATGCGCAGACAAATGGCATTGTGACTGATGGGGAAAAAGGATTGCCGTTGGCTGGTGTGAATATTTATCTCCAAAAGGATTCTGTGTATACGCAATGATAATCTGGTAAAGAACATGTTCATATGAAAAAACTGTTATATCTTGGGCTTTTGTCCGTTTGTGTACTGTTAGGTTCTTGCGTAGAGAAGAACGTATCCAATGTTTTTGATAAGGTAGAGAGGTATATGGATGTATATCCTGACAGTGCATTGCTGCTGTTGGAGCAAATTCCTCATCCGGAGGAGCTTCGTGGGAAGTAGCGGGCGGACTATGCATTGCTGCTAACGCAAGCACGTGATAAAAACTATCTGGATAGTTTGCAGTCGGATTCGTTGATAAAAATTGCGGTAGATTATTATAAGGATGATGGTGTAAAAGCAGGAAAGGCATTGTTTTATTATGGTAAAGTGGCAGCTTTGCAAGATAATGATACATTGGCTATACAAGCTTATTTGAGCGCTTTGGCTAAATTGGAGAAGACGGAAGAATATAAGTTGCAGGGATTTGTACATGAATATATCGGTGTTTTGAATACGGACAGAAAGCTATATAAAGATGCTCTCGACAATTATCAAAGTTCAGCGTATTGTTTTCAAAAGGCTGTTGATACTTTAGGAGTTATATATGTTTATCGGGATATTGCTCGTATTTATTATGTAGAACAGAAATATGACAGTGTTTATAATTACATTAATCGTGCTTTGTCCTTGTGTGAGAAAAAGAAAGGATGTATCAGTTTTGAACGGGTAATCCCTTCTTTATTACAAGTAAAAGGGATTGCCAAAAGAAATGAAGGGGATTTGGGAGATGCAATAGCCCTGTTGAAAACTGCGGTAGAGACTGAACAAGATAGGCATTCTATGCATCACTGTTCAATGTCATTGGGGAATATTTATTTGAATCTAAATAAGTTGGATGAGGCTGGAAGATGTTTCGCTTTAGCTTTGAATTCTGAAAATCCTCGTACTCTGGCGGGTGCATATCACTATTTGTATCTGTTGGAAAAGAAACAGAAAAAGTATGCAATGGCTCTCTATTTCAAAGAAAAGTCTGATTCGTTGTTAGTCATTGAACGGGATGCTAAACAAACATCTCAAATTTTGACTTTGCAACGTAAATATGAAAGAGGAAAACTTCTTTTAGAAAAGCAACAGGTTGAACGTGAAAAGCAAATACAGCTTTATTTTTGGATAGCAGTAGTCTTGTTTATTATACTGCTATGCATTGTTTTGTATTTTCTTTTGAGAAAGAGATATGAAGGACTGTTCCGGAAGAATATGCAAATAATAGAAGAAAATGAGTGCATGATTAAACGATATGTTTATGAACTTGATGTGTTGAAACAAAGGGCAGGTGAGATGGCAGAAACAAATAGAGAGAAGATTGCTAAATTGAACCAAAAGATTTTGCTATTGGAGAGTGAGAATAAAAAAATAAGTGAAAATGTATGTGTAAATGGCGTTTATCTCTTGGAACAATTGAAGAAGGAAAAGCTGATTGTGAAGAATATGACCAACCAGGAGAAAGAACAACTCCTTGAATATATAGATTTAATATATGGTAATTTTATTTCTCGGTTAAAGAAAGATTTTAAATTAACTAGGGTCTGCTTATTAAATTCCAATCAGGCACACAATTTCATTTGTGGCCCGAGT
>ERZ894220.207-NODE-207-length-66024-cov-13.7124_pt1 | contig 66024 bp, 65 predicted proteins | sample MGYA00380292_ERZ894220 | MGnify/ENA primary metagenome ERZ894220 (study PRJEB32331, sample SAMN06328446) | human gut metagenome | biome: human gut microbiome; feature: stool | host: Homo sapiens | collected 2014-12-05 ... | reverse complement strand
CAAAGAGCTGGCAGCGTTGGTGGCAACGGTCAAGGCGGCGGATGAAATTGCAGCAATTAATTTTCCAAGGCCTTCATTCATGCTTTCACCAATGGCGGCAATCAGATCGCGGGTGGATTCATCAAATCCTTGGAAAAACTGCAGAAGCATATCCTGAACTGCAGTAAGAGCGGGATCGATTGCATTGGCGTAAAGACTTGGAAGCATTTTGAAAGCATCACTCAAGAAGACAACTACTTTACTTCCCAGAACAATTAAAAGAGTTGTGAGAAGAAGATAAAATATAATGAGTGTTAAGATTGCGATGACGCGACGGCTTTTGTGAGTCCGTTCTGTTAATTTGTTGATGAGAGGCTTTAGAAAGAAAGCAATTAAAAAGCCTACGGTAAATGGAAGAAGAATAGGAACAACATATTTTAGGGCGATGAATACAAGCCCTATGATGATACAATAAAAAATAAATCGAATAATGAATGTGCGCATTTTTTCAGTAGACATGAATTGTTCTCCCTTTTAATAGGTCCTTATATTTATTATAGTGATTTTTTCTTGAAAAATATAGGCTGATTTATAAATTTGATTCATGTAATCAAAAAATACCCTCTGGCGCTCTGCGAGCATCAGAGGGTATTTGTGAGACGGTCAGGAAAAAACGATTTCCTGACCGTTTACCAAGATTCGACTTATGTTTTCCGGGAAAACAGGAACGCGGAAATCCTGTTGCAAAGTGGATTTTACTTGCTCATCTTCAAAAGAAAAGATGGTGGAACTGACAGAGAAATCTATTTTCTGGCCGTCAAGATCATAAACCTCTACTGTTGGAAATTCTCCGTTTGCGGGTTGGCCGACACCGTGCAGTGAAATACCAAGAGGGGAAAGCGTTACTTGTGTATAGTGTACGGAGTCAAACGAAATATCGCAATCGGCGGTTTGCTGCTTGCGAACGCTGTCAAGTGTAAAGGTGACGCTCCAGGTACCGCGTACAGCGCTGTCATAAGAAATAGCGTCAAAATACAGATTCAAATCATCCAGAGATGTTTGAGAAGGAATCGGGAGAGCATATTCGATATATTCGCTGTAATCTGCATCCAGTTCGGTATATTGTCGGCCAAATTCAAACGTTCCGCTTCCGGTTGTCAACGGTTCCCCGTTTGAGTCAGTTAAGTAAAGCTCTGCACGCGCATAACGCCCCAATTCACTGACCTTTACCTGAATATGCACCGCATTATCTACCAACGCAGCTGCAGTAATAATCCCCCATGGAAGTTCGTTGTTCCAGCCAACAGGAAGTGCAGAAGGCTCAAGCAGAGGCGGAACCTTTTCATTGAATGGAGAGTTCCCGTTTTGATCATAAACGATGGCACTGCTGTTGAGAGAAACGTTTTCCTTTAAAATCGGCGTTTGTCCTTCCAGCGCAGAAAGCGGGAATCCTGTGTTTTGGCGGTAGGAGTTTTCCATGCCGTTTAACAACGTTCGCACTTCAACCGTAATGGGCTTCCCGTCCAGCGCGTCTATTCCATAGCTGGACAAGCGGTAAATGGAAATACCGGTGCTTTCATCGAAATCCACCAGAGAAACATCACAAGGGCCAATGGTTCCGGTAATTTGCAGATTGGACAATACGGTTTTTTCATTAATTCGCTTTTCGCTTTGGTCGCGCAGTGCAAGATAAACCGTAACTCGTTCGTTGTCGTTTACAGCGGCAAGAACCTGCATTTCTATATTGTTAGATACGCACGAAAGTTCGATCGGTTGCATGATGGATGAAAGCTGAATGCCCGCCCGCTCAAACAGACGCTGGATCGGTGGAAATGAGGCTGCCAGTACGCTTACACTGAAAACAAATGTTAAAGTGACTACAGCAGCGAGGGCTACAACCTTTCGAAACGGACGAATACGCTTGGAGGGCTTGCATGATGCGGTGGATGAAAAGGAAAATTGGGGTGCATGTAATGCATCCAGACGGCGGTCCACTGCGTTTTGAGTGCGCTCATGGTTAGTCATCTTTGTACCAATCCTCCAATCTCTTTCGTAATTGTTCCCGCGCACGTTTTAATCTTACAGAAACTGTTGATTCAGGTGCTCCAATCACTTTTGCAATATCGCTAATTTTCATATCCTGATAATAGAACAGGAGAATTACTTCACGGTAATGAGGTTTTAAACGCATGATTTCAATCAGAAGTGTATCGTCTTCGTGCGTTTCGCCATCAACGGGGATTTCTGCAAGAACATCCTGTACATTTACTTTCCTGTGCCAGGCACTGCGCAGATAATCTTTGCAGACATTGATTGCAATCCTCATAATCCAAGTTTTTTCACTGGAGTTCGCATCGAATTTATCATAATTTCGATAAACCTTGAACCAAGTATCTTGAACGGCATCCTGCGCAAGATGAACGTCTTTCAAATACAGGAAACACATGCGCATTAACGCGTCGCCGTACTGCTTTACAATCCGGTCCATATCTGGTGACGCAGAACAAAGCGCCGCATTTTGTGGTGGTGCCACGATTGGCGTCACCGACCTTTCTATGTATGATACGTTGCAACTTGTAAAAAACTTTCATAAAAAGTTTTTTACTCATGCGTTTCATCCAAGCTATACTCCTCTATTATAACGAGTTTGAGTAAAATAACAATATTGGCTTGCGTCAACGGTAATACGGTCTTAAAATAAAAACAGTATCAAGGCTTCACCCGAGAAAGAGAAGAGGGCGTGCTGCTATGAAAACGATTGTGGAATTGTATGATAAGGAACCACTAGAGAACATTTTGTCTGCTTGTGTATTTGAGCCGGAAATGGTGGTGTATATCTGTGATGCGCGCGATTCTTCTTTGAGAAAGGAAACCGCGGTAGAACGGTTGCTCAAAAGCCGGGGGCTACTTACCCAATCGCGCTTTTATTATATCAATACATCTGATATAAAAGCTATTTGGAAAACAATGGATGCCATTTGCAGAGATTATCCAAACTGTGCGTTTGATTGTACGGGAGGAAAGGACTTGGTTTTGCTTGTAGCAGGTGTTTTTTGCAAGGAAAAACGTATTCCGGCCTACTATATTGATTTGGACCGGAAGAAAATGGTGAATTTGTATGGCTGTGAAGAACTTGTTAAACAGTTTTATGTGCCGCAATTTTCGGCAGAAGATGTGTTTTCGCTCGCAGGGGCCAAGTTGGTAGGGTATGGACATTTTATTCCCAAGCAAATGGATGAGAAGTTCGAAAAAAGTGTCCCGGACGTCTGGAATATCGTTTTAAAGAATCCGGATGCCTGGGGTGGTGTAGTGGGATATTTTCAAGCAGCAGGAATTGGCAAGAGGGAAGATGACTTGGAGGTTTGTGCGCCAAAAGCTATTTATGTAAACAATCAAGTTACAGCTCGCTGCAATGAGGTGATTTTGGAACGTCTTTCTGAGTGCGGAGTTCTGGAAAATTTGGAAATAAAGGCGGAAAAGGTTTGCTTTCGATATCGAGATATTCAGATGAAAAAGTGCTTGCAGAATCATGGAATCTGGCTGGAATTGTACGGCTACCTGAATGCAAAGCAAAGTGGTTTGTTTGGCGATGTTCGCACCAGCGTAGTAGTGGATTGGGATAACGCTCATGGCCGTACACCCAGTACAAGAAATGAAATAGATATTTTGGTTGTAGAGGGAGTGACACCGGTTTTTATTTCCTGCAAAATGGGGGTACCTTCGCCACTGGCTTTGACGGAAATCAAAATTTTAAGCGAAAAGTTTGGTGGCGAACGTACACGTACGATGATGCTTACTGCCGCCAATGTGCATGAGGAAAATCGGCCACTTTCGCAGCGGGCTAAGGATTTGGGAATCACGCTTTTGGATCGAGGAAATTTGCAGAGGGAAGAATTGGTGCAGAGTTTACAGCGAATCATTGCAAAATAAAAAGGAAGGGACCTGACGGTCCCGTCCTTTTTATTCGTATCATTCAAGAAGTACTGCCTTGCAACGTTCTCCGTCAAAAACTCCGAGTTGGGCACGAACAATTTCGCCCTGCGAATGTCCGGGCGCGTGAATCAAAACCGGAATATACTCTTTGGTGTATCCGGTATAGCGATCTTTAGCAACTGGTTTTTCAAGAAGAATTTCCACTTCATTCCCTACGCGTTCACAGATGATTTCTCTTCGTACTGCATCAGCCGTCTGCTGCAATACATGATTGCGTTGGGTTTTAATGGATTCGTCAATTTGGTCCGGCATATCATAGGCCGGAGTACCAGCACGGCGGGAATAAGAAAATACATGAACTTTTAGAAATCCAATCTCGCGGACAAAGTCCAACGTTTGAGCAAATTCTGCTTCCGTTTCTCCGGGAAATCCCACAATAATATCTGTAGTAAATGTTGCGCTGGGAAAAGCGCGGCGTAGCTTTTGTACAACCGTTTGGTACTCTTCCGCAGTATATACGCGGCGCATCCGGCGAAGGGTCTGCGTACAACCACTCTGTAATGAAAGATGAAATTGCGGGCAAAGCTCCTTTACTGCAGACATCTTTTGAATGCAGTTATCGTCTAACAGATCTGGTTCCAAGCTTCCCAGTCGAATCCGCTCAATTCCTTGTACACCTGCGGCGCGCTCTACAATTTCTGCCAAATTGGTGTTTGTATCCTGCCCGTAACTGGAAAGGTTAATTCCCGAAAAAACAACTTCGCGGTATCCGGCTCGGGAGAGAACTTCCAGTTCTCGAAGGATATTTTCCTCTTTGCGGCTTCGTACATTTCCCCGTGCCCGGGGAATCACGCAATAAGCACAACGTCGATTGCATCCATCTTCAATTTTCATGAATGCGCGGGTATGTCCGGTCAGAGCCTCCAAAGGGAGTTCTTCAAACAGTTCTTTTTTTTCATGGGGAGCAATATCTACAATCCGTTCCCGCTGCTGCAAAAAAGTAAGAACATCGTTTAGCAGACGCGCCCGGTTTTTGCTGCCAGTGATGACGTCTGCTTCAGTGGCGAGAGCAGCCTCATCCGGAAACGCCTGTGGGTAACAGCCGGTCAGAACCGTGATTGCATCCGGATTTTGACGTTTTGCGCGACGAAGCCATTGCCGGCTTTTTTTATCTCCACCAGAGGTTACGGTACAGCTGTTTACAATGTACACATCCGCTTCTTCATCAGGGGCGGCCAGAGAGAAGCCGTTGTCGCAAAACAGCTGTTCCAGAGCTCCTGTTTCGTTTTGGTTTACCTTGCATCCCAAGGTGTAAAATGCAACTTTCAAAATGTCACCTCATTGTTTTGTGATCTTATTATACAAAAACGCGGATAAAACCACAAGTCATCCTCATATGATTGAATGAAATCATGAGGAGGGATATACGCCATGAAAAGGAGTGCTATAGAGAAAAAGATTACGGCGATTGCCTTGGCGCTGGCGTTTTGCCTGAGCTTGGCTGCACCAAAAGCATTCGCTGAGCAAACCAGTACGGAAAACAACGGCACGCTGAATTTGCCGTGTAGGAATGCAATTTTAGTCAACATGGATACAGGAACGGTCTTGTATGAACAGGGACCGGACGATGAGGTGCCGATTGCTTCGATTACAAAAGTTATGACGCTGCTTTTGACTTTGGAAGCGGTGGAAGAGGGAAAGGTTTCCATGTCGGATATTGTGCCGGTCTCCGAGCATGCCTATAATATGGGCGGAAGCCAGATTTGGCTGGAACCAGGAGAACAATTTACGCTGGACGAACTAATAAAAGCGATTTGCATATGTTCCGCAAATGATGCAGCTGTAGCTGTGGCGGAATTTGTTGGTGGTTCTGAACCCGTTTTTGCCGAAATGATGAACGCGAAGGCGAAAGAGTTAGGAATGGAACACACGCACTTTGTAAATGCCTGCGGTTTGGATGAGGCAGGTCATTACTCCTCTGCTCGAGATGTCTCCATCATGTCCATGGAATTGCTCAAGCACCCCAAAATTCTGGAGTACTGTGGAATCTGGATGGATAGCTTGCGCAATGGAGAAACGCAAATGGTGAATACCAATAAGCTTTTGAAGAGTTATCCGGGTATTACCGGATTAAAAACCGGAACAACCAATGGCGCCGGCGTATGTATATCGGCATCTGCAGAGAGGGATGGCATGGGCTTACTTGCAGTGGTTTTGGGATCCCCTTCTAGTGCGGAGAGATTTGACGCTGCAACGCAACTTCTGGACTATGGCTTTTCGCGTTATGAGACCGCTGAATTTCCACAGATAGAGGGGAGAAAGGAAACGCTTGCTGTAAAAGGTGGGGTCAGTCAACAAGTGACCCTTGCATACGAGATCCCTGAAAAAAGTTTGCTTGAGAAAGGCGGGTCCCAGACGCTTACAGCGCAGACAGAATTGCCGGAACAGCTGGAAGCACCGGTTAAGCAGGGGGGAAAAGTGGGAGAAGTGACCTTAAAAACGGACAGTACAGTAATCGGAACTTACCCGGTAGTAGCCGCAGGAGAAGTTTCTAAAATGGATTTTTCAACGGCATTTTCTCTGCTTTCCCGAGCTATATTTACTTTATAAAAATCGATGCCTTTAATTGACACCGGACGGACCTTCTGATATAGTTAATATATAAAAATTCATGGTTCGGAGGTTTCTGTATGAGTGTCAAAATGAATGGCAAACATCTTGCTCCGTTTATCAACGAAGACGAATACAAAGCGATTTTTCCTCAGGTGAAACTCGCTCATGAACTGCTTCACAGCGGACAGGGCCAGGGCAATGATTTTTTGGGCTGGGTGGATCTTCCTGTCAATTATGACAAAGAGGAGTTCGCTCGCATAAAAAAAGCGGCGGCCAAAATCATGTCTGACAGCGATGTACTGATTGTTATTGGTATCGGTGGCAGTTATTTGGGGGCTCGTGCAGCGATTGAGGCGCTGAAAGGCACGTTGTACAACAATACCTGCAAGAAGACTCCTCAAATTTTCTATGTGGGTAATTCCATTAGCCCTGCTTATCTGCAGGACGTCATTTCTCTGTGCGAGGGCAAGGATGTTTCCGTCAATATTATCTCGAAATCTGGCACTACTACGGAACCGGCGATTGCTTTCCGCGTTTTCCGCAGCCTGTTAGAGAAAAAGTACGGAAAAGAAGGCGCAAAAAGCCGCATCTATGCAACAACGGATAAAGCACGTGGCACGCTGAAAGAACTGGCAGATGCAGAAGGATATGAAACATTTGTAGTTCCTGACGACGTTGGCGGCCGGTATTCTGTGCTTACAGCTGTTGGCCTGTTGCCGATTGCTGCAGCGGGATGTGATATTGATCGCTTAATGGAAGGCGCAGCAAAAGCTCGCGAAGAGTTGTTGGTTTGTGACGAGAAGAACGATTGCTATCGTTATGCTGCGACCCGGAATATTTTATACCGCAAGGGCAAATCTGTGGAATTGCTGGCTTGCTATGAGCCGAATTTCACGTTAATGAACGAGTGGTATAAGCAACTGTTTGGCGAATCGGAAGGCAAGGACAAAAAAGGTTTGTTCCCTGCAAGCGTTATCTTCTCTACAGACTTACATTCTATGGGACAGTTTGTGCAGGATGGCGCACGTATTATGTTTGAGACCGTTGTGGATATTAAGACTCCGCAAAAAGATTTTTATATCGAAAAGAGCGATGAGAATTTCGATGGCCTTAATTTCTTGGCTGAGCAGAATATGAGCGTTGTCAACCGTAAGGCTATGGAAGGAACAATTCTTGCTCATACTGACGGTGGTGTTCCCAATATTCTGCTGGAAGTGGATAGCCTTACGGAATTTGATTTGGGCTATTTGATTTACTTCTTTGAAAAAGCTTGTGCGATTTCTGGTTATCTGATGGGCGTGAACCCGTTCAACCAGCCTGGTGTTGAAAGCTACAAGAAAAATATGTTCGCGCTGTTGGGTAAACCTGGATACGAAGACCGCAAGGCAGAGCTGGAAGCAAAACTTCGTTAAATGCACCGGATGGTGTCAAAATAAAGGAGGCATTCCTATGATTCAACTGATTATTGGCGGCAAAGGTTCCGGCAAGACGAAAAAAATGATTGACATGATCAACGAGAGCGCTAAGACGACTCCTGGCAATATTGTTTGCATTGAAAAGTCTATGAAGCTCACTTATGATATTGACCATAATGCACGCTTGATTGATGTGGATGAGTACAAGATCGAAGGCTACGAGATGCTGTATGGCTTCATGGCGGGCATCTTGGCTGGCAACTACGATATTGTGGAAGTTTATCTGGATGGTGTTTTGAAACTGGGCAATCACGATATGGAAGGCCTGGGCGTTTTGCTGGACAAAGTCAATGCGCTGGCTGGTGACACGGTGAAAGTTGTTGTAACGGTTTCCGCCAATATGGATCAGCTGACAGATGGTGTAAAAAAATATCTGTAATCAGAGGATTTTTTGAGTGCAGGGGCCTGCGCGCAGGCCCCTGCGTTTTCTGTTGTTTTAGCTAAGTTTTTCTACAAAGAGTATTGACAAATGAACGCTTTGCAGTTATAATAGCTAAGCGGCCTTTTGAGGGAGTGTGCGTATGCTGCTTGATATCAGAAAGATTTTCAGCGCATATGATGCGCCTATAAAGATAACGGAGAGTTTGAACCTTTCAAACGAAGACTTCCCGGGTTATGAAGTCCTTGATCCGGTAGACGCAGAATTTCTGCTTGTGTTGGAAGGAAAGAATCTTCAATTGTCTTTTTCTTTTCAGGTGAGGGTGGATTATGAATGTGCCCGTTGCTTGGAAAAGTCGCAGCAAGTTTTTCACGTGGAACGGTCCTATTTGATCCGCGAACTGGATTTGCAGGATCCGGATGCAGAACTTCCTTTTACGGAAGAGGGAAAATTAGATACGTGTGAGCTTGTTTACTCTGAGCTGTTGCTCGAAATACCTACAGTGCTGCTTTGCAGCGAAGACTGTGCAGGGCTTTGCCCCGTCTGCGGCGAAAAAAAACCATGTGCTTGCACGCATGAAACCAACGATGCCGTGGATGAAAGGCTTTCTATATTAAAACAACTGCTATCTTAATGATTCACACAACGAGGAGGTGCTTATAGTGGCAGTACCCAAGAGAAAGGTTTCCAAGGCAAGACGCGATAAGAGGCGCTCCTCCGTGTGGAAGCTGACTGCGCCCACGCTGGCGAAATGCACGCAGTGCGGCGAGTATAAACTTCCCCATCAGGTATGCGGCAATTGCGGCTACTACAAGGGCAAGGAAATCGTGAAAAAGGAAGCGTAATTGGCTTCCCGCAGAAAGACATGGGGAAGGGAAACCTTCCCCTTTGTTTTTTATCAGAAACTTTATTTGGGAAAGGACGTGCACTGTTTGGCGGTACGCATCACAGGTGTAGAAAAGGGCTCTCCCGCAGAGGCGGCCAAGCTGGCGGGAGGAACATTGTTGTCCATTGATGGTAACGAAATCAACGATATGCTCGATTATGAGTTCTATTCCTCCGGTGCACGTCTGGAGTTGGCAGTGATGCGCCAGGCAAAGCTGGAATATTTGGAAATCGAGAAAGAAGAATATCAGCCGCTTGGATGCAGTTTTGAAAGTTATCTGATTGACAAGAAACACTCGTGCAAGAATAAATGTATGTTTTGCTTCATTGATCAGATGCCAAAAGGAATGCGCGAAACGCTGTATTTCAAAGACGATGATGAGCGCCTATCATTTTTGTTTGGCAATTATGTTACCTTGACAAATTTGAATGCACACGAGATTGAGCGGATCAAAACAATGCATATTTCTCCCATCAATATTTCGGTGCATACAGTGGATCCTGAATTGCGTGTAAAAATGATGCGTAACAAGCATGCAGGTGAAGTGTTGCGATATATCGATGACTTTGCCGATGCAGGCATTGAAATGAACTGCCAACTGGTGCTTTGCCGGGGCATCAACGATGGGGAGTATTTGCGCCAAAGTATTGAGAAGCTTGCCGGTTTGTATCCTGCGGTCAAAAGCATTGCCGCAGTTCCGAGCGGACTGACCAAATACCGGGAGGGATTGTATCCTCTGGAGCCGTATGATGAAAAAACCGCTTGTGAGGTATTGGATATCATCGATGAATATGGCGACCGATATGAAGAGGAGTACGGAGAGCGAATCATTTATCCGGGCGATGAGTGGTTCTTACTTGCTAAACGCCCCATCCCGGGAGATTCTTATTATGGTGAATATCCTCAGCTGGAAAATGGCGTGGGAATGTGGCGCACATTGCACGATGAATTTATGGAGGCACTTCCCGAGCAAAAATATCCGCGCCTTCCGCGTAGGATCGATGTAGCAACAGGAACTTTGGCGGCGCCGCTCATTCAGATGCTGACCGAAACCCTTCATGCGCTTCATCCCAACATTGGTGTGACGGTGCATGCGATTCGAAATGATTTCTTTGGCGGAAACGTCAGTGTTGCGGGACTCATAACTGGACAGGATCTGATTGCACAACTTCAAGGAAATTTAAAAAGTAAAGTGCTTGGAATTCCGGAGGTTATGCTGCGTGAGGAGCGCGATCGTTTCCTGGATGATGTAACTGTGGAGCAACTGGAAAAAGCGTTGAAGGTGAAGGTTCGCATTCTCCCGCAAAATGGTGAGGAAATGTTGAGAGAGCTGATTCGCTGAGAAAGAAAGAGGATAAGATATGTCAAAACCGATTGTAGCCATTGTGGGACGCCCTAATGTGGGTAAGTCTACTTTGTTCAATAAATTGATCGGCCAGCGCCTTGCGATTGTAGAGGACACACCGGGCGTGACACGTGATCGCTTGTATGGAAACTGCGAGTGGCAGAACCACAATTTTCTTTTGGTGGATACTGGTGGAATAGAACCCAATATTGATGATGGGATTTTGCTGCATATGCGGCAGCAGGCGCAGCTGGCAATTGAGACGGCTCAGGCGATTTTGTTTGTAACAGATATTCGTTCTGGTGTGACAGCTCAGGATACAGAGATTGCCAATTTGCTGATGCGTTCCGGAAAGCCGGTCGTGCTGGTGGTCAATAAGGTGGACTCTTTGGGAGCGCCACCATTGGAGCTCTATGATTTTTATAGCCTTGGTTTAGGAGAACCCTATCCTGTTTCTTCGGTGCATGGACATGGTACGGGAGATGTTTTGGAAAAGATTTGTGAGTATCTTCCCGAACAGGATGAAACAGAAGAAGAGGATGACCGAATCACAGTTGCGGTTATTGGTCGTCCCAATGTGGGAAAATCCAGCCTTGTAAACTATGTGTTGGGTGAAGAACGGATGATCGTTGCCAATGAGGCTGGTACGACCAGGGATGCTGTAGACAGCGATGTGGAAAATCAATATGGAAAATTTGTTTTCATCGATACAGCAGGACTGCGCAAAAAGGGAAAGGTTGAAGATGGCGTTGAGCGATACAGCGTTTTAAGAAGCTTGGCCGCTGTTGAACGTGCTCGTGTATGCGTCATCCTGATCGACGCGACTACGGGATTTACGGAGCAGGATTCCAAAGTGGCGGGCTTTGCACATGAACAGGGCAAGGCGTGTATTGTAGCGGTAAACAAATGGGATGCAGTAGAAAAAGATGATAAAACCATGCAGGAGATGCGCAAAAAACTGGAAAATGATTTCAGTTTCATGGCGTATGCGCCTATTATTTTTATTTCTGCCAAAACAGGGCAGCGTGTTGATCGACTGTTTGAGCTTATTAAGTATGTGGACGGGCAGAATGCGTTGCGTGTTACGACCGGTGTTCTGAATGATCTGCTTGCTCGGGCAACGGCGCGAGTTCAGCCGCCTTCAGACAAAGGAAAACGGCTTAAAATTTATTATATGACTCAAATTTCTACGCGTCCGCCCACGTTTGTGTGCTTTTGCAATTCCAAACAACTGTTCCATTTTTCTTATCAGCGCTATATAGAGAATCAAATTCGGGAAACATTTGGTCTGGAAGGAACCCCGGTTCGCATTTTGATTCGAGAACGAGGAGAAAAGACCTGAAACAGGCGTGTGCTGTAAAGGGGGATTTATCTTGAAGGGATTTTTGCTGTACCTTTTGTTCTGCGTACTGATACCTTATCTATTAGGCTCGTTAAGCTTTTCGGTCATTGTGTCGAAGGGGCTTTATCATCAGGATATTCGCAAGTTCGGCTCCGGGAATGCCGGTATGACCAACGTGCTGCGTACTTTTGGAAAAAAGGCAGCTGCACTGACCATCGTAGGTGATATAGGAAAGGGAATCGTGGCGGTATTGCTGGCCAAATGGTTCTTTCAGTCATCGCTGGCGTCGCAGCAGTCCTATTTTTTAGGAGCAATTTTTGGAATTTATCTGGCGGCTTTTTTTGCTGTGATTGGTCATGTTTATCCTTTATATTTTGGCTTTAAAGGTGGAAAGGCTGTTTCTGTAGCCACTGGAACGATTGTGGCGATTTCTCCGGTGATGGTACTGCCTCTTGTGGTTGTGTTCTTTGGGGTTCTTGCTGCTGGAAAGATGGTTTCGTTATCCAGTATTTGTTGTGCGGCTGCTTATCCGGTGGTTACATTTTTCTATTATTGCGTGGTGCAGAAAAGCTCAATGTCGGTGATTTTGACAGCAACCATTGGAGCGGCAATTATGGGTGCACTTGTCATTTGGCTTCATCGTGCCAATATTCAGCGCATTCGGAATGGCACCGAGTATAAATTCTTTCAGAAAAAGAAATGAAAAAAAGGAAGTCTGTTGAGCAGACTTCCTTTTTTCATAGGTGTAAACAAAAAATCGCCCAGTCTTTTGACTGGGCGGCGCTTTCTCTTCTATTACAGAGCGCGGGTAACCTTACCGGAACGCAGGCAACGGGTGCAGGCGTAGATATAACGGGGAGAACCGTCGACTACCGCTTTCACTCTTTTTACGTTGGGTTTCCAAGTACGGTTGGAGCGGCGGTGAGAGTGAGAAACCTTGATACCAAACGCTACACCTTTGCCGCAGCAATCACATTTTGCCATTGTACTGCACCTCCTCTTTTCAAGTAGCTAGAATATAATACCAGACATTTTAGAAAAAAGCAAGTTTTTTTCTAAAATAATATTGAATCACGCGAAATTTTTTAGATGATTGCCCTTTTGTATCGGAGAAATCGGCAAATGGTTGTTATTTATTGAAAAAAATGCTATCATAAAATATCTGTACAAATGGAATGAGAAAGGATGTCGATGATGGACTACGGCAAGTTGGCGCTTTATTTAGCGCGTGCGATTGCATTATTGACAGCGATTCCTTTTCACGAGGCGGCTCATGCATGGGCTGCTGATAAATTAGGTGATCCGACGGCTAAAATATATGGCAGAATGTCATTAAATCCAGCACGGCACTTTGATTTGCTGGGTGCGTTGTGCATGATTTTGGTGGGCTTTGGATGGGCGAAGCCAGTCCCGGTTGCTGCACGAACCAATTTCAAACATCCGCGGCGTGATATGGCACTTTCCGCGGCTGCGGGTCCGGCGGCGAATATCCTTTTGGCAACGCTTTGTATGGTTTTGTACAAGCTGACCTATTATCTCTGGATTCCATCTGTCGCTACCACTGTGGCGTGGATGCTTGTTTTGGGGGTCTTGAGTTCTATGATCAGCGTGAACATTACGTTGGCAGTGTTTAATTTATTGCCGGTTCCACCGTTGGATGGTTCTCGCATTTTTAACATGCTGCTGCCGGAACGTATATATTTTGGAATTATGCGGTATGAGCGTGTAATTCTGTTTGCATTGTTTGCAATTTTGTGGCTGGGTATATTAGACGGCCCATTGAATTTGCTGTACGGCTGGCTGTTGAATGGGCTGGATGTTTTAACTGGATTTGTGGATTTGCTTTTGGCTTGATATCGGAGGAATTATGGAAAAAATAACATTCAAACTGGAGCAGTTTGAAGGGCCGTTAGATTTGTTACTGTATCTTGTGTCCAAAAGCAAGATGAATCTTTATGACATTGAGATTGTGTCATTGATTGATCAGTATGTTTCCGTTGTACATGAACTGTCACCGGAACAGATGGAGAGCGCCAGTGAATTTATCGAAATGGCAGCACGTCTGGTTCAGATGAAATCGTATTTTCTTCTGCCCAAAAGCGAGGAAGCGGAGCGGATCAAGGAAGAACTTACAGGCATGCTTGTGGAGTATTCTCTGTGCAAAGAGGTGGCGGGCAAGCTAAAGAAAATGGGAGAAGGAGTATACCATGCGGTGCGCGCTCCCCTGGAGGTTCAGTTTGATACCGAATATCGTCTTCGCCATGATGTGTACCTTCTGGAAAATGCCTATAATGCTTTACAAGGACGGAGCATAAAAAAACGTGCTCCGCAGCAGGAGCGGTTTGAACCTTTGACCACGGCGCCTTTTGTTTCGGTTGGTTCACGTATCATCACTGTTTTGAGAGGCCTTGTCACAGGTCGCGTGAAGCGTCTGCGACAGCTGTTTCAAAAAGATGGAAGCCGCAGTCAAACGGTGGCAACGTTTTTAGCGGTTTTGGAACTGGTGCGTGCCGGCCGTATTGAAATCAGTGGAGATGAAACGCTGACGGTGAAACGGAAGCGGAGGGAATGAGAATGGAACTCAAAGAATTGAAAGCTACAGTGGAGGCAATGCTTTTTGCGCACGGTGAACCTGTTAGCGCAGAACGCTTAGGCGAAGTATTGGAAATGCAGGTAGAGGATGTAGAACGTGTGCTTTTGTGCTTGTCGGATGACTATGCCGCAGAAGACCGTGGGATCTGCCTTCTTCATTTGGAAGATCGCTGGCAGCTGGCAACGAAGACGAAATATGCTGCTCCGGTAAAAGCGCTGTTGGACAATCGCCGCAATACGCCTTTATCGCCGGCAGCGCTAGAAGTGCTTGCCATTATAGCGTACAATCAGCCGGTTTCTCGTTCTTTTGTGGAACAAGTGCGAGGGGTGGATTCGTCTTCAACAATTCAGAAATTAGCTCAAAAAGGGCTGGTGGAGGAAGCAGGGCGATTGGACCTCCCGGGAAAACCGATTTCTTTTCGGACGACAGATGTGTTTTTGCGCACATTTGGGTTGAAAAGTCTTGCGGATTTGCCGCCTTTACACGAAGATGACTATCCATTAGAGGCAATCGCAGCAGGAGCGCAAGAGCAGCAAATTGACGTGCAAGAGGAAACTACCTAATGGGTACTTTTTGGATGATCCTGGGCTATTTGGTGCTGGGACTGATTGCTTTAGTGCTGGCCTTTTTATTCTTTCCGGTTTGCTTATTGGTGGAATTTAAACAAGAGCAGTTTACCGTTAAATTAAGAGTTCTGGGGTTGACGGTTTCATTGTATCCTGGACGAAAAAACACAGCAAAGCATTCGCCAAAAGCTGAAAAAACAGTGGAGAAGGATACGGAACAACAATCCCCTTTGACCCCTGCTGAGTCGCACCCAAAGAAAAAAATTGCGCTTTCTGATTGGGTACAGTTCGTCTCGACTGTGGGTGGACTTATGCGGATGGTACTAAAGCTGATTCAGATTCGAGATATTCGGATTATCTATCCGATTCGAGGTGAGGATGCAGCGCAAACAGCCATTCGCTACGGTCAAGTGCATGCTTATTTTGGAAGTGCGCTGGGAGTACTGCGGAACTTTTTGAATATGCGGTTTAAACAAGTGGATATTTTGCCTGATTTTAATGGTGATTGCAAATATCAGCGCTATTTCTATTGTAAAATACAGGCAATACCGTTTATAATAATAATAGTGGCTCTTTATGCCTTGACCCGTTTGAAGGGTGAGAAGTTAATTTAATTTGGAGGCTTTTTTATGAGCGAACACCCCATTCAAGGGTTGATGGATGTCACCCTGGAAAAGATAAAGGGCATGGTGGATTCCAATACCATTATTGGCAATCCGATTAACATGGCGGATGGAACGATGATTCTTCCGGTGTCGAAAGTGTCATTTGGATTTGCTTCCGGCGGCTCAGATTTTCCATCGAAAACACCGAAGGATTTGTTTGGCGGCGGAAGCGGAGCAGGTGTCTCCATCTCTCCGATTGCCTTTTTGGTAGTACATGAGGGTAACGTGCGCCTCTTGCAGCTGTCGGATACTTCCAATAGTTTGGACAGAGCCATAGGGATGATGCCTGAAATGGTGGACAAGGTTTCGGACCTTTTCTCCAAAAAGGATAAGTCAAACGAGCAAAAGGAGTGTTGAGAGGGGCGCACTGCGCCCCTTTTTTGGGTAAAAAATTGTGTTTTAACAGAAAAGGATTGTGTTTATGGCGAGTGAACGAATTCAAAAAGTAATGGCACAGCAGGGCGTATGTTCCAGACGTGCGGCAGAGCAGCTGATTGAACAAGGCCGGGTAAAGATCAATGGGCGTCCGGTTTCCCTGGGTGATAAAATGGATCCGGCGAGAGACGTTCTCAGCGTGGATGGACAACGTGTGTATGTCCCGAAACGTACAGAAAAATATTATTATATGCTGAACAAGCCTCGCGGATACATTACTACCACCAACGATGAACGGGGACGTAAAACGGTTATGGAGTTGATGGCTGATATTCCCGTGCGTGTGTATCCAGTAGGTCGTCTGGATAAAGACAGTGAAGGTTTGTTGTTGTTTACCAATGACGGGGATTTCGCAAATCTTCTTACTCATCCGAGTCATGGAGTTTCCAAACTGTATCGAGTGACAGTTCGTCCGCATGCTACAGAAGAACAGATCATTTCACTTACAGATGGAGTTGTGCTGGATGACGGGAGCCGGACTTTGCCGGCGGTTATTCATGTTGTTACAGATGAACCAGAGCGCACTGTCCTGGAGATGACGATTCGAGAGGGAAAAAATCGTCAGATTCGGCGCATGTGTGAATCAGTCGGTTTGGATGTAATCCGGCTGAAACGATCCGCTTTAGGCGCGGTGAAGCTGGGAATGCTTCAGCCAGGGCAGTACCGTGAGTTGACCCAGGGAGAGGTGAATGCACTGCGTGCAGCGGCCCAAAAAGGAAAAGTAACGGCACAGATTGCCCGTAATACGCAGGCAAATGCAGCTCGCAGAATGGCTCGTCCTCATGGTGTGCGTGCTCCTAAAGGGGGAGTAGCCGCTAAGAAGAGGAGGGAAGTAAAATGATTGCAATGCGCCCGATTTTGGAGCAGGATGTCATTGATCTTCTTAACGATGGACGCTTTGAAGGTGAGCTGGATGGCTATGTAGTGATGGAGGGCCCTGAATATTTGGGGTATATTCTCTACAGGTTGGAAAAGCCGCTTGTACGGATTTTGGATTGCGGGGTGGAAAATACTGCCTGCATTGATGGCGCTGTTCGTGCTTGTATAGCGGCGGGCCAAAATGCGGGATGCAGCTGCTTTGCGGTCAATCAAGAGGATGAGCGGCTCTCAAAATGGCACAGTATTTTTTGCAAAGGCTCCTCTGAGACGGTCCCGATCGACAAAATTTTCTCACTTTGCAAATAATTTGCATTTTTCAGCGCATTAAGTACTTGTTATTGTTTTATCAAAATAGTATAATGGTGGTAATTTGGAATTTTATGCAGGAGGGCTGTTCATGGCAAAAGCAACATCCGGCAAGGAAGTCCTTGCTAAATTTTTTGATGAAGGTGCCTATCAGACGCTGTATGCGGATGCAAACGGCGCAGTGACGGCTGCTTTCGGCAGCGCAAACGGTACGCCCGTATACGCTGTGTGCCAAAATGGCGCGGCAATGTCCGTCAAAGATACGGAGAAAGTGGTCAAGGTTTTGGATATGGCGGGTAAAACTGGCAATCCTGTGGTTACTTTCTACAATTCTATCGGTGCGAAACTGGAGGAAGGATTGGCTGCTCTGGCAGGAAGTGCAAATGTTGCTGCTGCGGTTGCCAAGCTGTCCGGTGTGGTGCCTCAGATCGCTGTAGTGACCGGCGTTTGCGGCGCTGGCAGTGCTTTGGCTGCAGCTGGTGCTGATATTTGTGTAATGAGCAAAGAGGGAGAATTGTTCCTGACTGCGCCCTTTACCAGCGCTGCTTCTGGCGATAAAGTGGAGAACGCAGGTTCTGCTGAGTATGCTGCCAAGGCGGGCGTTGCATCTATTGTGGTTGATACGGCGGAAGCTGCTGCGGTTAAAGCCGCGGAGCTGGTTGCACTTTTGCCGGCAAACAATCTGGCAGGTGCCGCAGTATTTGAGGCGGCTGCTCCTTCTGGCGCGTTGAATTTGGCTAAATATGTTGCTGCGGATGCAGTGAAAGCTTTGGTTGATGCTGACAGCACGGTTGAACTGTATGCTGGTTATGGCAAAAACGTTGTAACCGCGCTGGCAACTGTGAGCGGCGGCGTGGTTGGCGTTGTAGCCACCGAGGGCGCTCTGTGCCGTGAATGTGTTTCCAAAATTGCCCGGTTTGTGCGTTTGTGCGATGCGTTCAGCGTTCCGGTTGTGACTGTAATCAATACCGACGGCTTTGTTGCCAGTTCTTCTGAAGAAGAAGCCGGCGGCTTGCGTGAGGCCGCGCGTTTGGCGGGTACTTATGGCGATGCCACTACTGCAAAAGTTGCGGTAGTAACTGGTAAAGCGGTAGGCACAGCTTACACGGCTCTGGCGAATGCAGACCTGACCATTGCGGTAGAGGGTTGCACGATTGCTCCGCTGGATCCGAAAGCTGCGGTCACTGTTTTGTACAAGGACGAGCTGGAGAAGGGCAGTAGTATTGCTGGCGATACTCAGAAACTGGCGGCTCAGTACGCGGCTGAAGTTTGCAGTGCTGCTTGTGCGGAGGAAGCCGGTATGGCGGATTTTGCGGTGGACGCTGCTTCCGTGCGGGCTACTTTGGTTGGCGCGCTGGATATGCTGTCTACCAAACGTACGCAGCGCATGCCCAAAAAACACGGCAATATGTCTCTGTAACTGTTAACAATTTATAGACATCATAAAATTTGGGAGGAACTCCAACATGAAAACTTTTAATGTAACCGTGAACGGCACTGCTTATAGTGTTACTGTCGAAGAAACCGCTGGTGGCGCTCCTGTTGCTGTACCTGCTGCACCGGCTGCTCCGAAAGCTGCTGCTCCTGCTCCGGCACCCGCTCCCAAGGCTGCTCCTGCCGCTGCTGGCGCTGTTACTGTTACCGCGCCGATGCCCGGAAACATTCTGGACGTTAAGGTTGCCAATGGCGCTTCTGTAAAGGCCGGCGATGTGCTGTGCATTCTGGAAGCCATGAAGATGGAAAATGAGATTGTTGCTCCGCAGGATGGCACCGTTGCGTCTGTGAACTGCAGCAAGGGTGACGTTGTCAACGTTGGCGACGTGCTCGTATCTCTCAACTAATTGAGAACGAGGTGAAACATTTTGGCTAAAAAAATCAAAATTACAGAATGTGTTCTGCGTGATGCGCATCAGAGTCTGATTGCGACCCGCATGACTCTGGATGAGATGTTGCCCATCCTGTCTACCATGGATGAGATCGGCTATTATTCCTTGGAATGCTGGGGCGGCGCTACATTTGACTCCTGCATTCGTTTCCTGGACGAGGATCCGTGGGAGCGTCTGCGCACAATTCGCCGTGAGTGCCCGAAGACCAATCTGCAGATGTTGTTCCGCGGTCAGAATATGCTGGGCTATCGTCCTTATGCGGATGACGCGGTTGAATATTTTGTACAGAAGTCCGTTGCAAATGGCATCGACATTTTGCGTATCTTTGATGCGCTGAACGATCCGCGCAACCTGGAGACGGCTATCAAAGCTTCAAAGAAAGAAAAAGCACACGTGCAGGCCTGCATCAGCTACACTTTGAGTCCGGTGCACAACAATGAGTATTTTGCCAATTATGCAAAAACTCTGGAGGAGATGGGCGCTGACAGCATTTGTATCAAGGACATGGCTGGTTTGCTGACTCCTTATGCCTGCAGCGATTTGGTTTCCGCGTTGAAGAAGACCGTAAAGATTCCTGTGGACATTCATTCCCACTATACTTCCGGTTTGGCTTCTATGTCGATCCTGAAAGGCATCGAGGCGGGCGCCGATATTGTGGACACTGTTATCAGCCCTCTGGCTTTGGGTACATCTCATATGCCGACCGAGAGCTTGGTTGCAGCGTTGCAGGGAACAGAGTACGACACCGGTTTGGATATGAAGAAGTTGAACGTGGTGCGTGCGCACTTTGCAAAACTGCGCGAGAAGTATCTGGCTTCCGGCCAGCTGAATCCGAAAATGCTGGGCGTCGATGCCAATACGCTGTTGTATCAGGTCCCGGGCGGCATGCTGTCCAACTTGCTCAAACAGCTTAAAGATGCTGGCAAAGAGGACAAACTGGAAGAGGTTCTGGCAGAGGTGCCTCGTGTTCGTAAGGATTCCGGTTATCCTCCTCTGGTTACTCCGACCAGCCAGATTGTGGGCACCCAGGCTGTGTTCAACGTGATCCTGGGCGAGCGCTACAAAATGGTAACGAAGGAGTTCAAAGGCTTGGTGCACGGCGACTATGGTAAAACGCCGGCGCCGATCAGCCCGGAATTTACAAAACAGATTCTGGGTGATGAGCAGCCCATTACTTGCCGGTTTGCAGATACTCTGGAGCCGGAGATGGATAAACTGAAGGCGGAAGCTGCTAAGTGGGTACGTCAGGAGGAAGACGTTCTGACTTATGCGATGTTCCCGCAGGTTGCGCCGAAGTTCTTTGAGAAGCGCAATAACAAATTGATGGGTGTAGATGGCGATCATGTGGATTTCGCCGGCAAATCTCATCCGGTTTAATTTGAATTTTAAAGGGGTCTCATGCGGTGTTTTACCGCATGAGACCTTTCGTTTTTTTGTCTTTACTTTGTACGTAAAATCATGTAAAATAGGTACGAAAATATCAGTAAGGTGTGATGCTGTGATGGCGGTTCAGTACAAAAGAATCCTGTTGAAATTGAGCGGCGAGGCTTTGTCCGGAAAAACGGGCTTTGGCCTTGATGTAGATACTATTCAAGAAATCTGTGGCGGTATCAAAGCCGCTCACGATCTGGGCACGCAGATTGCCATCGTTGTGGGCGGTGGGAATTTCTGGCGCGGACGTTCCAGCGGAGAAATGGAGCGTACACGTGCGGATCAGATTGGAATGCTCGCGACGGCGATGAACGCTTTGGCGGTGGCGGATGCGTTGGAGCATCTTGGATTGGAAGTACGGGTTCAGACTGCGCTGAATATGCAGCAGGTTGCTGAACCGTATATCCGCAATCGGGCTATTCGCCATTTGGAAAAAGGAAGAATCGTCATTCTCGCTTGCGGAACGGGCAACCCGTTCTTCTCGACAGATACGGCATCGGCTTTGCGCGCAGCTGAGATCAATGCAGATATTATTTTTAAAGCCACTATGGTGGACGGAGTGTACGACAAAGATCCTAAGAAATATCCGGACGCTAAGAAATATGACACACTGACATTCAGCCGCGTTTTGAACGACAAACTTGCGGTGATGGATAGTACGGCTGCTACAATGTGCAGAGATAATCGGTTGCCGATTTTGGTGTTTGATATTTTGCATCCGGAGAATATTGCAAAAGCAGTGTCGGGAGAAACAATTGGCACACTGGTAACGGAATAAAGAAAAGAGGAGAAATGACATGAACTCAGAAACAAAAGTTTACGAAGAGAAAATGAACGGCGTCATTCATCATCTGACAAAAGAGTTGGCTGCGATTCGTGCTGGGCGTGCCAATCCTGCAGTTTTGGACAAGATAACAGTAGATTATTATGGTGCACCTACTCCCATTAATCAGGTAGCTGCTATTGCGGTTTCGGAAGCGCGTATTCTGACCATTACCCCGTGGGATGCTTCTCTGATGCGGGCTATTGAGAAGGCTATTTTAACTTCTGATGTGGGAATCAATCCTACCAATGACGGACGTGTGATGCGACTGGTTTTCCCCGCACCTACAGAAGAGCGCCGTAAACAGCTGGTGAAGGATGCTCTACATCTGGGAGAAGAGGGAAAAATTGCGGTTCGCAATATTCGGCGTGATGCAATGGATAGGTTCAAATCCATGAAAAAAGCAGGGGATTTGACAGAAGATGATCAGAAGGATTTGGAAGAGAAAATCCAAAAAGTAACGGATAAGTTTACCAAAGAAATTGATAAGATTTGCGAAGCGAAAACCAAGGAAATCATGGAAATCTGAGCGAATTTATTACTACGCGAAAAGTGTGCCGCGCGTTTTAGCTGCGCGGCACACATTTTTACAAAGAGGGAAGTTCTTACATGGAAAAAAGACCGGATTTTGCAAAGGGCCTCAGTATTGGCATCATCATGGATGGAAATGGCCGTTGGGCGAAAAAGCGCGGGTTGCCGCGTACAGCAGGACATAAAAAGGGTGCAGAGGTGTTCAAGGACATTACCCGTTACTGTAACGAGTTAGGGGTGGCCAGTGTCACTTTTTATGCGTTTTCTACTGAAAATTGGTCTCGGCCAATGGAAGAAGTCAATGCAATTATGAAGCTGTTCGGTGAATATCTAACAGCTGCGTACGACTACCAAAAAGAAAATAATCGTGTGGTATTTTTGGGAGATCGTTCTCCGCTTTCAGAGAAATTCAAAGCGCAGATGGAAGAAATTGAGACTAAAACTGCACATAATACAGGAACAACACTAAATGTTGCAATCAATTATGGCGGCAGGCAGGAAATTGTACGTGCCGCGCAAATTTTGGCCAAACGTGTGCAGCAGGGGAGTTTGCAACCGGAAGAAATCAGCGAACAACTTTTGTCAGACTGCATGTACACGGCGGGGCAGAAAGATCCGGATTTTATTTTGCGCCCCAGTGGAGAGCATCGCCTTTCCAATTTTATGCTTTGGCAGGCATCTTATTCGGAATTTGTGGATATGGATGTTCTGTGGCCTGATTTTACGCGTGCCGATTTAGATCAGGCAATCGATGAATTCAATCATCGCAGCCGTCGGTTTGGCGGAATCTGACAGAGGTGGAGAGCTGAAAATGAAAGTACGTATCATTACTTCCATTGTGGGGTTGGGTGTTTTAGCAATCGTATTGTGTTTTTTTGATACGGTGCTCTTCAATCTCGTTTTGATGGCAGTGTCTTTGATTGCGATTCATGAAGTGTATGATGCTTTTCGTCTGAAAGCCCCTTACATTTATGCCGCGTTTGTTCCTTTAACCGCAGTAGTGATGTTTAGCGATATTCCTTCTGTTGCAAAGTGGCTGTGGTGTGTTTTCTATGTGGTTGCGGTTTACTTTGCATGCTGCGTGATTGCGCATTCCCAAACCCTCTTGTTTTCCAATGTGGCAGGCACCGTGTTTTTTTCAGGGATTATTCTTGCTTGTTTTTCATCCATCTTATATGTGCGTGCCATGCTTTCAGACTCAGGAGAAAGCATCTATGTCTTATTGCTGATTTTTGGATTTGCCTGGGGTGGAGACACCAGTGCCTATTTTGCGGGAAGAGCTTTTGGAAAGCATAAGCTCGCACCTATTGTTAGTCCCCATAAAACGGTGGAAGGTGCCATTGGCGGCGTTGTCGGCAGCATTGCTGTTGGTTTGTTGATTACCGTTGTATATGTATCGGTATATGATGAGCCGACGATGATGAGTACTTTGGGCAATGCTTATTATGGGGTAGTAGTCCTTCTCGGAGCGGTAGGATCTTTGTTGGGAATTTTGGGAGATCTTACGGCTTCGGTAGTAAAACGACAGTGCGGCATTAAAGATTACGGGACGATTTTTCCAGGGCATGGCGGCATCATGGATCGTTTTGACAGCGTGATGTTCATCGCTCCGTTTGTAGTGTTTGTGTTGCAGTACGCTGTGCTGCAAGGATAAAAGGAGTTTCAAATGGCAAAGAAAATTACTTTGTTAGGCTCAACCGGTTCTATTGGAACACAAAGTCTGGATGTCATTCGTACACAAGGCTACGAAGTATATGGGCTGGCAGCACATAGCAATGTACAACTTTTGCTTCGGCAGATTCAGGAATTTTCACCATCGGTTGTAGTGGTGGTGGATCCGGAAGCTGCGCAAAAAATGGAATCTATGTTAGCGGGAATGTCCTGCCAACCTCGCCTTTTGCGTGGTAAAGAAGGATTGAGAGAACTGGCTGCAATGCCAGAGGCAGATATTGTTTTGAATGCGGTTGTTGGAATTGCTGGCTTGCCTGCTACCTTAGCTGCTTTGGAACAAGGCATAGATGTGGCTTTGGCCAATAAAGAGAGTCTTGTCACAGGTGGTTTCCTTGTGACAGAAATGGCCAAACGGAAAAATGCGAAATTGCTTCCTGTTGACAGCGAACACTCTGCCATTTTTCAATGTTTGCAAGATGCTCATTCCGCCAAAGCTCTGCAAAAGATCCTTTTGACCGCTTCCGGTGGTCCGTTCTTTGGAAAGACCCGGGAGGAGTTAAGCGGTGTGACAAAAGACGATGCGCTCAAGCATCCCAATTGGAGCATGGGTCATAAAATAACAATTGATTCCGCTACGCTTATGAATAAGGGGCTGGAATTGATTGAGGCAGTGTGGCTTTTTGACCTTCCGCCGGAAAAAGTACAGATTGTGGTACAGCGCCAGAGCATTATCCATTCAATGGTCCAATTTGATGATCATTCGATTTTGGCGCAACTGGGAGTGCCTGACATGCGTATTCCGATTCAGTATGCGCTGACTTGGCCTCAGCGCGTTGCTGGATCTGCACCGGAACTTGATTTTACACAACTGAAGTCAATTACATTTGATACGGCAGATGAACAGACTTTCCGTTGCTTAGCGGCGTGCAAAAAGGCTATTGGAAAAGGCGGATTGGCGCCATGCGCAGCGAATGGCGCCAATGAGGAAGCCGTTCGTTTGTTCTTGGAAGATAAGATTTCTTTCCTGCAAATTGGGGAATTGGTAGAGGGAATTGTGGAGAGTGATCATTTTGCGGGCAGTTATACGTTGTCGGATGTTTACGAATGCGACCGTATGGCGCGTGCATATGTTTTAGAACATGCTTGATTTTTGAAAGGGTGGTGATAGTGTGGCCTCTTGGCTGCTGACGGCACTTGCTTCCATTTTTGTATTTGGTTTGGTCATTTTTGTTCATGAGCTGGGTCATTTCTTGACGGCCAAATTTAGTGGAATTACTGTGCAGGAATTTGCAATCGGTATGGGTCCTACTTTGGTGCGTTTTGAGAGGAATGGAACAATTTATGCGCTTCGTCTTCTTCCCATCGGCGGATTTGTGAGTATGGAAGGCGAAGATGAGGAAAGCGAGGATGAGGGATCCTTCACCAAAGCTCCTGTTGGCAACCGTATTTTGGTTACGGTGGCTGGCGCCTGCATGAATTTAATCTTGGGCTTTTTTGTTCTGATTGCGGTGGTTTCCATGGAGAGCAGCATTGTCAGCCGCACAGTGGCGGAGTTTTACCCGGATGCCTCTACCCAGCAGTCCGGGTTGCAGGTAGGAGACACTATCATCGCGGTCAATGGAAGACGCTGCTTTGTGGCCAATGATGTGAGCTATGAATTTGCCCGTACGCAGGAAGGAACGGCAGACCTTACTGTTTTGCGTGATGGAGAAAAAATTACGCTGGAGGATGTGGTTTTCGACACGGCGGAGCAGGATGGGCAGCAGTATCTGGTTATTGATTTCAAAGTATATCCCATTGAAAAGACCGTTTTGAATGTTCTAAAAGAGGCAGGAAACTGGACCTTGTCTTTGGCGCGTATGGTTATTTTGAGTTTTACCGATTTGGTGACGGGCCGTATTGCTGTAAACAATTTGTCCGGACCAGTAGGTATTGTGAGCGCAATTGGGCAAGCTTCTTCTTTGGGCCTTCAGCCGCTTTTGCTGTTATTGGCGTTGATCACAATCAATCTGGGAATTTTCAATTTGATTCCCATTCCAGCATTGGATGGCGGACGTTTGGTTTTTCTGATTTTGGAAGCCATTCGGAAAAAACCAATTCAGCAAAAATACGAAATTGCGGTAAATGCTGCGGGCTTTGTATTGCTGATCGGGTTGATGGTATTTGCAACATTCAACGACATCACAAAGCTTTTGCCATAGGAGGAAAGCAAGGATGCGTAAAAAAACACGAGTTGTAAAAGTTGGAAACATTGCCATTGGCGGAGAAAATCCGGTGGCGGTGCAGAGTATGCTTAACATTCCGGTTTCAGATGTGGAAAGCAATGTTCAGCAGGCGAAACGCTTGGAGAATGCGGGTTGCCAGCTGATTCGGGTCACAGTTCCCGCTGCGCAGGATGCAGAAATTGTCACCGCATTGAAAAAAGCAGTAAATGTTCCTATTGTAGCGGATATTCATTTTGATTATAGAGCTGCTTTGGCATGTGTGGATGCTGGTGTTGACAAGATTCGAATCAATCCGGGAAACATAGGAAGTGATGAACGCGTTCGTTTAGTGGCGCAGGCTTGCAAGGAGCATGGAATTCCTATCCGGATCGGTGTTAATGGCGGTAGCTTGGAAAAAGATATCTTGGCAAAGTACGGAAAAGTGACGCCGGAGGCACTTGTAGAGAGTGCTCTTTATCACGTGTCGCTTTTGGAAAAGCATGATTTCCATGACATCGTAATTTCCATCAAATCATCCAATGTTCCGATTATGATGCAGGCTTATCGTCTTTTGAGCGAAAAATGTGATTATCCGCTGCACATTGGCGTCACAGAAGCTGGAACATATCGTATGGGTCTGATTAAATCCGCCATGGGAATTGGCGGTTTGTTGATGGAAGGCATTGGCGATACTCTGCGTGTATCTTTGACGGATGATCCGGAAAAAGAAGTGCAGGCTGGCTATGACATTTTGCGTGCTGCGGGTCATTTTGTGGCTGGTCCGGAAGTGATCAGTTGTCCTACCTGCGGTCGCACCAATATCGCGGTGGCTCAGATTGCAGAGGAAGTAGAGCAACGCCTGCGCGGCTGTAAAAAACAGCTGAAGGTAGCGGTCATGGGATGCGTGGTGAATGGTCCCGGAGAAGCAAAAGAGGCCGATATCGGTATTGCAGGCGGCAAGGACTGTGCAATGCTTTTTGTAAAAGGCAAACAGATTCGCATGCTGCGCGGTGATATTGTAGGGCAGCTTTGCGAGGAAATTGAAAAATTGGTGTAACAGCAAGAAATGAAACCTTTATTAACACAACTTTGGCCGCAATTCAACGCGGATCCGGCCTTTGCGGCAGGATTTGCGGGGGCGTTGGTCGAACGTGTGGTTGCTGATCGGAAAAACCGAACGGTGACTATTGTGTTCAGTACTTGTGCGCCCATTGAACGGCAGATGAAAGAGCGGCTGGCGGTGTCGTTGGAACCGTTGTTTGAAGGCTTTGCGGTTAAACTGCAAGGTCGGTTTCCGTATGCCATGCTTACCCCCAATGCGGTTTTAGACTTTGCAGAAGAATTAAAAGAATACGGATTGCCGGTAAACGGCTTTTTGACAGGAGCCGATGTAACACTGAATGGAACGCAGATTCGCATTCAGGTGAAGAACGGCGTGTTGATTCTGAATCAAATCGAATTTCACTCAAAGCTGGAGGAATTAATTGAGCAGCGTACCGGTAAGCGTCCCACTGTTCTTCTTTCCAGCAGCGATTCAATTTCTGCTGAAGCGTTGGAAAAAAGCGTACTGGAAAAAATACCGGCGGTGCAGTTTAAGAAAAAAGACGATGTGGCTTCGCTTCATGTGCCTGGCCTTGCACTGGATCCTGGAGCGCCGGTGAAACTTCTGGTAGGACGTCAATTCCAGCCGGCTGATTTGACTGCATTGAAAGACATCGGCCCGGATTCCAACAAACTTACCGTATGGGGCGATGTGTTCTTTACGGAAATCAAAGGAAACTTCAAAAAAATCTATTCTATCTCCATTACGGATTATACAGGTTCCATCAACTTGAAAATTCGAATGGAAGCAGACGAAACAAACAGCCCATGGGACGGGGTTTCTGTTGGCGATACCCTTGTAGTCAAGGGAAATTGTGCCTTTGACAAATACGAGGGAGATTATGTGATTTACCCTTATGATGTATTTAAAGTGGTGCGTCAGCAACGGCAGGATACTGCCAAAGAAAAACGGGTGGAACTGCATCTTCATACGAAGCTCAGCAGTATGGATGGTTTCTGTTCCCCGGGCGATATCGTGAAAGTGGCGCATCGCATGGGGCATCGCGCTATTGCTATTACAGATCACGGTGTGGTGCAAGGGTATCCTGAGGCGATGCTGGCAGCAGATGATATCCATAAAAAAGATCCGGATTTCAAACTGATTTATGGATGTGAAGCCTATTTTGTAGATGATATGGTCCCGGTGGTATACGGCCCGACCAATGGGGACATGAAGCAATCTTTTGTTGTTTTCGATTTGGAAACAACGGGGCTTTCACCGCAGGATTGCTTTATTACCGAAATTGGCGCTGTATTGGTTGAAAATGGCGAGATCACCGAAAGTTACAATGCCTTTGCCAACCCAGGATGTCATATTCCGGAAAAGGTAACGCAGCTGACAGGCATCACCGATGAGATGGTGGCAGATGCGCCGGGGCAAGAGGAAGCGGTACGGGCTTTTTTGGATTTTGTAAATGGACGGCCGCTGATTGCGCACAATGCACATGGCTTTGATATTCGCTTTATTCGTGCAGCTGCGGAACGGTATGGAATTCCTTTTGAGAATACTTATTTGGATACGCTGCCGTTGTCGCAGGCTTTATACGCGGGGTTGCGCAACTATAAGCTTGACACAATCGGCAAATATTTGGAAATCCCGCCGTTTAATCATCACCGCGCTTGCGATGATGCCCGTGCTTTGGCACAGATTTTCGTGAAAGAAATCGAAGATCTTGCGCTGCGCGGGGTTACGGAGTTGGGGCAAGTCAACACAGGGTTGGGTGGAACAAGAGCCCTTGCCAAGAAAAACTTCCATCTGATCATTCTGGTTCGCAATTCAGCAGGTCTGAAAAATTTGTACCGCATTATATCTGCGGCGCACATGGACTATTTCTTTAAGGTCCCACGGGTCCCGCGTAGTTTGCTGAACAAACACAGAGAGGGTTTGTTAATTGGTTCTGCCTGTGAAGCAGGAGAACTTTACCGTGCTATTCTGGAGGGACACAGCTTTGAAGAGCTGTGTAAAATCGCTTCCTATTACGACTTCTTGGAAGTGCAGCCCCTGGGAAACAACGCGTTCATGGTGCGTGAGCACATGGTGGATAGCATCGAAAAAGTGCAGGAGTTCAATAAGACGATTATTGAGATTGGGGAAAAACTGCACAAGCCGGTGGTGGCAACAGGCGACGTGCATTTTACTGAGCCGGAAGATGCCATTTACCGTGCCGTGTTGCAGGCAGGCAATGGATTTAAGGATGCCGATAACCAAGCTCCTTTGTACTTCCGCACAACGGACGATATGCTGGCGCAGTTCGGATATCTTCCGCCGGAAAAAGCCTATGAAATTGTCGTGACCAATCCCAACCGCATTGCGGATATGATTGATGGCGACGTGCGCGCTATTCCCAAAGGTCTTTATACTCCGACCATCGAAGGAGCAGATGAAAGTCTGCGCCGTGATACTTTGAACAATGCAAAGGCACGATACGGGGATCCGTTGCCGGAATTACTGGAAACGCGCTTGAACCGGGAACTGGATTCCATTATCAAACACGGATTCGCTGTTTTGTATGTCATTGCACAGAAACTGGTGCACAAGAGTGAGGAGTATGGTTATCTGGTGGGCTCCCGTGGTTCAGTAGGATCCTCGGCGGTAGCGCATTTCTCGGGTATTTCTGAAGTGAACAGTCTGCCGCCGCACTATTTATGCCCCAAGTGCAAGTGGAGTTATTTTTACACGGATGGTTCTGTGGCGGATGGCTTTGACCTTCCAGATAAAAACTGCCCGAACTGCGGTACCAAGTGCATTGTGGATGGTCACGAGATTCCTTTCGAAACATTCCTTGGCTTTGATGGAGACAAAGAGCCGGATATTGACTTGAACTTTTCCGGTGATGTGCAGTCTCGCATTCATCGCTATACGGAGGATATCTTTGGAAAAGATCACGTGTTCAAGGCTGGGACCATCTCTGGTTTGCAGGACAAAACCGCCTATGGCTATGTGAAAAATTATCTTTCCGAGCGCGGTAAAACAGTCAATCGTGCTGAAGAAAACAGATTGGTGCAGGGATGCGTTGGTGTCAAGAGAACGACGGGTCAGCATCCTGGCGGCATGGTGGTTGTGCCAAGCAATTACGATGTTTTCGATTTTTGCCCGATTCAGCACCCGGCAGATGACAAGGAAAAGGGATTGATTACTACCCATTTTGAGTTTAAATATCTGCACGATACGATTTTGAAACTCGATGAGCTGGGACACGACGTGCCGACCATGTACAAATATCTGGAAGACATGACCGGCATCAAAATGGAAGATGTTCCGATGAACGATCAGCGCGTGATCTCCCTTTTGACCTCTCCTGAGGCACTGGGAGTAACAGAAGAGCAGATTGACAGTAAAACGGGAACGTTCGGTATTCCCGAAATGGGAACAAACTTCGTACGTAATATGTTGATTGAGGCACAACCTAAGAGCTTTTCGGACCTGATCCAAATTTCAGGTTTGTCTCATGGTACGGACGTATGGAGCGGAAACGCACAGGATCTGATCAAAGATGGTGTCTGTACAATTTCAGACGTTATCGGCACTCGTGACAGTATCATGACCTATTTGCTTTACAAAGGCGTCGAGCCGAAGCAAGCATTTACCATCATGGAGTTGACCCGTAAGGGCAAAGTGGCGAAGGCCGGATTTCCGGAAGGCGTCGAAGAAATGCTGCGAGAGCACGATGTCCCTGAATGGTATCTGGACAGCTGTAAAAAAATCAAGTACATGTTCCCGAAGGGACATGCGGTTGCCTATTTGATGGCAGCTGTACGCTTGATGTGGTTTAAAGTCTACCATCCACTGGAATTCTATGCTACGCATTTTACAGTGCGTGGTGAGGACATCGACTATGAGGCGGCAGTGGGCGGCGTCAAGGTGGCGCGTCAGCACATGAAAGAAGTTAACCAGCGCATCCGCGAGAGTGATAAAAAGAATCCGAAAGATGAAAACATTCTTGCAGCGCTGCAGATGGTCAATGAGATGCTCCAGCGTGGATACGAGTTTGCCCCTATTCGTATTGGCAAAAGCCGTGCGAAAGTTTACGTGGTGGAAGATGGAAAAATTCGGCTTCCTTACATGGCGATGAAGGGGCTGGGAGAGGCAGTTGCCAATGAACTGGAGAAGGCCACCATGGATGGGCAGGAGTATCTTTCTGCGGAAGAATTGCAAGCCGCTACTGGTGCCTCCAGTACCATCATGGAAAATTTGTACGAGATCGGTGCATTGGGAGATTTACCGCGTACAAGTCAGGTCTCTTTTTTCTAAGCATTTCTTGAATTTTATTGCAAAAGTGCTGCCGTTTCCGGCGGCGCTTTTTGCTTGTGTTAGGCTGCTTTTTGTAGTATACTAAGACAATATGTATGATCCCGTAGTATGCCCAAGCGGCGTACTGCAAGAGAGGTGCAAAATGGGAACGATTCGTTTTCAAAAAAATGAGGCTGCGGCCCAAGCAATACAAAAGTATTATGGGCGCCGTCCGTATGTGTTTACCAGAAGTTTTGGCTGCCAGCAAAGTGTCAATGACGGCGAGAAGATTACCGGTGTTTTGGTGGATCTTGGATTTGGCGTTTGCGAAGATGAGTCAAACGCGGATTTGATCGTGTTCAATACCTGTGCAGTGCGGGAACACGCAGAACATCGTGTGTTTGGCAACATTGGTGCGTTAAAAACTTTGAAGGAACAGAATCCGCATCTTTTGATTGCGGTGTGTGGTTGTATGACGCAGCAGGAAAGCGTAGTGGAGAAGCTGAAAAAAAGCTATCCCTATGTAGACATTGTGTTCGGCACAAATGGAATTGATTTGTTGCCGGGGCTGATTCTGGACAAGCTGACAGATCATAAGCGTGTTTTTCCCAAGCCGGTGGAACGGCAGGAAATTGTGGAAGAGATGCCGATTCGACGCGATTCGAGCTATCGTGCATTTTTGCCGATTATGTATGGGTGTGATAATTTCTGCTCGTACTGTATTGTTCCTTATGTGCGCGGGCGGGAGAGAAGCCGGAAAAGTGCGGATATTCTTGCAGAATTCCGTCAACTGGTGGATGCAGGCTATAAGGATATCACGTTGCTGGGGCAGAATGTAAATTCCTATGGAAAAGGGCTGGATGAGTCGATTGATTTTTCGCAACTGCTCCAACTGCTGGATGAAGTTCCCGGAGATCATCGAATTCGCTTTATGACCAGCCATCCGAAAGATGCGACTCGCCGCTTGATCGATACAATTGCGCAAGGTACGCATATTTCTCACCATTTCCACTTGCCGGTGCAGTCCGGTTCCAATGCGATTCTGGAAAAAATGAATCGAAAATATACAGTGGAAAGTTATTTGGATTTGATTCGGTACGCTAAAGAGCGCGTTCCGGATATGACGTATTCCAGCGATATTATTGTAGGGTTCCCCGGGGAGACAGAAGAAGATTTCCGTTGTACCGAGGCTTTGATTCGTCAAGTGGAATACATGCAGCTCTTTACATTTATCTATTCAAAGCGCGGTGGAACTGTGGCTGCAACGTTGCCTGATGAAACTCCGCACAGGGAAAAAGCAGACCGCATTGCACGTTTGCTGACCATTCAGGATGAAATTGTGGACAAGCTGACACAAAAACTGATGGGAACAACAGTCAAAGTGCTGGTAGAAGGGCCCGGACGAAAAGAGGGCGTATTTACCGGCCGACTCGATAATAATATGGTTGTGGAATTTGAGGGATTTGCCCCGGAAGGTCAATTCGCTCAGGTGCTGCTCACCAGCGCAAAGGGCGCGGTGTTAAAAGGAGATTTAATAAAATAACGGTTAAATAGAAAGGAAGATTTATTATGGCGAAAGATGCAATTACTATGTTTAAAGAGGCTGCTCTGCAGCTTCAAAAAGAGGAAGCTTATCTTGCGTTGGAAGGAACTCGCAAGGCAAACGATGAAGATGAGGCATTGCAGACGCTGATTGGCGATTTCAATTTGGCGCGTATTGATTTGAACAGTGAACTTTCCAAGGCTGCTGACAAAGATCAGGAGCGTGTTAACCAGCTGAATACAAAAGTTAATCAGCTGTACAATGATATTATGGCCAACGAACACATGATTGCTTATAATGAGGCAAAAGACGAGCTGGAAGCGCTGATGAATTACGTCAATGCAATCATCAATACGGCGGTCAATGGCGGCGACCCCATGAGTGTGGAAGAGCCGCAGGCAGGGTGCAGCGGCAGTTGTGCATCTTGCTCTGGTTGCCATTAAATCTTAGCGTATTTCTGAACAGGTAGGTGTAGTACGGCATGGCGGCGCTTTCTCCCATGATGCAGCAGTACTTTGAAATCAAAAATCAGCATCCGGATAAAATTTTGTTTTTCCGTTTGGGCGATTTCTATGAGATGTTTTATGACGATGCAATTCTGGCCTCCAGAGAGTTGGAGCTGACGCTCACTGGCCGTGACTGCGGACAGGCGGAACGGGCGCCCATGTGTGGCGTTCCGTTCCATTCCTATGAAAGCTATGTTGCCCGCTTGATTGCTAAAGGATATAAAGTTGCAATTTGCGAACAAATGGAAGATCCGGCACTCGCAAAAGGACTTGTTAAACGGGATATTGTTCGGGTTGTTACTCCGGGAACGGTAATCGAAAGCAGCATGCTTCAAGATGATAAAAACAACTATATCGCGAGTATTTACATAAAAGATCGCTGTGCGGGTATCTGCTTTGCAGATATTTCCACAGGTGCTGCGCATACAACCTGTTTGACCAGTGAAAAGCTGGGCACAGAGATTATTTCTGAGCTGTGCCGTTTTTCGCCCCGAGAAATTCTGTTTAATTCTGCGATTCTTGAATATAAAGAAGTCACGTCGTACATCAAACATCAGCTCGCCTGTGCAGTGGAGCTGATGGAGGATGAGCGTTACGCTTCTGCAGAATGCCAACAGGAAATGGCGCTTCAATTTGGCGAGGACTATGAGAAATGTACGGGCCTTAAAAAAGAATCTCCAGCATTTTTTGCATTGGCCGTACTGCTGTCCTACCTAAAGGAGACTCAAAAGAAAGGCGTAGAGCGCCTAAAGACCGTTCACAACTATGCCGAAGCTCAGTATATGCAGCTTTCTCCTGTGACACGGGCAAACCTGGAGCTGACCGAAACAATGCGCGGCCGAGAGAAAAAAGGCACATTGCTCTGGGTGCTGGATAAGACGCAGACTGCGATGGGAAAACGTCTCTTACGCAGATGGATTGAGCAGCCGCTTGTCAATGTAAGTGCCATCAATGACCGTCTGGACGGCGTAGAAGAATTGTTTGGCGATTCGGTAACACGCGCGGAGATCATCGAAACTCTTTCTAAGATTTTTGACATTGAGAGATTGATGACACGTACAGTGTACGGTTCGGCTTCTCCGCGGGAAATTTATTCGCTGGCGACGACTTGCGAGCAGTTGCCGCGTCTTCGCCAGTTATCCAGTGCATTCCAAAGCGCAGAGCTGGCCGCTGTCTTGGCAGACATGGATGATCTGGCGGATATCAAGGAACTGATTTTGAGCGCAATCGATGAGGAAGCTCCGGCATCGCTTAAAGATGGTGGTGTAATCAAAATTGGTTACAACAGTGAAGTAGATGAGCTACGGGACATTGTCCATGGCGGCAAGGGATATTTGACCACGTTGGAGGCAAAGCTGAAAGAGGAAACCGGCATTCGCACGCTGAAAATAGGCTACAACCGTGTGTTTGGCTATTATATCGAAGTCAGCAAATCCTTTACCGAACAAGTGCCGCAGAATTTTGTGCGCAAGCAAACACTTGCCAACGCAGAGCGTTATATCACAGAAGATTTAAAGCAGCTGGAAAATAAAATTCTTGGAGCGAATGAACGCTTGGCCGTTTTGGAACGGCAGTTGTTTGAGGATTTGCTGCATGGTATTTCGGAACAACTTCCCCGCATTCAGAGAACGGCGAGCAGCGTGGCGCGCCTGGATGTTTTGGCGGCACTGGCTGAAGTGGCGGTAAAGAACAATTACGTGAAGCCGCTGGTGGATGCCGGAGATGAGCTTGAAATCGTAGAGGGAAGACACCCGGTCATTGAACAGATGCTGCGTGGCAGCCTGTTTGTACCTAATGATACGATTTTAAACTGTGGCGACGATCGGATGTTGATCATTACAGGCCCCAATATGGCAGGGAAATCCACTTACATGCGGCAGACCGCTTTGATTGCACTGATGGCTCAAATTGGTAGTTTTGTGCCGGCTAAAAGTTGCCGTACCGGCGTGGTGGATGCCATCTTTACTCGTGTAGGTGCTTCGGATGATCTGGCGGCAGGGCATTCCACATTTATGGTGGAGATGACCGAAGTGGCTGAAATTTTACAGTATGCCACTCGCAAAAGCCTTGTGATTCTGGACGAGATCGGCCGAGGTACGTCAACTTTTGACGGAATGAGTATTGCTCGAGCTGTGGTGGAGCATATTGCGGATCGGGAAACGGGAATTGGCTGTAAAACGTTGTTTGCCACGCATTATCATGAGCTGACAGATCTGGAAAATTCTCTGGACGGCGTGAAAAATTATAACATTGCCGTAAAAAAACGCGGCGACGATATTACCTTTTTGCGCCGTATTGTCCGTGGCCCTGCGGATGACAGCTATGGTATTGAAGTGGCAAAATTGGCCGGCTTGCCGGATGAGGTAACGAGTCGAGCCAAAGAAGTTCTGAAGGTGCTTGAGGCCAGTGCTCCCAATGCGGACCGGGTAACCCAGCTGAATTTTGAGAATTTTGAAAAATTTGCACAAAAACCGGTTCCCAGTGAACTGGTGGAGCGTTTGGAAGCGGTAGATGTGGAAACACTGACACCGCTGGAAGCGTTGAATTTCCTTTATGAACTGAAAGGAACGCTTGCCGATAAGTGAGAAAAAAGAGGTGGGGACTATGGCAAAAATTTGCGTTTTAGACAAGCATACGGCGGAGTTGATCGCTGCCGGAGAGGTGGTAGAGCGTCCGGCTTCTGTTGTAAAAGAACTGACAGAGAACGCCATTGATGCAGGCGCAAAGAACGTGACCGTCAGCATTGAACATGGCGGTGTTTCAATGATTCAGATTGCGGACAATGGTTCTGGCATTGAGGCAGAAAGCATCCCCACCGCTTTTTTGCGACATGCTACCAGCAAGATTCAGTCTGAAGAAGATCTGGAGAATATCCATACGTTGGGTTTTCGCGGCGAGGCGCTGGCATCCATTGCCAGTGTGGCACGTGTAGAGTTGCTGACAAAAACAGAGCAGGATGAATATGCTTATTGTTATCGGATCAGCGGTGGACAGGAAGAGGGAATCGAACCGGGAGCACGCCCGCAGGGGACAACAATCACTGTGCGGGACTTGTTTTATAACACACCTGCCCGAATGAAATTTTTGAAAAAGGATACCAGTGAAGGAAACTACGTCAGTGATGTGGTTTGTCAGTTGGCACTGTCGCATCCGGAAATTTCTTTCAAGTTTGTTCGCGAGGGAAAGGTACAGTTTCAAACTCCGGGAGATGGGAAACTTCTAAGCGCAGCTTATGCAGTTCTTTCCAGAGATTTTGCCAAGGACCTTGTACCGGTTGATCAAACACAGGGAAATTATGTGGTGCGTGGTTTGGTAACACCTCCTAAAAGTGGGCGTGCAAGTCGGTCGATGCAGCACTTTTTCGTTAATGGCCGATTTGTAAAAAATCGCACGATGATGGCGGCGCTGGAAGCGGCTTATAAAGGTTTGCTGATGCAGGGAAGATTTCCCGGATGCGTGTTGACGCTGACCATGCCAGCGCAGCTTGTGGATGTCAATGTGCATCCTGCCAAAACGGAGGTTCGGTTTGCCCGGGAGAAAGAAATATTTGATGTGGTTTATGCAGCGGTTAAATCGGTTCTGATCACGCCCGAATCTTTTTCCAAAACGCTGACTTTCGAGCAGAAAAAAACGCAGACAACACTGCCGATCTCCCCGGACAGATATGCTGCCAAAAAGACAGAAGAAGATTTCCGGCCGCCGGTACAGCAGATTCAGGCCTATGGAAATATGGTTTCTCGTCTGGCCAATGCCAGTAAAGTACCTTATAAAGCAGCTTATCCAGAGCAGGAGAAAAGTCCGATTGTGGATATTCCACCGCGGCCGGCTGCGTTTGATGCTCACCGGGAAATAGAATCTCCTTCACAACTTAACCCGCCTAAAACGACCATACCAGAACCTCCAGTTGTGAAAGAAAAGCCGATTGAGGAACCACCGGTGATGCAGCCTAAAGAGCCTGTAGCGGTTCAGCAGATGGAACTGCCAGGGGCGCAGACGGAAGAAGAGTCGCTTCGGTTTGTAGGTGAGGTTTTTGATACCTACATTATTGCGCAGCGCAATCGAGAAATCTGCTTCATCGACAAGCATGCGGCCCATGAACGTATCTTATACGAAGAGCTGATAAAGCATTATGGAAAAGTCAGCAGTCAAATGCTTCTGATACCTGTATCGGTTCGTCTTTCAGGTGAGGAAAAAAATGCTTTGATGCAGCATCAGAAGATTCTGACGGATAGCGGCTTGGAAGTGGAAGATTTTGGAGGGAGTTCCGTGGTGGTGCGCGCAGTTCCGGCGGATGTTCCACCAGATGACGTGGAAAATTTAGTGGTGGAACTGGCAAGTCATTTACGTGAAAATCCGCGCTATACCACTAGTGAGAAAACGGAATGGGTTCTGCATTCCATTGCGTGCCGAGCAGCTATGAAGGCGGGAGATAAAACGCATACTGCACAGCTGATTCGTTTGGCACAGGATGTGATGGATGGAAAAATTCCGCCTTTCTGTCCACATGGACGTCCTGTGATTTTACGTTTGACGTTAAAGGAGCTGGAGAAACAATTTGGCAGACAAGGTTAAAGTTCTGGCGATTTGCGGCCCGACCGCATCTGGAAAAACAGCATTTGCTGTGCAATTGGCACAGCATCTGAATGGAGAAATTGTTTCAGCAGATTCGATGCAGATTTATAAAGGGCTTTCCATTGGAACAGCTAAGCCGGATGCAGTAGAGCAGCAAGGCGTTCCGCATCACTTAATGGATTTTTTAGAACCAGACCAACTATTTTCTGTAGCCGATTACGTAGAACGAGCGGGACGGGCGATTGATGAGATTGACAGACGCGGTCATGTGCCGATCCTTGTAGGTGGTACAGGATTATATCTTTCAAGCCTGCTGGATGGAGTTCGCTTTTCACCGGCAAAACCGGTGTCGGCGGAACGAATGGCTCTTCAAAAAGAGCTCTCGGAAAAAGGCATAGATCATTTGTACCGGGAACTGTGCCGGATTGATCCGGAATATGCAGCTACAGTGCACCCGAATAATAACGTGCGAGTATTGCGTGCGTTGGAACTTTATCGTCAAACAGGAAAAACAATGACACAGCAGAGAAGTGAATCCATTCCACCGGAAAAACCGTACAATTCGCGTACGATCTGTCTGTGTCCTCAGCAACGGTTGGTATTGTATGAGCGAATTGAACGCCGCGTGGATCAAATGATGGAAGCGGGCCTTGTGGAAGAAGCGCGAGATGTATACAATCATCGTAACGTCTATCAAACGGCAGCGCAGGCCATTGGTTATAAAGAGCTTTTTCCGTATTTCGAAAAACAAAAACCTTTGTCAGAGTGTATTGATGCGTTGAAGCAAGCAACGCGCAATTACGCCAAACGGCAACTCACGTGGTTCCGCAGAATGCCGGATGTCCTTTGGCTTCATCCCGAGGATGAGGATGTTTTTCGGCAAGCTCTTACGTATTGGAATACAAACTGATTTTGCAAAGGAAAGAAAATGAATCAAAAGAAGAAAACGCACTCTAAATTTCGTTGGGGAATTCTTTTTTTGCTGCTTGTACCGGTTATCTATATTGGTGTACAGCTCGCCATTATCTTATTTGGGCAAGTCAACCGGTCGTATGATACACAAACAGCTGTCCTATATGAAATGGCGGACACCATCACCTGCCAAGGGTATGTTTCTTTGAGTGAAACAGATATCACGTACGATGGAACAGGTGTTTTGGGATATATTGCGCAGGATGGCGAACGAGTTTCTGCCGGAACAGCGGTGGCGCAGCAATTTGAAGACAAACAGCAGGCGAACGGTTATAAACAGATTCAAAAGCTGAACGAAGAAATTGAATTGGTGGAAAAAACACAGACCGTTTCCTCCGTTACCGTGAATGTGGATAGTTTGCTAAAGCAGACCAAAACGGGTATTTATGAGATTTTGGCCGATCTTCAGAGCGGAAATTATATGGACATTCCAGATGCACGTGCGGATGTTCTTACTGCCCAAAATCGATTGCTGATTAACACTGGTGCAGCTTCGGATTTTTCTCAGCGTATTCAGGAACTGACCGCGCAAAGAGATTCCATTTCAGTTGGTTCGCCTACGCCGATTGTAGCTGATGCAGCCGGTTATTTTGTTTCGGCGCAGGACAGTACGAAGCGTGTTTACACGACGGAAGAACTTTCTGCAATGAGTGCAAGTGAATTTTACGATGCTTGTCAGGAGCCTCTTCAAGCCAATGACAGCAATGTCGCAGGCAAAATTATTACTGACTATGAGTGGCGATATTTCGCACTGGTGGATTCCAAACAGGCTTCCAAATTTGTAGAGGGGAAGAGCGTAGAAATCGCTTTTCCGGGAATTTCAGACAACAGCTTCCCGGCAGAGATTATCAGCGTAACGGTGGACGAAGAAAACAATGTGGCAAAAGTGGAGCTGCTATGCGATTACATCAACGAAGATGTGGTGATGCTTGAGAAAGAAACCGCTTCGATTACATTTCAGGTTTATCAGGGACTTCGGGTGGATGCAGCAGCGCGCCGTGTCAGCGAAGGAGAGGATTACGTCTACATCAAACGTGGAAATACTGCGCAAAAACGGTATATTGAAGTAATTTTTGAGGATGAAAATTATCTGTTGGTCTCGGAAAACAGTCAGGACACCAAAGAGAAAACGTACTTGAAAATGTACGATGAAGTGATTACGGATGCTGGCAACCTGTATGAGGACAAGGTTCTTCTGTAGGTCGAAGCCCGGGGAAAAACGGTCTTTTTTTGGAAAACGATTGACAACATGAGCCAAAATGAAGATAATAAAAATATTAGCATATATGTATTATGTGGTTGTATGCCCTCTTTTAAAAACGGTTGCAACATCAGATTGTGTCAAAAGGAGTACTGCAATTTATGAGTATGTTCGATAAACTTAAAGGTATAATGGGCGTGCCTGATGACGATGGTTATGATGAAGATGACGTTGATATGATGCAAAATGCCGATGATTCTGACGGCTACAACGATTTGCAGGATAGTTATTCCGCGCAAGACGGCTCTCCGAAACGCAACAAAGTCGTAAATATCAATTCTACCATGCAGCTTCAGGTTGTATTGGTGAAACCCGAACGTTTCGACGATGCCAGTGCAGTAGCGGATCACCTCAACGCCAAGCGTACGGTTGTTTTAAACCTGGAGTCTACCAGTAAGGACATCGCACGTCGTTTGGTTGACTTTTTGTCCGGCGTTGCTTATGCAAACAATGGCCAGATTAAGCGCGTGGCGAACAGCACGTTTATCATCACTCCTTATAATGTAGATATTATGGGAGATTTGTTGGACGAGCTGGAGAGCAATGGCGTATTCTTCTGATGGAAAGCAGCGGGGATACATTCCACCGCAGACGGAAGACGAGCATCTTTTGATTCGGCGTGTAATGGAGTGGGTCCACCAAGCGGAGTTTTCTTTACGCCCGCGTTTTACAGGCTTTTTTACAGATCGTGAGCAAGCCTTGGCTGTCGCGGCTCTTCAAAAGTGTCAGTGGGAAACGTATGAGTTCAATGGCGGATATGCGGACGCCGAGCGGAAATTGTTATGTATTTATGCTGCTCAGAAACCGGAAAATGTCTTCCCGGCGCAATGTCTTGCAATTGAAATGTTGCAAAAAGATAAGAAATTGACACACCGTGATTATTTAGGGGCATTATTGTCACTGGGAATCAAACGGGAATGCGTCGGCGACATTCTCGTAGGTGAAAACGGCGCTCATTGTTTTGTCTTGGAACGGCAAGTCCCGCTGGTATGTGAAGAGTTGTCTTCAGTCGGTAACTGTAATGTGCGGGTAGAGATTGCTGATCCGAGGTTAGCCACTCGGGCCGATGGGCAGGAGCACACAGTCAGCCTTGCATCGTTGCGGCTTGATGCGCTGCTGGCTGAGATGATTCATGCAAGCAGAGCCAATGCGGTTCAGTTGATTCGCGGCGGTGCGGTATCTATCAACCATATTCCTGTCAGCAAACCTCATGAATCTGTTTATGAGGGGGATAATTTCAGTGTTCGGGGCTATGGAAAGTTTCGTTTAAAAAAAATTGGAGCGCAAAGTCGAAAAGGCCGGACGTTCGTGTCTTATCTACAATATTGACGGGGGGCAATCTTGATGAATGCTGATGATATCCGCAATGTCACTTTCGACAAAGTGATGCGTGGCTACCGGCCGGAAGAGGTGGATGCCTATCTGGAGCAGGTTGCTGCGGAGATGGAGAAAATTCAGGCGGAAAAAGAGGATAATGAAAAGAAGCTGTTTATCCTGGCGGAAAAAGTAGACCAATATCGCAATGATGAGGAAACCTTGAAAACTGCGCTTTTGAATGCGCAGCGTATGGGTGAAAGTGTCATTCATGAAGCGCGCCAAAAAGCGGAAACCATTTTGTATGATGCAAATAGCAAAGCGAATCAGCTCAAGCAGGAAGCAGCGGATAATGTGGCGGAAATGGAGCAAGAGCTTGCTCGCTTGAAAACCGAAGTGGCTCAGTTCAAGAGCAATGTGCTCATGTTGTATCGCCAGCATATTGAATCGCTTAGTGCGGTGCCGGGAGAAGAGCCGGTGAAAAAAGAACCGGAAGAAGAGAAGAAACCTCGCTCTCGCCGTCGTGAAAAAACGGCTGCTGAGAAGGAGAAAAAGAAGGCTTCCGCCTCGAATGAGGAAGATATTCTGGAGCTTCCACAAGAGCCAACGCGTGAGATGGAACGCACACCGTTCGACTTTGAAGCTGAAATGCCGCAGGATGACAATGCGGACGGCGATGAAGGCTTTGAAAGCTACCAGGGAATTAAATTTGAGAACGAAGAGTAATTTAAAAGCGGCGTTTGTAGTAGGCGTGATGAGTTTTTAACGCCGGAGCAGCGTCGCTTTGTTTTTGTTTGTGCAAGGCGCAAAAGGAGGAAAGTGCGTGCTTTCGATTGTTGTACTAACTGTTTTGCTGGTAATCGTAGATCATCTTACAAAATTTTTGGCAACCACTTATTTGGCGCCCCTTGGATCCGTAACATTGATTCCCGGCGTGATGGATTTGCGTTATATTTTAAATGATGGTGTGGCATTCGGGTTGTTTGCCGGTGGGAATGCGACGATTGCGCTTTTGATTGTCACAGGGATTGTGTTGGTGGCATTTGCCGCTTATTTGTTGGTTAAACGTCCGCCATGGGGCTTGGAGCGTATTTCTTTGGTCCTGATTTTGGCTGGCGGCCTTGGGAATTTTATTGATCGGTTGTTTAACGGTGCAGTAGTGGACTTTTTTGCCACCACGTTTATGGATTTCCCCGTGTTTAATGTGGCTGACTGCTTTGTAACAATCGGTGTGTGTCTGTTGGTCATCAGCGTATTTCGTGAGGAATTTGGCGCGAAAAAAGAGAATGTTCTTTTGAAAAAAGATGAATCAAATGAGCATGACGCGATTTGAATTCGTAGTTTCATCTGAGCAGGCGGGGCAGCGCATGGATAAGGTCTTGGCGGAGTGCATGCCGGAAGTTACCCGCAGTTTTGCACAACAGCTTTTGGAACAAGGGCTTGTTCACTGTAATGGAAAAAAAGGAACAAAAAGCTCAAAGGTAACGGCTGGCGACTTGATTGTATGCGAAGTTCCTGAACCGCAAACCACAGAGATTGTTCCGCAGAATATTCCATTGGATATTGTTTATGAAGACCAGGCGCTCTTGGTTGTAAACAAACCTAAGGGGATGGTGGTACATCCGGCAGCCGGTAATCCGGATGGAACGTTGGTGAACGCATTGCTATATCATTGCCAAGGAAACTTGTCCGGGATCAACGGAGAACTTCGCCCAGGAATTGTACACAGAATTGATAAGGATACCAGCGGCCTTTTGGTGGTTGCAAAGGACAATGCTGCACATTTGGCACTTTCTCAACAATTTGCAGTGCACAGTATTACGCGGGTTTATCATACGGTTGTATATGGTGGCTTTCACGAGGATGACGGTTTTGTAGAAGGCTTGATTGGACGCCATCCTGTCGATCGAAAGCGTATGGCTGTTGTGAGCAAAAACGGAAAATACGCGTATACGTCTTATCATGTAGAGGAACGGTTCCCCGGCTTTACCCATCTTTCAGTTCGTTTAAAAACCGGCCGAACACACCAAATAAGAGTTCATATGGCGAGTATCGGCCATCCTGTGGCGGGCGACCCTGTGTATGGTCCTCGTAAGGTCTTGACTCAGTTGCAAGGGCAATGCCTTCATGCGGGGACACTGGGATTTGTTCATCCAGTGACAGGGGTATATATGGAATTTAAAAGCGAATTGCCACTTTATTTTACGACGTTTTTAAGGCAAATCCAAAAAGAGTAAAGGGATTGCACTATGATCGAATCATTGCGGGACATTTTGGTTGTTTCCGACATTGACAATACATTGCTTACGCCTACGGAAGGAATTCCCAGCGTCAATAAAGCTACTATCCAGCTATTCTGCGCTTTGGGCGGGAATTTTACGGTGGCAACCGGCCGCACGGTAGAATCGGTTAAGCAGCGGTTAGGAGATTTAACGCTTTCTGCACCGGCGATTACAGGCGGCGGAGGAGTTCTGTGCGATTTTTCCACAGGAGAGAGAATTAAAAATGAGATTTTGCCCCGTGCTGTCGCTTATCGAGCATTGGAGGATATTTACTCCAAATTCCCAGCGGTTGGAATTGAAGTGATGGGGGCAGACGGACTGTTGTATGTAGTGCGAAGCAATGACTATGTTCAGCGCCATTTGCAGCAGGAAGAAATGAGTTGCCTGTTGATTCCGTTGGATGAAATTCACTGTGAGTGGAATAAAGTACTCTTTGCTGCAGAACATGAACTTCTTCAGCGTGTGAAGAGTTTTGTGGATTCGCGTTATTATCCGGGGGTATATTTTGTAGAGACAAACACGATGTACTACGAGATTATGCCCGAAGGTGTATCAAAAGGACAGGCGCTGCGTGAACTTTGCCATTACTTGAAGCTGCCTCTGGAAAACACCATCGCCATAGGAGATTATTTTAATGATATAGAACTTCTCCAAGCTGCAGGGCATTCTGTGGCGGTGAGCAATGCTCCGGGCGAAGTACAGCTGGTTGCGGATGAGATCACTTCATCCTGTATGGACGGAGGAGTGGCAGAGGTCTTGTATCGTTTGATTCGGACTTATGCGCGGGAGCCTGGACATGCGGCGGGAAAGTAAAATTTTAGGGCTTGTCTTTGCGGGATGTCTGGTGCTACTGACCGTTTCCCTGCTTTGGATTTTGCCCTCAGGCAGCGTTGCGGCCGCGCCTTCCTCGGAGTATTTTGAAAATACTCCAGATAAAATCAATGTCAACACTGCGCCGGTGTCGGAATTGATGTGTCTTGAAGGAATTGGTGAAAAGCGTGCCCAAGCGATTGTGGACCATCGTGAAAAATATGGAAATTATTCCAGTGCTGAGGATCTGAAGAAGGTCCCGGGAATTTCCAATGGTATTTTAGAAAAGATTCAAGATGCAATCACATTTGAGTAACGAAAAAGAGGCTGCAAAATGAATGATCATGCGCAAGAGGATTATTTCATCAACCGAGAACTGAGTTGGCTTGAATTCAATCAGCGCGTGTTGGCGCTTGCCAAGGAAAAAACAGTTCCACTGGGAGAACAGTTGAAGTTTGCTGCGATCTATGGGAGCAATCTGGATGAGTTTTTTATGGTGCGGGTAGGATCGCTGTATGATCGCACGCTTCTGAAAGAGGCCGAGAAAGAAAATAAAACGGGGATGACTCCCGCGCAGCAACTTTCGGCAATTATGCCGAAAGTTGCACAGCTTCAGCAAAACTGCGATAAAATTGTAGAGCGTCTGTATGAAAAAGCGGACGAACTGGGATATGAAAAAGCAGATTTTTCCAAGATGGGGAAAAAACAGGAACACCTTTGGAAAAGATATTTTCTGCATGAGATTTTTCCGCTTTTGTCGCCGCAGATCATTGATCGCCGTCATCCTTTTCCGTTTTTGCGTAATCAGGAAATGTATCTTGGGGCAATGCTGAAAATCAAAAATTCTTCGCAGCCTTCTTTTGGTTTGATTCCAATCAGCAATCAGTTCCAAAGAATAATTTTTATTTCTCACGAAGGGAAAGTCATTTTTGCCTTGGTAGAGGAATTGATTGAGCACTTTGCCGGACTGGTATTTGGCAAAAACGCAATACAGTCTCGCTGTTTGTTTCGGGTTACGCGCAATGCGGATATTACGGCAGATGAGGGAATGTTCGACCACGATGTCGACTATCGTGCTGTGATGAGTGAATTATTGCGCAAACGCAGAAAACTGGCAGCTGTGCGATTGCAGGCATCGGCCCATGCGCCAGCGGATATTGTGACATTCTTGTGTCAGAAACTGGTTCTTCCAGCGCAGCAGGTCTTTTTGCAAAGTGCACCTCTCGATTTATCCATTGGGTTTAAACTATCTGCGAAATTGGCTCAAAGCGCACATCCGGAACTCTTTTATCCGGCCAGGCGACCGATGCTTCCGCCAAAAGGGTTTCGCTTGGCGCGGGCGGCTGAAAAACAGGATGTGCTTTTGTCCTATCCGTATCAAAGTATTCGTCCCTTTATCCAGATGCTGAATGAGGCCGCGAATGATCCAGATGTGCTTTCCATTAAAATGACACTTTATCGGATGGCGCATGAGTCAAAAATTATTGAAGCGTTGATTGCTGCTGCGGAAAACGGAAAAGAAGTAGTGGCGGTTGTTGAATTGCGTGCCCGTTTTGATGAACAGAACAACATCGACTTTTCAAAGCAGTTGGAAGAAGCCGGATGTACGGTGATTTATGGATTCGAATCTTACAAAGTTCATTCGAAGCTTACACTGATCACTAAAAAAGAAAAAGGAAAGTTTCGCTATATCTCCCAGATTGGGACGGGAAACTATAACGAAAAAACATCCGAACAGTACACGGATTTGTCTTTCATCACATCAAACCACGAAATCGGAGAAGAATTGGCGGCGGTTTTTCATAATCTTGCCATCGAGCGTCTCACAGAGACCGCTAATCACTTGTTAGTCGCACCGTTATGCTTCAAAAGTGTTCTGCTCCAGGAGATGGATCGTGAGATTCAAGCAAAACGCGAGGGCCGTTCGGCAAGGATTATTATCAAATGTAATTCTATCAGTGACCGGGAGATCATTGAAAAAATTTCTGAAGCCTCCTGTGCGGGTGTGCCGGTATATATGATTGTGAGAGGCATTTGCTGCATTAAAGCAGGTGTACCGGGAAAGACAGAAAATGTTCATGTTCGCAGCATTGTGGGCCGTTATTTGGAACATGAACGCGTTTATGCGTTTGGCCTTTGGCCTCAAACACGCATTTATATTGCATCGGGAGACTTTTTAACGCGCAATACTGAAAGACGAGTGGAAGTGGGCGTTAAGATTCAGGATCTCCGTATTCGAAGAGAACTTTGGCAAATGCTTAAATTGCAACTGGCGGATAATGTGAATGCTAAGGAAATGCTGCCCGACGGAACTTACCGGAAAGTACCTCGTCAGGAAGGGGAAGTTCTCGTAGATAGTCAGTTTGGTATGTATGATTTGCTTAAAAATGCTTGGCCTCAAAGTGGGATTCCCGTACAGAAAAAAACGATTTCGAAAGCTGCGCACGACAAATTTGTACAGCGAAGAAAAAGAACATCCATACATAAGTCCTCAACGTTTCTATCGGCTCTGTCTCATTTTTTGAATAAAAGATAAGATTTGTACCGGCAGCTTTCTAGCTGCCGGTCTTTTTGTTGGACAGGCGGCATAGACATAGATAGATTCTTTTGAGAGGGGCTGTGTCGTTCAATGATGTGGGAAAAGTCTGAAAAAGAAGAAAAGAAGAAGGAAAGGCGGGAATTGTATCCCGTACCGGTTCCGGGCGCCAACAAAATTCAGAATAAAAGCCAGGGGAAGGAAGACTTTTTATTCTGGTTCCAAATTCTGTTGTGCGCAGCATTGGCGGCCTTTGTACTTTTTTCCAAAACGACGCAGGCTCCTTATTGGACATCTATTCAGACAGAATACAAAGGAGTTTTAGAGAAAGGCGTAACTTTTTCCAGCGAAACAACTTTTTCTCATTTTGCCGATCAGGTCATTGAACGGTTACGGCAAAAAGCACAGACTGTATTGGATCGCCTGGATGAAGAAGAACTGACCGGACAGGGTGGGATCTGGAAAATCGGATCGGAAAATCAGACTCCTCCGGAAGGAGCGAGTTTGGAGACATATACGATGGAGACTCCATTTCACGAACCGGTTCAAGGAGTTTTAACTTCCGGCTATGGATTCCGTGATCATCCCGTTGATGGAGAGGATGATTTTCATGCAGGATTGGATATTGCCGCTGCAGAGGGAACCGCGATAGAATGTGCCGCCGATGGACAGGTGATGCGAACCGGATATAATGCAGAACGTGGTAATTATGTCATTGTACGCCATGAAAATGGTGTTCAGACGTTGTATCAGCATATGTCTTGCATCTTTGTGCGAGATGGTGAAACAGTGCAGATTGAGCAGCGTCTGGGAACTGTGGGCTCAACCGGATATTCCACGGGGCCCCACCTTCACTTTGAACTCATTGTGAATGGGATTCGCATGGATCCGTCATCTAATTTTCCAGAGTTATTTTGATGATGTGGAGCGTTAGTGTTCAACCGATTCTCCTTTGCGCCTGCCTCGCCGTTGGCCTTTTGTTTGACCCCATGGGCTTTTTGCGAATGGCACTGCTTTGCAGTGTCGTCCATGAACTGGGGCACGTGGTTGCTTATTGGGGGGCTACCGGCCGTTTCCCGCCGCTCCAGTTGAGTGTAGGGGGGATCGCTCTCAAAAAAATACATTTCCTGTCCCTTCGACAGGAAATCGTTGTCTTGTTGGCTGGACCGGCAGCGAATTTTATATTTGTGGCAGTGTTGTATGGAGTAGCATTGCACAAGGCAAGTTATGGAGTGTATTTTTTAGCTGCAGTCAGTTTTTGTACAGGGGTGTACAATTTGTTGCCCATTGGGGTACTGGACGGAGCGAGGCTTTTGCAGAACCTTTTTCCGGCGCATTATCAAACGAGAATTCTTTGCGCAGAAAGATTCATGGCGGTTTTGCTGTCGGCTGCTATTGTACCATTGCTTGCGATTGCCCCTCTGACACCCACGACGAGGGCAGCTGTGATTCTTGCTGCAGGTTATTTGTGGATTCAGCAGATGTGGACGTGAGACCATACGGTGTTTGTCAGGAACTGAAAACTGTGTTATAATACAACTGCTTTGCGGCCGTTAGAATTACGCCGCTTTGATTTTAGACAAGAAGAGGTTGTATTAATGCCAGGAATTACAGAGTTGCGTTCGGTTTTGCTGGATGTTCAGAAACCGGGTCGATATACGGGCGGAGAACCAGGGTGCGTTTATAAGGACAAAGAAAATCTGGACCTTCGGTTTGCATTTTGTTTCCCGGATACATACGAAGTGGGCATGTCATTTCTTGGCATGAAAATTCTGTACGAAATCCTCAATCAGAAGCCGAATGTTTGGTGCGAACGAGTATTTATGCCATGGCTTGACATGAAAGAAGCGATGGAGAAGCATCAAATTCCGTTGTATGCACTGGAGAGCAAGGATCCGCTTTCTGCTTTTGATGTGGTTGGGTTTACGCTGCAGTACGAGCTTTCCTATACCAATATTCTTGCGATGCTGGATTTGGGACATATTCCGGCCTTGTCATCTCAACGAGGGGAAAAAGATCCTTTTGTGGTTGCGGGTGGTCCTTGCGCGTGCAATCCGGAACCTTTGGCGGATTTTTTTGACTTGTTTATGCTGGGCGAGGGAGAAGTGCAGCTTCCGCAGGTGTGTGATACCATTGTACAGGGGCGTAAAGAAGGACTGACAAAACGAGAAATTCTGTGCCGCCTGGCTAAGATCGAGGGCGTTTATGTTCCGTCCTTGTATGAGGTTTCTTATTTCCCGGATGGCCGTATTGAAAAAGTGCAGGCAAAGGATGGTGCGCCTGCAGTAGTGCGAAAGGCGATCATTCAGGACATGAACAGTCAGCCTTTGCCCACGCATTTTGTGGTACCCATGATTGGGGCGGTTCATGACCGGGCGCAGATTGAAGTCCTTCGCGGATGTGTTCGCGGGTGCCGTTTTTGTCAAGCCGGATTCTTGTATCGGCCAATGAGGGAACGAAATGCAGAAATGCTGAGCAAGGCGGGGCGTGAACTGTGTGACAACACTGGTTACGATGAAATTTCGTTGACATCTCTTTCCACAAGTGATCACAGCCAGTTGGAACCGCTGCTGGACGATATGCTCAGTTGGACGCAGGATGAACACGTGAGCATGTCTCTGCCTTCTCTGAGAATTGACAATTTTTCGCAGAGTCTGGTGGAAAAGACTACGCGTGTACGGAAGAGCGGATTGACATTTGCACCGGAAGCGGGAACACAGCGATTGCGTGATGTCATCAATAAAAATGTGACCTGGGAAGAAATTGAACGTAGCTGCACACTGGCGTTTCAGGCGGGATATACAGCGGTAAAGCTCTACTTTATGATGGGACTTCCGACAGAAACCCTGGAGGATATTGAGGGAATTGCCCAAACGGCGCAGCGTATTGTGGATCTTTATTACAGCCAGGAACATCCGAAAGGAAAAGGCGTGCAGGTTTCTATCAGCGTGGCATGTTTTGTGCCGAAGCCGCATACACCCTTCCAGTTTGTTCCGCAGGATTCTCAGGAAACGCTGCGGGAAAAACAGCAGCATTTATTGCATTGTGTGCACAGCCGTAAAATCAGTGTCAGCTATCATGACAGCAGAACGAGCTTTTTGGAAGCTGTGTTTGCAAAAGGCGATCGGCGACTGGGAAAAGTTCTTCTGGAAGCATATCGGCGGGGCTGCTATTTTGATGGATGGGATGATCACTTTTTGTATGATACCTGGATGGACGTATTCCGGGATCTGAAGGTGGATCCGGCGTTTTATGCAAATCGTTTCATCGAGCTGGATGAGGTGACCCCTTGGGAGCACTTAGACTATGCCGTTTCCAAAAAATACTTGATTCATGAGTATCAAAAAGCTCTGGAAGGAAAGACAACACAGCCCTGCAATCGTTCCTGTGCGGGGTGCGGTGCCAACAGTTTGTTGGGAGGAGGTGCCTGCTTTGATTACCATTCGTCTTTGGTTCACGAAAACCAGTGAGGCTGCATACATCTCTCTCCTTGATTTGCAGCGAGTGATGCAACGCGCATTTAAGCGCTCCCGGCTTCCTGTTTGGTATACGCAAGGCTTTAATCCGCACATTTATATGACGTTTGCGGCTCCGCTTGCATTGGGGCAGGAGAGCCTTGTAGAGTCTCTGGATTTCAAAAGCGAAGTTGAAACCTGGGATTGGGCTGCGGCCAAGGCAGCGCTGCAAAGCTGTTTGCCCAGCGGCATCAATGTTGTAAAATTAGAGCTGGCTGGTCGGAACCCTAATGAAATTGCGTATGCGGTATACCATTTTGAGGTGGAGCCTCAATATTCGCTAAGTGTAAAACAAGCATTGGATGACTACAATCAGCTGCCGCAGGCCTTGGTGATTAAACAGGGAAAAAGAGGAAAACAGAAAGAGCTGGACTTGAAAAACTATCTTCCTCAGATTGAATACGCTCATCGTAAAGACGGATTGTTTGCACGGGCCGTTCTTCCTACAGGGAATACATTTACACTGAATCCATCTTTGTTGCTGGGTTATCTGCGGGAACACAATGCGATTGATCCGGCTTGGATTCGTGTTTTGCGTGTAGATTTACTGGATGCTCAAAAAGAAAAATTTTGCTGAAATGCTTGTAATGAAAGAAGATTTGTGTTATTATATTTGGGCGTTATGTCCGCTGTTCCAGCAGTGGGGTTAATGTACAAAATCATTAAACGGGTAGTCCTCTGTCGGCGATGCCGGGTATGAATGCCTAAACAAACATGGAGGATCATTATGGACGCATTGAAATTGATGACCGAGGGCATGATCAAAGAGAACAAGCCCGAATTCAACGTTGGCGATACGGTGCGCGTTTCTGTTCGTATCAAGGAAGGCGAGCGTGAGCGTATTCAGGCTTTCGAAGGCACTGTAATTGCAAAAAAACATGGCGGAATTGCAGAGACCTTTACGGTTCGCCGTTCCTCTTATGGCGTTGGTGTCGAGCGTGTTTTTCCGGTCAACTCTCCGTTCGTTGAGAAAGTTGAAGTGGTTCGCAAAGGCCGTGTGCGCCGTGCAAAGCTCACCTACCTCAGAAATCGTACCGGCAAGGCTGCCAAAGTCAAAGAACAGCTCCGATAAGCTTCACGAAAGGGACAATGTACATTGTCCCTTTTTTCGTTATTTGGACAAAGAAGCGTGGTGAGAGAGTCTGATGGACAGATTAAGAAAAGAAAATAAAATTTTTGAATGGTACGACTCGCTTGTGTTTGCGCTGGTAGTCATTGCGCTTGTATTTGTCTTTGTGTGCCGGATCATTGTGGTCTCGGGAAGTTCCATGGTCCCCACGTTGCAAGGGGGGGACCGTGTGGTGGTACAAAGCCTGTTGTATCAGCCAGAGCGAGGCGACGTGGTGGTCGTTGACAGTTACATTGAATATGGAGATCCACTGGTGAAGCGTATCATCGCCATGGGCGGTGATACTGTAGACATTGATTTTGATACGGGTCAGGTTACGGTGAATGGAGAAGTTTTGGATGAACCGTATATTTCAGCACCTACACAGCAAAGTTTTGATGTAGAATTTCCGTTGACAGTGCCAGAAGGGCAGGTTTTTCTGATGGGGGACAATCGCCCGCATTCCACCGATAGCCGTTCTTCTCAAGTCGGATTCGTAGACGAGAGAAGCATTTTGGGTAAAGTACTGTTTCGCATTGCACCTTTTAATCGATTGGGGAAAATATCATGAGTAATGATTTGATCAATCAAAGACAAATTCAATGGTTCCCGGGCCATATGGCAAAGACACTGCGTGTCATGGAAGCCAGTCTAAAGCAGGTTGATGTGGTGCTTCAGCTTTTGGACGCACGTATTCCATACAGCAGCCTGAATCCGGAGATTGTGCGTATTACGAAGGGGAAACCTCATCTGTATGTACTAAACAAGGCGGATTTGGCAGATCCTAACGTAACCTCGCGCTGGATAGAATATTTTAAGCGGGAAGGCGATGGTTGTATTGCGCTTTCCAGCAAAAATCGTGCAGGAATTGCCGGTGTGAAAGCGGCCATTGATCAGGAGCTGGAAGCGCTTTTGGAACGCCGTTCTTTAAAAGGGATGGCTGGCGCAAAGATCCGCGTGATGGTCGTTGGAATCCCGAACGTCGGAAAATCCACTTTTATCAACAGCTTTGCAGGCACTGCAAAAGCAAAAGCGGCAGACAAACCTGGCGTTACCCGGGGAAAACAATGGGTTAGCGTTGGAAATTACGACTTGCTGGATATGCCCGGCGTACTTTGGAAAAAGTTTGAGTCTTATAAGACGGCAAGCAATCTGGCCTTTATAGGTTCCATAAAAGATGACATTTTGGATATTGAAGAAATTGCGGTCGGTCTGTTGGAAGAGATGCAACATGTAGATCCTCAGAAACTGGCGGAACGTTACCGGTTGTCAGAAGAGGATTTAATGCTTGAACCGTATGATCTGCTGGAAGTGATCGGAAAGAAGAGAGGTATGCTGATGAGTGGCGGTGCAGTAAACACTGAGCGTGCCGCTATAATGCTTGTGGATGAGTTCCGTGCCAGTAAGATTGGTCGCATTTCTTTGGAAAAACCGGAGGAAATATGACGGAAGATTTGTACGCATTTGATCAGGAGTATCGCACAAAATATCCTGTCCTGTGTGGTGTGGATGAAGCGGGGCGAGGGCCTCTGTGCGGTCCGGTTTCTGTGGCGGCGGTGATTTTGGATCCGAACGATCCCATTGAGGGAATCAACGATTCCAAAAAACTTAGCGAGAAAAAACGTGAGGTTTTGTTCGATGAGATTTGTCGACGCGCAGTTGCATATCATGTGTGCCTGATTGATCCGGAAACCATTGATCAATTGAATATTTTAGGCGCCACAATGTTGGGGATGCAGCAGGCGGTGGAAGGCTTAAAAGAGAGGCCGGCGTTGGCTTTGATTGACGGCAATCGCTGCCCCGCGCTTCCGATTCCGACTCAAGCAGTTGTGAAAGGTGACGCGAAATCTGCAAGCATTTCGGCGGCATCCATTTTGGCGAAGGTCACGCGGGATCGCTACATGTTGGAACTTGCCAAGCAGTACCCGCAGTATCAACTTGAAAAACATAAGGGATATCCCACGAAGTTGCATTACGAACTTTTGGATCGGTATGGCGTACAGCCTTTTTATCGGAAAACGTTCTTAAAAAAACGTGGGTACATAAAATGAAAAAAGAAGTTTTAGGTGCTTGGGGAGAAAGCATGGCTGCCCGCCATTATAGAAACCGTGGTTACACCTTGTTGGGTTCGAGATATCGTACTCGATTTGGTGAGATTGATCTGGTGGCGTGCAAAAAGAAGATGATTGTTTTTGTCGAAGTAAAAACTCGCAGCAAAAAACGAATTGCAGAGCCGCGCGAGGCGGTTACACGCGAGAAACAGCAACGGCTGATACGAGCGGCACAAAGCTTTATTCAAACAAATGAGTTGTCAGATGATGCGCCAATGCGGTTCGATGTAGTAGAAGTGATCCCGGACGAAAAGGGATGTGCCCAAGTGACTTGCTTTGAAAACGCATTTTCGGTAGAATGAACAAGTGGGGTATCCTATGGATTTTTTTGATTTGCATTGCGATACAGCTCTTCAGCTTTTAGAGAGCGGGCAAAGCCTGCGAACATCGACGGGTCATGTCAGCCTTGAAAAAGCGGCCTCATTGCATCGCTGGGGACAGGTCTTTGCTTTGTTTATCCACGATGATAAGCAAGGAAGCGCCTATTCACAGTATTGTCTGGAACGTGATTCGTTTCAACGACAGTTATTAGCGTGTTCGAAAAAAATCGTTCAGTGCCGTACGGCGCAAGATTTGAAAAATGCTTTCGCGAAGAACCAATATGCAGCAATTCTGTCTGTGGAAAACGGTTCCGCTTTGGAAGGAAGATTGGACCGGCTGGCGGAGTTTGCAAACGACGGTGTGAAACTGCTTACGTTGACTTGGTTCGGCGAGAACGAGCTTGGATATGGCAGTGTTGAGGGCGGTCCTCTGAAACCATTCGGAAAACAGGTAATCACATCTTTGTCCCAATATGGGATTGTGCCGGATATTTCGCACTTATCTGATGAAGGCGTTTCCGATGTGTTTACTTTGTACGAAGGACCAGTGGTAGCGAGTCATTCCAATGCCCGCAAGGTAACCGGTCACTGCCGCAATTTGACGGATCGTCAGACGCAGGAGATTGTACGCCGCGGTGGATTGATCGGGCTAAACCTGTATGTGGATTTCCTCTGCGGAAAGAGCGAAGAAGAGTCTCTGGACTGCGTATATCGGCATATGAATCATTTTCTGGAGTTGGGCGCTGGCAAAGTACTCAGCTTCGGAACGGATTTTGACGGTTCCACTCCTTTGAAGAATGTTGCAGATCTCTCACGTATTCCTGCGTTATATAACTATCTGCTTCAAAAAGGAATGAATGAATCGTTGCTGCAGGATGTGTTTTTTGAAAATGCGTACCAATTTTGGTTGCGCGTGTTGTAAAAATAGACGGGAGGGTTTCCAATGGAGTATACCAGCACACGGAACAATACGCTTTCTGTGCAGGCGGCACAAGCAATTTTGAAAGGAATTGCACCGGATGGCGGTTTATTTGTTCCCAAACATTTTCCCCAGTTGCCGGCCCAAGAGGTTTACGGGTTGACTTATCCGCAGACTGCAGAAAAGGTGCTTTCTCGCTTTTTGTCCGACTATGATTCTGAATTTCTCCATCAAGCTGTTCATCAGGTGTATGGCGACCCCTTTGCACAGAAGGCGGGCTATATTTGTCCGGTTGGTTCTTCGGGTATGTACGCTCTGGAGCTTTGGCATGGTCCCACTTGTGCATTCAAGGATTACGCTTTGCAGCTGATGCCGAAACTTTTGGTACAGGCCAAAAAGATTCTAGGCGATCAGGGAGTCACCAAAATTTTGGTGGCCACATCGGGAGATACAGGAAAGGCGGCCTTGGCTGGGTATGCCGACTTGCCGGGAATTAAAATTGCGGTTTTCTACCCCAATGATGGTACCAGTGAAATTCAACGTCTTCAGATGGCTACGCAGCAAGGCGAAAACGTCGCTGTTTATGCAGTTCAAGGAAATTTTGATGATGCGCAGACCGGTGTAAAGCTTGTATTTGCGGACAAACAGGTAGAGCAAATGCTGGCTGATAAAGGAGAGCGCCTTTCCAGCGCGAATTCGATCAACTGGGGACGCTTGGTTCCGCAAATTGTCTATTATTTTTATGCATATGCACAGCTGGTTGAGCAGGGCGCGGTGCAGGATGGAGATCAGGTCGATTTCTGCGTTCCAACTGGTAATTTTGGCGACATTCTGGCAGGCTACTATGCAAAACAAATGGGCCTGCCCGTTGGAAAGTTGATCTGTGCGTCCAACCGAAACAATGTGTTGACTGATTTTCTTAAGACGGGTTGTTACGATGCGCGTCGTGCTTTTTATAAAACCGAATCTCCATCGATGGACATTTTGGTGTCGTCTAATTTGGAACGCCTTCTGTATCATGTGACAGAAAACAGCGAAAAAGTGGCTGAGTGGATGGCGCAGCTGAACCATGACGGTCATTATCAGGTGGATACTGATACCTTGGCAAAGATTCAGGAAATCTTTGCCTGTGGCTGTGCGGATGATCAGGATGGGGCATACGAGATTGGCTCGTGTTTTTCAGAAAATAAGTATTTGATGGATCCCCATACGGCTGTAGCGTGGCATGTTGCAAAAGCGATACGCAAGAATGATGCTTCTCGTGCATGTGTGGTTCTGTCTACGGCAAGTCCATATAAATTCCCCGGAAGCGTGTTGGCGGCATTGGAGCAGACGGTCCCTGCAGATGAATTTGAGGCACTTGCTCAGCTGGAGCATACCAGCGGAATTCCCGCGCCTGCCAGCTTACGAGAGCTTCGTCAGCGGCCGGAGCGTTTTCATGAGGTGATTGGCAAAGAGACCATTCGCGAGATCGCTTTGTCACTTTAAAAAAGGGCGTTCCGCTTTGGAAACGCCCGCGCGTGAATTTATGCTTGTTCATACGTCTCGCACATGGTTTCTTCACCCAGAACAGCCATGCGGTTTTTTACATTGATACTTTTGGCAGTGCAGCAACAGTGTCCGTTGTTGTGAACGCAGTTTGCAACTTCACAGCAGATTCCCTGCAATACTTTTTCTTCTTTGTGCATAGCGAACGCCTCCTTTTTAAATGGGATGTGTTTAGTGTTTCCTGGCATCAAAGGAATATACGGAGGCATTATGGCAATTTTTACAATCGGAGATTTGCATCTGTCTTTGGGATGCTCCAAGCCGATGGACATCTTTTCAGGCTGGCAGAATTATGTTGCGCGTCTGGAGAAAAATTGGAAGGAATTGATCCAGCCCGAAGATACGGTGGTTTTGGCTGGAGATACTTCTTGGGCCATGAGCCTAGAAGAATGTGAGGCGGATTTCTCTTTTCTTCAGAAACTACCCGGGAAAAAGTTGCTGCTGAAAGGAAACCACGATTATTGGTGGTGTACAATGGCCAAGATGGAACGTTATTTAGCGGAAAAGAATTTTTCCACGCTGTCTTTTTTGCATAATAACAGTGTGCGTGTGGGGGAAGTGGCCTTGTGCGGAACGCGCAGCTGGCTGTTTGATCAGGGAAAACCACACGATGAGAAAATCATGAATCGAGAGTGCGGTCGACTGGTTGCGTCTTTACAAGCGGCTGGCGATGCAGAGAAAATCGTCTTTTTGCATTATCCACCTATTTACCCGCGGGCGGATGCGCGGCAGATTGTAGAAATTTTGGATCAATATCAGGTGAAACGGTGCTTTTATGGTCACTTGCATGGCGCGTGCATTCCCCGTGCGGTGCAAGGAGTCGTAAACGGAATTGATTACCGTTTGATCAGCGCAGACGCTCTTGACTTTTGTCCGTATAAAATTTGATTTGATGGTAGCAATTTGCAGAAATATGTGCTATAATCATCAATTGAAAGTTTTCTTTTATTGGAGGAACCAGAATGAATCTCGTAAAAAATGAAAAATTGGAAAATAACAGCCACGAACTGCAATTCTCCATTGATGCGGCGACCTTTGGTGCTGCGGTCGATAAAGCGTTTAAAAAAGAAGTTGCTAAATACAATATTCCGGGCTTCCGTAAAGGAAAAGCTCCCCGTCATATGATTGAGAAAATGTACGGCGCAGATGTATTCTATTATCCTGCAATCAATGATCTGTTCCCGGAAGCTTATGACGAGGCGGTCAAGGAGAGCGGCATTGAGCCGGTGGACCGTCCGGAAGTAGATGTGGTTTCTGCCAGCTTGACGGATGGTGTAGTATTGAAGGCCGTTGTCACTGTGAAACCTGAAATGAAAATTGGTAATTACAAAGGTTTAAAGGCAACGAAAAAGGTCCACACTGTGGAGGACAGCGCTATTGACGCTGAAATCGGCCGCATGCAGGACCGCAACAGCCGTATTATTACTCGTGAGGGTGCGGCTGAAAATGGCGACATCACGGACATCGACTTTGAGGGCTTTGTGGATGACGTAGCGTTCGAGGGCGGCAAGGGCGAGCACTTCCCCCTGACCTTGGGCTCTGGTCAGTTTATCCCGGGCTTTGAAGATCAGATCGTAGGACATGCTGCTGGCGAAGAGTTCGACGTGAATGTAACCTTCCCTGAAGATTATCAGGCTGAAGCTTTGGCCGGAAAAGCAGCTGTGTTTAAAGTGAAACTGAATGAGGTCAAGCATAAAGAACTGCCTGCTTTGGATGACGAGTTCGCAAAAGACGTGTCTGAGTATGATACGCTGGACGAGCTGAAAGCCAGCATCCGCAAGGGCATGGAAGAGCAGGCCGAAAAACAGGCTGAACTGGAAGTGGAGAATGACCTGGTTGATCAGGTGATCGCGACTATGAAAGGCGACATTCCGCCGGTCATGATTGAAACTCGCATTGATGAGATGGTGCGTGACTTTGAGTATCGTCTCCAGCAGCAGGGCTTGCGTCTGCAGGATTATCTGAAGTACATGGGCGGTGACGTTCAGAAGTTCCGTGATGGCTTCAAAGAGCAGGCTGAGAAGCAGGTTAAGATTCGTCTTGCTTTGGAAGCTGTTGCGAAAGCGGAGAACATTGAAGCAACCCAAGAGGATTTTGACAACGAAGTGAAGCGCATTGCCGAAGCCTATAAAATGGAAGAGGAAAAAGTGCGCGGTATTGTTCCCGAAGCGGAAGTAAAGAAAGACCTGGCTGTCAATAAGGCGATTGATTTTGTGAAGTCCAATGCGGAAATCACCACCGAGACAGTCAGTGAGGAAAAAGCTGAGTAAAAGGCGGATTCCTGTCGAATGAATGCGATGGTTGACCGATATGCGCAGCAAATGCGTATATCGGTCAACTTCATACTTAGACAAAGGAGGCAAAAAAATGAGTTTAGTTCCTTATGTAGTTGAACAGACTGCGCGAGGCGAGCGTTCATATGATATTTTTTCCCGGTTGCTGAATGACCGTATTATTGTGCTGTCCGATGAAGTGAATTCCGCTACGGCCAGCTTGGTGGTTGCGCAGCTTTTGTATCTGGAAGGCCAGGATCAGGAAAAAGATATCAGCTTGTATATTAATAGCCCTGGCGGTTCCATCACAGATGGCTTTGCCATTTATGATACTATGAATTATATCAAATGCGATGTGTCTACCATCTGCATGGGTATGGCTGCGTCGATGGGAGCTTTTCTTTTGGCCGCTGGTGCCAAGGGCAAACGCTTGGCGTTGCCCAACAGTGAAATTATGATTCACCAGCCGTTGATCGGCGGACAGGTTGGTTTAACCGGTCAGGCGACAGATATTAAAATTCATGCAGATCATCTCGTTCGTGTGCGCAGCCGCTTGAACCATATTTTGGCAGAGCGTACAGGAAAACCTCTTGCGCAGGTGGAATTGGATACGGAACGTGATAATTATATGAGCGCACAAGAAGCCCTTGATTACGGCCTGATTGATGCTGTGATCGAGAAACGATGATTCGGCGGTGTTGTAATGGCAAATCAAAATAACAAAGAAAAACACCTCATCTGTAATTTCTGCGGAAAATCGCAGGATGAAGTGGAACGCATGTTTATCGGACCGGGGGTCAATATTTGCAGTGAGTGTATTGAATTGTGCCATTCTATGATGGGTGATGAAGAGGATGCAGCTCCGCATAAACGAGGAGCTCGCCGCTCGACACAAGATGCAGGAGTGCGCATTTTGACTCCGGCTCAAATCAAAGCCGGTTTGGACCAATACGTGATTGGTCAGGATGCAGCCAAAACGGTACTCTCTGTTTCGGTTTACAATCACTACAAACGAATTCTGAGTAAAGATTCTTTGGATGTGGATCTGCAGAAGAGCAATGTGCTTTTGTTGGGCCCTTCCGGTGTAGGTAAAACGCTGCTTGCGCAAACGCTGGCGCGTATGCTCAATGTTCCTTTTGCTATTGCAGATGCCACTACGCTGACGGAAGCTGGCTATGTGGGTGAGGACGTAGAGAATATTCTCCTCAAATTGATTCAGGCTGCAGACTTCGACATTGAGCGAGCCGAAAAAGGTATCATTTACATTGATGAGATCGATAAAATTACCCGCAAAAGTGAAAATCCTTCAATTACCCGCGATGTAGGCGGTGAGGGCGTTCAGCAGGCGCTTTTGAAAATCTTGGAGGGGACAGTCAGCAATGTTCCTCCGCAGGGCGGACGCAAGCATCCGCAGCAAGAGTTCATTCAAATCAATACGAAGAACATTCTGTTTATTTGCGGTGGCGCGTTTGAAGGATTGGAAAAGCATATCCAGAAACGCACAGACACGTCTTCCTTGGGTTTTGGCGGAAAATTGAAAGTGGACGCAGAGAAAGAACGGCAGAATCTTCTTCGTCTGGTTGAACCTCACGACTTGGTTCGCTATGGCTTGATTCCGGAACTGATTGGCCGTATCCCGGTCGTAACTGTGCTGGATCCCTTGGACGAGGATGCGTTGGTTCGTGTTTTAAAAGAACCGAAAAACAGTCTGGTGAAGCAGTATGAAGCACTTTTGAAGTTGGATAACACAGAACTTGTGATTACGGATGAAGCGCTTCATGCAATTGCGCGTAAGGCGATTGCGTTAAAGAGTGGTGCACGTAGTCTGCGCAGTGTGATGGAACAAGCTCTGATCGGTATCATGTATGATATTCCCAGTGATCCGACCATTACCAAAGTGACTGTGACAGCTCAAACCATTGAAGGCCAGCCGCCGGAAATCGAGCACGGCGTGGCGCGTGTGCGTTATCAAGAGAGCAATTCTGGTCAGATCGGATAAAAAAAGCGGGTGAAGTTCACCCGCTCTTTTTATATCGATTGAAAAATTCATATTTTTAAGATATAATAATAACTCAATTGGTATAGTAAGCCCATCACTCTATTGAGTTGACGATACATACCTTTATCATCACCTAGAAAATATAGGAGGCTCCGTGATGTCAGAAAAGGTAAAAATTATTTTGGATAAAAATGCAGATATTCTTCGGCTTCCTGCCATTGCCCTTCGTGGCTTGGTGGTGTTTCCGGGTAATGTTATTCATTTTGAAGTAGGCCGTCAAAAGTCGATTGCTGCAATCGAATGGGCCATGAATAACAACAATGCAGTGTTCTTGACTGCGCAGCAGGATATGGAAGTAGAGGATCCTGGCTTTAAGGATTTATATCCTTATGGCGTAGTGGCAGAGATTAAGCAGGTTTTGCGAGTTTCAGAAGATCTGGTAAAAGTTCTGGTGGAAGGAAAATATCGTGCGAAACTGCTGACGCTGGATTCCAGTGGACGCTTTTTATTGGCATCTACCAAAGCTGCAGCCATTCGTGGAACGAAAAGCAGCGATCCTGCGCGCACAGAGGCGTTGATCCGCAGTATTAAGACTGCATTTGAGGAATATATTGGGTTGAATACTCGTATGCCAAAAGATGTAGTATACACTATTTTGACAAGTGATAGTGCTGCGTTTTTGTGTGATTACGTTCCGGGTAATCTGCTGCTGAAGTATACGGATAAACAGCTTTTGCTCAACGAGGGAACGGTTGTTGGCCGACTGGAAAAGATTTTGGAAGTGCTGCGCCGCGAGACGAAAATCCTTCGGATTGAAAAAGATATCCAGACAAAAGTAAACGAGCAAATGGATAAAAATCAGCGGGATTATTATCTGCGCGAACAAATGCGGGTTATTTCGGATGAGCTGGATGATTCGGAGGATACTCGAAAAGAAGCGGAAGAGTATCGGACGCGGATCGATGCGCTGAATCTGCCGCAGGAGGCCGCAGAGAAGCTTCACAAAGAGGCGGATCGCCTGTATAAAATGCAGGGGAACACCCAGGAAGCCTCGGTTATTCGCACGTATTTGGACACTTGTTTGGATTTGCCTTGGCATGTGTTCACACCAGACAATTTGGACATTGCCAAGGCCGAAGCTCTTCTCGATAAAGAACATTACGGTCTGAAAAAGGTGAAAGAGCGCATTTTGGAGATTCTGGCAGTGCGCAAGCTGGCACCTGATGTGAAAGGACAGATCATTTGCTTAGTGGGCCCTCCGGGCGTTGGCAAGACGTCGATCGCCCGTTCGATTGCACATTGTCTCGGCCGTAAGTACGCTCGCATGTCCTTGGGCGGTGTGCGAGATGAGGCTGAGATCCGGGGACACCGGCGGACTTATATTGGCGCAATGCCCGGAAAAATTATCAGTGCAATCCTCACAGCTAAAAGTGCCAATCCGTTGTTGTTGTTGGATGAAGTTGATAAACTGGCCAGTGATTTTCGCGGTGATCCGGCAGCAGCATTGCTGGAGGCGTTGGACCCGGAACAGAATGTTTCTTTCAAAGACCACTATTTGGATATTCCCTTTGATTTGAGCAACGTGCTGTTTATTACGACGGCCAACTCATTGGATACGATTCCGCGTCCTCTGTTGGACCGAATGGATGTCATTGAATTGTCCAGTTATACGCGCGTAGAGAAGTTTGAAATTGCCAAGAGGCATCTGGTTCCGAAACAGCTTTCTGCCACAGGGTTAAAAGGAAAAGTAAAACTGAATCAAAGCGCTATTTATGGAATAATCGACGGCTACACGCAAGAAGCGGGCGTGCGTAATTTAGAGCGTACCATCACGCAGTTGCTGCGCAAGTGCGCAAAACAAATTGCCGCCGGAACAGCTGACTCAATGACCATTGGTGCGGCACAGCTGGAAGAATTACTTGGTCCCAAGCGTGTCAAACCGGCGTTCCATAGTCGCAGAAATTCGATTGGCGTCGCCAATGGCTTGGCATGGACCAGCGTCGGCGGAGAAATACTTCCCATTGAAGTTCAAGTCGTGCCAGGTGGTTCCGGCCGCTTGGAATTGACCGGTTCGCTGGGGGAAGTAATGAAGGAAAGCGCAAAACTTGCAATCACCTATGCAAAAGTACATGCGGCGGAATACGGATATTCTGTGGATGTGTTTAAAAATTCTGATATTCACATTCACGCGCCAGAAGGTGCGATCCCCAAGGATGGCCCTTCGGCTGGCGTCACGCTTACCACTGCATTGATTTCCTGTCTCTCTGGCCGGAATGTTCGTTCTGATGTGGCAATGACTGGCGAAATTACCTTGCATGGACAGGTTTTACCCATTGGTGGTTTGAAAGAAAAGAGCATGGCTGCTTATCGTGAACATATGACAATGGCTCTGATTCCCAAGGAAAACGAACCGGATCTGTATGAGGTGGATCCCGTTGTCAAACAGGCAATGGAGTTTCGTCCTGTGTCCAACCTGGAAGAAGTGTTGAGTTTGGCGCTTTTAGACGGAAAAAAGAAAGCCAAAAATGTGGTAAAACAAGAGAAAAAAACACCGCAGCCTGTGCCGAAACTCAAATCGGAACAATCTCTTTCTATTCCACAATAAAGGAGTATTTATGAATTACGCAAAAGCAGTTTTCAAGGCTTCGTATGGCCTTTCTTCTCAGCTGCCTGAAAGCGACCGCCCGGAAATCATTTTTTCCGGGCGGTCCAATGTTGGAAAGTCGTCCCTGATCAACAAACTTTGCAATCGAAAAAATTTGGCGCGCGTCAGTGCGACACCGGGTAAGACGGCGACCATTAATTTTTACACAGTAGACAATGTCTATTTTGTGGATTTGCCCGGATATGGTTATGCAAAAGTGGCACAGGGGGAACGGCAACGCTGGGATCGACTGATCAACAGCTATTTTGGACAGACACGGCAGAATGTGCTTTTGATCCAGCTGCTGGACAGTCGCCATGCTCCGTCTGCAGATGATCGAATGATGCTGGAATATCTGGAGCACAATCAAATTCCCTTTGTAGTTGCGCTCACAAAAGCAGATAAACTGCGTAAAAGCGAAAAGGAAACGATCAAGGAACAGTTCCGGCAGGAATGCAGTCCATACGGTTGTAAAAATGTCATTCTCACCAGCGCCAGTACAGGTGAAGGAATCGCGGAGCTTCAGAGCTTGCTGGAGAATGAGGTAAATAAGGAGTCCGATTAATGGCTTATGGTGTTTTTGCGGATGTCTATGATGCTTTCAATGAAGATGCGGATTACGACGCTCTCCACAAGGCGGTACAAGCCCGATTAAAGAGGTTTAGAGTTGAGGATGGGATTGTTGTCGACTTGGGGTGTGGAACTGGCGATTTAACCCTTCTTTTAGCGCAGGATGGGTATGATATGATTGGCGTGGACCTTTCGGATGAAATGCTTAGCATTCTCCGAGAGAAAGCGGAGGAGAGCGGCGTTCAAAATCTGCTTTTGTTGTGTCAGAATTTGTTGGAACTGGATTTATACGGTACAGTGCGCGCAGCGGTCTCCACCTTTGACACTTTCAATCACATCGGTCCCTATGAGCATTTTTGCAAGGCTCTTGAGAGGGCCGCATTATTTGTAGAACCCGGCGGTGTGATGATATTTGATATGAACACACCTTATAAGCATCAACAAGTGTTGGCAGACAATGTGTACGAACTGGAAGCTGAAGATGTATATTGTACTTGGTCCAACCGATTGGATCGGGATAATCGGTTGACGGAAATTTCGATTGACCTTTTGGACAAGGAGTCTGGCATCCACGAAAAAGAAGTATTTCAAGAATATTATTACACTTTGGAGCAAATTCAACAGGCATGTCACAAAGCCAATTTGCAAATTGTGGAAGTTTGTGACGGAGAGCGTTTTGACTCACTGCAAGAGGAGAGCGAGCGTTACTTAATTACAGCTGTAAAAAAGGAGAACGGATGATGGCTAGATTACTGCGCGCCATTTCAGAAAATGGCGGCATTGTGTTTTATGCGGTGGATTCTACGGAGATTGTGCGTGAAGCAGAACGTATCCACAAGACTAGTGCGGTTACTTCAGCTGCGTTGGGACGACTTTTAACGGCTGCCAGTCTGATGAGTGTTACTTTAAAGCAGCCGTCTGATTCCATCACTTTGCGCATGAAGGGTGATGGACCGGCAGGCTTGGTATTGGCCGTTGCAAATGGTCTGTCTCAGGTCAAGGGATATGTGCAGAACCCCGTGGTGGAATTGCCTCTTCGGACAGATGGAAAATTAGACGTTGGCGGTGCGATTGGTCATCAGGGAACGCTTAGTGTTGTAAAAGATTTGGGCTTGAAAGAGCCATACGTAGGCCAGATTCCTTTTGTAAGCGGAGAAGTTGCAGAAGATATCACCTCTTATTATGCAGTCAGCGAGCAAATTCCGACAGTGTGTGCTTTGGGGGTGCTCGTAGATCGTGACCTTTCTATTTTGCATGCAGGCGGCTACTTGCTGCAGTTGTTGCCAGGTGCGACGGATGACGAAATCACACAGTTGGAGAAAAATATTCAAAAGATGGATAGTGTGACCCAAATGCTTCAGCAGGGACTCCAGCTTGAGGACATGATGGAATGTGCGCTTGCCGGCTTTGCGCCTCAGGTTCTGGATGTTCGGCAAAGCAGTTATCATTGTGATTGTACGCAAGAACGGGTGGAACGCGCCTTGATTTCAATTGGCCCCCAAGAACTTGAGCAGATGGCGAAAGAGGATCCGCTTGCACACGTGTCTTGCCAATTTTGCGATAAGACGTACAATATAGATATTATGGAGCTGCTTGAGCAAGTAAAGAAAAAAACAAAAAAATAATTGGAAAAAAGTGTTGACAAAACGAAGAAAATTAGGTAAAATAAATCTCGCCGCTTGAGAAGGCGGCGAGGAAATGCGGCTTTAGCTCATCTGGTAGAGCGCCACCTTGCCAAGGTGGAGGTAGCGAGTTCGAGCCTCGTAAGCCGCTCCATTTTCTCTTGATTGTAAAGCCAGATCAAGAGAGTATCAAAACCACTTGACAAATGCGAATGGTTTTGATATAATAGAAAAGCTGGTTTTGAGTTGGAAGTTTAGCTCAGCTGGGAGAGCATCTGCCTTACAAGCAGAGGGTCAGCGGTTCGAGCCCGTTAACTTCCACCAT